>Ga0187846_10001468_pt1 | contig 13311 bp, 6 predicted proteins | sample TC_taG_FD_161473 | JGI IMG/M metagenome (GOLD analysis project Ga0187846, IMG submission 161473) | Biofilm microbial communities from the roof of an iron ore cave, State of Minas Gerais, Brazil - TC_06 Biofilm (v2) | ecosystem: Environmental > Terrestrial > Deep subsurface > Cave > Wall biofilm ...
ACGGCAGATCGACGCGGAAGGGATGCAGCGCCTTTTGCAGCGATTGCGATTGGGCTGCGGAAGGGATGCCCTCCTGAAGGAGATCGTAAGCTCGTCGGAGGCCAAGATTTTCGACAGCCGTTTACCTGGCCTTTCCGACTTGGAGACGGGGTGGAGCCGAATCAAGCGATGGTTCGGGCGTGACCGCCCAGGCATTCAACGGCGGGATCAGGCGATGAATCGGATCGAAAACCAGCTTGGCCGCCTAACGCTTGAACTGAGGACGCTCGATCTGAAGGTCACTGCGCAAATGTCGGAACTCGCAGCGCAACTACGTCGCCTGAGGATGGCAACGGCGAGTGCAAACGAACAGATACTTGAAGAGTCCGTGGTGTCTGAAGCGCGGCCGGTCACGCGAGATGAACACCCGCTGCCCGACCCTCCATCCCCTGACTTGGTGCCCCTCTCCGCCCTCGAGAGGCAGATCCTCTCGGACCTTGAGAGGGCAATCGACGAGGCGAAGGGCACTCTGTAGAAACTAGAACGGCTGGACAAGGTATCGGAATTTCAATGCGTCTTGCAATCGACATGCAAGCAGCACAAACGAGTAGCCGCCACCCGAACAGCGCGCGATTCGCGACCGCGCTCGCGAAGGCGATCGTGCGGAAAAACAGAGGCCATCAAGTTCTCCTGGTGCTCAACGGACTTTTGCGCGAAAGCGTCGACCGGATCAGAGCGGATTTCAGGGACCTGGTCCCGGCGGAAAACATCCGAATCTGGACCGCCATCGGACCGACGCGCGAAGTAGATCCGGCAAACCGGTGGCGGCGTGAAGCGTCGGAAAAAATGCGTGAAGCGTTCCTCCTCGAACAGTGTGTGGACGTGGTTCTGGTCATGGACCACTTCGTAGGCTTCGAGGAAGACGCGGTCGGAATGGTCGAGCCCCGCAAGGACGCGGTTCCGACAGCGGTCATTCTGTCCGACGAGCTTCTACCGGTTGACCGGGACCAACATGGCCGCGCCAGCAAGGCGCACGTCGACTGGATGCGGCGAAAACTCCGCTGTCTGAAGAGAAGCAACTGCCTTCTCGCGATTTCGGGCAGTGGCCGGCAGGCAGCGATCGCAATGCTCGGTGTGCACCCTTCGGATGTCTTGAACATTGCCTCTGACGGCGGTACATCTGTCGAGCAGTTCCCTTTGGAACGGCTTGCCGCCAACGCCCTGACAGCATTGGAGGATCTCGCGCATCGAAGCGAGGATCGGATCTCGGAGAAACTGAACCTTGAGAGAACGTCGGTATTTGAGCGGCGTCGCTTGAAGATTCTGGTGCTGAAGCTGGATCACCTCGGCGATTTCGTGCTCGCCATCCCCGCGATGGCGAAGCTTAGGGCGAGGTACCCGGACGCGGCCATCGATGCGATCGTGGGAAGCTGGAATCTCGAGCTTGCGCAAAGACTCAAGGTCTTCACAAATGTTTACGCCTTCGACTTCTTCAAAAAAAGGTCTTCCGAGCGTCCCTCGGTCAATGACCCTGACTGGCAGAACGTGCTCCAGCGGCTGGGGGACTACGACATCGCCGTCGACCTGAGAAGACAACACGAAACGCGGGAGTTGCTGTTGCTCATCAAAGCGGAGTTGCGGGTCGGCTATGAAACCCTAAATTCCGCAACCGACTCCAGGCTCGACATCGCATTGAAGGCTGTGGCCGACCAGCGGTCCCGAGCAACCTGGCTCAATAGAATTCCGACCTCGAAGCAGATTCTGGCCTTGATCGATTGCCTTCCGACGAACATAAACGACTACATAAAGCTGCCGGAGTTCTCGGGGGGTGCGTTTTCAGAAGGCAGCATAGCCATCTTTCCAAGAGCGGGATCCGAAGTACGAGAGTGGGGACATGCCAGATTCGAGGATCTTGTCGACAGGTTGACGCACCATCCGCTGGTTCGAGAAATCGCGATCTACTTTTCGGAGGAAGCGGATGCACGAGGATTCAGATTCAAGTACGACGAGAAGGTCAAGATTCGGAGTGGCCTTGGATTTTCTCAACTGATAGAGGTGCTCCAGACGCATTCTGTCTGTGTCGCAAACAATTCGGGCGGCGCGCACCTAGCGGCAATGCTCGGTCTGTGCGCGATCGGGGTCTATTCGGGGCATGAACTGGCATCCGAGTGGGGACCGCAGCTCAACGAGGCGTACACCATCCACCGCGACGCGACCTGCGCTCCGTGTCACCTGGGAAAGAGATCGGAATGTCGACATGGAAACTTCTGCCTGGAGGATATCTCGGTCGAGGACGTGTTCCAGACTGTGCTGAGCGCTGTGCGACAGCGAGGCGGCCGCAGGGAGGAAATTTCGGAGGACGCTCGACGGGAGTTTGTGCGAGTGCGAAAAAACACTAATACGATAGTCAGGCAGCTCATCCAGAGCGTTGCCCCAATTGCAATGGATGCAACCGAAACGGAGCGGAGACAAGTTGCGATGGCGGTTGCGAGCAACCACCCGGGCTACTCCGGATCGAGCGCTTCCGGCATTGTTACGCTGGGGCGGAAGCTGGACCACGGAACAAGCCTCCTCGATTGGCATGGATTTAGCGGCGACGAGGAGAGGTTCCGCTGGACAGACGGGACTCATGCCGCAATCGACTTTTTCTGCAGCTTTCCCGACGCGATTCCGGCCGTCGGCGTAGTGACGCTCGTGTTCCATACCAACGGTAGGCAGCGGATCGGGGTGGAGCTTAACGGCGTGAAGATTTCGGAGACGGCGGAAGAAGGCAGGAATCGAACGCTTCGGTTGCGCGTCTTGAACCTTCGCGCCGGCCGCAACCGCCTTGACTTCGAGCTGCCCGGGGCGACGAGTCGGGGGCAAGGGGATTTCAGAAAGCTGGGAATCGCGCTGCGGAGCTTCCGGTTAGACGTTGAAAGTGGAGAAGGGGCCTCGTTGGATCCAGGGTCCCGAAGGGAAAGAGTCTGGTTTCTGGATCGCAGACAACAGTAGACGGAATCCGATGGGTTTGTTGGGAGCACGAATTGCGCTAAAGAAGTCGGACGGTCTTAGAGGCGAAGCGAGCCGTTTCTTCGACGAGAGGAAGAAGGAAGGGTTCTGGGAGAAGTTCGTGAGACCGGGCCTTGTCGTGGACGTCGGGTACAAGGGCGGGGACGAATCTGCCCCGATCTTCAGGGACGCAATTGGCCTCGATTTGGATACGCCTGGATACGACGGGCGAAACCTTCCGTTTGACGCGGGGGCAGTTGGGACGATTCACGCATCGCATGTCTTGGAGCACATCGCCGACTATGCGCACTTCTTTCGCGAGTGCCTCCGAACTCTCGTTCTGGATGGAACGCTGATCATTTTCGTTCCTCTGATGGAAGCTTACGAAGCCAAGCGGGTACCGCCGTCGAGGTTCAACGAAGATCACAAACGGTTCTACACGTCGGGGCGGCTATTGTTTGAGATTGAAACATCACTGCCGCGAGAGAGCTATCGGATTGCACACCTGCGCGAAAGATTTCAACCCGCAGACCTTGAGCGCCCGGAGGAGCAGCACGCATTGGGACCGTACGAGATCGAGTGCGTGATCGAGAAACTCAGGCCGGACGGAATCTATTGAGGGGACGGTTGCAGATTTTCGATCCGACGCTAGTGAGGAGAGGGAATTGACGCATCGAAGAATCGGTGTCTTCACAGTCGCGGCGAAGAACTATTTGCCGTTCGTGCGCGTGCTATTCGACTCGCTGCGCGAGAGCCATCCCGAATACGAGCGGTACCTGTGCCTTGCGGATCGCGTCGACGGGTATTTCGAGCCGAGCAGGGAAGCGTTCAAGACCATTCCAGCGGAAGAGTTGCAAATCGAGCACTTCGAGGACATGACCATCCGTTATGGCATCTTGGAGTTCAGTACGGCGGTCAAGCCATTCATGTTCAGGTGGATGTTCGAGCACACCGATCTTGACAGCGTTATTTATCTGGACCCGGACATCTTCGTGTATTCGAGATTTGAGCAACTGGAGAAGATTTTGCGTGAGAACGTTTCGGTGGTCCTAACACCGCACACGACGGAGCCTCTAGAAGACGACAAGACTCCGAGCGACTACAACCTGCTCCAGTCGGGAGGGTTCAATCTCGGATTTGCAGCGATCAATCGAGACACCGAGGCGGAGAGGTTTATAGGGTGGTGGGGCAGACGCTTGCAAACCCACTGCTTCGTCGATTTTGCGAAAAACACGTTCACCGATCAGAAATGGTGTGACCTTGCTCCGTGCCTGCTCGATCGTCTGCGAGTTTTCAAGGACAAGGGATATAACGTTGCATATTGGAATCTTGCCGTACGTGAGATTGCGGTGCGGCGGCATCATTGGGAAATAGGTGGGGCACCTCTGGTATTTTTTCACTTCAGCGGGATATCGTTATCGGATCCCGAGGTGATTTCAAGACACCAGAATCGGTATCGCTGGTCTCAGCTGCCTCACTTGCGTTCTCTTTTCTCGGATTACCGGCAGAGGGTTTTAGGGAAAGGATGGGAGGAGAGTCGATCGTGGCCTTACGCGTATTCGCAGACCGCCGAGGGCTGGAGCGTGCCACCCGTGGTGCGCAGGCTGTTCAGAGAGCAGTTTCCGAGCCCTACGCCGTTGCGGAAGCATGGGGTTGGGGCAATGCTGCAGGCAATGTGCAGCGAGCAATCAAATGCGATTCCGCACGACGCGGCAGCACCAATATCAAAGTTGATGTACTACGTCTTCGAGTCGGATTCGGAGGTGCGGCGGGCGTTCTGCTTTGGTACGAGGAGCGGGCGGGTGGCGTTTCGGCGATGGTTTGAAGCGAACGCATCTGCGTACTGTCACCTTCCGCCCACGGTCGCTCAAGAGCGAGGGTCAGCCGCGAGACCCGAGACCGATGCGACCAACGGCGGACGCGTGAGCGCTGGCGTTGGGAGGGCACATTCATGTGGATATCCGAGTGGGAGTGATGATGCGACCGGGTCCGGTCGGGGGTGGTCGAACAGTGACTTCGTGGCCGTAGTGCAATCGGTGTGGCGCGAGCTGGACTTCAAAGGCAAGCGAGTGTACGGGCCAATCATGCTGAAAATGCTTGCGGAAGCGGTGGGTCACGGAAGAGTGTGCGGATTAAATGGGTCGTAATCGCTCGCCATCGGCTTGGCGTGCGTCGCCATTTCCAAGGGCGGAGATGCCTGAAAGAACCGCGGCACAGCAAAGCTTGTCGACGAATGCATTAAGTGACGAATCGACAAGAGTTCCGGGTCCGGACATCCAGATGCGTCGGGGAAATGTGACTTTGAGTGCAGCTGTTGATGGCAACGTGCACATTTCGCATCCTGCGGTACCGCTTCGATTCACGGGCGAGAGAATGACCAGCGCGGTGTCGGGTCAAATCGAGTTTGAACACTTTCATCGGTATTTCTTTGCACGCGATCTTTGCGTTGGGATTGACGTGTTGGATGTCGCCTGCGGGGAAGGATATGGTTCCGCGATTCTTTCTGGCGTGGCCAAGACCGTACTGGGAGTGGAGGTCGACGCCGAAACCGTCGATCACGCGAGGGGAAATTATTCCGCCCCCAATCTGAGTTTTCTTCAGGCAGACGCCGCTTCCCTACCTCTGACGGACGCATCAATGGATGCCGTGGTTTCGTTCGAGACCCTCGAGCATCTTAAAGATCAAAGACGGTTTCTGGCGGAGGTCAAACGCATTCTGCGGCCCAATGGGTTCCTGGTCATCAGCATGCCCGATCGTCTGGTGTATTCCGCTGCGGGAACAGACCCGAATCCGTGCCACATCCTGGAGCTGAGCCCGAGCGAGTTTGTCGAGGTGCTGTCTGGGCATTTCAAGAGCCTGGCAGTTCTGTCGCAACGCCCTGTGTTGGGGTCAATCATTTCAGGGGAACCCCGCGGCAAGGCATTCCGCTCGTACGAGCGTCGAAGTGAGGACGTGGTCGAAGCAACCAACGGCTTAGCACGTGCGCATTATCTAATCGCGGTCGCCGGAAACAGCGCTCTTCCGGGAACCGGTAGTTCCGTGTATTTGGATCGTGCCGGAGTTCATGCAACTGTTGAAAGAGCACGCGTTGTCGCAGGAGCTGAGGCGCGGCTGTCTGAGTTGGCCTTGGAGCTCGAGCGCGTTCGGGGGGAAGCGTGTGCAAGGGCTCAAGCTGTCACCGACCTCCGGGACCGTTTGGCGGAGGAAGCGCAGCACCATCGGGCCGTATGTTTGCGAGTCGAGGAGCTTGCCACTGAAGCGGCCACGGCACGAGATGAGGCCGATCGCGTGCGCCGCAGCCTCAGCGAAGCCCAGGATAGGTTTACCCAAGTCGCGGAGGAGTTGGGCAAGGCGGCGCGCGATCGTGAATCTGCGTATCTTCGAGCGAAGACATGCGAAGAGGAGATCTCACGGATACGGGGCGGGGGTGAACGTGTCCAGCAGACCTTGAGCGAAACGCAGCAAAAGTTCAATCAGCTAGCCGAGGAGTTCAGGCAGGGGTGGCGCGAGCGGGAATCCGCACGCCTTCGGGCCGACGAGTTGGAAGAAGAGGCTAGCAACGCACGCCATGAGGCCGATCGACTTCGTTCAGCGGTTGCGAAAATGCAGGAGCGGTGCGACAAACTGAGCGAGGAGCTGCGAGCAGAGTCTTCGGAGCTTGAATCCGCGATATTGCGTGGGGACCGATGCGTTCAAGAGGCAGTCGATGCGCGGAATGAAGCCGATCATGCGCGGACGGCATTGAGCGAGCACGCCGAGCGATTCGCTCGAGGAGCGGCGGCCGCTCAGGAAGAGATCGATACGCTGCGTTCGATGTTGGGGGAAGTGCAAGGACAGGTCGATGCCAAGGCCAGCGAATGCAATGTCGCTCATCAGTTGGCGGGGCGACTCGGGGAAGAACGAGATACAGCAATAGCCGTCGCAGAATCTCACCAGAATCGCATCGCGCAGTTGAAGAAGCAAGTGGCCTATCAGGAGAGCGCTCGCCTTGCTTTGGAGGAGCGCGTTGCGCAGGGTTCGCACCAGAGGTGGCAGGCGCGCAAGCGCGGAGCGTTCGCGCGAGTCCTAGGGCTTCTTTTCGATGAAAGCGAAATGCGTCAAGCGCAGTTGGTGGTTGAAAGTCCCCCGTCGCCCCGCTTATCGCTGCCCGTCGTCCCGAGTAACGAAATCGGGGATCTTTTCCAGAGAATCCCGGATGCGGATAATCGTCAGAGCGTCAGTGCAACTCGTGCGAGGGATTCATCCACCTCGGAGCGACCTGATCTGCAGAAGGCGTTTCAAACCCTTTACCGGGACATCGCGATTTACTTCCCGCCGGTAGTCGACCCGGACGTCTCGGTCATCATTCCCGTGTACAAAGGAGTGGTTGAGCTAAAGGATTGCCTTCGCTCGCTTTCAGCATCGGTCGCGACGGAGCCATCTTTTGAAGTGATCGTAGTCGACGACTGCCCCAGCGAACCGGTGCTGTGGGCGTTGCCCAACAGCGGCGGGTTGATCAAGATCGAGAATCGTGAAAACCTGGGCTTCCTGCTAACCTGCAATCGGGGCGCGTCATTTGCACGGGGGCGGATTCTTTGTTTTCTTAACAGCGATACCATCGTTCTGCCCGGCTGGCTCGCCAATCTGGTTGATGCCTTGGAGAGTCGAGCGGATGCTGGCCTAGCCGGGAGCCTCCTCGTGAATGTGGATGGCTCGATACAGGAGGCGGGTTGGAGCATTCTCGCCAACGGGTGGGGACACCCAATCGGTAGAGGCAGCGGCACATTAGACGGGCGCTTTACCTATCGCCGCACCGTCGATTGTGTGACCGGGGCCTCTTTTGCAGTATCGCAGGAGACATTTCAAAGCCTTGGGGGTTTGGACCCACTGTACGTGCCGGCTTTTTATGAAGAGTTCGATTTCGCTTTTCGAGCTCAGGAGCGTGGCCTCAAGGTCATATACGAACCGAAGAGCCGAGTTATCCATCTTGGAAGTGCGTCGTACGGTGCGGAGCAGCGCGACCATCTTTCGGCAATGAATCACGACAAATTCGTGCAGCGCTTCGCGGAGCGCTTGAAAAAGCACGCCTGGAACGCTGCGGATGAGTTCGCCCTCCGCCTTGGGTCGAAGGTCGGACGCGTAATTCTCGTGATCGATTTGAACGTGCCCCAGCCGATGAGGCACGCCGGTGACTTGACCATGCACAAATACGTGACGCTCCTCGCCGATGCCGGATGGCACGTCGTGTTTGGTGCGGTGGACGGTGTCGCTGAGGGGCCCGCATCCGATGCGCTCGAACAACGGGGTATCGAGATGATCCGGGCGCCTCAAGGCATTGAGGGGTGGCTCAAAGAGAATGGTGAAAAGATCAAGTACGTTTGGCTTTCGCGCCCCGAGGTTGCGGATAAGTATCTGGAAATTGTAAGGCAGCACAGTGACGCGCGGGTTGCTTATTACCCGCACGATCTTCACCATATTCGGATGCTCCGGGAGGCCGAGCTTCACGACGATGCTAGGTTGCGCGCTGCGGCGACATGCATGCAGCAACTTGAACTGAGTGTGCTCAAGGGGGTCGACGTGGCGATGCCGCCATCGGAAGAGGAGGCGGCAACGATTCGACGCATTTCGCCGGAAACGACGGCAGTGGTTTTGGCGCCGTATTTCTTCGAAGAGAACGATATCTGCGTTCGAAGGGAAGAGCAGTTTTCGGGGCTGAAGGACGTCGTATTTGTGGGAGGGTTTCCGCATACCCCGAATATCGACGCTGCGCTATATATCGTTAAGGAAGTTATGCCGATTATCTGGCGCGAGCTACCTGAAACAAGGTTGTACCTGATTGGGTACGCTCCACCGCCGGAGGTCGTAGCGCTGGCTGGACCGCGGGTAGTCGTGACCGGACAAGTCCCAGAGCTGCGGCCTTTCTTGGAGAAGGCGCGATTGATGCTCGCGGCCCTTCGCTATGGATCGGGCGTCAAAGGCAAGGTTGTCGATGCGTTGCGGTTGGGGGTTCCGGTGGTGACGACGCCAATCGGAGCCGAGGGAATCGGCATCGTGCCGGGGCGCGATGCGATCGTTGCAGAATCCGCGAGCGCGCTAGCAGAGGCGTGCATCAGTCTCCTAGGTGACGCAGGGCGGTGCTGCGAGCTTTCGCATGCAGGAACAGAGCTGGTACGCGCAAAGTTCTCGCGCGTAGCGGCTCGTCGCAAGATTGATGAGATTTTCCCTGTGAGGACGTGCGCCGTCTGCGGATCAGCAAAGGGCATGTCTAGTGGTGGCGAAGGAAACTTTAGAGAAAGCTTTGTGTGCGGCGGCTGCTTTGCGTTGGCGCGTACTGAAGCTCTTGCTCGAATAGTTGTTTCAAGGATGGCGCGGCGCGGCGAAACGTCTCTCGCGGAAGTTGGCCGAGAGCAATACGAGTCCAAGGTTCATGAATTCGGCTTTGTGGGTGCGATTGCGGAGATATTGCGGGGGCACTCTTGGTTCTCGATGTCAGAATACTTTGAGGGTACACCTCTTGGACAAGCTGGCTTTAGAGGTATCCGGTGCGAAGATTTAGGGCGTTTGACTTTCCCGGATCAGAGTTTTGACATAACGATTAGCCAGGATGTCTTGGAGCATGTTCCTGATCCAGTCGCAGCCTTTGGCGAAATTGCAAGAGTGCTCCGGCCGGGCGGCGTGCATATTTTTACCGTACCGCAGAACCCCGGATTGCCGTGGAGCGTTGCTCGCGCGCGCTTAACAGATGAAGGGCCGCAACATCTTCTGCCTGCGGAGTATCACGGAGATCCGATCAAAGCTGGGGGGCGCTGGTGTATACGGACTTCGGCGCGGACTTGGCCGAAATGATCGAAAGAGCTGGGATGAGTCTCCGAGCTGCGGAGGTTACCGTGCTGGGAGGAGCCGATGGGCAAGTTGTACGGGTGTTCGAAGCCTTGAAGTAAGCGTTCGGACATCACCGTCTTGACGTTCTCGGCCTTCTCGGGTCGGGCGCTGGATTGATTTCGTCGATTGGCCCGTCATCGCTGAAGGCCCCGATGGCGGCGTCCAGGCGCAGGAGCAACTGCGTGAGCGACTCGTCGTCGCGACGCAGGAGCAATGCGATGCATTGATCGTATCCGGTCGCCGTTGCAACGCAGGGAATTTCACCGACGGGTCCGATCGTGATGTCGCCGCCCTCGTCGATTAGACCGAACTTTGAAGTCTTGATCTAGCCGAAACCGTTGCGTGGAGCCGGTTTCGGCTTTTTCTTCGACTCAAATAGTACCCATGTAAATGATAGAGATTGTGCTTGTGTTAGCTGTGACGATGATAGATAATAGAAGCCATGTATATCGAGGCGGTCCCGAACCGCGACTCGCCCCCCGCCATCCTGCTGCGCGAGTCGTATCGCGAGGACGGCAAGGTCAAGAAGCGCACCCTGGCCAACCTGTCTTGCCTGGCTCCCGAAGTGATCGAGGGCCTGAAGGTGTTGCTGCGCGGCGGCGTGGCGGTACCCAGTGCCGAAGAGGTGTTCGTGGTCGAACGCAGCTTGCCGCACGGCCATGTGGCGGCGGCGTTGACGGCGGCGCGCCAGTGTGGCGCCGAAGCGTGGTTTGCATCGGCACCCGAGCCATTGCGCCCGGTGCTGCTGGCGATGCTGGTGGCGCGGCTGCTGACGCCGGGCTCTAAGCTGGCCACCCACCGCATGGTGCACGACGACACCGCCACGCACTCGTTGGGGCGTGTGCTGGGCGTTGGCCAAGTCGCGGTCGAGGAGCTGTACCGGGCACTGGACTGGCTACACGAGGGGCAGCCGGCGATCGAGCGGCGCTTGGCGCGCCAGCACTTGGCCGGGGCCACCCTGGTGCTGTACGACCTGAGTTCAACCTGGCTCACCGGCCATTGTTGCCCGCTGGCTGCCTATGGCTACGCGCGCGAGGGCAAGCGCGACGATCCCCAGATTGTCTTCGGCTTGATCTGCTCGGCGCAGGGCGTACCGATCGCCCTGGAAGTGTTTGCGGGCAACAGCGGCGATCCGAGCACGGTGGCGGCGCAAGTCACTAAGCTCAAGCAGCGCTTCGGTATCGAGCACATCGCCTGGGTGGGCGATCGCGGCGTGCTGACCTCGGCGCGTATCGAGCAGGTGCTGCGGCCGCAGGCGATGGACTGGATCAGCAGCCTGCGGGCGCCGCAGATCATGCAGTTGGCCGCCGAGCACGGAGCGTTTCAGCCCTCGTTGTTCGACGAGCGCAATTTGATCGAACTGAGCAGCGTGCACTTCCCCGGCGAACGCTTGATCGTTTGCCGCAACCCGCTGCTGGCCCAGGAGCGCGCCCGCAAGCGCGAGGAGCTACTGGCGGCCACCGAGCAAGATCTGGCCAAGATCGCGGCCGCCACGCGGCGTGCGCGCAATCGGCTGCACGGCGAGCAGGCCATCGCGTTGCGGGTGGGCCGCGTCATGGACCGTTTCCACGTGGCCAAGCACTTCGAGCTGACCATTACCGACACGCGCTTTGCTTACCGCCGCAACCAAGCCGCAATCGCACCCGAGGCGGCGCTCGATGGCCTGTACGTCATCCGCACCAGCCTGCCAGTGGCGCAGCTCGATGCGGCCGCCACCGTGGCCGCCTACAAGAGCCTGGCCCACGTCGAGCGCGCCTTCCGATCGCTCAAGACCGTCGACCTGCACGTGCGGCCGGTCTTCCACTACAGCGAGGCGCGCGTACGCGCCCACGTGTTCCTGTGCATGCTCGCCTACTACGTCGAGTGGCACATGCGCGAACGCCTCAAGCCTATCTTGTTCGATGACGAGTTCCTCGAACCGGCCAGCGCCACGCGCCTCTCGCCGGTGGCCAAGGCCGTGCGCTCCGATCAGGCCAAGACCAAGGACGCTTCCAAGCGCTCCGAAGACGGTTTGCCGCTACACAGCTTGCGCACGTTGCTGCAGGATCTGGCCACCGTGGCCTACAACATCGCCCACACCAGCCTGAACCCCAACGCCAAGATCGTGATCATGACCCGGCCCACCCCGCTTCAGGACAAGGCCTTCAAGCTGCTCGGCGTTAACCTCGCGCGTACCCAGTAAACCCACCTACCCAAGCGATCAACCCGAACCGCATCAAGCAGTTACGTTGCGCCTACTGGCAAAGTTCGGATTAACGGTCCGGAGAGATCGACCGGCCGTATACGTACGCTTGCCCCGGAACCTTGCCGGCCTTGTAGAGTTCGACAAACCCTTCCGGATCGGCCAGCCGGGCCCTCAGTTCTTCCCCGGAGCGGGCCAGATCGTGAATGGTCATCAGATCGACCCAGGCGATCGTCGGATGCTTGGTCGCGAAGCCCTTCACGGCTTCGTCGAACCGCGCCTTGTGTTGTTCAGTCCATTCGTCGATTCTCACGAATAGATTTTACCTCCGTAGTGCGCTGCCAGATCGGCCGCCAGCGCGCTGATCTGCGGCATCAGGCGCCGCACCATGGTCAACGTGGGGGACGCCCACGTGCTCGTGCCGATCCTGGGCCGTTTCCTCGGCCGACAGGGCCAGCCCCAGGGCGCTGATGGGTTTTGGCTTCTTCCGCCGCCCGAGTTCACCAAGGCGCTTCAGCATCCGGGCCGCAGACCTCGTAGCCCTCGCGCATTGCGAGGCAGCAGCACCAAAAATCAACGTTTGGCCGTCGAGGCCCGGGAAACCGGCAGTGGCTTTCTTGCCCAGTCCGGTCGGAAAGAGGCGACGTGGGCGATGCGATCCTGCGGCACGCCCACCTCCTTTGCCACGTTCGGCCATTGCGCCACGGCTTCGATCACCTGCTCGAGCAGCGCGGGGGCGTTGCGCACGCCGAAGTTCCTGGCCACTCCGAGAAGGTCGTCGGCCGTGATGTCCCAGCTCTTGCCCGCGACCAGCATTTGATGCACTCGCGTCCACTTTCCGGGCGCCGGGTTGTGGGAGAAGCACATGTCGAAGGCTGGCGCCAGAGTCCATTGGCCCTTTTCGTCCATCACGAATGCGAGGTTCTTGGTGTGGTCGTCGCAGTTGACGGCCACCACGTTGAAGGCGCAGCGCAGCCAGGCCTGCTCGATCGCCTTGGCGCCAAGATTGAACTGCAGCACCCGGCGCAGGTATTGCTCGTAGCTGTGCGCCCGAGGCAGGTTGAAGTCCAGGTGATCCAGGCCACACAGGCTGTGCACGTGGAGCTTGCTGTTGCCGTGCCGGTCAAAACGCCTGGTCATGAAGTGCGCGCGGCCGCCCTCTTCGAGGAGGCGGCATGTGCTCATGTCGATGCCGGCGTCCCTGGCCATAAGGTAGTGCGCGTACTCGATGCGTCCGAAACCCTGCGTGTAGCTTAGGCTGCCGTCGACGCCGACGTCGAACTTGAGCAGCCAGTGCT
>Ga0187846_10001469_pt1 | contig 13308 bp, 10 predicted proteins | sample TC_taG_FD_161473 | JGI IMG/M metagenome (GOLD analysis project Ga0187846, IMG submission 161473) | Biofilm microbial communities from the roof of an iron ore cave, State of Minas Gerais, Brazil - TC_06 Biofilm (v2) | ecosystem: Environmental > Terrestrial > Deep subsurface > Cave > Wall biofilm...
ATAGTTGTAGTTCAGAAGCATGTGGGCGAAATCGTGAGTGACCGCGCGCCAGGATTCTTCTTCAAACAAATTGAGGACAATGAAGCTCTGGTCGTCGCCGGGAACGAAGAAGCCGGGAACGGCGATGGGCTGCCCGTTGTGCAATGGTGCCATCTGATAAAAGGGCTTGTCGTTCTTCCAGGCGAGGATGGTCAGGGGCACGGGCAGATTGAGGCGGTCTTTCATCAGCAGGCCGGCGAAGACAGAGCGCATCTGCTCGAAGCGCAGGGCGACTTCCCGGCCTTTCTTCTCGCCCGCATCGGTGATGATGGTGAAGTGAGGGGAATGAATCTCGAGCCAGGGAGGCTCAGCCGCCGGGGCAAGCCGAGTCGCACAAAGTACAACGCAGGCGGCGAAAAAGACTCGTTCGAGAATGCGTTGGGCGCGGGCCAAGGGATGCCTGCTGGGCAGAAGGGAAAGACTAGTTTCTATCAAATGCTAACACGGGGGGCCGGCGCGGGCCGCAGCGCATGAAGGTGCACTCCCTCAGGCCAGCGCCCGGCGGCACGCCCCCAGGCGAAGATGCCCACCGGCACCGGCTTGATGGTGAGAAAATCATTAAAAGGGCCAGCCGACGTTCCCGAGAGGCTCGCCAGCTTCGTAGCGATTCGCGCGAAACTCGGAAGCTTGGCAATGAGGGGTCTGGTAGCTGAGATTGATGATATTCCGCTTCCGCTTGTACTCGTTCAGCGGAGCCTAGTCAAGCCTCCGGTCGCAATTCTATAACCGGGGTTCAAGAAACCGGGGTGGCGTGTGGTCCACACTTCGCATTGGTGTTCCTGACAGGATTTCTACAGTGGGGTGCCCCTCGCGCTTCTTGCGAAACGGTGGACGGCACGAACCTTCAGCCCAAAACTCCAAGTGTATAGGTCGGAGTTTCCCACCCTTGCAAAGAACGCAAGGATGGGCCACCCTCACTCGTGGCGGTTGCCAAAGAAACCAAAGGCTGGGCCACCCGCCTAGTAAATGATACGATTCTATTTTGGGATCGAGCTGATGGGATTGCGCGCGAGAGGTGCCACACGGGAATTTCATCGGAGTATTCTGAACGTCTGTACTGTCGCTGTCGTCGCGTGCGTCGCTAGTTACGCAAGCGAAATCCCGGTGCTCACTGGCACTGTCAATATTGTCCTAGCAAACGCCAACGGGATGGTGGTCCTGACAGATAGTAATCAGACTGTCAGACTTTCTAGTGGGCAGGTACAAACGGGTCCGCAACCTGCGCAGAAACTATTTCGTATCGATGACAAGACGGTTTGCACCATAGCGGGCTTTGGCTCCGCGCCTCTTTCAGGCTTTCCGGAGTTCACGACGAGCGCAGCCGGTGTGCTAGATACCTACATCTTCCAACTACAAAGTAAAGGGGGAGTGCACAGCTTCCGTGAGAAGCTCACGACGATAGCGTTTTTGATAGGGGCGCAATTAGACGGTCTCGGCAACCTTCAGCACCTCGGTCAGGCGCAGGTCGGTAATTATGAGTTTGAGTTTATCCTCGCAGGTTACGATTCAGATGGAACCGCAAAGGTGGGGAAGGGCGTACTTAGTCCGAGCCTTGGTGCAAATGGTATTTTGTCGTCCGCAATAAAAGAGCTGACAATTGCGGCAGTGAACAGCGAATTGGTACACGCAACAGCAGGGCTTGGTAGCGCTGCAGTGGAGAACATCTTGGCCTACCCCGCTCAACTTAATGAGGAGCCCGAAATCAGGAGGTATGCAGCGTCGAAATCATCGGATCGCGGTAGCTCCTTAAGCGTCGACGAAATGCGAGCATTGGCCGAGTCCCTTGCATCGCACTCCGCACTCGTAAATCGTTCTTACGTTGGCTACAGGCTCTTCTGGCCGATTGGTGGTCGGAATCAGATTGCTACGCTGGGAGCCGGAAGGGTCGAAAAAATCGAGCAGCCCCTTTTTCAGGATCAAAAAGTGAACACGATTCCCTTTAGTATGTCCATTGGATTTACAGTCGACACGAATGGTGTGCAGGCTCTTGCCAGCCTAGTGCTGCCTGGCACGCTCGGACTTTTGCTGAAGATGGGGTTTGTCGGCGATGTGTACCTCGATAACGGGTATTATTTCGATGACGATTTCAGGAACGGGACACTTTATTACAACGGAGGTCCAATTGCATTTGATCCAAGCAACCATGTGACCAATTGTGTTCTAAGCCTCAGTCCCCGTGTCAATACGAAATCGCCCGATGTACAAGAGCTAGTGACTCGATTTCCTTGGTCAAGGATTGTTGTCGCGTCATTGCCGTATCCCTACCCAGAATAGGGATCATTAGATAGGAACCGGTCCGTGACTGGTATCTTGTTTTCTCAAAAAGGAATGCACAGATAAAGCAGGCCAAAGCAAAACCGTGATCGTCAAGACAGCCGATGTAAGTTCCTGTGGAACGGGCTTCTCGCGGGATTAACGGTCTTCGGCGGATTCGTATCGCTCTTGACGGTATGGCCGCGAGTAACGGTAACTACTGCATTTGAGTCCAGCCATCCACTTGAGACTTCGTTCTTGGTATCGAACGACGGCTATCTGCCAGCGTATTCCGTCTCGATCTCATGTGTGGTTGGCGAAGTTGACGCCTCGGTGCAGACGACCGACGACCTTTCGGTGCCGCAAAGTGTTGGGGAATTGGGTACGACCATTTTTGCACCGTCTTACGTGCCGACGGTGACACTAGACCCCGGAACCAAAGAGTTGGTACCGATGAGCGACTGCATAAGCACGGAGAGTGTCGATGCCCTGAACAGCGCGCATTTGGGGTTGCGCGTTGGTTACAGGCCGCTACTCTGGCCTTGGAGGCGAGAATTCACCCAAGAGTTCTACGTCAAGAAGATACATAAGGGAACTTTCAAAGCGTTCATCTGGTACAGCGTACCGCACAACAAATAAGCGCGGCCGGCGAAGGTTGACCTTCCAGGAGTGCAATCGGGGGGCGGGGTTGGCCCACCCTTAAGGATTCCGATTCTTCCCGACACTACCACGAACGAGGGTGGGGGCTGGCCCAGCCCTGCAGTCCCTGAGGGATTGGCGAGCTTCATCTAAGAGGATCAGAGATCACGGAAGACTCGGGCGTTTCGCGGGCGGGGCGCCCGCGACACACCTCGCTTAGTCCCCGCTGGCGTGGGTCTGCGTGGGTACCAGTACCAGCCGCGGGCGCTGGAATTCCGGTTCGGGCTCCGAGGCGCGGCCAAAGCTGTGCAGGATTGCCAGGACAGCGGCGTAGGCCGCCACAACCCCGAAGCTCATGGAGGCGACGACCGTAAAGCAGAGCACCACAGGTCCGAAGAACGCGTTCACTTTCAATCCACCTGCAAGCCGAGTGTGAGATGCCGCACGCTGCAACTTCGTATATGCGGCATTTTTCAATCTACCTGCGTTGACGCCCGCCGCTATTGACGACTAAGATACGGAGTAAAGCTGTGCACTTCTACTCTCGAACAATTCTGGTGACCTGTCGACGTTACGGAAGGGAAATCACCCCCACTTAATGGCTATTACGAAAATATCCGTGCGGGGTGCCCGTCAGCACAACCTCAAGAACATCGACGTGGAGATTCCCCGCAACACCCTGACCGTGGTGACCGGCCTGAGCGGGTCGGGAAAGTCATCGCTGGCCTTCGACACCATCTATGCCGAGGGGCAGCGCCGCTACGTGGAGACGCTTTCGGCCTACGCGCGCCAGTTCCTGGACCAGATGGAGCGCCCGGATGTCGATGCTATTGACGGACTTAGCCCGTCCATCTCGATCGAGCAGAAAACTACCAGTCGCAGCCCGCGCTCGACCGTGGGTACCATCACCGAGATCTACGATTACCTGAGGTTACTGTTCGCTTCCATCGGTGTGCCACATTGTCCCAAGTGCGGCCGCGCCATCAGCCGCCAGTCGGCCGACCAGATCGTGCAGCGCGTCATGGCGCTGACTCCTGAGGATCGTGTAATGGTGATGGCGCCTATCGTCCGCGGGCGCAAGGGCGAATTCAAGAAGGAGATGGAAACGCTGCTCAAGCACGGCTACACCCGGGCGCGCGTGGACGGCGAACTGGTCAACCTCGACGACGAAATTCAGCTCGACAAGCGGAAGAACCATACCATCGAAGTCGTAATCGACCGGCTGCTGGTGAAGCCCGGCATCGAGCATCGCCTCGAAATGTCTGTCGGGCTGGCCATGAAGCTGGCCGGCGGGCTGGTGCAGGTGGCGGTGGTGGGCGGCGAAGAGCAGCTTTATTCTGAGAAGCTGGCGTGTCCGGATTGCGGCATCAACGTGCCGCAGCTGGAGCCGCGGTCATTTTCATTCAACAGCATGTATGGAGCCTGCCCGGAGTGCCATGGGCTGGGCAGCAAGTACGATTTCGATCCGGCTAAGGTCATCAACGACTGGTCGAAGCCGCTCCTGGACGGCGGGCTCGGGCCGGGCTCGGCCTCGCAGCATCTGATCCACATGGTGAACGTGACGGCGAATGCGTATGGCATCGATCTCAGCACGCCGTTTGAGAAACTCCCGGAAAGGGTGCAGGACCTGCTGCTGAACGGCGAGCAGGGCCGCGGCGGCAAGACCGGATTCAAGGGAATCTTCGGCTACTTGAAACAGAATCTCGACGAATCCACGTCCGAAGGCTATCGCGACTGGCTCATGGACCACATGTCGGCGACGGAGTGTCCCGTGTGCCAGGGCAAGCGGCTGCGGCCGGAGAGTCTGGCCGTGAAGGTGAGCGGTATGTCGATTGCCGGCTTCACCGCGCTCCCGGTTTCGCGCGCTTTGGAAGTTGCGCAGGCGATCAGGCTGGCCGGGCGCGAGGCCCTCATCGCCGGCCGCGTCATGCACGAAGTCGTGGAGCGGCTGCAGTTCTTGAACGCCGTCGGGCTGGGCTACATCTCGCTCGATCGTTCCGCCGCTACGCTGTCCGGCGGCGAAGGCCAGCGCATCCGCCTGGCCACGCAGATTGGCTCGAAACTCCGCGGCGTGCTCTACGTGCTGGATGAGCCCTCCATCGGGCTGCATCATCGCGACAATGGACGCCTGCTCAACGCTCTGGAGAACCTTCGCGATCTCGGCAACACCGTGCTGGTCGTCGAACATGATGAGGAAACGATCCGGCGCGCCGATTATGTGGTCGACCTGGGACCGGGCGCGGGGCGGCACGGCGGAAATCTCGTGGCGCACGGCACGCCTGATCAGATCATGCTCGAGCCGAACTCGCTCACCGGCGCCTACATTTCGGGCAAGGCGCAGATCGAGATGCGTCCCCAGCGCCGGCAGAAGAATGGCGCGGCCATCACGATTCTCGGCGCGAAAGAAAACAACCTGAAGAATCTCGATGTGACGTTTCCCCTCGGTGTCATGACGGTGGTGACGGGAGTCTCCGGCTCGGGCAAGTCGACCCTGGTGAATGACATCCTCTATCGCGCCCTGGCGCGTCAGCTCTATCGTTCGCGCGAGAAGGCCGGCGAGTACAAGGCCATCGCAGGCGCGGAAAATGTCGACAAAGTCATCCGCATCGATCAATCGCCGATCGGCCGCACCCCGCGCTCCAATCCCGCGACTTACACCGGCGTGTTCACCGCGATCCGCGATCTCTACGCCATGCTCCCCGAATCGCGCGAGCGCGGCTACAAGCCCGGGCGTTTTTCCTTCAACGTCTCGGGCGGGCGCTGCGAGGCCTGCCAGGGCGAAGGCCAGCGGCGCATCGAAATGAACTTTCTTCCCGACGTCTACGTGCTGTGCGAGGTCTGCGGCGGCCGGCGCTACAACTTGGAAACCCTGGCCGTGAAGTACAACGGCCACTCCATCGCCGATCTGCTGGAAATGCCGGTGTCCGACGCGCTGCCCATTCTCGAAAATATCCCCCAGGTGAAGCAGAAGCTGCAGACGCTGGTCGACGTGGGCCTGGGCTACATTCACCTGGGGCAGTCCGCGGTGACGCTTTCCGGCGGCGAAGCGCAGCGCATCAAGCTGGCTCGCGAGTTGAGCAAGCGCCAGACCGGCAAAACTCTTTACCTGCTCGACGAGCCGACCACCGGCCTGCACTTCGATGACGTGAAAAAGCTCCTCGACGTGCTGCACCGGTTGACCGACCTCGGCAACAGCATCATTATCATCGAACACAATCTCGATGTGATCCGCAATGCCGACTGGATCATCGATCTCGGTCCCGAAGGCGGCGAGGAGGGCGGACGCATCGTCGCCCAGGGCACGCCCGAGCAGCTGGCGCGAGTGAAGAAGTCGTATACCGGGCAGGCCCTGGCGGCGTATTTTGGAAAGAGAGTTTCCAACTCTCCGATCGCAGCCATCAGTTAAGGAATCTTCTTTGGCTTCTCACGACAATCCGTCGCCGCCACCAGAACTGGCGCCGCAAACGCCCGTCAGTGACGGGTCTCCGGCTCCGGTGCCGCCGATGGCCGAGCCCCTTTCCGGTGCCCTTCAGCCGCCCGCTCCGTCGGCCGCATCCGCCCCCCGCGACCCGGTGTGGAGCGGCTGGGATGTTCTCCTCATTGCCGTGCTCACAACCGTGAGCATCGTGTGCCTCGGTGCAGTTCTTGCGCTGGTCACCTACCTGGCGGCGCCCCGCAGTTTCAAGGACAATGCGCCCTTGCTGGCGATCGCGGCCCAGGCCCTGGCATACGCCGGAATCGCCGCTTACATGGTCATGCTGCTTGAGGGAAAGTATCACGTGCGCTTCTGGCAGGCCATTCGCTGGAACTGGCCGCGCAACAAGGCTTTTCTGCTGCTGGGCGTCGGCGTGCTGACCGTGGCGCTCGATCTGTTGAGCCGCTTCCTGCCCATGCCCAAGAGCACTCCCTTCGAGGAATTCTTCAGCCGGCCGCGCGACGCTTACCTGATGGTCCTGTTCGCCATCAGTCTCGGGCCCCTGATGGAGGAACTTTTCTTCCGCGGCTTCCTCTATCCCGTACTGCAGCGCCGGATGGGGGCTGTGTGGGGAGTGATTCTCACCGCAGCACCGTTTGGGCTGATGCACTACGTGCAATACCGGTCGTGGGCTGCGGTGCTGGTGATTTTTCTCGTCGGCATCGTGCTCACCACGGTCCGCGCGGTGACGAAATCCGTAGGGGCGAGTTTTCTGGTCCACGTGGGCTACAACGCGACGCTGATGACGCTCACAGCCGTGGCGACCGACGGCTTCCGGCACATGCAGAAGGCAGGAGTGCTGATGTTCTGACGGTTGCGCGGGCATCTCGCCCGCGATGGGCCGCGACGGGCCGCGACGGGTATGGAGCGGCACAAGTGCTGCGCGGAGCGACTGCGGCAATCAAAGAATGGGCGCCCTGCTCGGGATCAGGAAATTCTGCGCGGGCGAGGCGCCCGCGCCACGCACTTCACTTCACCGTAACCGTCAGCAACTGTCCCCCTGAGACCACGTAATCCAGCGGCGGCGTCGAGGTTTCGTCCACGTTCGACTCGCCGCTGACGATCATCTCCTGGTTGCCGCGCATGCCGTCCATCACGTTCATGATGGAAATCGGCAGCGTGGGCATCACTTTGTCGGCCACCCGCGCCTCGGGATCGGCTTCCAGCAAAGAAACATAGAGGCGGTTGTTGGCGTGTTCCTTGTTCAGCAACGCGATGGTCGATGCCAGGTCGAGCTTGCGCCCGAATGCGGGATTGGCGCGGCCCATGCGGTCCAGAGTCTCGCCGTCGCTGACCAGTATGCGCAGTGTCCCCTTGCTCGCCGAGGTGGGAATCTTCACCGGAATGCGCTGCACGATGCGCTCGCCGCGATAGGGAGCCAGCACCGCCTCGACCACGACCTCGTCGCCGGGGCGCGCTTCCGTCACGCTGGTGCGGGCGCTCTCCAGGCGGGCCAGGCGGCGCTCACGGACCAGGTCGAAATCAAGTTTTACGCCCTGCACCGCGGGCGCGTTGTAGGGATTGTCGTAGATTCGTCCAAAGCGCTCGCCCAGTGAAAGCGCGGCCTGCATCGCGGCGGGTTGCCCGTTCTCCGCCGGAGCGAACATGTTCTTCAGCTGCACCGCCGGGAAGCCTTTCACGCCGATGCTTCCGCTCACCCGGTACGTGATCTCCTCGCCGAACTCGTTGACCCCGTGCAGCGCGTTAAACACCGTCACCATCAGCGCCACCGGCGTGAGATGCGGATTGTTCAGCACCTCATAGTGAAACTGTTTCGTCCCCGCGGCGCCATTGATGCTCAGCGTGACCGGAATCATGTCCGGCTGCTTATTGAACACGCCCAGGATGCCGGTGTGGCGATCCTGCACGAACGTTCCCGCAGGCTCGGTCGTGTCCACGATCTTGAATGCGTTGAGGGGCGAAGGCAGCGTGGCCAGCACGCGCGCCTTGTTCATCGGCAAGTCGACCGCGCCAAACTGCAGCAGCGGATGTCCGCACGCCAGCAGGCGCTGCGCATCGATGTAGGTCACCGTACAGGTGGCTTCGATGTCCATGTCGCCGCGCACCAGCACCGCGCTCACCGCCGATCCCGCTTCCAGCGGTTCGGGCTGTTTCTCGCTGCTCATCGTGCCCGCGCCCATCACCGGCACGATTCCCGACGAAGCGAATTGCGCGGCGAAGCGGCGCACCGCGTCTTCCGAGAATCCGTTGAACACCAGCGGAGTCTCGATCGGCTTCAGGTAGTTGGCGAAATCCTGCACCGAGTCGGCCCCGCCCCCATCGCTTGGCGTCGCCGTCTTGCCCGCGGCATTGTTTACGGCAGGCTTTGCCGTCGCCGCTTCCTCAGTCGGCGAGCGGTCGAACGCGTCGATTTCCAGCATGTCGGCGATCGGGGTCACGCCCGCGATCGGCTCCTTGGAAAACGTTCCGATGCGGAAGGCCAGGGCGCCCGCCAGCTTGCCCTCGATGTAAACCGGGCTGCCGCTCATGCCTGCCACCACGCCCGTGTACTCCACTTTTTCCCCGTGCAGGCGCACCAGAATCACGTCGCCCTTGGGCCCGTTCACGTTGTGCAGGATGCCGAGAACTTCCACGTCCATGGCTTCCGGCTTGACGCCTTCAAAAACCGTGTACGCAACCCCGCGCATGCCCGCATGAATCTGGCTGACCGGAATCGTCGACGCGGCTTGCTGCGACTGGCCGAACAGCAAGACTGGGAGGGCAACAAGAGCGACGAAGAACGCGAAACCAGCTTTTCTCATGGTGGCGCCCGCCGGATGGTGCGGTTTCCTACTCTGTTAGACTCCGCCAGATTGTAAGTCGTTGCCAGGAGGGGAATTTCGGGAGCCTGGGCAAAACATCCCAATCTCGAATCCTTGCGTCTATACTAGCATAGGGTATTAGGCCCTCACAGAGTCTTTCGCGCGGGGTTTTTATGCGTACCGGACAATCCGTAACGGTTGCAGCACGGGCAAACTCGAGCCTTTCTGAGCTGTTCTTGATGGGGACCTTATTCGCCTGGATGGCGGTCTCCGCCGTCGCCGCCCAGACCCAACCGCAGGACCAATCCCAGTCCCAGCCTCAGACCCAACCCCAGGCCGCGCCCCAGGACAGCGGCAAGCCCAGGCAGGAAGCTCCGGCAGAAGCCGGCGGCCCTACCGACAACGTCGGGCCCTATGCCATTCCCAAGAAATCCGAGACCGATGCTCCCCCGCCGCCGCGCATGACCGCACCGAAAAAGGTCGAGGGTATGCCCGACTACTCGATCAGGGTGAACGCTCCGCTGGTGAACGTAGACGTGATGGTCACCGCCAACAAGAACGGGCAGTTCATCACCGGCCTGCACAAGGAGAATTTCCGGGTCTTTGAAGACGGCCAGCCTCAAGACGTCAGGAATTTCAACGTGTCGCAGGCCCCCATCACGGCGGTGCTGCTCACCGAGTTCGCGTCGACCAACTACGTGTTCATGATCCAGGCGCTGCAGGCGTCCTACGCCTTCGTCAACACACTGAAGAAGGAGGACTGGGTCGCGGTCGAGTACTACGACATGAATCCGCACATCCTGGTCGACTTCACCCAGGATAAACGCGCCCTCTACGGCGCGCTGAACCAGCTGCGCATGCCGGGATTCGCCGAGACCAATCTCTTCGACGCCCTCTACGATACGCTCGATCGCCTCGACCGCGTGGAAGGCAAGAAGTACATCATTCTGGTGACCACCGGCGTCGACACGTTCAGCAAGCTCACGCTCGACAAGATCATGAAGAAGGTCAAGGACACAAAGGACGTCACGATCTTCCCGGTCAGCGTGGGCTTCATCGTGCGCGAGTATTGCGAAGTGCATCAGTGCGGATACACGCACGGCTTCGGAATTCCCGTGGGCCGCATGGACTACCTGCAGGCCGACAACGAAATGAAGACCTTCGCCGCCATGACCGGCGGCCGCGCCTACTTCCCGCGCTTTGAAGGAGAGTTGCCCGAGCTTTTTGGCGACATCTCGCAGGACATCCGCAATCAATACTCCCTGAGCTACCAGCCCACCAACACCAAGCTCGACGGCACCTATCGCAAGCTCAAGGTGCAGCTGGTCGCGCCCGACGGCGGGCCGCTCAAGATCAAAGACCAGAAGGGCAAGGACGTGAAAGTCGACGTCTACGCCCGCGACGGCTACACCGCGAAGCACACGGTGGATTGAGTGCTCCAGCTCCAAGGCACAAATGGCAGAGACCCGGTGGCCCACTCATGCCCGGTTTTGGCATGACTGGGAATGTTCAGGTCCCCTCAATTCTGTCATCCCGACCGGAGCAGATCATCGCAAAGCGATGATCGGCGGAGTGGAGGGACCTTGTGTTTCTGCGGGGTAGGGGTGGGCGCTGGCGGCTTTGCCCGTCAACCTTCTCTTGCCCATTAACTCTCATCTCTGCCCAAAAAGTCCTAGCAGGCTGCGGAAAAACTCGACTTTCGCTCGTGTCTTGAAAGGGCGCGGCTTCGAGCCGCGCCGGAAGTGCCACAAAATCAGTGGCGGCTTTAGCCGCCGAGGAACGTTTGCAGCGCCGAAATGAGTTTTTCCGCAACCTGCTAGACATCCGGCAACCTGTAGTCGTTGCGGTCAGCGGGATTCGTTGAGAGGTACTGCACGAATTCCCAGTCGTTGCCCTCCGGGTCGTAGAAGTATCGGCGCTTGCGGTAGGGATGTGCGTTGGGCGGTGTGGAGTCTTTATATCCGGCTGACTTCATTCGTTCGCACAAAGCCTCGACGTCATCGACCTCATAAGCTAGATGATTCACACCCGGTAGTCCCTGATATGGCATCCAGTGCTTGTCCGGCTCCTCTTTTGCTGGACTCAGCGCAATGTAGGTTTCATCTGTGCCAACGTGCACCCAGCGGCTTCCGTCGCGGCTCTTGCCTTCGCCGCGCACCCTGAATTCAGGAAACGCAGTTTGCAGGAATCCGATCATCCCATCGATGTCGCGCACAATGAGATTTGCATGTTCGAGTCGAACAGCCATTGAACCTCCTCGGCAAGCAGAGTTTTGACTATCCGTAAGAATCAGCAACATCACGAGTCTTGTTGGGCGGATGGCCCATCCATGCGTGGCAAGTAACGAATGCGGAATCCATGCGTCCTGCGGGTGCCCCATCCTTTCGCGTTTTGTGCGAAAGGGTGGGCGGCGCGGACCTCAATCGCGGGTGCTCGATCACGGAAAGATAGAGGTCCCAGGATTTTCAGGTTCATAGTACCCGCCCTTGCAAAAAATGCAAGGGCGGAGCACCCTCAGCCGTGATTCTATCCAGAGAAACCAAGCGCGGGCCACCCGCCCTTGAGTGGGGAGATAGTCCCCCTCTATCTCTCCCCTGCCCGTCTCTTGCCCTCCATCATCACCCTTCTCAAGATCCGGTTGATCCGCGTCTGGTAACCCGAGCCTTTGGACTTGAACCAATCCACCACCTCAGTATCCACGCGCAACGAGATCCTTCGCTTGCGCGGACGGTTCCAGCGCGACTCCGGGCTGGTCTCCTCCTCCGCCAGCAACAACAGGTCGTCTTCCACCGATGCCTGCAACCAGGCGATCCTCGCCGGCTGCGGCCGCGCCTTCCGCCGCTTTGCTTTCTTGGGCTTACCTGTCATGGCGATATCGTATACCCTCTGCCGTCATGACGTTATGTTCCCGCGGGAACATTCGCTTCTGTCTACACCCTTAGCCAGCCCCGGAACCCCCTGGCGGCATAGTAAGAATCCGCGCCGTTGTGATACAGGAAAACCGCGTCGTAGCGGCGATCACAAAAGAGGGCGCCGCCGAGTTTCCGGATAGCAGAAGGTGTTTTCACCCAACTCGACGTTTTCGTATCGAAATTCCCAAGCTTCTGCAGCTCTCGATACTGTTCTTCCGTCAGAAGCTCAAGACCCATGGCCGCAGCCACATCCATAGCGTTGTCTTTTGGCTTATTCTCTTTCCTTGACTCCAGCGCTTCCCGGTCGTAGCAGAGACTTCTGCGGCCTTTCGGGCTTTCCGCGGAGCAATCGTAAAAAACGTATTCCCCTGTCTTTTCATCCGCGCTGACAACGTCCGGTTCGCCGCCGGTTCTCTCCATTTCACAGAGCGACCACAGTTTCTCCGCATTTGCTTCCAGCTTTGCCTGGACTTGAGCCCATGCAAGACCTTTGTGGCGGTTCGTGTTTTTCTCAAATCGGGCTTTCAGTGCCTTGAGCAGTTCGTCACGTTGTTTTCTGGAAAGACTTAGCTGTGCCATTGTTTTCACTCAGTGTTTCATTCTTGGTTTTGCATGCTTGCTTCTCTATGCCTTGGGCGCTTCTACCCCGAACTGCCTGGCGTACTCGCCGACCAATCGCTGCCAGCCGGCGGACTTCATGGCGCCGGCGCCTGCCATGGGTCCGATGGGACTTCCGCTGAGTAGTCGATCGAGAACATCGAAAGCAATGTGCCAACCTGCCGCGCCCCACGCGACGAAGCGGCGATCGATCTTGTGCCATAGCGTCAGGCGCGTGCGCCTGCCAACTGCTTCGAGCTCCCACCGGATGTCGCTGTACTCAAGCACCCGGGGAGCCTCGGCACGCGTCACTCGGGTTGGGATCGGGGTGGCGTTTCCCACCCAGCTGAGATTCACGGTGGCTCCAACCGTGCCCAGGTTCCCATCGACCACAAAGGGCGCCCACTCGCGCAGCTCCGCCGGGTCGGTCAGAGCCTGCCATACCTTCTCCTGCGAGTGGCGCAGTTCCCGGACGAGAATGAGCGTCCATTTGTCTCCCTCTTTTCTTACCTGCGCCCCGCTGGCGGGACCCGGCGTGTACTGCGCAAGATCGGTCATCGTCTTCTCCCGAACGGCAACCCGCGATTCGTGTGATCCTGATGCGTGTGATCCTGATGCGTGTGATCGAGGT
>Ga0187846_10001470_pt1 | contig 13305 bp, 10 predicted proteins | sample TC_taG_FD_161473 | JGI IMG/M metagenome (GOLD analysis project Ga0187846, IMG submission 161473) | Biofilm microbial communities from the roof of an iron ore cave, State of Minas Gerais, Brazil - TC_06 Biofilm (v2) | ecosystem: Environmental > Terrestrial > Deep subsurface > Cave > Wall biofilm...
CGCTGATCGAGAACTTGCGCTGAATTTCCTCTTCGTCGTAATCGGTCACCGACGTTCCGTCATCGACCCGTCCGAGGCGGTTCACCATGCCGGCGGTGTACAACAACGCCGACACCAGCTGCGTCTTACCCGTGTCACCGTGTCCCACCAAGGCGACGTTGCGGATGTTCCGGCCCTCGTAAATCTTCACTGGAACTCCTCCGATAGTCGAATTGCGTCGACCAAAAGTAATGTCGGGCCGGCACCCGGCGTCATCACCCCTCCCGACGCGCTCACCTACCTACGGCAGCCGTTTGACGGCTAAGAGAATCCAGCATCGTAACATAGTCGCCCTCTCTTGTCAGTGACTGTGCGCTGCGACGCTCCGACCGCTTCCGGATGATCTCTAGAGGGGTTGGGGCCCGCGATCGGCTGGACCAGGCGCCGCACTTGGCGATGGGGAACACAAGAATTGGGTATACTGTAGTGACTTCGGCAAGACGGTCCACCCCGAGACCACAACGTGCTACACTGCGTGGCCGGGAGGCTGCCATGACCAACGAACTCACCCGACGACGGTTCCTCTCCGCTGGCGCCGCAGCAAGCGTCGCGGCTCTGCCGGCCCCAGGCCTGGTTGCCGGCGTTGCGACGCCCGCTGAGACGCCGCAGCGTAAGTTCTATGCGATTCTGAGCCTCGGGCGGCTCGGATTCCATGCCAGTTTCACCGAGTCACTCGATGTCGCCTCTAAACACAGTTTCGAAGGCCTGGATCCTGATCCGAACTACTTCGCTTCGCTGGGCGAGGATGGAGTCAAGCGCCTCGTTGACGACTTACGGGCGAAGCATCTCAAGTTCGGCGCTGCCGGTCTGCCCCTGGACTTCCGCAAGGATGAAGCCACCTTTAACGACGGACTGAAAAAGCTCCCAGCCACAGCAGACATTCTGCAGCGGGCCGGCATCTGGCGCGTAAGTACCTGGGTTCTGCCGTGCAGTAATGAGCTCACATACCTGCAGAACTTCCGTCAGCACGCCGACCGCCTTCGCCAGTGCGCGCGAATCCTGGGGGACCACGGCCAGAAGCTCGGCCTGGAGTATGTGGCGCCGCGCACGCTGTGGCGGAGCCAGCGACATCCCTTTGTACACACGCTGAGCGAGATGAAAGAACTAACCGTGGCTATCGGTACGAACAACCTTGGAATTCAGCTCGATAGCTGGCACTGGTTCAACGCGGAAGAGACGGGAAAGGACCTGTTAACGCTGCGCGGCTCGGATGTGCTGACCGTGGACCTGAACGATGCGCCCCGCGGCCTCTCACTCGATCAGTACCAGGACGACCACCGTGAATTGCCTGCGGCCACGGGCGTTATTCCCGTAACGGAGTTCCTGGGCTCACTGGTCCAGATCGGCTATGACGGTCCTATCCAGGCCGAGCCCTTCAACGCCGCCTTACGTGCCCTGCCACTCGACCAGGCTTGCGCGAGCGCCTCCGCCGCTATGAAGCGGGCCTTCAGCCTGGCCCGATGTTCACTTGCGGTCCCCTCGTAACGGACAACTTGTACCACGCCATCTCCTGACAGAAATCGTGGACCAGTTCCGCGATTGGATCATGCCAGCACCATGGATCCGTAGTCTGTCTGTTGTCTTATGTACCTGGAATGGGACGCGAAATGGCGACACAAGGGCGCGAAAAACCCGGAAATCGAGCCGCCTGACTGGCGCCGCCGCTTGCCCCGGGGGACTTCACGTTTCCGACGCCTATTTCGGACGGGAGATTTCATCATAGAGTTCCGGACGCCGGTCGCGGATATCGGTGTCGTTGGTTTTCGAAAGATCCACATCGCAAACCTGTACGGCCCTTCCTCGCGGTCAAACTGGCTCTTTGGAGAACCGGCTGTGAGGGTGCAGCCTGCCGTGACTCGCCCCTAAAGTGGTTTCGGCGTCGCGCTCTCCGGAATTCGGATGCTGCCCACAAGGTCAGCCAGATGGAGGCACTTGCGGGCGCAATACGCGCGGATGCCTTCGACCACGCGGAGAGCAGTGTCCGGGGCGTAAAAATTCGCCGTGCCCACCTGAACGGCCCGAGCGCCGGCGATGAGATACTCCAGCGCATCTTCGGCGCTCGAGATCCCACCCAATCCGATGGCCGGGATCTTTACTGCCCGCGCCGCCTCGTAAACCATGCGCAAAGCCACCGGTTTGATGGCGGGCCCTGAGAGCCCTGCCGTAACGTTGGAGATGCGTGGCCTGCGCGTCTCAATGTCGATGGCCATGCCGACGAAAGTGTTGACCAGCGACAGCGCGTCTGCCCCTGCCGCCTCGGCGGCGCGAGCGAAGACGCCGATGTCCGTCACGTTGGGCGATAGCTTGACGATAAGCGGATAGCGTGCCGCCTTCTTCGAGGCGGCCACCACTTCTTCGGTCAGTTGGGGGGCGCTGCCGTAAACTATTCCTCCGCAGCGTGTGTTCGGACAAGAAATATTCAGCTCGTAGGCATCAATGCCGTCGCCTCCGTTCAAAATCTCAATGCAGCGGACGTAGTCTTCCGTGGAGTACCCAAAGACGTTTACGATACAACGCGCCCGCAGAGTGCGGAGGAAGGGCAGTTTCTGCTCCAGGAATTTCCTGGCGCCGACGTTCTGCAAGCCGATGGCGTTCAGCATGCCGGACTCGGTCTCGTAGATACGCGGCGGCGGATTGCCGGCCATCGGCTCGGCGGAGATGCCCTTCACTACAATGCCGCCGAGCTGATTGAGGTCCATCAGATGAGCAAATTCCTGCCCGTAGCCGAAGGTACCACTTGCTGTCAGGACAGGGTTCTGAAAGTGGATCCCAGCTATGTCGACGTCGATGCGGGGAAGAAAACCACCCACAGATTTCGCAGATTTCACCGATTTGGAGGACGAGTACCCCTTCGCACTCTGCCCTTCGCCCCTTGCTGCCGGTCGGCTCCTCCGTGCTTCTAATCCCGAACTTCGCGGGCTGCAAAGAAAAGCAGATCCTTCGCTACGCTCAGGATGACATGTCATTCCGAGCGAAGCGCAGCGGAGCGAGGAATCTGCTTTTCGGTGCGGCCTTTGGCCGCGCTGTGCTTCTGTTCTCGTCACTTGTCACTCGTCACTTGTCACTGTTTTCCTGCCCCACACCACTTTGTCCGCCCAGAACACTGGCCCTTCGGTGCAGACACGCTGATAAGCCCCGTGCCCCTCGCCGACCACGCGGATCGAGCAGCCCAGGCAGACGCCGAGGGCGCAGCCCATGCGGTTTTCCACCGAGACCAGGCAGGGATGACCATACTTCCGCGCCAACGCGGACGAAGCCTCGAGCATAGCCCAGGGGCCGCACACCATCAGAAGGAACTTGTTGTTGGGGCGGCGTACGAGGTACTGCTCGAGCGGGCCGGTGACGTAGCCGCGATAACCGCGCGAGCCATCTTCGGTGGCCAGCGTCGTCGAGCCGACCGACATCCCGAACTTTTCCACCCCTACCAGGTCCGCTTTCGTGCGACCGCCGAAGAACAGACGCTGGGGGATCCCGGCGCGGGCTAGATCTCTGGCGGGCAGCAGCAATGCCGCGATACCAATGCCGCCCGCCACGTGGAGCACTTCGTCGGCCGCGCGCGCCTGCTCCATGTATTCTTCGGCGAAAAAACCGTGACCCAGTGGCGCCAGCAGTCCGACTTTTTCGCTCGGCTTAAGCTCTGCCATCAACCGCGTGCCGCGGCCGACGGCCTTGTAGAGCAGTTGGATGAGTTCAGGCCTCGCCGGAAGTCGACGCTCGGAGGTGCGGTGCCTCGGTGCTCTGCGACCCCGCCAGCTCGAGGCGGGTAAGGCCCCAATAGCGAGCCCCGTCCCGGCGGGGTCTCGGAGGGGGTGGCCGCATGCGCTCCCGGCAAGCACGTCGAAAATGCTCATAGGCCGGCGCAGCAGGACGTCCGACCGACCCAGCAGTCGCACCATGGCAAACTGCCCGGCCCGCGTGGCCTGCGCCTGCAGGGGGGAATACAAACTGAGAAGGAAATGACCACCGGTGAGAGACCGGTTCTCGACAACAGGAACGGTAGTGTCATACATCGATGTCATGTTAACAGAACCGCTTTGCTCATAACAGCGCCCGGCTACGCTCGTGTCGCGGACCTTCCCTGATCACACTGGTCACCGTGGTTGCCGCGCTCGCTCCCCGCCGCGCGTTCGACCGGGCAGGATGAGCTTCGGCCGAAACAGGGTTGCCTCCAGCATCGCCACGGCCCATCACAACTTCCTCATCCGGAAATAGGGGAAGGGTGGAGACCCTTCCCTCCTCCTGTTACAATCGAAGAGCTGGATTTGAGATTCCCGGACGGCTGCCACGCCGGCCCGGTGCCGTCAAATAATGGAGTTGAAGGAAAATGGAGAAAGCAACTTTTGGGGCAGGCTGTTTCTGGGGCGTTGAAGCCGCATTTCGCAAGGTCGAGGGCGTAGTGTCCACAACCGTCGGCTACATGGGAGGAACTTTGAAAAATCCCACTTACCGGGACGTGTGCACCGACCGGACCGGGCATGCCGAGGTCGTCGAGGTGGAGTATGACCCCCTCAAAGTGTCCTATGACGAACTGCTGAACGTGTTCTGGACGAACCACGATCCCACTACCCTGAACCGCCAAGGGCCGGACATCGGCACTCAGTACCGTTCCGTCATCTTCTTCCACACGCCACAGCAGGCGGCGGCGGCGAAAACGTCGAAGGAGAGGCTGCAGGCGAGCGGCAAGCACAAGCGACCGGTGGTGACCGAGATCGTTCCCGCGGGAGACTTCTGGCGGGCCGAGGAGTATCATCAGCAGTATCTGGAGAAGCGTGGCTTAGCCCATTGCCGGATCGGCTAGCGTCGCAGGCGGTCAGGGGGACTGTGGAAAGCCGCCCAGCCCCTCCAAGATACCGCTGGGGCGCCCGACCCACACAATGCAAGGATGAGAGTGGTGTCGATTGAGTAAGGCACAGACTTCAGAGACTATTCCAGTCGCCGAATATGTGCGTGGGGAGCACACTCCGCTTTCCCACCTTCCCCATAATTGGGAACTGCACTCGGCAGTTGCCCTCACCCCGGCGGAAGAGCGCGCCATGCTGCGCGAACCTGCTCACGCCGTACCGGAGGCGGTTGCCCAACGGCTTGGCAAATTACGAGTGCTGGTCGTCCCTTTTGTCGCTTGTTCCGAGGAGGGGGACCTTGTCTGTTTCTCCAAGCCGGGCGGCGAAACCCACTCCGCTGTATGGATAGAGACGGACGATTGCACTCATCTGGTACTTCCCTGCCGCGAGCTCGACACTCATGACACCGGGTTTGAGTTCTTGGCCAGCCTCGCGGAACTGCTTCGGCCCAGGCTCAAGGCCTCAGAACTCGAGGCTTATACCCGGATTCTGGAAGAGGAGTTGCGCACGGACGTTCGTGGGGAAATCGACGAGGAAGCCACCGCCGCCAAGCAGCCCGTCATGAGGAGTCGTCCCCTGCGCGTCAGGAGCCTGGAGCAGTTCGAACGCTATCGCGATATTTCTTTTGTCAGCACCTTGGCCGAATATATGCACGGTCTGTGGCACGACGTGCAGATCCGGCTGGGTCCCGAGCATCTGCCGTATGCTCAACTGCGCCGGCGCATGGAGATGTTGGCCGATCTGTTCCCGCCCAATCCCGGCTACCGCGTATTCGCCGAAGGCCTGGAAGAGAAATAGCGTTGGTCTGAACCCACCGCTCGACCCAGCCTTTGCCCTCGGAGCCCGGGCGAGGGATCGGGACAAGAAGCACCCCAGTCTCCCTCATCTTGATCTAGCTCCTCACATCCGGTTCGACGAGACAATAGAAAATTTTTTAGATTTTGCTCAAGATAGGGCTTGACAACATGTACAGTGCCTACTACATATTGTATGAGCGCTCGCGCTCAGCCACAATCTGTGGCCACCCTCAGGGCTAACGAGCCCTCCAAGGAGAAGAGTTAACCATGCCAGCCAAGAAAAAGGCCAAGAAGAAGAAGTAGCCTGAGTCCCTTTCCCCAGGCCCGCTTTACCAAAAGCGGGCCTTTTTTTTTCGACTCCGTGCTCGATCAGGTAAAGGTTCGTAACCCCGTACCGCCATCGTCTATCCAGGCGTTAAGACCCGTCGCTTGGCGCCTTATCCTTACTGCAAGTTCAGAGACAGGCGGCCGGCAATGCCCGAAAGGCATTGAAGCGCAGCATCGAAATCAAAATTGCCGACCAGTTCGGTGAGAGCGCTGATTTCTGCTTCGGTTAAAACGCCGGACAAACTGGGCCGAGCGTCGAGGATGAAGTCCGCCACTCCGCCATCATCGCTCTCCAGCATCTTCTTCAGCCGGCCCAAGGAGTCCGCTGCCGCGGCAGGATCGGCGGATGCCTGGCCGGCAAAGGGCTCGGCCGGCAGTGCCGCCCGAATCGCCCCCACCACGGGCGCCAGTGCTAGTGAGAGCGAATCGAGGGCGGTCTTGACACCCTGTCCCGTCTTGACCGCAGTTTCAGCCTTCGCCGCCGCCTCTGCCAGGCCTGTGGCACCAAGGTTAGCGGCGACGCCCTTCAAGGTGTGGGCGGCGCGTTCCGCCGTCGCAGCATCGCCGGCCTCAAGCGCGGCGCGAATTCCCTCCACGGCTCCGGCCTGCTGCCCCGCGAACTTGCGCAATAGGGTTTCGTAACGTCTCCGGTTACCCCCCGTTCGCTTCAGTGCTGACTTGACGTCAATCCCAACGATCTCAGGCATCTCTGCGCTGGAAGCCGTTGCCTCCGCAGCCTGCGCCGGAGCAGCCTTTGTGGATGCGCCCTTCCCATCGCCGGGCCTAACCCAACGGAGCAGCGTCGCGAACAATTCGTCAGGATCGATGGGCTTGGCAACATGATCGTTCATGCCCGCTTCCAGGCACTTTTCGCGGTCGGCGGCCATGGCGTTGGCAGTCATCGCGATGATGGGCAAGGCGTGGAAGCGGGGGTCAGACCTGATGGCTCGTGTCGCCTCTATGCCACCCATTACAGGCATCTGCATGTCCATCAGTACGACGTCGTAATCGTGCTCGCGCACCATCCGAACCGCCCTCTCGCCGTTCTCTGCCAGATCGACGGACATTTTTCCATCTTCCAGCAGCCCCACTGCGACTTCCTGGTTGAGCTGGTTGTCTTCCACCAGCAACACGCGTGCGCCCCGCGTTCGCTCGATGTCGAAGGCGGGAGGGGCCTGGACATCCTCGGCCTTCTCATGGTCGGTGCCCAAGGCTTCAACGGCTGCGTCGAAAAGCAAGGAGGGAGTGACCGGCTTGATGAGAACGTTTTCGAACTTGTTCTCCTCGGCCTGTTTCAACACCTCTTCGCGGCCATAGGCGGTAACCATCACCAAGTGCGGCGGGGCGGCGAGATCGGGCAGGGCACGAATACGTTTGCCTGTTTCGATGCCATCCAGCCCAGGCATCTGCCAATCGACAAAGACAATCTCATAGGGCTCGCCAAGCTTCGCCGCGTGGCGGACCATTTCGATACCCTCCTCGCCCGAAGGTGCCTCATCCACCACGAAGGTCATGCTGGTCAGCATGCTCGAGAGTACAGCACGCGCTTGCGAATTGTCGTCGATAATCAAGACGCGCCGGCCGCGCAGGTCGGATTGGAGAAGCTGCCGCCGTGCCGGTGCCGTGCTCTTGCCCAGGCGGGCGGTGAACCAAAATGTGCTTCCTTTACCCGGGTCGCTCGTGACCCCAATCTCGCCGCCCATCAACTCCGCCAGCCGCTTCGAGATGGCAAGCCCCAGTCCGGTGCCACCATACTTGCGGGTGGTCGATGCGTCCGCCTGCGAGAACGCCTGGAATAGACGCCCGATTTGCTCCTCGGTCAGCCCGATACCGGTGTCTTGTACCGAGAAGTAGACCAGTTGGTCATTCTCATTGTCCTCCCGGACCCGAGCCTGGACGACGATCTCGCCCCGTTCGGTGAACTTCACCGCGTTGTTGCAGAAGTTGATCAGGATCTGTCCCAGGCGCAGCGGGTCGCCTTTCAGGTGACCCGCGACCGAGGGGTCGATGTCGAAGATCAGTTCCAACCCCTTGGCGGACGCCTTTTCGGAGATCAGGTTACTGACGTTCTCCAGCACTTTGTCCAGATCGAAGTCGATGGTTTCGACCGACAGTTTGCCGGCCTCTATCTTCGAGAAATCCAGGATGTCGTTGATGATGCCGAGCAGGTGCTGGCCGGATTGTTGAATCTTCCTGACGTAATCCTTCTGCCGGGGGTTGAGTTCAGTCTTCAGCGTAAGATGCGACATGCCGATGATGGCATTCATCGGCGTGCGGATCTCATGGCTCATATTGGCGAGGAAATCGGACTTCGTCTTCGTGGCTTCTTCAGCCACTTCCTTGGCGCGCCGCAACTCCTCCTGGGATGCCGCCATGGCCTGGTTAATGGCCTCAAGTTCATCTTTGCGGGCGGCGATTTGGCGCTCCGAAGCAGCGAGCGTTGCAGCCTGGAGCTGGGTCTGCTCGAGAAGCTTTTTGGTCTCAAGGTTGCCGGACAAGATTTTTGCGCTGGCGGCCACCGAGGGCAATAGCGCGTCGAGCAAGGCCTGCTGGCGCTCTGATAGGGACGAAGCCGGCGCCAGCTCGATCACCGCCGTCACCGCATCTTGATTAACCACGGGAACAAACAGGAGGTGGCGAGGCACCACGGTTCCAATCCCCGCCGAAATTCGGAGATGATCGCCATCGGTTGTTGTGACCGCCAGCGGACGCCGTTCAACCGCAGCCTGCCCCACCAGCCCCTCGCCGAGAGCAAACTCCCTGGGCTCCCCTGGGGCATCGATGGCAAAGCCACCGGTCCGGGCGAAACACCTGTGACTTTCGTCAGCAATATAGAGGCCCCCGTAAAGCAGTGGGATGGATTCCGAGATGCGCGATAACAAAGTGTTCGCGAACCCTCTGAAATCTTCAACCGATTGCAGGCGCTGTACGGTGGCCGCGACCTCACCCTTGACCCAGCCTTGGATCTCCCGCTCTCGAGCGACGCTCTGCAGCGTGCGCACGGCCCGGCTGATCTCGCCGATTTCGTTGCCGCGGCCGACATAGGGAAGGGGCTGGTCTAGGCGGCCATCGGCGACGTCCTGAATGCTCTGGCGCAAGGACAGCAGTTCCCGAACCACTGCGGTCTGCACAATGTAGAAGGCGATGCCAAAAGATGCGGCGAGGCCAAGACCAATAACCAGCCAGGTGATCAGAATGGCGCGATGGGTCTTGCGGGTGAGATCGCCGGACTGCCGGTCGACGGACTTTTGCAGTTCGTCTATAACCTCGAGCATAGCGTCCCGCGACTTCTCCAACTCCACATCGACACGCCCGCGCATCAGATTCATCGCTTTGGTGTTGTCGCCGATTAAGGTTGCGGCGCGGACGGGGCGCGCGTCGGACACACCTCTATCGAACAGAGTCTCGGCTGCTTTGATTTGTTTGGCGCGATCGGGGAGCTCCCGCACCGCTTCCGCGATAAATGCCTCGTACTCGGCATACGTCTTGTCCAAATCTCCTTCGATGACCCGCATTTTATCCGGATCAAGCTCGGCGATGTCCTTGTAAAGGAAGAGGCCGAATCGCGTCGCAAGTGCTCGTGCCTCGATCACGCTGTGCAAGGCCTTGACGTCTTTATCGATGAGCTCGGTGTACGCGGTGTCGATCGCCCTACTTTGGATCGACGAATACAGCGCCGCCACCACCACCATCGCCGCCAGCGGAGCCAAGGCAATCAGTAGTTTTCGTCGAATCTTGAAATTTGAAAAGAAGCCCATCTTTATCTCCCAATGGATGGCCGCATTCTATCACGAGGCGGCCAGGACGATCAGTTGATCGGCAATTGCCGATAAGGGCAGAACGAAATCCGGCAGGCTGGCCTCCGCCGCTGCGCGCGGCATCCCGTACACCGCCGAACTCGCCTCGTCCTGGGCCACGACCAATCCTCCCGCCTTGCGAATCTCCATCAGACCAGCAATGCCGTCCTGCCCTATCCCGCTGAGAATCACGGCGACAGCGCCCGCGCCGAAGTGAAGCGCTACCGAGGAGAACAACCAGTTGGCGGAGGGCCGGAAGCGCTCTACCGGGGGAGCCCCAGAAAGCTCGATCGAGTGGCAGTCGGCGACCCCCAGATGGCAGTCGTCGGGAGCTATGTAAATCGTTCCCGAAGCCAGCGACTCCCGATGCTCCGCCAGCTTCACTCGCATCTGGCAATGGGCCGCAAGCGCGCTTACCAGATGCCTCGCATATCCTTTAGCCAAATGCTGCACGGCCAGGATGGGCAGGGGGAAGTCCGAAGGCAAGGCTGCGAGCAAATCTTGCAGCGCCCGCGGTCCGCCGGTCGAAGACGCCAGCGCGACGATCCGGGCTCGCCTGCTGATCGGAGATGGCTTGTGACGCGACTGCATTCCACGACCGCCCCGGTCAGGATTATTGTTGGTCGAAAAGTTTTCTGGTGCAACTCGGTTAGCTCAAGTTCGTCGCATTCAACATGCTGCCCACGGTTTACGCCGTGGCTGCACCCATGACAACATATTGCGCATGCCGGAGTTGCCAGACATCGTCGTGTATCTTGAAGCGTTGGAGCAGCGAATCCTGGAGCAAAAACTCGAGCGGGTGCGACTCGCGAGTCCGTTTCTGCTCCGGACCGTGACGCCATCCATTCACGACCTGGAAGGAAAGACCGTTCGAAGTTTGCGTCGCCTTGGAAAGCGCATCGCCATTGGTCTCGAAAATCAGCACTGGCTTGTTCTGTACTTGATGATTGCGGGACGCCTTCACTGGCGGGAGCCGCCCTTGAGAACCCGAAGCGAAGGCGCAGCAGGCGAGGGTCCGGCATGCGGAAGCGACCCTAGGCCACAAATCAGGACCGTACTACCGCGAAGGGCTCTGGCAGCGTTTGATTTCGCGGCTGGCAGCCTGGTGTTAACCGAAGCAGGATCGCGGAAGCGAGCATCACTCCATGTGGTCGAAGGCGCCGACGGACTTCAAGCCCTCGACCCCGGCGGACTCGAAACCCTTGAGGCCGGCCTCGATGCTTTCGCGGTGCGATTGACTTCCGAGAACCACACGCTCAAGCGGGCCCTCACCGACCCGCGTCTGTTCAGCGGAATCGGCAACGCATATTCCGACGAGATTCTGCATGCCGCCAGGCTTTCGCCCGTCGCACTCACGCAGCGCTTGAGTGGTGAGGGCATTGCACGCCTCCACGAAGCTACGCGCCAGACGCTTCAAGAATGGACGGAGAGGCTGCGGCTTGAGACCGGAGGCGGCTTTCCGGAAAAGGTTACGGCGTTTCGTGATGGGATGGCCGTCCACGGCAGGTATGGCAAACCTTGCCCGCGTTGTGGCGCCAAAGTACAGCGGATTCGGTACGCCGATAACGAAACGAACTATTGCGCGCCTTGCCAGACCGGCGGCAAGCTACTCGCGGACCGGGCGCTCTCGCGCCTCTTGAAGCAGGATTGGCCCCGTACTCTGGAAGAGCTTGAAGCGTTGAAGCGGCGATAGGAAGATTCGTTCCCGTCACCCTTTAGCCGCATTTGACAAATCAACGGGCAGAAGCTTCCGATAGTGTATAATACCGCCGCTTGATAGGGTGTGCGGCTGAAAGGACTGGCCGCCGCGCTCTGGTGAACGAGATTCACTGGTACGCTCAAGGGTGCACGCCACCTTCGGGATTCATTGCGTGCAAGGAGAATGTCATCGGGCCACCTCCGACGGTGGCCTTTCATTCTCGGCCTGAATAGCTTGCCGAAGGCATTGCTCGCAGCGAGCGACTGTTGTTGTTACCTTGAAAGGAGAGAGAGATGAAGAAAACTGTGGTAGCTGTTTTGATGTTGGCTGGCGCCGCGCTGCTGGAGGCCGGCGTCCTGTTCGCGCAGGCGCAGGGCAGCGCTCAGGCGAGTGGGACGGATAAAGACATCCAATTACTCAGGCAAGACGTGCGGTCACAGAAGAAGCAGATCGTCGCAGCAAACATGCAACTGACGGACGCCGAAGCGGAGAAGTTCTGGCCGGTCTACGACAAATACACGGCTGACGTAAAGAAGCTCGGTGACACCCGAGTGGCCCTGATCAAGCAATACGCGCAAAATTACGACAGCTTGACTGATGCCCAGGCCAACGACCTGATGCAGAAATGGGGCGCGCTAGAGGAATCGGTTGCCCAGCTGAGGTTGAAGTACGTCCCGATTTTTGAAAAGGTAGTATCGGCCAAGAAGACGGCGCTCTTTTTTCAGATCGACAGGCGGCTCAGTCTCATCATCGACCTGCAGATGGCCTCTGCAATTCCACTCGTCCAACCGTAGGGATAGGTTTGACGGTACGACCTCGTTCGGCCCGGTCTTTCCCTGTGTTCCGTTCCGCTTAGGACGTCCGTTTCATCCTGGGCCGAGGGAAGGGTCTTTGTACGCGTAAATTGAGGGCCAATCCTGGTAGAATGGCGCTGGGCCTCGCGAAGGTGATTACGAAGAGTCAACTTTGTCAACGAATCCTCGGTCAAACCGGGCCGCTGGCTTGGAGCTGAAGCATTCATGCTTCATCGCTCCGGGTTCATGGGTCAGTACTTCCGCAGCACTCCGATGACTCGACCTTGAATCTCCACGTCCTGTACCGGCAGGATGATTGGATCCATCTGGGAGTTCGCTGGCTGCAGGCGTACCTTGCCATTCTTTTCGTGGAAGAACCGCTTGAGCGTTGCGTCCGTGCCTTCGACAAGGGCCACAACAATGTCGCCATTACGCGCTTCACGCGAGCCCTCCACGAGGATGTAGTCTCCGTCACAGATGTGGTCGTCCACCATGGAGTCGCCTTTCACCTTGAGCACGAAGACACCGTTCTTTCGCCTGCCGAAGTCACCGAGCGACAGGGTCTCGGGGTTGACGACAGCCTCGACGGGCTGGCCGGCGGCGATGCGCCCCAGCAAAGGGAACTCCAGGGTCCCGAGGATCTCAGCAGGCACGCGGTGCTGCGCCTCGCCGGTGACGCGACTTCCACTGCTCTGTGAACTCGCCGCCCGCCGTGCCGTCCGGGGGAAGGGCACGGGGCCGGGCACCGCCACGACGTCAATCGAACGGCTCTGGTTGTAGCCGCGTCGGATGAAGCCCTTCTTCTCCAAGGTCGCAATGTGTTTGTGCACCGTCGCCAGAGAAGAGAGTTTCAGCGCCTTGGCAATCTCCTCAAAGCTCGGCGAATAGCCGTGAGCGTTGATAAATCTTTGTAACACGTCCAACGCCTGCTTCTGCCGCTTGGTCAATGCCATCGCTCGGCCTCCTCGATCGGGGGGCGGACCTCTGCCTGCTTCCGCTTCCCACATTCCA
>Ga0187846_10001471_pt1 | contig 13296 bp, 10 predicted proteins | sample TC_taG_FD_161473 | JGI IMG/M metagenome (GOLD analysis project Ga0187846, IMG submission 161473) | Biofilm microbial communities from the roof of an iron ore cave, State of Minas Gerais, Brazil - TC_06 Biofilm (v2) | ecosystem: Environmental > Terrestrial > Deep subsurface > Cave > Wall biofilm...
TGACGCGCAGCGCTCACCCGCACCGAGCCGGTCCTCGTTCATCCCCAGACACATCGAACAGCCCGGCTCACGCCATTCGAAACCGGCCTGCAGGAACACCCGGTCCAGGCCCTCGGCCTGAGCCTGCGCCTTCACCATCCCGGATCCCGGTACCACCAGCGCCTGCTTGACGGACGCAGCCACGTGCCGGCCCCGGACGATGCCGGCCGCTTCGCGCAGATCCTCGATGCGCGAGTTGGTGCACGATCCGATGAACACCTTGTCGATCCGGATTTCGGTCAGCGGCACTCCCGGCGTCAGCCCCATGTACTGCAGTGCCCGCTCGATGCCGGCGCGCCGGACCGCGTCGGGCTCGCGGGCCGGATCCGGCACGGTCCCGCCGATCGCGCTGACCATCTCCGGAGAGGTGCCCCACGTCACCTGCGGTTCCACCCGGCTCGCGTCGATTTGAACGACCCGATCGAAGCGAGCGCCCGGATCCGAATACAGCGTGCGCCAGTGCGCCGCCGCCGCATCCCACAAGTCGCCGGTGGGGGCGAAGCGGCGGCCGCGGACGTATTCGATCGTGCGCTCGTCCACCGCCACCATGCCGGCGCGCGCCCCGGCTTCGATCGACATGTTGCACAACGTCATGCGCGCCTCGATCGACAGGCCGCGCACCGTGCTGCCGCCGAACTCGATCGCGCAACCGGTCGCACCCGCCGTTCCGATGCGGCCGATCAGATCGAGCACCAGGTCCTTGGAGCTGACACGAGCGCACAACTGCCCGTCGATCCGGACCAGCAGGTTGTTCGCCTTCTTGGCGAGCAGCGTCTGCGTGGCCAGCACGTGCTCGACCTCGGAGGTTCCGATGCCCATCGCCAGTGCGCCCAGCGCGCCATGCGTGCCGGTGTGCGAATCCCCGCACACCACCGTCATCCCCGGCAGCGTGGCGCCGAGTTCCGGGCCGATCACATGCACGATGCCCTGGCGGGAATCCCGGAACGGAAAATAGGCAGCTGCCCCGAACTGCCGGATGTTGGTGTCGAGCGTCACGATCTGCTCGCGCGAGACGGCGTCGGCGATGCCGTCCAGGCCGTTTTCCCAGCCGCGCGTGGGCGTGTTGTGGTCGGCGGTGGCGACGATCGAGGATGCGCGCCACGGCTGCCGGCCGGCCAGGCGCAAACCCTCGAAGGCCTGCGGGCTGGTTACCTCGTGCACCAGGTGCCGGTCGATGTAGAGCAGCGTTGTACCGTCGGTCTCGACGTGTACAACGTGGTCATCCCACAGTTTTTCGTAGAGCGTACGCGGGGCGGCCATGCACGTGCGAAGTCCTGAAGTCGGTCATCCGATTATGCCATCGGGCCCCCGCACGCTGCGGGCTTGGCCGCGCTGACCGGCGTTAGTTCCACCGGGACCAAGGCGGGTTCTACTGGCCTGTCGAAGCGTCCGGCACGGAGCCCGGCAACGGGGCCAGCTCGTGTCGCACGTCCGCGTTCTGCGCACGTTGCAGCAGCGCCTGGTCCATCAGCACCAGCGCCAGCATCGCTTCCGCAATCGGGGTGGCGCGGATGCCGACGCACGGGTCGTGCCGTCCGTGCGTGGCGACGGCAACCGAACGGTAGGCCAGATCAACCGAGCGACGCGGCAAGCGGATGCTCGAGGTCGGCTTCAGCGCAATGCGCACTTCGATGTCCTGCCCGGTCGATATTCCACCCAGCACGCCGCCCGCATGGTTGGACGCGAAACCGTCGGGTGTGAGCTCGTCGCCATGCTGGCTGCCGCGCTGGGCCGCCGCGGCGAACCCGGCTCCGATCTCGACGCCCTTGACCGCGTTGATCCCCATCATCGCGTGGGCGATGCGCGCGTCGAGCTTGTCGTACAGCGGACTGCCGAGGCCGACCGGCACCCGCGAGGCGACCACCCGCACCACCGCGCCGCACGAATCGCCGCTGCGCCTGAGCTCATCCAGGCGGGCCTCGAGCTGTGCCACGATCTGCACGCTGGCGGCGAAGAACGGATTGCTGTCGACCGCGTCCCACGATTCGAACGGAACCGTCAGCTCACCGAGTTGCTGCAGGTGGCCGCGAATGCGGGTACCGAATGTCTGCCCCAGCCATTTGCGCGCGATGGCGCCCGCCCCGACCATCGGTGCCGTCAGCCGCGCCGAGGCGCGCCCGCCGCCGCGCGGATCGCGTATTCCGTACTTGCGCCAGTAGGTGTAGTCGGCGTGGCCCGGGCGAAACGTCTGGACCAGCTCCGCGTAGTCGCTGCTCCTGGCATCCTCGTTGCGGATCAGCAGTGCAATCGGCGTTCCGGTGGTGCGGCCTTCGTACACGCCGGAAAGGATCTCGACTTGATCCGATTCGCGCCGCTGGGTGACGTGACGCGAGCTGGCGGGCTTGCGCCGGTCCAGGTCGGGCTGCAGGTCCGCTTCCGACAGCTCCAGTCCCGGCGGGCAGCCATCGACGACACAGCCGATCGCCGGCCCATGCGACTCGCCGAAATTGGTCACGCAGAACAACCGGCCAAACGTGGAAGCGGACATGGGCCGAAGCTTACCGCCCCTGGTGCGCGATCAGCGCAGGCTCGGCAGCGCTGGCCCAATCCACTAGCGAGAGCTGCCGCGCAGCGCCGCCACCTGCTGCTGCAGCAGCGCCGGCGTGGCCACCTTCGGATCCAGCGCCGCGCCGACCTGGATGCTCAGACGGGAGAAGATCCTGAACAACGCGCGGATCGGGCGTGGCAGTCCCGGCGCGCGGCTGAACGCCGAACCCCACAGCCCCTGCAGCGCAACCGGAATCACCGGGACCGGGTCGGTCTGCAGCACCCGCGTCAGCCCCGGCCGGAACGGGTACAGCTCGCCCGTGTCGGTAATCCGGCCCTCGGGAAAGATGCAAACGAGCTGACCATCCCGCAACGCCTGCGACACCTGCTCGAAGGCTCGCTCCATCAATGCAGCGTCGACCCGGGCCGACGCGATCGGAATCGCGCGCACCTGCCGGAACAGCCACGAAATCACCGGCAGCCGAAATATCGTCACGCCCATCACGAAACGGATCGGACGCGGACTGATGGCCATCAGCAGCAGCGCGTCGACGTAGGAGACGTGATTGCACACGATCAGGGCGGCGCCCCGCTCGGGAATGTGCGACGTTCCGCAGGTGCGGATCCGGTACACCGAGTGCACCAGCAGCCACGACAGGAATCGCAGCAGGAATTCAGGCATCAATCCATAGATGTAAACCGCCACTGCCGCGTTCAGCAGCGCGGTCGACAGCAGCAGTTGCGGCACCGTCAGCCCGGCCACATCGAGCATCACGATCGCGTAAAGGGACGCCACGATCATGAACAGCGCGTTGATGATGTTGTTGGCGGCGACGATCCGGGCCCGATGCGTCAGCGCACTGCGGGTCTGGATCAGCGCATACAGCGGCACGCTGTACAGGCCTGCGCAAGCCGACAACAGGAACAGATCGGCCAGCACGCGCCAGTGGCGGGCGTGACCGAAGAACTGGCCGATCGTCTGCATCGGTGCATACGGCAACCCGGCGCAGGCGAAATACAGGTCGATGCCAAACAGCGTCATCCCGATCGAGCCGAACGGCACCAGCCCGATTTCCACCATCCGGCGCGACAGCCGGGAGCACGCGAGCGATCCAGCCGCGATGCCCGCGGTAAACGCACCGGCGAGCACATTGGCCACCGCGGGGCCGCCCCCCAGGGACACTTTGGCCAGTGGCGCAAAATGCGTCAGCAGCAGCACGCCGTAGAACCACAGCCACGAGATCCCGAGCAAGGACAGGAAAACGCTGCGGTTCTCGCGAGCGATTTGCACGTTGCGCCACGTCACGCGCAGCGGATTGAAGTCGATGACGAGGCCCGGATCGGGCGGCGGCGTGGCCGGTATGCGCCGGCTGGCCAGCACGCCGGCGCCAGCCAGGACGACGCAGGTCGCTGCGGTGTACAGGTGTCCCTGCGGGCCGGTATCGATCAAGGCGCCGCCCAGCAACGTACCCAGCAGGATCGCCACGAAGGTTCCCATTTCGACCAGGCCGTTGCCCCCGACGATCTCCGATGGTCCCAGGTGCTGCGGCAAGTAGGCGTACTTGGCCGGGCCGAACAGCGTCGAGTGCGTGCCCATCAGCAGCGTGCAGGCCAGCAGCGTGGCGAAACTCCTTTCGGCAAAGCCCCACGCTCCCAGCAGCATGATCGCCAGCTCGAGCCACTTGACTGCCCGCATCAGGCGCGCCTTGTCGATCCGGTCCGACAGTTGCCCGCTGGTGGCCGACAGCAGCAGGAACGGCAGGATGAACAGGGCCTGGATCAGGTTGATCGCGGTGGCGGTCGGCAGGCTCGTGTAGGCCGGGCCTTGATAGGTCACCAGCAGGATGAACGCGTACTTGAATACGCTGTCGTTGGCGGCGCCCAGCGACTGCGTCCAGAAAAATGGCGCAAAACGGCGTTCCCTCAGAAGGGCCAGCTGGCCGCCGGGCATCATTGTTGCGGCGTCGTCCGCCCGGCCCGACCGTGGCCGGATCGCACTGCAGTCGCCGCTGCCGTCACGAAGCGATGGCCCGCGCCAGCGCCAACCCCGACAGGTAAGCGCCTTCAACCCGGGGGCCGCCACACCAGTCGCCGGCCAGGCCGATGGCCTGAGAGGGGTCGAACAGGAACGATTCGGGCAATGGATTGACCGGCAGCGCCAGGTGCCACCCGTGCGCGGCGGCTGCCGCCTGCATCAACGGCCGTCCGACGCGCGCGGCAAAAGCGCGCTGCATCCACCGCGAAGCATCGGCAGGTTCCATCCCGAGATAGGTGCCCGACCAGGCCGGGTGCGCGTGCAGGATCCAGCTCTCGGCGGCACCCCGCAGCGGCGCGCGTCCCGGCTTGCTGCTTTCGCGTCCGATCCAGCCGAGGATCGGATCATCGCTGACGAAAGCGGCGTCGAAGTCGATCCCGCTCGGGCGAGCCAACGCCAGCATCGCGGCCCAACAGGAGTCCCACGATACGGTTGCCGCCCGCTGAGCCAGCGGCGAGAGTTCCTGCAGCAGCTGCACGGCGAGCGGCGACGGGAGCGCCAGCACCACCACGTCGAAAGCATCGTCGTGCAGGTCGCCTGCGCGACCCTGCAGGACCCAGCGACCGGAGCGCTGTTGCAGCCGCGTTACCTCGGCTCCCAGCCGCAGGTCCAGGCCCCGCGCCATGTGGATCGCGACCGCCTGCATATTCGGAACGCCGACGAAACGCGCAACGGGGTCGACTTCCTCGGCCAGGCCACGCCCATCGAGCGCCAGCGTGCGGCCGCCCCAGGCTGCGACGATGCCGTGCGCTTCCCACTTGCGCACCAGCAGCTCGAACCGGGGATCCTGGATCGTGAAGTACTGCACGCCGTGGTCGAACGTCAGCGCCTCCAGGCGCCGGGTCGCCAGGCGCCCGCCGGGACACTCCTGACGCTCGAATACACGCACCCGGTAGCCGCGCTCGACCAGCACGCGGGCGCAGGCCAGACCTGCAACACCTGCTCCGACGACCGCGACTCGCGGCGCGCGGCCGCCTGCCACTGCTGGTTCCGACATCAGCCGCCGCTAACGCCCTCCTGCTCCGGCCAATCCCGGATGTAGGCCTTCAGCATCTGGTTCTCGAGACCCTGCTCGTCCAGAACGGCCTTGGCCACATCGTAAAACGAGATCACGCCGGCCAGTGTCTTGCCATCCAGCACCGGCAGGTAGCGCACGTGGCTTTCGAGCATCAGACGCCGCACCTCGTTCACGTCGGTATCGGGCGTCACGGTATGGGGGCGTTCCATCACCGAACGGATCGTGCCGTCGCCGATTTTTCCGCCGTTCGTATGCACTGTTCGGATGATTTCCCGAAACGTCAGGATCCCGGTCAGCTGGCCGCCATCCATCACCACCACCGAGCCGATATCGCGCTCGGCCATGGTCTGCACCGCCTGCCACAGGGTCTGGTCGGGGCCCAGGGTGTACAGCGTGTTGCCCTTTACTCGCAGGATATCGCTGACCTTCATCGCCATGCCCCCGGTGACAGAGAGACGTTTGATCCTAGTCCAACATCCGGGTGGAGTGAACTGCCGAATCGGCCCTGTTTCGGCCGATCCGCGTGACAATCGCGCGAACCGGTCCCCAAATGGCGGTTGTCGAGGCGCGGCCGGCTGCCGCTGTTGCACTGCGGGGCCACCATCTGCAGGCAAGCCGCGTGCCCGGGAAAAAACTGTCCGGACGCAACCACGATTCCGTCGCGGCCTCCGGCGCGATGCCGGCATAATTCGGCCGAGGGCGCGCGTTGCCGACCACCGGACACCAGCGCGCGGAGGATTAGGCAGAGCTCAGCTTGATGATGGATGCGCGCGCAGACCTTTATGCCCCGATAGAGCCGCACGATAGCGGCATGCTGGCCCTGGACGATATTCACACGATGTACTGGGAGGTCAGCGGAAACGCCCACGGGGTTCCGGTCGTGTTCCTCCACGGAGGGCCGGGAGGAGGCTGCTCGCCGGAGCACCGGCGTTTCTTCGATCCCGAGTTCTTCCGGATCGTGCTGTACGACCAGCGCGGTGCGGGTGCCTCTTCGCCGATCGGCGAGATTGCCGGCAATACGACTCAGCATCTGATTCAGGATCTGGAGTGCCTGCGCGAATACCTGGGGATCCGGCAATGGCTGCTGTTCGGCGGGTCGTGGGGCAGCACGCTGGCGCTGGCTTATGGACAGACCGTGCCGCAGCGCTGCCTGGGATTCATCCTGCGCGGCGTGTTTCTCGGGCGCCCCAGCGAAGTCGAGTGGTTCTTCAGCGGTCCGCAGCATGTCTATCCGGAGGCGTGGCGCCGCTTCGTCGAGATGCTGCCGGAACGCGAGCGGGGCGACGTGTTGCGCGGCTACGTGCGGCGCTTGTTTGATCCCGACCCGCGCGTGCACCTGCCCTTTGCGCGCGCCTGGAGCGAGTACGAAGGCAGCTGCTCGACGCTGGTGCCGAACCCGGATCTGATCCGGCAGTTCTCCGACGACGCACTGGCGCTGGCACGCCTGGAGGCGCATTTTTTCGCGCACGACTGTTTCCTCGCGCCGAACCAGCTGCTGTCGAACATGTACCGCATCCGTCACCTGCCCGCTTCGATCGTCCATGCGCGTTACGACATGGTCTGCCCGATCGTCAGTGCGGACGACCTGGCCCGTGCCTGGCCGGGCTCGCGCTACGTGGTCGTTCCGGAAGCCGGCCATTCGGTGTGGGAGGCGTCGGTGCGCGCCGCCGTGGTCGGCGAAGTCGAGCAGTTCAAGCGCCGCCTGGCCGGACCGCTCAGCGCGGCGCCGCCGCGGCGCGCGCGCCGCGCCTGAATCCGGCACCGTGATCGACAGGCTCAAGCGGCTGGAACCGGCCCTGCACCGGCTGCTTGTGTTCTCGCTGCTGTACTTCACGATCGCCGCGTGCACGGCCAACGTCACCAACAGCTTTTTTCTGAAATGGGGTTTCCGCGATCAGCACGGCGTCGGCTCGTTCGACCTGATCTCGATCATCGATGGGAGCGCGCCGAAGCCATATGTCTATCGACGCCTGATTCCGGCCTCGATCGACGCCTGGGTCAACTCGCTGAGCGAACAGACGCGGCAGGCGGCATTTCGGAGGATCAGCCGGTCAAACGCCCTGAAGAGTCACTACTTCCCCGACGTGCCTAGCAGCCTGTGGACGCCCCGCTACGCGCTGGATTTCCACCTGCTCTATGTGCTGGTGCTGGGCGCGTTCGCGCTGACCCTGGTATTGATGCGGAAGATTTACCTGCAACTGCATCCCGACGATGGCCCCGGGGCCCTGCTGAGCCTGGTCGTTTTCAGTTTCGTGTACCCGCTCACGTTCCAGTCCGGCGGCTTCTTCTACGACTGGTTCGAGCTGCTGGGCATCGCGCTGACCGTTTACCTGTATCTGGCACGCCGGCCCAACCTGGCCACGGTGGCTCTCCTTGCGACCTCGTTCAACAAGGAAACGACCTTTCTGCTCGCGTTCGGTCTGTATTTCCTGAATCCGGGCGCCGAGAGCCGAACGCGCCGGGCGCTGCGGCTGGGCGTCCAATTGCTGCTGTGCCTGGCCTCGCGTGCGCTGATCACCGCGGGCTACCCGTCCAACCCTGGTGCGAGCGTCGAGCTGCACCTGGCCGAGAACCTGCGCTTCTGGTTGAACCCGCTGACCTACGTGAGGTTCGACAACCAGTACGCTCTGGGCGTGTTCACGCCGAATATCGAGAACCTGCTGCTCGCCCCGCTACTGATCGTCTGGTTCCGCTACGGCTGGCGCAACGCGGATGAATCCGTCAAGCGCTGCGTTCTCGCGCTCGCGCTGCTGCTCGCTCCGCTGTACCTGCTGTTCGGCTTCCAGGATGAAGTGCGCGCCTTCTCGCTGCTGTTCGTGCCCTGCTTCGCGCTGCTGTCGGCCGGCTTCGGCCCGTTGTGGCAGGCGATCACGATGCGCCGGCGCGCCGCCGCGCGCAGTGCCGCTCCATGAGCCGCCAGCCAGCCCTGCCGGCGTCCGGCACGACGTTGCTTCGCGACGTGGTGGCGTTGATCCGCCCGCACGAGTATGTCAAGAACGGGTTCGTGTGCGTGGGACCCGTGTTCGCGCAGCGCTGGCAGGCCGCGACGCTGGTCGCGGTCGGTCTTGCTTTCCTGGCGTTTTGCGCCGCCGCTTCATCGGCCTACGTCTTCAACGACATCCTGGATGCGGAGGCCGACCGGCGCCATCCGGTCAAGAATCGGCGCCCGATCGCACGCGGCGCCATTTCGGTGCCATTCGCGTTGCGCCTGTGCGCGTGTCTGGCCGTGCTGGCCGGCCTGGCCGCGTTCTGCGCCGGCGTGCCGGTTCTGGCGATCGTTGCGGCCTACCTGCTGCTCAATTTCGCGTATTCGCGCTGGCTCAAACACGTCGTGATCCTCGACGTGTTCGTGATCGCGGCCGGTTTCATGTTGCGAATCCTCAGCGGCACGACTGGAGTCGGTATCCCCCCATCGCGATGGCTGCTGCTCACCGGCTTGATGCTCACGCTCTTTCTGGGATTCGGCAAGCGCCGCGCCGAGCTGCTGACTCTGGAGAGCGAGTCGCCCGCCGCTGCGACCTCCCGCCCGGTGCTCGGCCAGTACAGCCCGGACGTACTGGACCTGTTCCTCGGGATCACCGCAGCCTGCACCATCCTGAGCTACGGCTTGTACACGGTCAGCTCCGATACGATCGCCATTCATCATGGAAGCCATCTGTTCTACAGCGTGCCGCTGGTGGTGTACGGCATCTTCCGGTACGTGTTCCTGCTGCACCGGCGATCGCCGCGACCGGAGGCCACGCGCGATTTGCTGGCCGACCCGCATCTGATTCTCGTGGTGCTCGCCTGGCTGGCGCTGACCGCCGTGCTGCTGTCGTGACGCGCGGCCGATGACCGAGCAATACTCCTGCTGGAGCCGGCAACCGCGCCTGCAGCCGTCGCGCGTGATCGCAGTGGGCGATCGTTCGGCCGCGTTTCCCGCGCGCAAGGCGGCGCACGAGCGTTTTCTGCCGTACGGCAATGGCCGCAGCTATAGCGACGTCTGTCTGACCGACGGCGGCGTCCTGCTGCTCGCTCGCGGCATGGACCGCTTCATCGACTTCGACCGGCGGCTCGGCATCATCCGTTGCGAGGCCGGGGTTCTGCTTTCGGAACTGCTGGCCGTTGCGATGTCCAGTGGATGGTTTCCCGCAGTGACGCCCGGGACGCGCTACGTGACCGTCGGCGGCGCGATCGCCAACGACGTGCACGGCAAGAATCATCATCGCGCGGGCACTTTCGGTTGCCACGTGCGCGAGCTGGAGCTGTTGCGCTCGGATGGATCGCGCCTGATTTGCGGGCCGCAGAGGAACCCCGGGTGGTTCGAGGCGACGGTCGGCGGCCTCGGCCTGACCGGATTGATCACCTGGGCGGAGCTTCAGCTGATTCCGGTCGCCAGTCCGTTCATGGTGGTGCACGCCCGCCGATTCGCCAACCTGACCGAATTCTGGAGCCTGAACGAGCAGTCCGAGCTGCACCACGCCTACACCGTGGCGTGGATCGACTGCTTGGCGCCTGCGGGACGGACCGGACAGGGGTTGTATTTCTGCGGCGACCACGCCCCCGCCTCCGTCCTGCGGGCTACGGCGGGCAAGCCCGCCGAAGCGCTCTTCCCCGCCGAAATGGGCAACCCGCGGGCGACCAGAGCGCCCCGCCTTCACCCTGCGGGCTTCGGCGGGCAAGAGCGCGAAGGCGGGTGGACGTTTCCTTTCGATCCGCCCTTTTCGCTGGTCAACCGCATGTCATTGACCGCATTCAACTTTCTGTATCTGCATCGGTCGCTCCCGCCGCCGGGGTCAACCACGCATTTCGATCCGTTTTTTTACCCGCTCGATCGGCTCGGACGCTGGAACCGCGTTTACGGGCCCAAGGGCTTCTACCAGTATCAGTGCGTGGTGCCATGGAGCGATGGTCGCGCCGCGATCGACGCGATATTGACGCGGATTTCGGCCAGCAGGCAGGGCTCCTTCCTGGCGGTCTTGAAGACCTTTGGAAGCCTGCGCTCGCCGGGTCTGCTCTCGTTCGCGCGCGAGGGGATCTCGCTGGCGCTGGACTTTCCGAATCGAGGGCCGGCGACCCACCGGCTTCTGGCACAACTGGACTGCATCGTCGCCGAAGCCGGCGGCGCGCTTTACCCGGCCAAGGATTCGCGCATGCCAGCGGACATGTTCCGAAGCAGCTTCCCAGCGTGGGAGCGATTCCTTCGATTCCGCGACCCGGCTTTCTCGTCGTCCTTCGCCAGCCGCGTGGGCCTGGAGGAGACGTGCGCCGCGTCCTGATTTTCGGTGCGACCTCGGCGATCGCCGAAGCGGTCGCGCGCTTGTGGCTCGCCGAAGGCTGCGCGTTGTATCTGGTCGCGCGCAACGGCGTCAAGCTGCAGGCGATTGCCGAGGACCTGCGCGTCCGGCGCGGCGCCAGCGCGCCGATACACACTGCTGTCGCCGACCTGACGGACCACGACAGTCATGCCCGGTTGATCGCGCAAGCCGATCGAGCCTTGTCCGGCATCGATATCGCTATGATCGCGCACGGGTCGCTGCCGTCCCAGGCCGACTGCGAGGCGTCGGTCCAAGTGACGATGCGCGAGATCGCAACCAACGCCCTGTCGACGGTGTCCCTGCTGACGCTGCTGGCGAAATTTTTCGAGGAGCGGAGTCGTGGAACGATCGTGGTCATCAGTTCGGTCGCGGCCGACCGGGGACGAAAGAGCAACTACGTGTACGGTGGCTCCAAGGCAATGGTCAGCGTCTTTCTGGAAGGGTTGCGCGGACGGCTTTCGTCCAGGGGAGTGCATGTCCTGACGGTGAAACCCGGGTTCGTGATGACCCCGATGACCCAGGATATGGATCGGCGCGGCCCGCTGTGGGCGCGGCCGCAGACGGTCGCGCGCGGAATCGTTCGCGCCGTGAACCGTAAGGACGACATCGCCTACTTACCGTGGTTCTGGCGCTGGATCATGTTGGCGGTCCGGCTCTGTCCGCAGCGGATCTTCAAACACCTGGATCTCTGACGGTGCGCCTGGCCCTGTTCGACCTGGACGGCACGCGGTGAGCGTGGCCTTCGAACCGCGCGACGGCCGGCGGTCCGGCCCGATTGCCGCGCGCTGGCGCGCCGGGATCCCGAGCGACAGCGCGATCGCGCTGCTGGCCGTGGCACTGTGCGCGCTGATCTGGAGCGTGCTGCCCATCATCCTGCTGTCGGCGCCGCCCGGCGATAACGTGGAGCAGTTGAACTGGTCGCACGCCTGGCAGTGGGGCTACTTCAAACACCCGCCGCTTCCGACCTGGCTGCTGCGAGCGGCGATCACCGTGTTCGGCCCCAGCGCGGGCTTGACGTATGTGCTGGCCATGGCGTGTGTCGCGCTGGCGTTGATCCTGGTGTGGCTCGCAGCGCGCGAAGTGCTGGCGCCGCGCGAGGCGTTGGCTGCGCTGCTGGTGTCGACCGCGAACTACTACCTGATGGGCCGCGGCTCGATCCTGAACCACGACACGGCGATGCTGCCTTTCGTGGCCCTCAGTGCGTGGTCGGTGCTGCGAATTGCGCGCGGGGCCGGCTGGTCCATGTGGCTGGTGCTGGGCCTGGCCCAGGCGTTCGGGCTGCTGACCAAGTACCAGATGGGTCTGACGGTGATCGCGAATGCGGTCGCGCTGCTGGCCGCTGGCGCGCACCGGCAGCCGCGCTTCCTTCGGCATGTCGCGCTGGCGGCGGCGGCCACGCTGTTGCCGCTGGGGCCGCATGTGATCTGGCTGTTCGATCATCACTTCAGCACGTTCCAGTACGCCGGCGAGAACCTGCTCGCCGATGTGGATCCGGAGCAGCGCCTGGGCGTGGGACTGGGCTTCCTGGCCCAGCAGGTCGTGCGCCTGGCCCCGGCGCTGCTGGCTATCGCCCTGGCTCGCTGGTTCGCTCGCGCGATAAGCGACGGTGCCGCTGCGGCGCCGCCGGATGCATCTGCGGCCGGGCCGAATATCGCCGCTGCGATGCTCGCGGTGCTGGCGCTGCTGCCGCTCGCGGGCGTTCTGGTGCTGACGGTGTTGGCCGGTGTTGCTGCGCAGAATCATTGGGGCGCGACCAGTACCTTGCTGATCCCGCTGCTGCTGGTGACCCGGGTGCGGCTGTCCGGTTCGCGCGCGCTGGCTTCGGCTGCGGCAGCCACGGCGTTGTGCCATGTGGGCGCGATCGTCTGGAACGTGGCGGTATGGCGGATCGACCCCGCACCGACCCATCGCTTCGCGGCCCGATCCCTGGCAGCCCTGGCCCAGAGCTACTGGTCCCAGCACGAAAACGGTCCGCTCCGGTACGTGCTCGGCCCGGAATGGGAGGCCGGTGCGGTTGCCCTGTACCTGCCCGGGCATCCCGAGCTGCTGCCGAACACGGGTTCGCGCATATTCCCCCGGTTCATGCGCGCGGAGATTGCCCAGTGCGGGGCCCTCGTCATCGGACGGCCGAACCAGCCGCTGGTACCCCAGATCCCGGTGCTGCACGGGGAGGCGGCCCGCGCCACCGATGTGACGGTACTGGCCGCGCGCGACTCCCTGGGACGGGAGTCCGAGGTGCAGGTGGCGCGGGTTACCCCACTACCCGGCCCCGGTTGCCCCTGATCTGATCGCCCCAGACGGCGCCCAATCGTTCGATAGCTCGAACGATCATCCGGGGCCAAGGTCGGTAGCTTGTAGGGCTTGCCCCTCACGGTCGGTACCCCCTTATACGTCGGGGCGCAACCGGCCAGGGCCTGTAT
>Ga0187846_10001472_pt1 | contig 13295 bp, 16 predicted proteins | sample TC_taG_FD_161473 | JGI IMG/M metagenome (GOLD analysis project Ga0187846, IMG submission 161473) | Biofilm microbial communities from the roof of an iron ore cave, State of Minas Gerais, Brazil - TC_06 Biofilm (v2) | ecosystem: Environmental > Terrestrial > Deep subsurface > Cave > Wall biofilm...
AGCAGATGCAAGGTGTTGACGAGGGTGAGCGCATCAATATGCAAGGCTGGACCCAACCGAGCTTGCGCGCGATGATAGGCTGGTGGGGCGACGGGTGCCTGTTCATTAACAATCGTAAGCATCATCGACTGATCTCCTGGATGAGGGAACAAGCCTCTTTGGAATGCGTTTCCCCCTCTTTCTCAAGAGAGGAAGATGCCATCTTTTGCCTACTTTACCTGTACTCGCAACACATTTGGCACCAGAGCGGCAATCGCCAGGGTTGCAAGGATACAAGCGATCCCTCCACTGATCACAGAGATCTGAGGAGAGGTGAAGCTGGCAACCAGGCCCGATTCAAGTTGACCGAGCAGGGGGCCACCAAAGGCAAACATGGCATTCACCGAACTGATGCGTCCGCGAAATTCGTCTGGTGTGACGATCTGGATAACCAGGAAGCGTAGAATCATACTCACCATATTCGCAGCTCCTGCTCCGGCGAGGAAAAGCGCGGCCAGCCAGAGTGCAGCGGGAAAAAGTCCGAAGGCGATGATACACAGGCCCCAGACGAGGATGGCCAAGGTGATGAAGAGACCCTGACGCACGATCCGACCAATCCGTCCGGTCAGAGGAGTGAGAGCAACGGCGCCGAGAGAGTCTGCCGCCACCAATATGCCAAGTCCCTGTGCATTGACATGCAAGATCGTACCGGCGAAAATTGGCAACAATGACAGGGGCGAGCCAAATAAGGTGGCAAAAAAGTCGAGCGAGATCACGGCAAGAATCACAGGCTGGGTGCGCAGGAAGCGCATCCCGTCGGCCAGGGCGCGAAAGCCTGCCTGTGTGCGCTTTTCAACAGGGATGCGCGGAGCAGCCATGAACAGCAGCGAGCCGATGACCACACCGTAAGAGATCACGTCGATCCAGTAGGTAGTGGCAAGACCCAACCAGGCGATCACGAAACCGCCCGCAGTCGGTCCAACGATGCCGGTCAACTGAATCATCTCCATGTAGAGCGGCATGGCATCCGTTAGCCGCTCACGCGGCACGAGGTTCGGAAGAATCGCCTGGCGTGTGGGAAAATCGAACGCGGAAATACTGGCCGCTATCAGCACAACCGCATAGATAATGAACAGCGTAATGACGTGCAAGAGCGTACACAGCGCCAGCACCGCCGAAAGCGCGGCAAGCACGATCTGAATAATGAGTAATAGCTTGCGTCGATCAAAGGCGTCAGCAAACATGCCACCCGCCAAGGAAAAGATGATCCGGGGAATGGCCTGAAAGAGCCCGATGAGTCCCAGAGCCATGGCCGAATGAGTCAACAAGAAGACCTGCCAGGCGACTGCGACGATTTGCATCTGTGTTCCGGTTGAGGAGACGAATTGTCCCCAGAAGAGCAAGGCATAGTTCCGATGGCACAATACCCTCCAGTTCTGCATCTGTCGCTGCCTGGGAAGAGAAGGAGGCAAAACGGTGGGAGAGGGCTGAACAGATTTGGTCATACACTTCTCCTACGGATGGTCTTCGACGTGAGCTTTGAGGGCCTGTAACTTTTCCTGCCAGAATTGCTCGTAGTGCGCAAGCCAGGCATGAGCCTGATGCAGGGGTGTCGGATTGAGATGATAACGATGTTCACGCCCGACCTTGCGCTCCTCGACGAGGCCGGCCTGTGCAAGCACGAGTAGATGCTTGCTGATCGCCACGCGGCTGATCGGGAAATGCTTGGCCAGGCCAGTGATAGAGAATTCACGTGTTTCCAAGAGTTCCATCATCTCGCGCCGAGTGGGATCAGCGAGAGCACCATAGATCGCCGTCAGAGAAGCATCATTTGCGTGTGGTGCGCTGTGAGTGGAAGACAATTCCATAGCGGCTCCTTTTTGCTGGCGATAAGAAGGTTATTCCCGTTCGATCAGTTCCGCTAATCGTCTCAGCATATTGCAGCCCCATCCCTGGTCGAGTACGCTGGAAAACGTCTCTGGAAGATGCTCTCTGCCTGAATGCACCAGACAGACCTCCGTCTGGCTCCCAAATGCGTGTAGCTCAAAAGCGACGAGTGTAGGAGTAAGGTGAGGAGCCTCTGACCAGGTAAAGGCGAGGCAATGTGGTTCATCAACGCGTATTACTTCGCACTCAACAACACCGTTCCAGTCGCCTTGGGGCTCTGCCCTGAAGGTGAAGCGAGTTCCCACAATCGGTTGGAAGTCGTTGCTCATCAACCAGCAGGCCAACCCTTCAGATGTAGCTAAAGCGTTCCATACCCGTAACAGAGGGGCATTCAACACAATAGATCGCCGAATCACTTGTGCTTCTGCTCGATAATTGATCCGATCGCTTTGAGAGGCGCTCATCTCTTTTCGTACTCCTTTTAGCAAAAAACTTTTCAAAGGGGAACCAAACCATGAGGTGTCAGGAGAAGATCTTCTCTTTCTGGGACATCGGCTATTTAAATGAAACCATCTGGTTACGCTTTCATTATACGTAACCAGATGGTTTCATGTCAAGTGGCCCATCTCGCTTTTTGGTATTACGTTGAGAGTGATTACATGCATCCCTTAGTGGGTTTTTGAGTTATGAAATGCCCTCCTATAAGCGTAAGACACGCCAGAACAAGCCGGAAACATAAGCGGGAAGAGCTTGATAGGAATTTGTCAAAGCAACACGTCGCTTGACCAATTCATCGTCAGCATTTTCTGCAAATTGAGAATGCTTCTGCTCAGAGACTGTATAATAGCTTGTGTAAATGGTCAGAGCCGGAACAAGTGATACGGAAGACATTTTACCGTAGCGTTCAGGTGGGTAGGACAAGCTTACTTTGACCTACAACCCAGCAAGGAGACCATCGCATGTCAACCGAAGACAACAAGGCCATTGCCCGCCGGCTGTATGAAGAAGTCTGGGAGAAGGGAAACGTCGCGGCAGTCGACGAGTTGATTGCTCCGAACATGGTTGACCACTTTCATTACCCTGCAAATGTTCCTGTGCCTGCGGAATTTCAGCTCAGTCTTGTGGAGTTCAAACAATTCGTCTCCCAATTCCATACCACCTTCCCCGACTTTCAATATACAGTTGAGCTACAGGTCGCCGAAGGGGACCTGGTGGTGACTCGCCTGACTGCGCGTGGGACGCATACAGGGGAGTATCGGGGCCTGACGTATAAGAGCATTCCCCCAACCGGCAAGCAGGTGAGGTGGACGTATACAGCAATTGTTCGTATCCTTGATGGCAAGATCGTGGAGCAGTGGTCAAACGGAGATGATCTGGGCAGGCTGCAACAGCTCGGTGCTCTCCCCACGACAGGCAAAGCGAGTTAGCCACCCCTCAAGCCCTTTCCATGTGAGTGGCGAGGAACGCGGTAGCGAACAGCTACCGCGTCCTGGTGATTTGGCTATGGCGGGCAGACTTGAGCAGACAAGGGCATATCGCGAAGCGCAACGTGTGCGGGTAGAATCATTGCTCATGTTCTTGCTCCTTATCTCCAACACCCTCTCGCTTAATGACTGCTGGGATGGGTTTTCTGCTCGATTTCTGCCTGCCTTCGCGCTACTACTTCTTCCAGAAATCGCCTCTGGGCAGGGGAGACGACTCTCATGGCAACGTGGAGAAAGACATGAAGGAGGGACGGCTTCAAAGTGAATGTAGACGCATGAGTGGCCAGCTCGGTCTTGCTTAGCCGGCCTAATTCCGCGACATAGTCCTCGACAAGTAGGTCAACCTCAGCGGCATCTTTGGGACGGAAAGCAAGGGCAGCAAACCGCACTTCAAGTTCCACTAACTGCCGATACTGCTCCTTTTTCTCGACGAGATGCTGGACCAGGGACGTTGCTGTGTTCAACAAACTGTTCGGCCAGTGGAAACGGGAGAGGAGGGTGAACCACTTCTGTATTTGTCCTACATACTCCTCCCATACAGGGATACTCGTACGCGAGAAGTCTGCTTGAAGATGCTCTTTAGCAAGTTCGAGTGCCCACTTCAGTTCTGCCGTTGGCGCCCCGCCTTCGAGGGTCTCTTGGGCCAGCAGCTTCTTGAGCCTGTCTCGGTGTTCCTCCAACTCCACAATGCGCGCTGAAAGTTCCTCGATCGAGGATGAGAGCGCATTTCTCAGCGTTGGTTCGTAGGCAGGAGCAGGTTGACTGAGCAAGTGGCGGATCTGCTTGAGAGATAACCCGAGAGAGCATAAGTGGCGGATCTGCCGGAGGCGCAAGAGATCATGCATGTCATATAGACGATAGCCTGATTCAGTACGTTGAACCTCCGCAAGCAATCCTATCCTTTGGTAATACCGCACTGTTTTTGTACTGATTCCTGTCAGGTGTGCCACTTCACCAATCTGAAGCATGGTATCCATATCTGCCTCCTTTCAGCAAGAAGTATAAAACATTACAGTAGGGGCAAAGTCAAGGACATGAGAGAAAAAAGATGTAAACATCCAGTTGCTCAGTTCATCGTACCCCCTCTCCTCAGCAGTGAGGGAGATGGTTCTGATTTAAGAAGCTAATCAGACTGACTACTAGCATTCTATGCTATCTATGCAGGGTGGATAAGGAAACGCGGAAAAGCAGCAAAAAATTTCCGCTCATGCTTTTATGGCTCGTATATACACAATGAAATAAAAAACTATGTTCGAGGGAGATATCCATGCCAGATCAATCAGCCCAACAAGGCACAGCGCTAGCGCCAGAACTGCTCATCATTAGCGAATTGCAGGTCAGTCACCCCATCCCCCTAACGGGAGGGGCTTGTATCCGAACTCCACCGCAATTCGGCATACCTGGTGAGGCGTGCCGCTTTGGTCTCATCGCCCGATACATCAGGGCGTACTGACAGGACGCCCGTTCTCGCCCAGTCCTGCCGGGTGAGAAGCGTTCGCATCGCGAGATTGCGCGCTCCGACCAGATCAGCGTGCAGCGTGTACGGCAGCCCTGCCCGTTGCCGGTGAGGACACTGCTCGTTCTGGCAGATGAACAGCAAGCCGTTCTTTGGGCGGTTCTGCTTACTCGTGTAGCCACATAACGGACAGGTCTGACTGGTATAGTCCGCATCGACCTTGATGGCAAGAGCACCGGACAGGACCGCTTTGTAGGCGATCACGCTGTGCAGTTCGGCAAAGGCCCAGGTGCTTGCATGGCGATTGGCCCGACGCGCTCTGGGGGAGACGGGTTCAACGCCTTTCCCGTTCTGCTTGCGTCGTTTCCTGCGTCTCTTTGTACGCTCTCTGATGCCGGTGAGTTCCTCTAAGCCGATCAAGGTGCGCGGATGCGCATGCACAATCGATTTCGCGATGGTGTGATTGACTTGCAGTTTCAACCGTCTCTCTCGCCCGCCGAGCGCGATCCTGCGTCTAGTGGCGGAACGAGTGCCTTTTTTCTGCAAGCGTTTTCTGAGGCGGGCGTAGTGGTCAGCACGCGCCCGCACGTGTTTGCCAGCGTAAAAGCGACTCTGGTTGCTCATCGTTGCGGTGGTTGCCAGATAGCGCATGCCGACATCGACGCCTATAACGTTTGGAAGGGTTTCTGGGGTTGGCTCAGGCAGCTCAAGTTCCAGCGAGACCAACAAGTAGAATTGCTTATGCGGCTTGTCGTACCAGAGCCTGGCCGCGCCAATCGTTGCCCCGTGTTGAATGAGGGCGACATGCCGGTCGTAGCCCTGGTAGGGGAGGATAATCCGCCCATCGAGGGTGAGCACGCTCACCTGCTGCCCGCTCTTGAAGCTGTAATCATAGCCGTAGTTGTAGGTCACGGTGGGCGAGACATATTTGGGCGGCTGATCCAACCCCTTGTACCGCTTTTTCGTGTGTCCTGCTTTGCGATGTGCGAGATTCTGTTTGAGCTTGGTCCACAGTCCTTTGTACGTGGCTGCGACCTGGCGCGGGACGTTGCAGGCCATCTGTGAGGGAAGATGGAACAGGGCGCGGATCTCGCGGTACGTTCCCTGTTGCAAGCGCTCAGCATTCGACAGCTTGCCATGGGCAAAGGCATAGCGACTGGCATAGTTGAGCGCGTTACGGTAGGCTAACTGGGTCCGCCTGAGCATCTGCTGCTGCTCAGGCGTGGTGAGCAGTTTCAGTTTGGCGGTGATGATTTGCTGCATCTGCTCGTCCGTCGCTTTCCCGCAAGGGTGGTGCCTTGCGCTCCTACACCAGGGACAACCGGAAGAGGCGGTAGCCGTCCTCCTCCGCTACGGGCTGCACACCCAGGTTGAGTGCTGCCAGCTTCGCCCGGCAGTCCGCCAGCACTCCCTCCAGCCCGCGCAGCGCCAGGTCGAGCATGCCCACCTCGAAGAGCGCCTTCAGCATCTCCCGCGCCTCTTCGACCTCCACGCCAGCACACACGGCGTAGAGCACCGCCTGGGGACAGGGCGCGGGATGGGCGTCCAAGAGGGCCTGGGTGAGCGCCAGCGTCTCTGCCGGGAAGCACACCTGCGCGGCGAACTCGTTCCCATCACTGAGCAGGGTCAGGATGCGCGCTTGCCGGTTGAGGATCAGCCGTTGGTCGCCAGAGAGCACCCCTGCCAGCTCATACCTCTGGAAGGTCGGAATCGTGTTGTGCTTCACCACCGGTCTCCTTTTCATCTGGCTATTTCGGTTCCTGCGTTCTGTCTTCCTCAAACATAGAAGAAAGATTACCATCAGCCCCTGGTTAGACAAGAATGACCAGGTGAAGAGCATCAAGGCTCCCTGGTAACGTTGTCTGCTCATCCCACTGAATTGATGCTTGCTCAATGCCCGGCAATGACAAGAGAAGTTTGATAGCCTCTTGTTTCGTTTTTCCTGCTATGATCGTCTTTAGGTGCTCTTGGGCTTCCTGAGAGAGCGCGTAGGCCCATGTTCCTTGACAAGTGAAAGTGAGGGTAGGGATCGTGCGGGAGACTTCCGCCTGAGTTATCCTCACTTGAATGTCTCCTATGAGACTGTAGCCGGTTCCGAGTGTTTGTACTGCCTGGTGAGTGAGCAGGTCTGTTGCTTTCCCTTGCAATTCCTGGCTGTTGTAAGCAACTGCGCTACAGGTTTCTGCTACCGTTACTTTCAGTTGTACCGCTTCCTCGCCTACGTGGTGATCGGCGGTGACCGTGGGAGGACAGGCTGGTGTCAGAAGCGCTTCGCCGCTTTGCAACTGGCTTTGGAGTGCTGCCTGCATACTTTCTGCAAGGGTCGTTTTGAGTGCTGTTGCTGCCTCGGTGAGATCATTCGCTGCCACAGCTCGAAAATCGCGCGCGTCCTGGCCGCCTCTAAAGGGCGTGGTATTGACCGCTTTCATTGCCGTAGCGCAACAGGCCTGATTAATGTCGTAAGCGGCAATATTGCCGCGTGAACCAGTATGGAGCGCATGGGCTGAGACGGTGACAGCCCCGAAGCTCGGCGGATTTGCGGCTGGTATCGAGGCGGTCTGATCGGTGATGACCTGCACGCCATCACTCCCCGTCAAGCTTGTTCCTGCCGGCACAGTTCGAGCAGTAAACAGGCCATTGTACAAGGTGATGGAACCCACTGCGCTCCGGGCGTCCTGATGGCCTTTGCCGGTGGTCGGGACGATCTGTGATTGGGTGAGCGTGATCGGGGCGATGACTCGTCCGAGTTGCAACGTGCCGGTTGCCGTTATCTGTTGTGAGTGTGGAATGATCGTCACGGTGGCGATTGGCGGGTGCAAAACCAGCCAGAGTTGCACTGTGAGGATCGCAAGCAGAAGCATCACATACACGACACTCAGCGCGTAGATATGCGGGTATGCTGGGTTCTGAGGTGCGGGCGGACCAGGGGTGCTCTCGATCACCTGCTCCTGTGGGGGTGTTTTGCGTATAAAGGTGATCCGGTCATCCTCAATGTAGACATCAATTTCCTGGATCGGTTGGCCAGGATCAGGTGGCTGGTGAGCCTCTCCGTCCTTGTCCGGTTCGTCGAGATGTGCCAAGATACTTTGTACCGCTTCACTGTATTTCGATGCCTGCTTCATGGTATCACCTCCCTCTCGGGAGGAGTGCGACTCATGCCGCACTCCTTCACCTACACCTTTGAGACAAACTGACTCCCGTTGTTGAATAAAAAAACGCTCACTTCACTTCCTGGATCGCCGATTTGAACCAGCAGGTCAAGCTTGCCGTCATGGTTGATATCCTGGAACTTCACCGTTACTGGCGGATTGCCCGTATTGCCTGGGATGCTGGTGATGGTGTAACTCCTGCCTTTGGACGGGTCTCCCCCAGGCAGTTCTAAGACGAGAATCTGCCCGTGTAAGTTCTCTGCGATGAAGTGGCTTGGGCTGCTGGTGGAGTCATTGTGACCGACGACCGCGTCCGTCTGGTAGGTGCGCGGGTTGCCGTAGGTCCAGTCGTCTTGTTTGCCCTGCCACCATTGCCCGAACGCGGTGAACGCGATCCATCCGGCAATCATGATAAAAAGGGCAATCCCCACATAGATCAGCCAGTGCAAGCGTACGCCTCTTTTTCTCGCGCTGTGCTCTTCTTCATCGTCTGGATGGGTTCGCTGTCGCGCAGGCGGTGCGCCATGCCTCACGCTGTATCGTGTATGTCCCTGCGTCACGTGGGTTGGCGCGTTCGGATACCGTCTGGCGCTGGTAGGCGGGCGGCTGACATAGTACTCGTCATCTTCCTCCAGGTCATACGGTTGCGGATCGTCTTCACTGTGGAACCCGGCATCATGCCCTGTGCGCTGCGGGTTGGATCGCGGCGGCTGCGGTTTTTGGTAGGAGGTTCCTCCTCTTGGTGGGACAAGGCTTTTCCGTTGGATAAGCCGTTGGCCGTCTTGAGTCTGCACGTAGTGAAAACCGATTTGCTCTCTCATGCGCTCACCGTGCTTTCTTCGTGCCTCTGACAGCAGACAGGGACGGCGTGTTCATCCTGGGGATGGCTCTGCGTACACCCAGGACAAAAGACGCGCACCCCGCAATCGAGGCAGGTGCTACACCCTGCGAGATCATAGGCGTTGAGCGTGTGCCCGATGATCTCGCAATCGTTCGTGCCGGTGATTGAATAGGGCGTTGCTGCAGTTGGTTGGTGGCTGTTTCTTCTTTTTCTGCTTCGGCGGGTTTTAGTCACCCCCCAGAGGGTTTGCTGCATTGCTCTGCCTTTCTTGACACGAGGTGTTCTCAACAGACCCAAGAGCAGTTGAGCACACGGATGACGTTCCAAAGGGGGCTGCGGCGGGCAGCTCACAGGCATCGATTCCCTCTTGTTCCGCGCATGCCGCCAGGCTCCTTGCTGCGCTCGCTGCTGGCGGTGCCGGGGACCGTTCGTTTTCATCCTGGGCAGATGTCGTGCTACTCCTGCTGTCGAGAGCGGCATGCGGGGGCAGCCACAAGCAGAGTGAGAGGGAAAGCCGACACTCGCCATAGCCTGGCAGCAAGACCCCCTGGCTCCTGGCCGTGCGCAGCAGCACCGGCTGCTCCTCCGAGGTATGGGGCAGCGGCCTGAGTAAGCCATACCCTTGCAAAAGTGCCACCGTCTCACCGCACCAGGGCAGGAGATCAACCGCGCAGGCGTCGGGCACCAGGTGGGTCACTTCTAACGGCGGATAGACCTGCTTGAGCAAACTGGCGACCAGGCGGCGATGACAGTGCCGCCAGTCGGGGCAGGCGCACACGAGCAGGCAATCGATACCTGCCTCCAGCCAGGTCGTGACTTTTGCCAGTCCTGTCGTCGGGTCAGCTAACTGCATGGGGTTGGCGGGGGCAAGCTGGTTGACATCCCCGAGTTCAGGCACCGCGTGATAGTTATGATGGAAGTGCCGTCGCAGGGAGATGCCCGACCACTCCTCCAGGTAGGCACGCCGACTATAGCGGATATCGACCAGGTGCCAGCCTTGCTCACAGACCATGCGAGAGATGATCTGCCACGCCTCGGGTTGGTGATAGCCGATGGTCGCAACCCTGCCCAGCTTCGCGGGAGGAGTGGGGGATGGGATGGATGTCGTCGTCATCGCTGCGGTTCCTCCTTGTGCTGCTGCCCCTGCTGTTTGGCGCTGACATACTCCTGCTGTACCTGCCGATGCAAGGACTGTCGTCGCGCCTGGTGCTCGTTGATCTGCCCCATCAGGCTGCGCATGCCCTCCAGGCTGGCCGGGTCCTGCTGCTGGTCGTCATTGCCGGCCAGGTGCAGCCAGGAAAGGACCTGGTACCACTGGTCGATTGCACAGTCCAGATCTTGGGTGGCTCGCCCCAGCCAGTGGGCCTCTTTGCGCCAGCGACTGCGCTCGCGCTCCTGGACTGCCAGGGTATAGTGCCGCAGGGCTGTGCTTTCCCAGGCCAGACCATGAAAGGCGGTGCCGACTGCCACCAGGGCAGACACCGTGAGCGCCTCATGCGCAAACGCGGCCCACTGCCCGATCGTCTCATCAAGGGGCACCCACAGGGTACTCAGGGTAGACAGGGACGAAAGAGGAGCAGGGAGTCCAGTATCTTCCTGCTGTCGTGGTGGGTGTGGAGGGAGTGTTGTGGTCATGGGATCATTCCTTTCTTCAAGCGGGAGGGTGACAGGCTGTTCGTTCTGAGAGACCAGTCGTACAGCCTACGCCCATGTGCACGCTAGAGCGCCTTGCCTTCGACCAGGCGTGTCGCTTCAGCGGGGGTTAAGAGTCCTTGCTCGACTGCCTGAGCGACGTTAGCAAGCAACTCAGGGTCTTCGTGGCAGGGGCAACTCGGGTCGCTACAAAAGGGATGGCTCTGCGTGTGCAGGATGTCATCTTCCATCGGGATCACGATGGGGGTCTGTTCGTGTTGACGTGCCATCATGGGTACGGTCCTTCCTCCATTCCGATCGAACATACGTTCAGATTGACCGCCGGCCTCATGACGGGTACAATAGGCAGTGAGGGCCGGGCGGACGCCTCAACAGGGACGACGGTTCTCAACGGCTGGCATAGCGCTGATCCCGTTATGCCAGCAACCGCACTACGATGTACTCTACCAACAAATAACTTTACAAGGACACAAAAGTTGCTCGTACCTGATTAGCATTGATAACATTAATATATCTAAGAGTACCCCAAAAGTTTCCGTTTGTCAAGCTTTGTATCCTATATTTTCTAAAAGTTTCCAATAGGGGACAAAACGTTGGCAAATGGAAACTTTTTGTCTATAATAAGGGCATGATTCACAAATCAACCACAAGAGGGAGCCCACACATATGTCAAAAATAGTTGAGACTGAGGAATATCTGGACACCCAAGAGGTGCTGGCTGAACTCGGAGCATCGAAAAAGCGCTTTTACAGCAATGTGAAACCACAACTCAAAGTGTATCAATTTGGTGGAAAGAAAACCCCCTGGTATAAAAAACGCGAAGTGCTGGCGCTCAAAAGTGGTCAGATCGAACGCACGGCTCCTATTACCATTTCTGGCATTTTGCAGGACTGGACAACCCATGTCCGAGCACTTGGGTATCAGATCGATACCAAAAACCGTGAAATCAAGACGGCGCAACTTCCTGACAAGGTCACGGCCGCGTTTGGGATTGCCTCTGAGCGGCAGTTTGTCATGCGATCTCGAATCTCATTCGTGAACCGCGTCCCCATTTGTATCTGGACCACCTACTATCCCCTGGAGTTGGTTAAAGGGGTGATCCTTGAGGAGATGAAGCGAGACGAAGAAACCGATGTAGTCAGGCGGATTAAAGAGCAACACGGGGTGAGTATCGGATGGGCGAAGGATCGGTATTCTGCCCGCGCTGCGACCGTTACAGAGCAGGAGCTGCTGCAACTGCTCAGGGATGACCCGGTGCTCGTGTTGCAACGTGTCTGTTATACCAGGGATAAGAAAACCCTGGTGCTTTATAGCCACATGACCTTGCTTGGCAGTTGGTTTGCTCCCGAACACGAATACGAAGTGACCATCTGGAAGGAGTAGGTTCCTCTATGCCCGTGATTCTCTCCTCCATCCAGACACGGCCACTGCTAGAGGCGCGCAAGCACGGCCATCGCGTCGCCGAAACCTCGCTCGATCTTGGCATAAGCACCACCAGCGTCACGTTGAGCCCTGAAGGCGTGGACTATGCAACTGGCGAACGCCTGGATTGGGCCAGCGTTGAAAAGATCAGCCAGCACAAAGCCAGATGTTACACTATAAGCGCGCAAGGAATGCAGCCCGCTCAGACCTTCTCTAAAGCAACGAACCGCCTATGCAGTCTGCTGCCCACGCAGGGTGCTCCCAGTATGCTGATCGCTGGCTTTGTGATGCATCGGATCAAAGAGCTTGATCCCTGGCAGCACGCGCAGCGCATGATCGCGGCTCTCGCCCCGGTGAGTGGATGCGTACTCGACACGGCGACTGGCCTGGGCTATACGGCCATCCTGGCCGCCAGAGAAGCTTCGGGCGTGACCACCATCGAGCTTGATCCAGCCGTGCAGGCCATCGCACGCCTGAATCCCTGGTCGCAGGAACTCTTCACCAACCCCAAAATCACGCAGGTGATGGGCGATGCCTGTGAAGTGGTGCCAACCTTTGCCAATGAGAGCTTTGGACGCATCATGCATGATCCCCCGACCTTGAAACTGGCTGGTGAACTCTACTCCGGCGCTTTCTATCGTGAACTCTATCGTATCCTCAAGCGGGGCGGGCGGCTCTTCCACTATATCGGCGACCCTAACAGTAGGGCCAGTAGCGGCCTCACACGCGGCGTCGTGCGGCGCCTGCAGGAAGCTGGCTTCTCGCGCGTCGTGCGGCGCAGGGAGGCATATGGGGTAGTGGCATATAAATAGCGAGCGAAGAATGGGTTTTTCAGACCCAAAAGCCTGCTATAAAATGCTATGTTTGCAAACACTAGCATAGATACCGTGATGCTGGGAGGTACCCGCAAGCGCAGCAGTATTTTGAGGGATTTTCCACATCTAGCAATGACTTATCCACAAGGGCGGTGTTTCCTCCCCATGTCTGAAGTCAGGGGACTCCACACCGCCTAGCATGTTGAACACCAGCGTCTATGGCTGGTTATTTGCTGTTGATGTGCAGACACGCCCGGCGAGAAACGGCAAACCTTTTCGCCAACTTCAATTGCGTGATCAACGCGGCAACAAAATCAAGGCAATCCAATTTGACCTTCCACGTGCAGAACCTCTTGTACCAAAAGCAGGCAAGGTCGTTTTGTTAGAAGGAGTGGTTGAAGAATATAACAACGAGATTCAAATCAAACTTGCTCGCGCCGGGTTAGATGATTCTGTTTCGCCTGATCTGTTCGTAGCGGGTACACGCAGCAACATAGAGCTACTCGAGGGGCACTTTAAGGACCTGATGAGTAAGATCTGCCATCCTGGGTTACGTATGCTCCTTCATGACTGCTTCACGCCTGAGGTAATAGAGCGCTTCCGCCGTTG
>Ga0187846_10001473_pt1 | contig 13287 bp, 9 predicted proteins | sample TC_taG_FD_161473 | JGI IMG/M metagenome (GOLD analysis project Ga0187846, IMG submission 161473) | Biofilm microbial communities from the roof of an iron ore cave, State of Minas Gerais, Brazil - TC_06 Biofilm (v2) | ecosystem: Environmental > Terrestrial > Deep subsurface > Cave > Wall biofilm ...
CAATCGGCAGCACGATCCAGGCCACGATGTACGTGAGGATGCCGAAGACAAACCCGCTCGCGATGGTCACGAGCGCCGCCAAGATGCGCACAATCCCCGAGTCTGCATTGAAGTAATGCGCGAGCCCTCCGCACACCCCCGCGATTTTCTTGTCGGTGGCGGAGCGCATCAAGCGCTTCGGCCCGGGAGGCTGCGGCGTGACCACTTCGGTCTGTCGCGTTCCGCAGTAGTAGCAATAGTTGGAAAACTCAGCGATGTCTCGGTTGCAGTTTTGGCAAATCACCGGAGACCTCCTCCGCAGTGAACTCTGAACGAGAAGCAGCTTACTCCCCTGCGCGCCTCTTATTCTAACTACGAAGCCGTCCGATGAAAAGTTTCGGGGGGAGGCCGCCGGAGCACCAGGCAGCCGGCGATCAAATCGTGCAGCCCCTGCTTTTTCTCCGGAATCGCGGCCAGGAGATAGCCCACCCCGAACGTCAGCCACCGGCTAAAGCAGCGCACCGACGCCCGGAGAAACGTGACCGGACGCGCTTTCAGGTCGGTGACGTACAACCGCAGCATTCTTTTGCCCGGTGTGGCTTGCCAACCAGACGCTTCAAAGATCGCGAAGTACAGCCACATCAGAACGACGAGGACCACGAAGCCTGCCGGCGTGAATGGGGGAGACAACAGGGCCGAAGTTGAAATGGGCGCGTTGGGATCAGGAATCAGGATGAGCGGGGCGGGAGAAACGGAATGCGCTAACAGGAGCAGGAAAGACAAGATGAGCGAATCAATAAGAAAGGCAACCGCGCGCAGCCAGAAGCCTGCATAAATGATCCGCTGTGGAAGCGCCGCTTCGGCCGGTTGCGGCAAAATTTCGGCAGGGGCCGGGGTGGCAGGCGGGACATAAATTGGCCCGATTTCCGCCACGGTCACCGGTCGCCCGCATTGGGCGCAGAAACTTGCACCATCGGAGAGCTGTGCACCACATTGTTGACAAGATACGATTATCGTCCTCCATGAACACGCTTCCGGAACCCTACCAGCCGGGCTAGAACTTGGCAAGAACGCCGGACCACTCATCCGTAACGTCGCGCCTACCCGGATGTTCAGTAGGCCAGGATTTCGCGGATGGCATCCTGCACGTCGTTGATTTGGGGAAGGATTGCGCTCTCGAGATCGGGGTGATAGCCGCAGAAAGTATCTGTAGCGGCGACGCGCCGGACCGGAGCATCGAGTTCGTCGAAGAGTTCGTCGGCGATGCGGGCGGCGATTTCCGCGCCGTAGCCCCAGGAGCGCATGTCTTCGTAGGCCACGATAACGCGGTTGGTCTTTGAGACCGATGCAGCGATCGCCTCCCAATCGTAGGGGGAAAGCGAGCGCAGGTCGAGGACCTCAACCGACAGGCCTTCCCGCGAGAGATTCTCCGCGGCGACCTCCGCGCGATGCACCATAGCGCCGTAGGTGATGATGGTTACGTCGCGCCCTTCACGGACGACGCGGGCGCGCCCGAACGGAATCGTGTAGTCGGGCCCCGGATAAGGGGAGCGGTTGTAAGGCTGGCGGTAGAGGTGCTTGTGTTCCAAAAAGAGCACGGGATCGTCGCAGCGGAGCGCGGTGCGCAACAAACCACAAACGTCCAGCGCCGTGGACGGCATCACCACGCGCATGCCCGGGGTGTGCGTAAAGAGCACTTCGCCGCTCTGGCTGTGGTAAATGCCGCCTCCGGTGAGATAGCCGCCAATGGCCACACGGATGACCGCAGGCGCCTTGAATCCCCCGTTCGAACGCCAACGCAACACCGGCAGCTCGTTTCGAAGCTGCATCATCGCGGGCCAGATATAGTCGAAAAACTGAACCTCGGCGACGGGCTTCAATCCCCGCACAGCCATTCCAAAGGCGCGCCCGACAATGGCCGCCTCGGCGATGGGCGTGTTGAAAACGCGAGAAGAGCCAAAACGCTTTTGCAGCCCCATGGTGGCCTTGAAGACCCCGCCCTTGCCTTTCACCTGCTTCAGGCTGCTCTCGTCGCTGCAATCGGCTACGTCCTCGCCAAAGACCACAATACGCTCGTCGCGCCCCATCTCGTCGGCGAGAGTGTCGGGGATGATGTCCACCATCGTTCTGGGCTCGCCCGAAAATTGCGGCGTGGATTCGAATGCCGACGAGGCCGGGTCAATGTCCGGGGAGTACACATTCGCGAGGATGGATTCTTTCAGCGGAGGCAGCGCGAGCAGAGCCTTATCCGTCGCCTCCCGGATTTCCTGGTCCACTCCGGCCTCGAGCGCCTCGAGTTCCTTCTCGTCGAGGATGCCTTCGCGCACTAGGAAGAGAGCGAATTTCGGGATGGGGTCGCGATGAGCCTCTTCCTCGCGCAGCTGCGGGGGTTTATACAGTTTTTCGTCATCGGATAACGAGTGCGAATAGGGGCGCGTGACCTTGGCATGCACCAGCGCCGGGCCTCGGCGAGCCCGGCAGTACTCGGCCGCACGCTTCAGGACTTCGTAGCTGGCCAGAGGATCGGCGCCGTCACACTCCTCAACCAGGAGTCCCGGGAAATTCGCGGCCAACGGCGCAATGTTTCCGCCGGCCGTTTGAAATTCGACGGGAACGGAAATCGCGAAGCCGTTGTCCTCGATCAAAAACAAAAGGGGTAGCTTCCTCAAGCACGCCGCGTTCAAAGATTCAAAGAATTCACCTTCACTGGTCGAGCCCTCGCCGCCCGAGACGAATACAATCTCGTCCCCGTGCTGCTGCACGTATTCGCCAAGCGGAGCCTTCTGCGCCTGTTCGAGCGCCCGCGGAAACTGCTCATAGTAGAGGCTAGCTTCGGCCATTCCGACGGTCTGGTTGTATTGCGGCCCTGTCGCCGAAGATCGCACGACCATGTTGAGACGAGGGCTTCCCCAGTGTGCAGGCATCTGGCGCCCGCCGGAAATGGGGTCGTCCTTGGCCCCCATAGCTTGCAAGAGCATGTCCAGCGGTGTAATTCCCAACATGAGGCACAGCGCGCGGTCGCGATAGTAAGGGATAAACCAATCATGGCCCGGGCGGAGAACCAAGCCCGCCGCCACCAGCACACCCTCGTGACCGGCGCCGCTGATTTGAAAGAAGGTCTTGTTTTGGCGCTTCAGTTGGATTTCGCGGTCGTCGAGCCGCCGCGATATGTACATGGCGCGGTAAAGGCGGATAAGGTCTTCCCGGGTGAGACCGTGGTGGCGGCTGGAGTCGGCTTTTGCGGACTTGGCGCGCGTCTGAACGTGCATTCGATCTCGCTCCCCTTCAGGGTGTGAACTGAACGCCCGGCCCGCCTACTTCAGTATATCGGAAAATCGCCTTGCGGAAGAAGTAGTCGGCGTCCGCTGCCGCACAGGGCAAAACACGCGCCACAATAGCGCACGCGGGAATCGGATTGCAACCTGCGAACGCCAGTTGCAGTTCACGTCAAAGCTGAAGTGGATTTTCGCGGCGGGCGTTCCGCGCGTCAGCGTATGGGTGCCAACATGGGAACGCCCGCCGCCCAGGACGACGGCGGACAGGAGGAATGCTCGCCGTCATGTTGCCGGCGCTAGCATCCTTCGCGGCAGCGGAGGCGCGCCGGCGATCTCTCGAAATCCAACTGGCCGTCTCAGAATCGGCAACTCGCCGCAGTGAACGGCCAGCTTGACTCATGTCTTCTGCAGTAGGCTACAGCGCCCCGGCAAAAGAGAATGCTGGCCCGAAGGACAGATTCGGGACGGGGAGTTCCACCCAAGCAAAAGGGCAAGCCGGGGAAAGAGACCCGTGGCGAAGACGCCGGTGACGGGCTAGTCCAAAGAATCAAACCGCTCTGCGGTGGAGGAATGCTCCGGGTCGCCGGACCGTACAATCGTGACCTTCGCGGCCTTGAATGGCTCCTCGGAGGGAATGTGATCGAGCCAGCGCTGATGAGAGAGCTTTTCGTGGTCGGAAAAATCCAGCCGGACCAGCAAGCGAATGTCCGCAGAAGCCGCGGGCTCTTCACTTTCCTTTTCTTCCGATTTGGCGGAGCCTTTGCTTTCCGCTTTCGATGCCCCTTTGCTTTTCGTACTGCCTTTCGCTGTTTTCTGCTCAGATTTAGCGGCGGAGACCGGCTCGGCTTCTTCCTCCTCCTTGCGGTCAAATTTGAGCAGCAGTTTCTTGTCGAGACGGAACGCCTGCTTCCATCCCTCCAAGCGATGCCGCGCCTGCTGAGCCGCCACTTCATCTGTGCCGAAATCAAAAATTAAGAATGATTGAGCCATATCCGCATATTGGCGGCCTGGAGCGTCAGTGTCAAGGGGGCTTGGCTTTCGGTGAGTGGTCAGGCCTAGTAGCCACAGGCTTTAGCCTGTGGTGCGGGCGTGCCGGCGGGCAGGCCCGCGTCGGTTTTCATCGCTCGAGGTTCGCGGCGCGCAAGCGAAAAACTCCGGCCTGCCTACCGGCAGACCGGACTCACAGGCTGAAGCCTGTGACCACTGGAATCCTAGGTGTGATGCGCTGTTAGTTGCGCTGGGCTTGTGCGGAAACGGGTTTCAGATGCGCGAGGACCGGCTTCAGGACTTCGGCAATGCCGTCGGCCATGCGCATCGAGCCTGCGGTATTGGGATGAACCTGGTCCACGACGAGCAGATACAAGGGATCGTTGATGAGCTTGAGGCCGTCGAGAAAATAGAGATTGTGGTCGGACTTTTGGCGCTGCTCGACCATATTCTGCTCGGCGTTGCGATAATCTTGGGGAACCTCCCCGTTTTTGTTTTTCGCGCCGATGATGTCCTGGTGGCTCAGGATGGGAGTGACAACGAGAATGGGTTTGTTGGGAAATCGCGCGCGAATGATCCCCAGAAACGCGTCGTACTTCTTCCCGTACTGCGCCGCCGTTTCGGTCTTGCCTGCCGAGTCGTTTCCACCGAAGGAGTTGGTGCCCAGCAGCAGCACCAGAGCGTCCCAGTCATTGCGGCTGGCAATGTAGTCGGCCACCGGCAAATCCGCCCAGGCGCTTCCGGCGAGGCCCAAGTTGAGCGAATCGCAATTGATGCGCTCGCAGGTCTCCCAAACAAAAATTTCTCGAGGGCTGGTGACCCCGTGCCCATGCGTGATGGAATCCCCATGAAATAAAACAACAGGAGCACGTCGCGGCGCAGGGGCCGACAGCTTCGCTTCTTTATCCAAGCCAATCCCCGCGATGGCCGCCTCGGCATTCCGGTAGTAGTGAGGAAACAGGATGGTGAATTCCGATTCACGCGGGGCCCCTGCTGGGCCCTCGAACACGGGAACATCTTGCTCGTAGTAGTGAATCTTGGCAGGGACATTGGCCAGGAATTTTCCGTCGCGATACACGTCGAAGTAGGGAGGGCGCCCTAACTCCCAGCTCCCTTCGGGCGTGGTGGCCAACGCCTCCGGAACCTGGATGAAGGTCAGCCGCAACACGATTTTTGTTGAGTCGGTCTTCAGACGGAGGGCGTCGCCAGCGCTCGAGTGGCCGTCCTCTCCGGCCACTTGTCGCGCCAAGCCTTGGGCACGCGAACCGGTTGCAGCCCCTCGGTCCGGGACTCCCAGTCCGCTACGTTCGTCCACTGCAAGCGACTGTCATCCGCGCGTAGCCATTGCAAATTCTCCGAACCGGCGGGAGCGCGTTGCGCGAACAGCGGGACAGCCGCGCAGAAAACCATCAGCGCGAGATTGCGGGAATTCACCTTCGACGGGAAACTCATCGCGTCGCCCCCTTTGGCAAAAATTTTCTGCTCTTGGACTTGCTTCGGCCCCGCTGTGTTTCTTACCGACTGGCGCGTTCCGCATTCCCTGCCAGATAAAAGTATCCGACCTTATTGTTGGCGGGCGTCCCAAACCACATACGCCCTTGGGAATCGAGGAAGAATTCCCGCATGGTATTTTCTGATTGTGGGAACGGAAACTCCGTCACATGGCCGGACGAGGGATCCAAGCGGCCCACCACGTCCAGTTGCTCGGAGGAATACCAGACACTGTGATTCTTATCGATGCCCAGCGCGTAAGGAGTGGCCACCGGACCCGGCAAGGGAAACTCCTTGATGACTTCCGTCTTGGGATCGAAGTGGCCGAGCTTTCCGGACAGGAATTCGGCGAACCAGATAGTCCCGTCCGAGTCCACTTGAATGCGGCGCGGGCGCGCATCCGGAGTGGGTGGCGCCCACTTCGTGATCTTCAGAGTCTTAGCATCCACCCTTCCAATCTTTCCATTCTGGGTGAACTCCGCAAACCAGCAGTTGCCATCGGCGTCGAGCGCAATGCCGTAGGCGGTGGGCACTTCTTCAAACCGCGTGAATTTTTGCGTTTTGGGATCGAACATGGTGAGCGGCCCGCCCGTGGCCCAAACTCGGCCTTGGGCATCTACACGCACTGTGTGTTTTGAGCCGCCCGATACCACGCCTTCTTTGCCCGCAACGTAAGCATCTTGGTACTCGGTGATTTTTTGCGTCGCTGGATCCCAGCGTCCGAGTTTGTTTGAGCCCTGCTCACTGAGCCAGACGCTTCCGTCGGGGGCAGGCACAGCCGAGTGAATGGCCGCCGTCGTGAGATTCGGCACCGGGTACTCTTGCACTTCGGCCGTCCTGGGATCGAGGCGGCCAATCTTGTTCGCCTTGCCGTAATAGGGCAGCCAGAAATTCCCATTCTTATCGGGAGCGGCGCTCCAGGGCATGCGATTCGGGCCTGGCAAGTCGTACTCCACGTACGCGATCTTCACGGCTTCGTCGCCGAACGCGCGGACAGTATCCTTGTACGCGGGAAGCTCCGCCGGGGATTTGGGCAGCACGGATTCTTCGCCGAAAAGTGAATTGATATAGGCCGCTACGGATGCTGCATTTTGTTCGTTGAGGGGCGCCCCAAGGCCGTCGAGGAAGAAGTGCATGGATTCGTGCATGTAGTTCACGCGGTCGCGCCAGCCGTCCTGGTCGCGGACGACCGAAGCCATCCGAGTTTGGAAGGCGTGGCAAGCGAAACATCGCCCGGTTAAGATTTCCTTCCCGGCGGCCGATGGGAATAATCGCTCGCCCTGGTATTGGGAGAGGTCGTTCCATCGAACCATTCCCTTCTGCAAAGCGAAATCGTAGGCGGCATTTTGATCGGCGGTCAGCGTCACGCCCTTGCGCGGGTCGGTGCGGAAACCGGGGGCGCGGATTTGCAATTGGTAGTCGCCGGCAGGCAGGCCTTCGATTCGGTAGTGGCCGTCCTTGTCGGAGAGCACGCTGAACAACATGCGATTGGCGGTGTTCTGGGCCTGAACGAACGCCCCCTTGAACGGCGCGCCCTCCGGCCCCTTTACCGTGCCCGAAACGGTCGCACTAAAGCTGACTGAAGCAGCCCCAAAGCCCATCACCAGAACCACCAAAATCTTGCACCACGTTTTCATGACGCCTCCCGACTCGAACACAGCCCGAGCAGCAGAAAGCTGGAACCTGTTAGCTTCGTGGTAGTTACCACGCGGACGAGCGCCATGTCAATCGCAGGCGGGAACCAGTGTTGTTAGCCAAACTGCGGCTTGACAGGCGCGGGGATCGCGTCATAGTGTGGCGCAAAATTGAGGGTTCCATGGTCTCGACGGCTCGGGGGGCGACGATGAAGCACATTCACGATCGCGAAGGCGGCTCACACAGCGCTCACGTTCGCTGGGCGCCCAGGCGCGATTTCCTAGCCAGCTTGGCTGCCGCTGGGGCTTCCGCCTTGCTGCCGTCGTTTCCATTCGCCGGTCAAACGAAGGCCGCAGCGGCTTCCGCTCCCTTTCTTGTGGACGTTCATTATCACTTTTCCTCGCCCGGTTTTATCGCCGCGATCAAAGCACACAACACGGGCCAAGTTGCGCTGATGCAGTGGACGCCGGAGAAGGCCATCGAGGACATGGACAAGGACGGCGTAGCCACGTCGATGATTTCCACCAGTGAGCCCAGCGTGTGGTTCGGCGACAACGACGCGGCGCGCCGGCTGGCGCGAGAGTGCAACGAATACGGCGCGCGGCTGATGGCGGATCATCCCGGCCGATTCGGCATGTTCGCCACGCTGCCGCTGCCGGATGTGGATGGCGCGCTGCGGGAAATCGAATACGCCTTCGACACTCTAAAGGCCGATGGCGCCTGCTTCATGACCAGCTACCAAGGAAAATATTTGGGCGACCCGGCGTTCGCGCCGGTGATGGAGGAAATGAACCGGCGCAAGGCGGTGGTGTACACGCATCCTGTCCGGGCCGAATGCTGCATCAATGTCTTGCCGGAGGGAATGGGGGTGGGAGTCACGCTGGTGAATGACACAACGTTTACGATTGTGAGCGTCCTTTTCAGCGGCACGGCGGCGCGCTATCCGGATATCAAGTGGATCTGGTCGCATGGCGGCGGCACAATACCCTACATCACCGGCCGGATCGGCGGAGGAAACCGTCCCGGCATGGCGGAGAAGCTGCCTCACGGCTCGATTTACGAGTTGCAGAAGATGTATTACGACACGGCGCAGGCCTTCAACCAATACACACTGCCGTCGTTCACGAAGCTCATCCCCATGTCGCACATTTTGTTCGGCACGGATTACCCTTTCGGGCGGGCAGAGGCGGTGGCGAAGGGGTTGCGCGACTATGGGTTCAGCGAGGGCGACTTGCGCGGCGTTGAGCGCGACAACGCGGTGGCGCTGTTCCCCCGGCTGAAGAAATAGACTGCGCGCGTGCAGACCGGGCGTCTCTGCGCTGATCAAACCCAATGGAGACAGACTTCAGAGCCCGTGCAGCAACTTAAAGTTCCGAGCGCCGGCGGCTAAAGCCGCTGCGGAAAAAAGCCAGTTTGGTTGTCATTCCGAGCGAAGCGAGGAATCCCTCCGCTCATAAACCCAAGGAAAAGAGAGATTCCTCGTCGCTCCGCTCCTCGGAATGACATCTCGTGGGAGTTTTTCCGCAAACTCTAAAGCCGCTTTGATTTTCCTGGCTGTATGTCACGGCTGAAGCCTGCCGCGCCGGCAGGCGGGCCGTGACCCACAAACATTCTCAAGTTGTCACACAGGTTCTTCAACCTGTGGTCCGTGGGTTTCATGCTTGGAAAAGCTCACAGGCTAAAGCCTGTGCTACAACGGCACAATCTGCGGCGCTTGGACCTTTCCCTCGAGAGCCTTCTTCAACACGTCGATCGAGACCACTTCCTTGCCGTGCGACGGAGCAAGCCGCTCGACATCCAGATTCAGGCGCTTCAGGTTTTCACCCAGCGCAGCGTAATACGGACTGACAATTCCCGGAGGAGGATCGTTGGGGCGCGGCTCGCCGAATTGATTGAAGACGTCGGTAATAAATAGAATTTTTTCCTTGGGCAAATAAGACATCAGCAGGTTGTCCGCGTGCCCCGCGCCCTGCACCCAGTAGATTTCCAGGCGGCGGTCGCCGTCGGTAATCACATACTTGTCCTTCACCCAAATGAATTTCGCAGCCTTGGGCTCCTGCGCCAGCCGGTCGGGGTCCAGCACGTGGGGGCTCTTCAGGACCGTCTGCTCGTAAAACTGTTTGTTCATCTCGTGGGTAACGATGGTGGAGCCTTCGGCCACAAAGGCGCGTAGTCCGGCAGCGTGATCGGAATGGTGATGGCTGTTGATGTGGTACTGGATGGGCTTGTTGGGAACCAGGCGCTTCGCCTCCGCGATGTTGGCGAGCGCGCGCGCTTCGGTCACCGAGGATTCAATCACGACGGAGAAGTCCTTGAACTCGACGACCTGGCTGTTTGGATCGGGCGTGCCGGCTAGATACCAAACGCCGTCGGCAATCTTCTGCGATTCCACGCGCGCCGGCGGGGGGGTTGCCGACAGCGCTTGCCGCGGGACTTCGATACTAACCGGGACATTAGCCTGCACCTGGTTCACGGTCACTTCGAGGACCGGGAACCCGCCCTGGTCTTGCACGATCTTGGTGGGAAACTTTACGCCGCCGAAATCTTTGTAATCGGAAAAATGCGTGGCAATCAGCATGTCGCCGAGGATCGGGTTGGCCGTCCGGGTATCAATTTCCTCGAGCAAATTCTGCGGATCCACGTACCCGTCAATTTTGTACTTCCCCTTCATGAAGGATACGACCGTCATCGGCTTGCCCTTCGCGGTGGCGGACTTCATCGTCAGGCTCGCCGCCATGGCCGCTTTGGCCCAGCCGTGCGGCGTCAACTCCAGTGCGCCGCCGCCCCACGCGGATTTCGCCGTCGTGACCGCCACGCCGCGCGCTTCGCGATAGAGCGGCTGGTTGCCGCCACCGTGCGGCGGGTTCTCAAACTGCGTGCGGATGGTCTCTTCGCGCGATAAACCCTTCTCGTAGTCCACCATGCGGGAGTAACGGGCGTAAAACTTGGGGTAGCGCACGTAGGGAGTGGGATTCTGGCCAAAATTGTAGGAGAAGCCCGTGGCGGAATACTGAATCGAATTCACGTCGGCGGCCCCGATGGTTCGAGCCACATCGCTCACCACACCTTTGGCGTCCTTGGGCCGGCCCGCCGCTGCGAGCAGAGCGGCTAAGACGACTATTAGGAAGACTCTCTTCCACATGATTCCCTCCACCGCGCGCTCGGCAGGCTCACGGCGCGCACGAATGGCATATCCTGCGATTCTTGCGGAGACGCGCGGATAATAACACATTTCCTGCGGGCCAAAAGCGCAGCACTCGGCCTCGTCCGAGCTGCGCGCCAGTGAAGGACGCGAGGAACAACAGCCTTGCAATTGGCTTCTGATTAGTGCCATGTTACGGGATACAACCGGGGACCCGGTCAGGAGGAGACGGTATGCAGACGTTCACCGGCAGGATGGGAAGGAAACTGGTTCAAGGCATCGCGGGGCTTTTCGCCATCGCGTGCTTCGCTGCGACGTTGGGCGCCGCGGGCGCCGTGATTTCAGGCCAGGTCAAAGACAGCGCAGGCAAGCCAATCCGCGGAGCCATCGTCAAGGCGACTGCGGGAGACGTGACCGTGTCGCGCTACTCGCAGAATGACGGGCGCTATGAAATTACGGTAAAGCCGGGGACCTACGACGTCACGGCCGACGCCTATGGCTTCACTTCGAAGAAGCTAACCAAGGACACGGCGCAGGCGGGCGAGACAAACTTCACGCTGACGGCCCGGCTCGATGTCTCGCGTCTCAGCGGCGCCGAGATCGATAGCCTGCTCCCCGACAACGCAGAGACCAAGCTCATCCGCGCGACTTGCATCGGCTGCCACCACTTCGACACCATTCTGAAACGGCGGGGAAGCACTTCCGCTGAATGGCAAAGTTTTCTCCCGCGAATGACCGGCGATGTCCACATGTTCCAGCCAAAGTACACTCCGGAACAGCTGGTTGCTCTCGGGGCAGCGCTAGAGAAATATTTTGGCCCGGACGCGCCCTACTTCGGCACGGATGCCGATGCCCCTGCCGCCGGCCAAGTCAAGCACGCGAATATTTCCGACGCCGCACTGAAGGCCACAGTCCGCGAGTATCGAGTTCCGCCGGGAGACGTTTGGGTGCACAGCGTTGCGGTGGACCCGAAACGGGACATCGCCTGGTTCGCCGAATACGACTATCTTTCGAACAAGGTCGGCCGCTTCGACATCGCTACGGAAAAATTCACGCACTACCCGGTCCCCTCCCCCAAGTCGGTGCCCCACACGCCTATCGTCGGGAACGACGGGCGCCTGTGGATGGCCCTCGACGGCACAAACGTGGCGGCGAAGCTGGCTGCCGTGGACCCCGCCACCGGAGTCCTGAAAGAATACAAGTGGCCGGAGAAAGCGGCGGGCACGCACACCGTCGCTGTTGCCCCGGATGGCAACCTGTGGATGTCCTCCATGTCCTCGAGCGACGAGTTTCTGAGCTTCGACGTCGAGACCGAAAAATTCAAGGCGTACAAGCATCCTCTTCCTGCGGCCTACCGGGAGGGCTCCGCCGGCGCTTATATGCAATACGCTGGGAAGCCGACGGGAATCACCTACTCGGTTGGCGTGGACTCGAAGGGCAACGCCTGGTTCACCGAAACGATGCTCGGGCTGATTGCGCGCCTGGACCCGAAAACGGGGACCACAACTGAATACCAGCCGCCCGATACGCCGAATATGGACGGGATCCTCGTGGACGACCAGGACAACGTCTGGTTCAGCGATTTCATGGGGAACAAGCTCGGCAAACTCGATCCCAAGACGAAGAAGTTCACTATGTATCAGCCCCCGACCGCTTTTGCCCGTCCGTACGGCTTAGTGCAAGACAAAAAGGCCGGATACATCTGGTTTGCGGACTTTGCCGGCAATCACATCACCCGCTTTGATCCGAAGACCGCTCAGTTTGTCGAGTACCCGTTGCCGACTCGCGGGGCTTATCCGCGGTTTGTCGGCCTCGACAGCAAGGGCCGCGTGTGGTTCGCCGAGTGGTGGAACGGGAAGCTTGGCGTGCTCGATCCCGAAGGGTCCACGCAATTGGCGTCGCGCTGAGCTGGCACGCCACGCAAGAAGCGCACTGCAAGGGTCCTGACCCATTGGTGCACTTAGGCGGAGTCGGGATTTGATCTCACGCCAAATTCGTCTGCTGTGCCGACATCTGCGTTGGCAGGCGCCGTATAATCAAAACGCACAACCTGTCGGGGCGTAGCGCAGCCTGGTAGCGCGCCTGCGCCGTGCGATGCTTCTGAAGCACACGCCCATTGCTCATTCCAGCTGCCGGTAAGAGGGTTTATCAAGAGGAGTCCGCATCAACTACCGAATTCGATTTCCCGCGCCATCGCCGCTATCTGTGAATCGTGATGATGAGTTGCCAGTTCATAAGGCGCCGGACCTAACGCATGCTACTGATAGATTTCCGCCGATGAGAGGATGCCCGACCCTCCATTCCCTCCCGTTACCAAGACGTGGCCATTGCCTAGCAAAGTTGCCTGGTGATGGTCACGGGCAGTCACCAGATTCCCGGTGGAAGCAAAACCCCCGCTCACGGGATCAAACAGTTCCACAGTTGCGAGTAGATTGCCGGCGGCGTCCATGCCTCCCGCCAATAGCACTGTGCCGTCGTTCAAGAGGGTTGCGGTGTAGCTGGCGCGCGCATTGATCATGTTGGTAGTTGCGGTGAAACTTCCGCTGACGGGATCGAAAATTTCCGCAGTGTTTCGGGCCTTCCCGGTATCGTCCACGCCTCCGGCCACGAAGACCTTATTATTGGCGCAGACCGCTGCCGATGCATCGCAGAGCAATGTGGCGGTGTGACCGGAGCGCGACACGGTCAGTACGCCCGGAACGGCGGTAAACGTTTGCGTGGCGGGATTGTAGATCTCCGCAGACGTGAGGTGGACCGAGCCGGCATCTTCGCCTCCGA
>Ga0187846_10001474_pt1 | contig 13281 bp, 13 predicted proteins | sample TC_taG_FD_161473 | JGI IMG/M metagenome (GOLD analysis project Ga0187846, IMG submission 161473) | Biofilm microbial communities from the roof of an iron ore cave, State of Minas Gerais, Brazil - TC_06 Biofilm (v2) | ecosystem: Environmental > Terrestrial > Deep subsurface > Cave > Wall biofilm...
GCAGCTCCGCATGACTCGGGGCCGGCATGGGTCGCTAGCCCTTTACCGTGTAACTCTTTCATTTACAACATCTCGCCGGTGTGACCGGCGCACAAGGAGAGCGCCATGGAGTTGCCAACATCGACACGGATTTTCAGCCGCATCCTGTGCGGCGCGGCCCTGACCGGCCTTGCGGCCGCGGGTTCAGCCAACGTGATTACCGACTGGGACGAGCGCGCGGTCACTGTGGCTGCTCCAGGAGCGATGGGTGAGCGCGAAATGGCCATGGTTCATCTGGCGATGTTCGACGCGGTCAACTCGATCAGTTCGCGCTACCGGCCGTATCTGACGCGGATTGCGACGGCCGGGGCGATCTCTGAAGAGGCCGCTGCGGCCAGCGCAGCCGCTGGCGTGCTGGCCGAGTTGCACGCGGACAAGGCCGGCGAGATCCGGGCGGCGCTGGCAGACCAGCTGGCGCGCATTCCGGATGGCGCCTCCAAGGCGGGTGGGGTCCAGCTCGGTGAGCAGGCCGCTGCCAGGTTGCTGGCCGGGCGCGCAGCCGATGGCGCCAGCGATCCGGACACGTACCGGCCAAGGTCGACGCCGGGCATATATGTTCCGACCACAGCGATGGTCGGATCGGCCTGGCCGAAGATGACGCCGTTCGCGCTGACCAGTGCGTCCCAGTTTCGACCATCCGCTCCGATTCCGCTATCGAGCGCGGAATGGGCCGACGACTTCAACGAAGTCAAATCGCTCGGGGCGCGCAACAGCACGGAGCGCCCTGCGCAGGCGACCGAAACGGCCCGCTTCTGGCTGATGGTCGGCCCTCGCGCCTATCATCCGATCGCGCGTCAGCTGGTCGAACGCAAGCACCTTGACGTGGTCGACAGTGCCCGCTGGATGGCGCTTTACTCGGTCGCTCTGACCGATGCCTACATTGCCGTGTTCGACGCCAAGTATCACTATGAATTCTGGCGACCGATCACCGCCATCCGCAACGGCGATCTGGGCGGCAATCCGGCAACCGTCCGCGATCCGGCCTGGCAGCCGATCGACAACACGCCCGCGCACCCCGAGTACCCATGCGCGCACTGCATCGAGAGCGGAGCCGCGGTGACCGTTCTCGAAGCGCTGCTCGGATCGGAGAACATCCCGGAGATTTCAATGACCAGTCCGACCGCACCGGGCGTCACGCATCACTGGTCGAGCCTGCGAGCCATGTCCGAGGAGGTGGCCAATGCCCGCATCTGGGCCGGCTTTCACTACCGGTTCTCGACCCGCGTCGGCACGGCCATGGGGCGCAACGTCGGTCAATATGTCGTGCAGAACGCGTTGCAGCCGGAGAGCGTGGCCAATTCGAAGTAAGCGCGGCCGCCTGGTGGCCTGTAAGTGCCTTGCGCGCCGAATCGACTGTTACAGGCCGCTAGTGATGATGCGGTCCAAGCTCCATCGGAGTGCCGTGGCCGTGCAGGCCGTTTTTCTGAAGCCACAGCCGGGTTGCCGCCTCGGCGCGATGGATCAAATCGCGGCTTGCGGAGAAGTCGTACGAGCTCGCGGACAGCGGGCACAGCGGCGGCAGTACCACCAGCTCGGCTCGATCGGAGAAGCGCTCGATGTCATTGATCAGCTGGCGCATGATCAGCAGATTGAGCGCGTGCAGCGCACGGGCCACGACCCCGCGCGGCGGTCCGGTCAGCGCACACGATATCCCGGTCGGCAACACGATGATGCGGCGCGCGCCCAGATCGACCGCCGTCGATATCGGCGTGTTGTTGGCGACTCCGCCGTCCATCAGGTGGCGACCGTCGATCGATACCACCGGGAATACGGCCGGGATCGCAGCGCTGGCGAGCAAAGCCGGTGCGACGGGGCCGGAAGCCAGCGCAACTTCATCGCCGGTCAGCACGTCGGTCGCCACGACGTAGCACGGTATCCGTGCGTCCTCCAGTTTCAAGCCGGGTAGCTCGGATTCGATCAACGCCCGCAACGGCCCCGAGTTGACCAGATGGTCTCGCCGTCCGAACGCGGCCAGCACGCTGCTGGCCGCCGAGAGCGGAAAAATGTCGGCCCGGCGCAATCGCAACCAGATTCGCTCCAGCCGCGCCACGCCGTGCTCATTCGGCTCCGCCGCAAAGCAGGTGCCGTTGATCGCGCCCACGGATGCGCCCACGACCAAATCGGGTACCACGCCGAGCCGTGTCAGCGCCTTGAGCATGCCAACTTGAACTGCGCCGAGGCTGCCGCCACCAGCCAATACGAGTGCCGTACGTGGATGATCCGTGTCTGCCATTACCGATGACCTCGCGCCCGGGCGCTTGCCTCATCCCTGCTGCATTTCGCGGACGCCTCGCCCGAGGTTTTGTCGCAGCAGAGCGCGCAAAGTTACGCCTTTTTCGAAGGGGCTGCGCAACTCTCTCGGAGCCCGATCCCGCCAGCAGCCGATCGGGCCGAGCTACTGCTGTGTTAGCGTGGTATCGGACCGTTCCAGGGACAGGGGACACTGGCATGTCACAGGATCACAAGCGCATATCCGGGCTGTCGGGAAACGAAATCTATTTCCTGGATCGGATGGGGTTCCGCGCAGGGCAACTGTGTGTCGGTAACAGCGTGGTGGCGCTGGGAGTCGCAAAGGGCATCGGCGCGGGCCTGTCGACGCTGGCCGGCGGCGAGATCGAGGAAGTCACCAGACTCGTGCACGACGGCCGCAAGCGCGCGTTCGACCGGGCGACCGCGCTGGCCTGTCAGCCCGTTTTTACCTGGTCACCTCCAGGATCACCTGGTCGACTCGCGTCGGCACCACCCGCGCAAGCCGCAAGCCCGCGCGGGCGAACAGTTCCCGGAACTCCTGCTCGGACCGCTCGCGACCGCCGTCGGTCAGCGCCAGCATCACCAGGTCCATGATCCTTGCAATGCCGGGGGCATTTGCCGACGGGATCAGCCGTTCGCAGACCAGCAGCCGGGCGTGATCGGGCATCGCCCGCCGGCAATTGTTCAGTACGCGCAGGCAGTCATCGTCGTTCCAATCGTGCAGGATGTGCTTCATGAAATAAGCATCCGCTCCTGCTGGAACGGCATCGAAAAAGCTGCCGGCTTCGGTTCGGCATCTTGCAGCCATGCCGCGCTGTGCCAGGCCATCGCGGCCGCGCTCGATGACGTGCGGCAGGTCGAACAGCACGCCCTGCAGCCGCGGGGCCGCGCGCAGAATCGCGACCAGCGTGCTGCCGGCCCCTCCGGCCACGTCGACCAATGTGCCGAACCGGCCCCAGTCATAGGCTTCAATCAGGGCTTCGTTGATGGCGCCGGACGCGCTGGTCATGCCGTCGTCGAAGCGGCGCGCAGCCTCCGGGTGCGCCGCCAGATACTCGAACATCGGTGATCCGTGAACGTGAGCGAAACTCGGCTCGCCAGAGCGAATGCTGTGCTCCAGCCCCGTCCAGGCCCCCCAAAGCGCAACGCCGCCGTGCATCCGGGCGATGGCGCGCAGCGAGCCGGGTGCGTCGCTGCGCAGGCATTCGGAGCTCCTCGTGTTGACGAAGCGCCCGTCGGCAAGCTGCTCGAACACGCCGAATCCTGCCAATGCGAGCATCAGGCGGGTCATCGCGTCCGAGTGGGCACCGACATGACGGGCCAGCGTGTCGCGGTCCTTGGGGCCGTCCGCCAACGCGTCCGCCAGACCCAGTTCAGCGGCCACCTGCAGAGCGCGCGACACCACAAAGCCCATCACCAGGTTGCGCACATGCAGTTGCGGGTCGAGCTGATCTGCTTCGTTCATTTGCGACAACCCTCCTGTCACTGCAAAGCCGGGAATGCGTGCGTCAATACAGGATCCACGAGGCGACGAAGCACAGTGTCGCCAGCGCGACGCCGGCCGCCGGGATCCGGAACCAATACCGGATCGCAAGCCACAGGTAGGCGCCGCCGAGAGCGACCGGCACCAGCAAAGCAGGCTTTGGCACAGCCAGCGCCCTCAGCGACAGCCCCAGCGCGATGGTGCCGGAGCCGAGCATCAGCACCCCCAGGCTGTGACTGAAGTTGAATCCCAGCCACGCGCGCCACATCGTGGTGCCGCCGCGCGACAGCCGCAAGCCGGATTTGCGCATCGCCTCCACCAGCGCCGGATCGTCGGGCGCGAGCCGGCGCGGGCGACGCTCGTCCCCGACTGTGTACAGCGCGTGCAGCAGGCAGAAGATCGAGCCGCCGATGATCAGCAGCGAGTCCGTCATCCGGGCCGGGTGCCGACCAGCACCGGTTGATGAATTGCGCCGTCGATCCGTTGCGTGCGTTCGAATCCCGCCTGGCGCATCAGCGCCAGCAGCCTGTCGGTGCCGATCGCGTAGTAGCGCGAGCGCGAGGCCCAGGAGCGAACCTGGCGCGTGGCCAGGTCGTCCTCGATGAAATACATCGTGAAGTCGTAGTGCTCGCCCTCGAAGTCCCATATCTGGAACACCGCCGTGCGCCGGCCATTGCGGGTCGCGACCGCGAGCGGCTTGAAAAGATTGCGTCCGCGCGGCTCCCGGTCGTAGTCGCGCACCGTCAGCAAGCAGCCGCCGCCCGGCCGCAGGCACTCGACCATCTGGCCGAGCGCGAGCACGATCTCCTGGTCCGTCAACAGATGCGGTACCGCGTTGTCGCACGACACGACCAGGTCGAAGCCGCCGCCGTGGTGGGCGCGGGCGTGACGCATGTCGCACACGGAGAACCGGATATCCAGTCCTCGGGTCGCTGCTTCGGACACGGCGCGGGCGACTGCGTCCCGCGACAAGTCCGAACCGGTGACCACAAAGCCATGCTGCGCCAGTGCCATCGATTGGGTGCCGATCCCGCAGCACAGGTCGAGCACGGTGCGGTGACTGGGCCATTGCGCGCGGATGATTTCGGTCAGCGCCTGACCCTGGCGCTCGATGGTGCGGTCCCAATCCTCGAAGATCAGGTGGTAATGGGACGCGAGCTCGTCGTAGAAGTCGGATACGGAAGCACTCATTTGGCAAGCATTATGCGCGCGGGCACAATGCGCTGGGCTGAAGCTGCCTCTGAATCACAACCCAGATGTGCCCGGACAAGACGCTCCCGCTGGCCGCGGCCGACGACCGCAACGCCGACGAGGTCGCGTATTGGAACGGCCCGGCGGGCCGACGCTGGCTGAATCGGCAGCCGCAACAGGATGCCCTGCTCGCGCCGATCGCGCAGATCCTGCTCGACCGGGCAGCGCCCTGCTCCGGTGAATTCGTGCTCGACATCGGCTGCGGCTGCGGCGCGACGAGCTTCGCGCTGGCGCGCCGCGTTGCACCCGGCGGCCAGGTGCTGGGCATCGACGTATCGGCGCCGATGCTGGCGCGCGCGCAGCAACTCGCGCCCGCGGATCTGCCGGTCGAATTCATTTTGTCCGATGCGACCGTTCATCCGTTCGACCCCGGCCGGGCCGATCTCGCGTGCTCGCGTTTCGGTGTGATGTTCTTCGCCGACCCGGCCCGGTCGTTCGCCAACATGCGGCGCGGCCTGCGCCGTGACGGGCGAATCGCATTCACCTGCTGGCGGCAGGCGCGCGAAAATCCATGGATCCTGCTGCCGCTGCAGGAAGCGTACCGCCACGTTCCGCGCCTGCCAGAGGTCGGACCGGAAGATCCCGGACCCTTCTCGTTCGCCGATGAGCGCCGAGTCCGCGCAGTGCTGGGACGGTCGGGATATTCGGGCATCCGCCTGGAGCCGGTCGATCTCGCGCTCGACCTGGCCAACGGTGCCGGTTTGGATGCGGCCGTCGACACGGCGATGGGCATCGGCCCTGCGAGCCGGGCGCTCGATGGTCAGCCGGACGAGTTGCGAGCCGCCGCAGCCGCCTCGATTCGCGCGGCCCTGGCCCGGCATCAAGTGGGGCAGACGGTGCCGCTGGCGGCCGCCGTGTGGGTCGTTACTGCAACGAGCCCCTGATCGGATCGCCTGGAGTCCACGATGCTTGCGATGAGGCCCAACTGCGAGTGCTGCGACCGTGACCTGGATGCGGAATCCGCCCTGGCAAGGATCTGCTCGTTCGAATGCACGTTCTGCGCATCGTGCGCGCAGGCACTGCGCAACCGGTGCCCCAATTGCGGCGGCGAGCTGGTGGCCCGGCCACGGCGGCGGGCTGATCTGCTCGGTCGGCATCCCGCTGCTTCCGAGCGTGTCACAAGAGCGGGCGGTTGCTCGGGGACCGGATAGCGCTCACCGCGCTGCGTGACTGAGCGAATCGACCCGCACGCCGAGCAGCCGGATTCGCCGGTCCAATTCGATCCGTTTCAGACAGTGGCCGGCGGCGGCGCGGATCGCGCGCGCGTCGTCGGTGGGGGCATCGAGCGTGTGGGCGCGCGTGACGGTGCGGAAGTCCTCGAAACGCAGCTTCAACCCGATCGTGCGGCCCACATAATGCTTGCGGTGCAGGTCGTCTCCGACCTGCTCGCACAGCTCCGTAAAGATGCGGCTCAGCGTGGCACGGTCGCGCACGGGATGCAGATCGCGATCGAACGTCGTTTCGCGGCTGATCGATTTGGGTTCACTGTCCACCTCGACTTCACGCTCGTCCCTGCCGTGCGCGGCTTCATGCAGCCAGCGTCCGTAGCTGGGGCCGAAGCTGGCTGCCAGCCAGGACGGATCGGCGTGAGCCAGGTCGCCCAGCGTACGGATGCCGAGCTGGTCGAGGCGCGCGCTGGCCTTCGGGCCGACTCCGTTCAGGCGCCGGGCCGGCAGGGGCCAGATGCGCGAGGCGATTTCAGCCTCGGTGACCACGGTCAGGCCATCGGGCTTGTCGAGCTCGGAGGCCAGTTTGGCCAGCAGCTTGTTCGGCGCCAGCCCGATCGAGCATGAAAGCCCCGTGGCGGCCCGCACGACGCCCTTGAGCTCGTGCGCCACTTCGCGCGCACACCACCACGCATCCTGCAGCGACTCGATCCTCGGCGCGACGACCTCGGTCAGGTCCAGGTAGATCTCATCGATTCCGCGGTCTTCGACGCGCGGCGCGACTGACCGCGCGGCCGTCTTGAACAGGCGCGAATACCGCCGGTACTGGTCGAAGTCGGCCGGCAGCAGCACCGCCTCCGGCGCCAGCCGCGCCGCCTTCATCAGCCCCATCGCCGAATGAACGCCCAGAGCGCGCGCTTCGTAGGTCGCCGTGGTGGCGACGCCACGGCCCGCGTATTCGCGCAAGCTCGCGAAGTGGCGATGTGACCTGCCGGTGACCGGATCGGTCACGGTGACCGGCTGGTGCCGGCGCCCACCACCCACCACCACCGGCAATCCGCGCAACTCCGGATAGCGCAGCAACTCGACCGACGCGAAAAACGCGTCCATGTCCAGGTGCGCAATGATCCGGGTTGACGGCGCCATAATGCATCGACCCCACTCGTACAGTTTGCCTACCGCCATGAGCGATTTCAACTCGGAGCACAACCGCGCCGTATGGTTCGATATCCCGGTGGCCGATCTGGAGCGCGCCGCCTCGTTCTACCGGGCCGTGCTCGCAATCCAGATGCACCGGGAGCAATTCCAGGGCGGGGCCTTCTATGTTCTGGAGCACGCCGGCGGCAACGGCGGCTGCCTGCTGGTCCAACCGTCCGACATCAGCGCAGGCGGCATTCTGGTCTACCTGAACGTGGATGGACGGATCCGCGACGCCGTCCGCCAGACGGAACGGCGCGGTGGAAGCGTGATCGAACAAATTCATCCGATCGGGCCGCACGGTTTCCGCGCCGTGATTCGCGACTGCGAAGGAAACCGGGTTGCGCTGCACTCCCAGCGCGACTGTTAGGCCTGGCGAATCGATCTATTACTGGCCACTAGTGCTGTTCCAACTTAATAAGCCTAACTAAGTGCGCCTCGATCAGGTTCAACCAGGAGGCCTCGGTGGGCGTCCAGACGGGATGGATGCTCAGCTTTTTCAGCAGAGCCAGGAAGCGCGGATGATCGTGCAGCCGATGCAGGTTATCCATGACCACGAACAGTTTGGTGTGGGGATAGCACCGGCGCAGCCGCTCGAAAGCATCGAACAGTTCCGGCAGACGCTTGTGCTTGCGAAACAGGCCGTCCAGACAGTCGGCGTGCACATCGTAGAGGCCGAAGAACTGCTCGGTGCCGTGCAGGCGGTGATAGGTGGCGCGCATGCGGGCTGGTTGGCCACGCCTGGCCCAGGCCACGCCGCCGATGGGCCGGATCTCCAGCGGGCCCCACTCGTCGAAACACACGACCGCGGATCGGGCGGGCCGGCTTCGATACAAACGCCGGATCAGTTTTTTTTACTGTCGAAATGCGGATCATGCGAGCCTTTCCAGGTGCGAATGCGCTGTGCGCTCAGACCCTCTCGCCGCAGCAGCCGGCGTACCCATTCGTCCGTCACCGGAGGCAGCAACCGCTTGCTGCGACAGTACTCGGCCAGCTTGGGCACCGACCAGTTGGAAAACGGCAGCCCACGCTCCTCGGGGCTGGATAAGGCTACGTCGACCAACTCGCGTAGCTGCTCGGCCTTCAGAATCGGCGGCCGCCCCTTCGGATTGGCCACTTGCTCGAAGGTGGCGAACCCAGATTCGTTGAACCGATGCACCCAGTCGTACGCCACCGTGAAATGGCACCCGACTCGATCGGCCGCCTCGGTAACCGCGTGGCCCTTGCGCACCTCCTCGACCACCCGGTATCGCTGGTGCACTCGGGCCGACAGCGAAAGATCCTTCAGCTTGGAAGCCAGCAAGCGCTGTTCGGCACGCGTCAGGGCACGCAACGGCAAGGTCTTGGCCATCCGGTACTCCCTTTCGGAGGAAAGGATGATACCAGGACTTAGGTATATTAAGTTGGAAGCACACTAGGCACCGAGTTTCGCAAGACGCGCTTCGCGCACAGCTTGCGCGATGGCCACGGGGTCTCCGGAGTGGCGGGCGGCGATCGCGCCGGCGTCGATGGTGCGCACGGCGGTCAAGTCGGAGCGCCAGCGGCCGGCTGATCCCGCTGCAGGCGACTCGTAGGCAGCCAGCAGCAGCTCGAACCGCTCCGGCCGGCGCATCGCGTCGGCCCGCTCGAGCACCTGCAACCGCTGTGCCGGCGTGGCGGCACGTTCCAGATCCGTGCGCAATTGCAGCAGCAGCCTGGCCAGATCGGCGCTGTCCTGATCCGCTCGCAGCCGGGCGAGCAGGCTGTCCAGCATCGAGCCGGAATCAAAGGCGGTCGCGAAGATCGCAAAGCGCGCAGGCAGGGGCAGCGCGCGATCGGCCGCGCGGTCCAGCGCGGCCAGAAGGTCCGGATGGATCTGCAGATGCGGCACCCAGCGCTGCAGCAGCCCGCACAGGCTCAGTACCTCGACCATCCTCGACGGGCGCGCCTCCATCAGACCGCGCGCCAGCTCCTGCCAGACGCGCTCGGGCACCAGCGCATCGGCTTCGCCCTGCTGCACGATGGCGCGCGCCAGCGCCAGCGTCTCGGGTGCGACGCTGAAGTCCGGAAGGCGGGCCGCAAACCGAGCCAGTCGCAGCACCCGGACCGGATCCTCGACGAATGCCGGGCCGACGTGGCGCAGCAGCCGCGAGCGCAGATCCTGCTGACCGCCGAACGGGTCCACCAGCTGGCCCGCCGCGTCGATCGCCATCGCGTTGATCGTCAAATCGCGCCGGCCCAGATCCTGCTCCAACGTCACGTCGGGCGCCGCATGCACCACGAAACCGCGGTAGCCGGGAGCCGACTTGCGTTCGGTTCGGGCCAACGCATATTCCTCGTGCGTTTGCGGGTGAAGAAACACCGGGAAGTCGCGGCCGACCGGGCGAAATCCGAGTGCCACCATCTGATCGGGGGTCGCCCCGACCACGACCCAGTCACGGTCGCCATCCGCATGCACGCGACCGAGCAACTGGTCGCGCACCCACCCGCCGACGGTGTAGATCTGCATCGGCCTCCCGGTTACTGCGTTCACAAGAGAGGGCGCGCAGCGACGAGCCGGCTTTAGCGCCGGGCGCGAGCGCGAAAGCCGCCGAAGCGGGTGCGCGGATGAAGTCCCGCCAGGTACAACACGGCTTCGGGTTCCATCGGTGTCGGTCGGATCCCGAGCTCCGGAGCGGGCCAGTAGGGCTGACGCGAAGCGACGCTGTCGATCTGCATCGAATCGAGGTTGTCGCGCGACATCACCTCACCGGGCAGCTGTTCGAACACCCAGGCCATTACTTTCGCGACCGGATCCGGCAGTCCCAGCACCTGACGCGGGTGACCGCTGGCGCGCGTGGCGAACTGCACCAGTTCGCGCAGCGTATAGGTGCGAGGCCCGCACAGCTCGTAAGTGCGCCCGTAGGTTTCGACGTTATCGAGCGCATTCACGATGGCCGAAGCCACGTCGGCGACCCACACCGGCTGAAAGCGCGCCTCGGGTCGTCCGATCATCAGCGGCGGCAGCCAGCTCGGCAGCCATCGGGGCAGCCAGCGCGCCATTTGCGCAAACAGGTTCAGGAAGCGGTCTTCGCGCCCGAACACCACCGACGGCCGGAACACGGTCGTTTCCACCAACGAAGAGGACTGGGCTGCGCGCTCGCCGTCGCCCTTGCTGCGCAAGTACATCGACGGGCCTCTCGGATCGGCGCCGAGCGCGCTGACGTGCAGCAGCCGGCGCACGCCGTGCCGCTCGCACGCCGCCACGATGCGCCGTGGCAGCTCGACATGCGCCTGCAGGAATTGCGGCCCGTACGGCAGGTTCGCCGGTGGATAGTCTCCGTGCAGCACACCGACCAGATTGATCACGGCGTCGCAATCGCTCACCAGCCGGCCCAGCACGACGGGGTCGTGCACGTCCGCGTCGACGACGTCTGCGGTCGGCAACACGATCAGCTGCTTCACGCGGTCGCGCCGCCGCGTCGGCACCACGACGCTGGCCACCCGTGCCGCCAGCCGGTCGACCACGTAGCGGCCGATGAAGCCGCTGCCGCCGAGCGCCAGGATTCGCTGATGCTTCATCACGGCAGGTCCGTGTCGGCCGGCATGTTCGACGACACCGGCCGCAGCAGCGACTTCAAGTCGACGCCCGTGCGGCCCGCCAGGGCCGCGTAGATCATCGTGTTGACCAGCACCCTCTCCACATAGTTGCGGGTCTCGTTCAGCGGAATGGTCTCGACGAAGACCGCACCGTCCATCGGCGTGGCTAGCGTACCCCGCCACTGGCGCAACCGCCGCGGCCCGGCGTTGTAGGCGGCCGATGCCAGCAGCGGCTCGCCGCCCTGATCGTCATACACCAGCTTCAGGTAGCTGATGCCCAGGCGCAGATTGACGTCGGCCTCGTTGATCCGGGACGGCCGATAGTCCTGCAAGCCGATGCGCCGCGCGACATACCCGGCCGTCTTCGGCAGCAGCTGCATCAGCCCCTGCGCACCCGATCCCGAGCGCGCGTCTTCGACAAAGCGCGACTCCTGGCGGATCAGGCCGTAGATCCAGGCCTGATCGATTCCGGCCGATTGCGCCAGCTCCGACAGCGTGCGCTGGTACGGGGTCGGGTAGCGCTGCTGCAGGTCGATTTCACCGCGCGTCCGATCCGAGGTCGCAATCATCCGGTCCAGCACGCCCTGACGGCGGGCGTACTCGGCCGCCGCGCGCAGCTCGCGGTCGCTCATGCCGCGCAGCTGCCACGCCCATTCGTGATTGCCCTCGTCGCGCAGCCCGAGGCGGAACAGCTTCACGGCGCGCGCGAATCCGATCCGATGTTCCATCGCCGAGATTTCCTCGTCGCTGACCGCGGGCGGAGCCGCGGGCAACGCGAGCGGGCGGCCGATCTCCTCGGCTGCCAGCCGCGGATAGAAACCGAAAGGCCCCGCGATCGACTCGAATCGCTGCGCGGCCCCGGGGACGTCGCCCCGCGCCATGCGGGCGCGCCCGTCCCAGTAGATCCAGACCGCCTCGCGCTGCTGCTCGGCCGGCATCCGCGCGAGCGCGTTGTGCAACTCGGACCAGTCCGGTCCTCCCGGCGCGCGCAGCGCAGCGCGGGCCTGCCATGCGAGCGTCTCGCCGGAGCGAGAGAACCCGGCCTCGGGCGCCAACTCGGACCCGGCCCGCCGGAACCAGTCCAGCGCCTGCGGCAACAGGTGCATCGTCGCGATCTCGCCGAGCCGGCTCCACAAGACGCCTCGCTGGCCGGACGTCATCACGGGATCGAGCCGTTCGGCCCACGCCGCGGCACGCGGCGGATCATCGCGAGCAAGCTGTGCGATCGCGAGCAGCGCGATCTCACGGTGCGCCGATTCAAGCGCCCGATCGTGCGCCGTGAGCCAATCGTCCGGACGATCGAGCGCCTGGCGCAGCTGCGCCTGCGTCGCCTCGTCGACCCGCGCCAAACTGGCTCGTGCCGCGGCGATCTGGCCGCGCCCCGACATCACGCGCAGGCGTTCCCAGATCGACAGCCGGCCGTCGTCCATCAGCCGCTCGGCCAGCGCAGTGCAACCGTCCCCACCCGGATCGGCCGCACCAACGAGCAAGCCGCGCGCCTCGCGCGCCAGATCATCGCGATGCGGGCCGGGGTCCAGCGCATAGGCCGCAAGCGACGAATAACACCGGATCTGCTCGTCGTCCCGGTTCCACGTCAACTCGCGCACCTGCGCCTGGAAGGTGGCGTAGTCGGCCCGCGCCCCCAGCGCGAGCAGCCAGTCCGCACGCAGCCGGTCGCTCAGCCAGGTGCCCGGATAGCGTTCGAAAAACGCCCGCACCGCGGCCCCGTCGTCTTCGCCGGTCTTCGCCTGCAGCAGGACCGAGACCTTCCAATAGTCGTAGTACGCCTCGAGCGGATGCCCGGCCACGCGGGGCGCGAGCGACGCCAGCAGATCGCGATCGCCATTGCGGGCCGCGTCGCGCGCCGCCAGCAGCGCCTCGTCGGCCGGCGACAGCAGCGCGGCCGTTGCCCCATCGACCGCGGAGGGCTCGCGGGCGGGCGGCTGCACCGCCGCCGCGGCCGCGCCAACCAGCACACTCGCGGCAATGATTAGACTAGCGGTACGGAACAATCTTGCAGGCACGGCGATGGCATCGGTCACGGTGCTCGTCAGGCTAGCACAGCGGCAAGCAGCGACATCGACTGAAATGAACGCCAGCGCCGGGGATTCGAAGCCGCTTGCGGCGCGCCCGAAACGTTTCGTGGATCCGGTGCGCGCGCAGTGGCGGCGCGACCTGAGGGCGGCACGGGACGCGCTGACGGATCGCCCGCAACGTGAGGCGGGTTTGTTGGAAGCCGTCGAGCGGTGGCTGAACACGCAGCCGGTCAGCACGCTGGGGTTCTTCTGGCCGACCCGCGGTGAACCCGATCTGGCGGCTCTGGTGGCGCGCTGGCTC
>Ga0187846_10001475_pt1 | contig 13279 bp, 14 predicted proteins | sample TC_taG_FD_161473 | JGI IMG/M metagenome (GOLD analysis project Ga0187846, IMG submission 161473) | Biofilm microbial communities from the roof of an iron ore cave, State of Minas Gerais, Brazil - TC_06 Biofilm (v2) | ecosystem: Environmental > Terrestrial > Deep subsurface > Cave > Wall biofilm...
GAGGCTCCGGCGGCTTTGTTGCCTCCACCGCCGCTCCGATTGCTACCAGGTGGAGCGAACAGCTCCTGGGTGGGACTTTCACCCGCTGTGGACCATCGCCTTTTCACGGCGCACCGAATAATCCAGGCTAGGAGCGTGTCCGACTAATGCCGAAATTGAGTTTTCACAGACGAAGAATCAATAATATGCAGCCCAAAAGTAGCTGAAAAGTGCATTTCTCGGACACGCTCCTAGTCAAGACCGGGGGGGCGCTTAGTTAAGCATGCGCTGTGCTACTGGCCTCTGCTGGCGGAGAGCCATCAGACCCGACGCCTGGTCGGCCCGACGCTCCGACGGATCTGGGCACTGCCGGTCCCAACTGGCTGACGCTCGACGAGTGCAACGAAGCCGCGGGGCGAAGAGAGGGATCAAGGGTGGAGTGGTGTCCGAGAAACGCCTCGGAACTACGAGCTCCAGTCGGTTGCATGTCAACGCGAACCGGGCTGACGGGCTCCCGAGCTGAAAGATTATGCGACGAAGAACGATTTGGTTCACGCGGAAGGGCTTCGGGTGTATAAGTGTGCCCATCCTTGCGGTCAACACGGAAATCCTGGATAGAAGTGCAAACGAAGTTCCATCACAACGCATCGAAAAGCCGTGCAACGATTCACGAATCGGGGGGCAAATGAAATTCGGACTGGCCATCTTGTGCTCCTTGTGTTTTCTCGCTCTTGGCTCCGCGCAAGACAATTCCCCTTCCAAGCCACGCGCAGCGCCTCCCATTGGACTGAAAGTTGGCCAGAACGCGCCGGCCATTTCATCTAGGGATCAGTTTGGCCATGAGCAGTCCAACGAAACATTGAAGGGTTCGGACGGTACGGTTCTGCTCTTCTTCCGGTCCGCCGACTGGTGACCCTTCTGCAAAGCGCAGCTCGTGCAGCTGCAAAATGCGAAACAACGCTATGAGAAGCAACGGATCAAGCTGGCAGCCATCAGCTATGACAGTCCGGCAATCCTCAAGGACTTTGCTGACCGGAATAAGATCGATTTCCCATTACTTGCCGATCCCGATTCGAAGATCATCCGCAGCTTCAACGTTCTGAATGAAGAAGCGAAAGGGATGAACAAGGGCATGGCGCACCCTGGGTTCTTTTACATTGACGCTGGGGGTGTGATACGCGAAAAGTACTTCGAAGTGAACTATACGAACCGATCAACCGCGAACAATGTCATTGGAAAGCTTTTCCCTGAACTCACCGAGGAAGTGAGCCAGAATGTCGAAGCGCCTCATCTCCGGCTCAACCTTGCGCAATCGGATCACATCGTGGTCTCCGGTAGCCGCGTTAATTTGAGTGCGGAAATCGAGCTGCCGCCGGACGTACACGTATATTCTCCAGGAGCAGCGGGCTATAAGCCGATTCAGCTCGTCCTGCAGCCGTCTGGGGGAATCGAAATTGGACCTGCGATTTACCCGAGTTCGAAGATTCTTTATCTGGAAGCGATCAAGGAACAGGTGCCGGTATTCGAGGGAAAGTTCCGCATCACTGAGGATGTCACGATGACTTTCTCCAAAGTTCGCGATGATTTCCGTTCGCTGATTTCCTCGGAGAAAACGATTTCGATTATCGGTGAGTTGAAATATCAGGCTTGTGACAAAACCATTTGCTATCCGCCAACCTCAGTGCCCGTGAAATGGGAGGTAAAGGTTCAGCCGCTCGACCTCAAACGGTCACCCGATGCCATTCGGCACAAGTAACTGGACGTCTTCGAATGGTCTTGGTCAGCCACGGCTTCCGGCCGTGCCGGATAAGTTTCAGGTTTTAACCTCCGAGGTCAGCGGAATGAACCATTACCGTATTCATGAGGCAGCTTCCGCCAGTTTGCGAGGGGAAGTGCCTATGTGCAGCAGGAGCGAAAGGGTGCGCTAGGGGATGACACGTATTACTCCCATGCGGCGCGAAGACTGTAAGGAATTCGAGACAGTCTTCGGAATCACCGAAGTAGTTATGGGCTTCGTGCCGAACAGCATGCTGATTATGGCGCGTGATCCGGACCTCCTCAGGGCCTTCTCGGAGCTTTCCGTGGTCATTATGGTTCGCCCGGGGCGGCTCGATTCGGGCTTGAAGGCGCTCATTATGTACGCTGTCAGCCGGTCGGCTGGGTGCCAGTATTGCGTGGCGCATTCAGCAAACCTGGCGGGTTCGCACGCGATACCGGTGCGCAAGGTGGAAAACCTTTGGAGATACGATGAGAGCCTGGAGTTTACCGACGCCGAACGCGCTGCCCTGCGGTTCGCGCAAGCCGCTGGTCAGGTGCCAAACGGCGTGAGCGATGCCGATTTCGCAGAGCTGAGGCGCCACTTCAACGAAGATCAGATCATAGAAATTGTCGCCGTTGTCGGCTTCCTCGGGTTTCTTAGCCGATGGAATGACACCCTGGCAACGCCTCTCGAAAGCATTCCGAAGAGATTTGCGCAGGAACACCTCAGCGCAGGGGGATGGACCTTGGGAAAGCACGACGGTGCACGAGCCGGTGATCCATCCACACGCCGCACCGAGACACTCGGGGCTCGCGTTTTCCTCTGGCTCTTGAGGCGCTTCGGCTCGAGGATTTTGCGAAAGTAGAATATGCCATCGGGTTGCGGCCGTCGCGCAAAGGAAAATTCCAAATCAGATGGAGCCCATGATTCGCACGAACGACAGGGAGAAAATCATAAACCACTACGATCTCGTTAGCCCATATTATCAAACTCTCTGGGGCCAGCACATTCATCATGGCTATTGGGTTCGCGGCGACGAGACCAAAGAGAAAGCCCAAGTTCAACTTATCGAGCATCTCGCGCAGACAGCCGGAATCAAGCCTGGCTGCAGAATCCTGGACGTCGGGTGCGGATTGGGCGGCAGCAGCATTTATCTGGCGCGGAATGTCGCAGCGGCAGTAACCGGGATCACGATTTCTCCGGTTCAAGTCGCTATCGCCAAGAAATTGGCGGCCAGCGAGCAGGTCAACGCAACATTTCTTCTGATGGACGCGGAAGCCATGGAATTCGATCAATTGTTTGACGTCGTGTGGTCCGTCGAATCCGTCTCCCACTATCAACAAATACCGAAATTCTTTTCCTCTGCCGCGCGATTTTTGAATCCCGGTGGAATGATCGCCATGACGGATTGGTTCAAGAAAGAGAACCTCGATCAACGTGAGCACAGAGAATTCACCCGTCGCATCGAGAAGAGTATGCTCGTCGACTTGCATACTATGGAAGACTACGAGGTATGGATGCGGGAAAATGCTCTGCAAATTACCAAGAGCGAGATTTTGAATGAGAATTGTGCCAAGACATGGGAGATTTGCCTGGACATTATCAAAGACAAAGTGCTTTGGGAACTGGCGGCCAAGAATGGCTCTGAGTTCGTCAATTTTCTCAGAGGCTTTAGGGCCATGAGAGCAGGTTTCCGCTCGCGCAATTTCATATACGGATTGCTGGTCGCCAAGATGGCTTGACGGATTTGACAGGCCATCAGTAAAGATCAGCACCTGTAAAGTGGGAGCCACATGCCGTGCTTGCACGCTTCTAACGGTCTTCCGTAAACATTCGACACAGGTAGGTATTCGAACGAGCAGAAAGAACCCGTACTTGAGTCTTGGCAAGAACAAGCCATGAGCGATGTCGTTTATGTTTCCAAAGTTCGCATTGAGCGCAAGGCTGACCCTTTGCGAATAGCCCGCCTTCCTGGCGAATCTCAGGACGTTATACTTAGCGTTCATGCAGCCATCGCCCAACATTACAGGGTTGATCACGCCAGGATCAAGGAATCCCACGCTGCCACTCTGGATTATGTGGTCACGGCGACCGCCGGTTGAATGGTGGGCACGTTTGGGGGCGCGCTGGATGTTCGTCACATTGACGCTAGTAATGGCAAGCGCGTCGCTGACGTCACTGGTGAGGTTGAAACTGAGGACGGAATACTCGTCATCCGGCGGATTCATGTGGCAATGCAACTTGTTGCGCCAGAACAGTCCCGCGAGACAGTTGAGCGGGTACACGGTATTTACGCAATGAACTGTCCTCTGTACCGCACTCTGCGCAACGCGATTCAGCCACGTTGAGTGGCCAGGAACAGGCATGACGATGTAACGGAGACGGCAGCTTATTTGATTCCATCCAGATCCCGAATGTCTTCGTGGGTTCGCACGAAGCGGAGGTTTGGCTCTCTCGGTTGTACTGTCTGGCGGATCGCACTCGTCATCGTCAAACCAGAGACTGTGATTGGCTGGCTCCGCCGAGGATTCCGGCTCTGCCGGTTTTGGAAGACTCGCCATCACCAAGACCGACCGTCGGTATCCCGTCGGTTGCGAGCGCTAAGGGGTCGCAGACGGGCCTGGCCTGTACAATCCCGGCCCGTCGGCGCCCTAAGCTCCTACCAGATAGCCTTCAAGGTAAGCTGAATTTGCCGCGGATTGGTTGATACCGTATCAAGCACGCCCGCATTACCGCTCGGCGCTCCATTCGCATGGAAGAGACCTGAGTTCGCGAGCGGAGATTGAAAGCTGGTGTGGTTGAGCACGTTGAAAAACTCCGCCCGGAATTGGACATTGAAGGTCTCCGAGATCCGGGGAAAGTAGTTATTTTTGTATGCCGAGAAATCCCAGTCGAAGAGTCCTGGCCCGATCACTGAATTACGGCCTGCATTGCCAAAGAGATTCTTGCAATAGACCTGGCCGTTCGGCGGTGGTGTCGCCGCGCCGGTGAAATCTGCGCATTGTGCTGTGAACGAGGCCGGCGCAGTTGCGGGAGTGAAGCAGCTAAGGTTGAGGTACTGCAGCGTCGATCTGTAATTTGCCGCGACGGGGTTGCATCCCGGCACGCGGTTAGGAAAATCAAATGGATCGGTGCTGTTTTGGCCGAGTGGATCGCCGCCTAGAACCGGTGTAAAGGGGGAGCCGGTGCTCGCCGTTATGATCCCTCCCAGCTCCCATCCGCCGGCCAAGCGCGACACAATCCCCGACGCTGACTTCGGCGAGTAGATGTCCCAGATCCAGTTTCCTACAAAGTTGTGAGTGATATTGAAATCACAAAGCGATAACCGGTTAAGGCTCTCGAAAAAGGGCAGAGACGACAGTGAATTTTGATACGGGTCACCGATGTCACCGCTCGAAGCGTTGTCATAGCATTTGCTCCAGGTGTAGCTGCCCTGCAACTGTAAGCCGTGGCTCAAGTTCTTTCTGATTTGCGCTTCGAGGGCATTGTAACGAGCGTTCACCGCGTAGAAGGTTGGCCTGAGCTGGCCGACGTTGGGATCAATAATCGTTCCCCCTCCCGTGGTGCATCGACCATTCACGATTGGAGCTCCGCAGGGAAAGAGATCTCCCAAGCCAGCCACTGTGGTCGGAATGACTTGGTTGCTGTCATCGGTGGTGAACGGTGAATGGACCGTGTGCGAGCCCACGTAGCCGACGGTCGCTGTCAAGGTCCGGGTAATTTCGCGCTGGATGCTCAAGTTCCAGTTCAAGGCGAAATTTGTCTTGGGGTTTTGATCGGGAGCATAAGCCTGGAAACGATTGGCGCCGAGGGTAACGCCGGTCAGGTTCGGGAAAGTACCTCGAGCTAAATTGCCGGCGCTGACCGTCTCAGCGAACGGGAAGGATCCGGACTCCTGAATGTTGCTTTCCCAGGGACCAGGAAGCACGTCGAAGATCCCGAAGCCGCCACGGACGGAGGTTTTTCCGTTGTGGAACGGGTCCCACGCGAAACCGACCCTTGGCTCGACGTTCTTGAGTGTCGGGTTAGATCGATAGAGACTCGGAACGGCCGTGGGGAGGCCGCCGAAAATATTCGTTACCACGGTGAACCGGTTTTGCGCTTCCTTCGGCAGCGCACCGGGCTCATAACGAAGGCCAAGATTGACCGTCAGGTTTGAGCGTACGTGCCAATCGTCCTGAAAATAAACTCCAAAGAATTTGATACGGTTCCCGAGTTCTATCGAATTGTTTGGATCGCCCAGCAAGAAACTGGTGGGACGGTTGGTCAGGAAATTTGCCAAAGTGTCGAAACTGAAGCTTCCGGTGGGCCGCTGTATTGATATCTCATTGTATTGTATGGCCTCGACCGAAAATCCTAACCTCAAGGCGTGGGACCCTCTCGTGATGAACGCGTCGTCGTAAAACTGGTACGAGTTCTGGGTGTGGTTATTCCGGGTCTGGCTCCCTAAAGAGCCCTGCGCAGTGGCGAAATTAGAGATGCCAATGATGGGAGCAGTACGGTTGGGAACAACCCCTAGAGCCGTATCCGCCGCGACTGGCAGCAAGGCGTTGCCCGGCTGTCCCACCAACCCATTGGTGCGGCTGTAGCCGAATCGGGCGTTGTTCACTGCGGAAGGACTAAAGATATGAGTCTCTTCTATTTCGCCAAAAACTCTTTCACTGAATGTCTGCGTAGTCGATTCTAAAAACGGGTCAGGGGTAAGTTGAGGGGAGCGGTCAAAAAACCAGACGAAGTCAACACTGTCTTTGTCGGAGAATTTGTGATCAAGCCTCGCCGTCGCGTAGTTCTGGGAATACTGTTGTAAGGGTGAACTAACGAAGAATCCCGTGTCGCCGTTCACTCCAGCGTTGGGCAGGGGGAAAAACGCGAGATATGGCAGGACCGCCCTATCTATGTGTGTCACCGGGTCCGGATTCGGGGCAGCGCCAGGTTGGCCCGCGCCAGGGAGCTGCGATCCATTCACAGTCGCAACCGTCGGCTGGCCGTTTGGCCCGATCCCGCGGGCAGCCGGTGATGGCACCGCAAGCCGTACGCTGTTCAGGCCTAACACCTGCCGGATCGCCTCGTAATCCCCGAAAACGAAGGTCTTATCTTTCCGGATAGGGCCTCCGGCAGAGCCGCCGAATTGGTTGCGATGGAAGGGCGATCGCGTCGAGTCAAAGAAGCTTTTCGCATCCAGGCCCTCGTCGCGGAGAAACCAGTAGGCAGTCCCGTGGAAATTATTGGTGCCGGGTTTTGTGACGGCATTGATGACCCCACCCGACGTTCGTCCATACTCTGCTGAGTAATTGGCCGTCAGCACAGAAAACTCTTGAATCGCGTCCACGCCTAACTGTGCTCCTTGAACACTGCCTGGCGACCCGTTCGAATAGTCGTTTACGCTGATGCCGTTGACGCGATAATTGTTCTCCGTGGGACGGTGACCACTGATTGATAACTGATTTCCGAAGCCGCGATTTCCCCGATTTACTGTGCCGGTCGTCCCGATCTGCGTCCGGATGCCGATCGTTCCTGGCTGGAGAACTGCCAGGGAGCTCCAGTCGCGCCCATTCAGAGGCAACTCGCGAACCGTGAGGGAATTGACCTCGGCACTGACGGCGGAAGAGGTGAGTTCCACGGTAGGAGGCTCGCCCGTCACCACAACCGATTGCGTGACTGCACCCACCTGAAGGGAGAAATTCAGGACTTGCTGACCTCCGACGGTCAGGGTAATGTTGGTTTGTACCAGTTTGGAAAACCCTTGAGCCGAGGCGCTTACTTCATAAGTCCCCGGCGGAAGGTTCGGCGCGTTGTAAAAGCCCGCTGGGGTCGTCGATACATCCCGAGCGATCTCGGTGTCTATATTTTTGATTGAGACGCTCGCGTTTGCGACCACCGCACCGGACGCGTCTGTCACGTTGCCGGAGAGAGTCGCTCCCGCTACCTGCGCATGGAGTAAAACAGGAACCAAAAAGCTGGCTGCCAAAACCACGATTGTTCCGAGGCTGGTAACACCACACCTGCATGCTTTCTGAGAATACATACACACCCCTCCTGAGATATCCCCCAGTCGCGATTGTTGACCGATTGGGCTTCTTCTTGATTTGTTGCCGACACCTGTACTGGAAAAGTCGAACTGAAAAGCTCACACCCGAGGCTGCCCTATGCTGTTTCTCCTTTTGCGTTCACACCCACAAGCATTAAGCGGCCGGTGGCAACTCCCCAATTCATCTGAGTCGGCGGATTCGAAAAAGTTTCAACCTGAAAGCAAATTTCGATTTGAGCCGCTTCTGTGTGGCTAGAGTCAAAAATGAAACGGCAATGTGCTAGCGGAAATTGCCTGATTCTCGAAACACCCCTTCGTCCTCTCTGGGACGGAGACCTTGGAACTGATGGAAAAATTCCCCGGGAATTTCAGATTTTTCAAGGGGAGGACGGACCGCAAGCACGGACGTCATGCGAGTAGCACATGATTTACGCCGAAGGGAGCTTTGCACGCGGACTTAAGCGCTTGCATTCTGGCCGAGGCTGAAGGTCTCCTCTTCAGTGATCAGGGGTAGCGGAGTTCCACTGGTCGAAATCTTGACGGCATGGGCCAAAGTTTTCCGTGCATCGGGCGTACTGCACAGGCCTCCAGACCTGCTTTCGAAGGGAAATGAATCTCAGCGATCCTCTAGAAACGCGGCGCCCCTTGGGGAGAAGCGGTAACCATCGTGGCAACGATCTTGGTTTTGCTGACCAGTTCCCGGACAGCCATGGGCACGTGTTCCTCATGGTAGATCTGTTCGAAGGCTTCGACGTCCTTTGGCGAGGGATAAATCACAACTAGCTTCGCTTCAGCCATTTTCTCGTCCTGCCTGCTTGGTTTTCACTCCGCACCTATTGGATTTCCCGGACGACAGGCAGCGGCATCAACATCTACATCCGATGAACGTCTATCAAAAATGCAGGACGATGCCTCCACTCGATATAACGTTGTGCTGCGTGCTCGAATCCAAACGGACGTTGAGGTTAGGATTGCCAGAAACAAAATCGCGAACTTCAGCGCGAAGCCCGAGGAATCGGATAAGCCGGAAAGGATGCTATAATAGGCGAAGAAAAGGCAAAATCTCAAGCAGGCCTCAAAATGTGCAAAAATCTGGCGGCTGCATTCGGGAACGGAGGTGGGCCATGCAAGTGAAGTCCTTCACATACCAGAAGAACTTCTTCGGAACGTACTACAAGCGAGGGTTTCTCAATCTTCAGAAGATGGATCATCACATCGCGAAGATGCTGAACGACGGGTGGGAAATCCTCACGCAAACATCACACGCAGGAGATTGGAGGACGCTTTTGCCATTTGCGAAGCGCGACTCGATAACGATCTCTTTCCGAACGCAGTAGTTATTGCGCTTGCCGTTCACAGGATTTCGGGAGGTCGTGTGAGCCGAATTTATCTTCTGGTGGTATGCGACGCAATAATAGCGGTCGATGTCTGCGAAGAAAACAGAATGGCCTCGACGCCGACAGTGAGTCCGTCCTACTTGGACGCCGATAGCGGCCAAAGCTGATTGATGATTTCGGCGGTCACAATCAGACTGTCAAGCATCGAACCTGGCGGCATGATTAGCTGCATGTTCGGATGGGCGAGGCGGTTTCTGAGCTGCGGCAGCGTTTGAGTCAAAGTCTCAACGTAGGACAGTTGAGGGCGCGGTTCAACGTCTCGACCGGAAATTCGAGCAATCTGTTCGTCTAATTGTTCCGCGTTCGCGCGCCGATTTTCGAGACTCGGCAATCCTTCGTCGCGCAGCAATCCCGCATCTTTGGCTTCTATTAACAAATCGGCAAGGCTCCTTCGATCCCGGCCCTTCTTGTCGAGCTTCTTGGCTGGCAGGCGCTTCCTCAAAGCCATTTCGACGGCAAAGAGGCTGCGCTCCGACGCCAACATGTAAAACGGATAGTAAAGCCAACCGTAGAGATAGAGGCTGACAACAACGTGAAAGTAGTCACGGATATCCTCCGGCACACCTTCGTGGACAGTGCAATACTGCGAGACGCAGTCATAGAGATGTTGCAGGGTGAGGAGCGAGAAAAGGTCATTCGTCGGGTCGCGCTCGAAAAATTCTTCAAGCTTCTTAACGGAAGGCATGGCCCTCTCCAATCTAAAGGCCAGTTATTTTCTTCTGTACGTGGGTTGATTTCCAGCAGAGAAGGAAAACGAGGTTTCGGTCAGTTGGTGGCTTGAAATCACAAATTGTGATTACAAGCATACCCTGAGGTCACAATCTGGCCTGTCAAGTTGAGGTCACAAACTGTGACCTCATATGAGAAGACGCCCCCCAAGAAGGAGCGTCTCCGGTTTGGGTGAGTGTGGAAGGTTGTTGGACGACAGCGCTGGAGCCGGAAGCGAGTGCCTCCGGCTCTTTCTCGCCGCGATTCAGCTTGCGAATCGAATCGGCGCGAATCTGCCAGACCGTGTGCTTCACCATCGTCGCCTTCTTGCCTTTGCCGTATTCGCGGTCGTAGCTGCTGCTAACGAGCGTGCCTTCGACCAAAACGTGATCGCCCTGGTGAAGTGATGCCGCAACGCGCTCGCCCAAGCTGTTCCAGGCGACCACGCGATGCCATTCTGTTTTCGAGGCCCACTCGTCGTCGGCGTTCTTCCATGAGCGCTGTGTGGCGACTGAGAGAACGGTGAATGCCGCGTCATTCGCACGCGCCTGGCGTCGCTCGGGGTCTTTGCCGATGAATCCGATGATCTGGACTGAATTGAGGTACATTTTTGAATCTCCTTTTCTGCCCCTTTGCTTGGGGCGCCCGGAAGCGAGTGGAGCCACTCCCAAAGCGAGCGGCTGCTTTATGGGAGGGACCCGCGCGGCTCGGGAGGAACCGGGAAAGCAGAAGCCGCGAAGTGCGCCTGTTGCATCCCGGCTACGGGACTGCGGGCGTGGGAATTCTCCCGAACCAGCGCCCAAGCAAAGCGCGGCGGAAAAGGAAAACAATGTACCGCGTCAGTCCATTCGGATGAGGCTAAAATCGGCTGCCGACGGCGCTGAAGCGAAAACCTTCTAGATGTGAGACGAAATCTTCGCCTCCCTAGCGACTACGTGCGGGGATATTCTCAAACGCCTCTTGCGCTTCTTCCCGGGTGATCAGTGTGTCGTACAGTCCAATATCCTCGTCTTTGTGCTTGATGATCCCGGTGTAGCTAAGGCTGGCATCCTCATAACGCTTGAATTTGTAGACCGCATCATTCATTAGCGCGTTGTTGAAGACAAAAGCTCGGCATCTATAGTTCGTCGGATGCCGCAATCAACAGATCGGAGTAGCGGCGGCGCTGCATTCCCGGTCATCTAAACAGCGCGTATAAGTTCAATTCGGAATGCGACCACCAACAAATTCGTTACGTTGCAGGCCCCCGCAACCAAACTTTCCGCTTGGTTTCCCTGCTGTAAATTCGGAAATGAGCCCGCGTCGGGCTGACTTTTATTTTAGCGCCGCTGCGCGGCTAGGGCCGGAGGTCGTCGGTTCAAATCCGACCCCCGGAACCAGGCATCTTACTAGTTCACAAGGGGTTGCTCGACACGGGCAACCCCTTCTTTTTGCGAGTTGAGACAGTTTGGGGCAGGAATTCCACTCAGTAGCTCGCCCAACTGTGGGGCGGAGCCAAGAGTTTTCATGCAGATGTAATCCGCAAAGCCATTTGTATCGTACGTAGGGAGTGGACTGGAGGGCCGTGTCGCGACAGCTCTCGAACGATGTAGGTATAGTCGCCCGACTGCTTGCCGGCGACAAAGAGGGATTTGTGCGCTTGTACGATGAATATGCGGGGCTTATTTATCGCGTCGCCTTGCGAGTTCTGAGGAACGCGGCGGCCGCCGAAGACGTCGTACAGGAGGTTTTTCTTCAGTTGTGGCGCAATCCCACATCATTTGATCCTCAGCGGGGCCGGCTGGCCCCTTGGCTGGCGGTCATTACCCGCCACAAGGCTGTTGATTCCTTGCGTAAGCTGAAATATGAAGCGGTCTCGTCTGAAAACTCGCTTGCAGACCCGGTGGTCGGCGAAGCGTCCGTGCGCACCTCCGCCGAGTGCAACCGGGCAAGAAAATTGATGGCTCAACTTCCGACGGAGCAGAGACAAGTTCTGGAACTGGCGTTTCTCGATGGTCTGACGCATGTGGAGATTGCGGCGCGCGTGAGTCAGCCACTTGGGACGGTGAAGTCGCGCATACGGCTCGGCCTGCTGTCCCTTCGAAAGGAACTGTCAGCATGACAGACCACGAGCAATATCGGGACGACCTGCCGCTGTACGCGGTGGGTGCTTTGAGCGGCGAGGAATCCGAGCGTATACAGCGCCACTTGGCCGAGTGTCCCGCTTGCCGGGAGGAACTAAGCAGCCTGAACGAAGCGGCCGCGCAAATTGCACTTGCGGTAGAGCCGGCCGCACCGCCGGCGCATTTTCGCGAGCAGTTGATGGCGCGCTTGGACGAGCAACGCTCGCCAGCGGTTGTAACCAACGAGGGACGGCGGCGAGTCTCTGGTCATCCCCGCGAAAGACGAAGCGCCTGGTTTTGGGTACCAGCGTTTGCAACCCTGGTATTCGCCCTCGCTTTCGTAGCTGTTTGGAGACAGAACCGGAGGCTTGACGAAGAGACTCGCGATCTTTCCGCCAGACTGGCTACGAGCCGCGAAGCCTCGGACCGAGCCGGCGAATTGATCCAAGCGCTGACGGCTCCGGACGCTCAGCACGTGTCACTGGTGGCGGCGGGAGCGAAGGTGCAACCGGAAGCAAAGGCAGTGTATTCGTCGCGGCAACGCAGCGTCGTGCTTCTTGCGGACCATCTCGATCCATTGCCCGCCCACAAAATCTATGAACTGTGGTTGCTGCCGGCGAACGGATCCAAGCCGCTGGCTGCCGGCACGATTAAACCTGACGAACGGGGGAGCGCGGCGCTGGTTCTATCGCAGCTGGGTGACGGGGCTGCCGCAAAAGGATTCGCTGTGACCGTGGAAGACGAGCCCGGATCCGCCATGCCGACGATGCCGATTGTCCTTTCCGGCACGACCTGAGGTGCCCGGAACTGAGCCAATTGACGGCAGGCGTCCTCACCGACGCAGCGGTGGCTACGTAGCTTTTGAGATTTTATTTTCTCTATGTTTGAACTATCGCTGCTCTTGCCACGTGCGTCGCACTAGAAAAAAACAAATCAGAGCTTCCAACTAATCCAGTCAGCCGATTCCGACGTACTTAAGACCACGGAGGACACGTCTCACGCGCATTCCGGTGCGGACATTCCTGCCGAGCACACACTTAATCTTCAGGAGGAGTACGAACATGAACACAAGAAAGACTCATGGCCTGTCACTTAGGCGCCCGTGGGAGCGAATCTCGATGGCGCTAATGGCCATCGTCGCTCTGATTGGCGCGGCGTTTTATTCGCCGAGCAAAGTACTGGCTTCCGACCATCGAGATTCTCCAACGGCAGATGCGAACGGGGAGGGGGATATCACTGATATCTTCGCGTTTCTTGATCCGAATGACGCTTCACAACTCGTTTTGATCATGAACGTAAATCCGTT
>Ga0187846_10001476_pt1 | contig 13278 bp, 8 predicted proteins | sample TC_taG_FD_161473 | JGI IMG/M metagenome (GOLD analysis project Ga0187846, IMG submission 161473) | Biofilm microbial communities from the roof of an iron ore cave, State of Minas Gerais, Brazil - TC_06 Biofilm (v2) | ecosystem: Environmental > Terrestrial > Deep subsurface > Cave > Wall biofilm ...
GTGCTTAAATTCGTAAGCGACCGCGGTACCCGATACCACCTGTTCGTAAATGAACTCACCTGCTTGCAGATTCCCGAGCATCCGCTCGATCTGTGGCCTCGCGACGATCTCCATGATCACCGCCAGCGGTGCTTGCCGCCCCACCACCGCGAGCGTCTGCAACAAATCCTTTTCTGCCGTCGGCAGTCGGTCGATGCGTGCCGCGAGTATTCCCTGCACCGTAGGCGGCATTCGCAACTGTCCAAGCGGCCGCACTATCTTCACAGTGCCGTTGCGCACCAGCGCGCTTTCGTCGAACAGCGCCTGCACCATCTCCTCGATAAAAAACGGATTCCCCTGGGTGCGCTCGATAATGATGTGCTTGACCGCATCGAGTTCCGCGCTCTCACCCAATAATGCCGTGAGGATCTCGCTCGCGCTCTCACGCCCGAGGGCGTCGAGTCGCAACTGCGAGTAGTACGACTTGTTGGCCCACTGATGCCGATACTCAGGACGGTAGTTAACCAGCAGCAACACTCGGGCGTTGCCTATACTGTCCGCCACAAGGTCGAGCATGGCCTGCGTCTCGCCGTCGATCCAATGCAGGTCTTCGAAGATCACTACCAGGGGCTGAACGAGACTCTCGCTGACGATAATCCTTTTCATCGCATCGCGCGTACGCCGCTGCCTGATCTGCGGATCCATTTGCGCCAGCGGGTCTGGCGTTTCCTGGATACCGAGCAACCCCAACAGGTATGGCGATGTATCGTTCAGACCCCCGTCGAGCGCCTCCACTGTCGTCCGCACCTTTTCGCGCCTCGTAGCGGTATCGTCTGTGGCCTCGATCCCGAAGTAGGCGCGGAGCAAATCCAGCACGGGCAGCCATGCCGAGGCTTTCCCGTAGGAAACTGAGTAGGCTTCGAGCAGTTTGCATCCACTCGGCAATCGCGCTTTGAACTCGTAGACCAGGCGCGACTTCCCGGCCCCCGCCTCGGCCACGATGGCGACCACCTGCCCATGCCCGCCCATCGCAAGTTCGAGTGCGCGCCGTATTTGCGCAAGCTCATGCTCGCGTCCGACGAACCTGGTCAGTCCGCGCCGCGCCGCCACGTCGAAATGGCCGCGCAACGGTCCTGCACTCATAACCTGGTAAACGTTGACAGCCTCGGCGATACCCCTGAGGGTCGCTGCCCCCAGATGGCGCAGTTCGAAATAATCCTCGACCAGCTTGCGCGTGGCGTCGCTCACGACGATCCCGCCGGCCGGCGCTACGGTCTGAAGCCGCGCCGCCAGATTGGCGGCATGACCCACGGGCGAATATTCCGTATGGGCGCCGGTGTTGACTGTGCGCAACACTACCTCACCCGTATTGACACCGATGCGTGCTTCGAGTGGTGGGCGGCTCGCCGCTTCCGTCTTCTCGCGGTAGCGCTGCAGATCATCCTGGATTGCCAGCGCTGCATGCAGCGCACGCTGTGGATGATCCTCATGCGCCACCGGGGCGCCGAACATCGCGAAGATGCCGTCGCCGGTCGATTGGGCCACATAGCCGTCGTAGCGGTGCACGGCCGTCATCATTAGCTGTAGGACGGGGTCGAGGATCGTCCGCGCTTCTTCAGGGTCGATGTCGCGCATCAGCTCGGTCGACCCTTTGAGATCGGCGAACAGTGCGGTCACCGTCTTGCGTTCGCCTTCGAGGTGGGCAGGGTCTTCGGCTTGACGATCGGTCGGTTCGGATGTGATGCGAATCGAGGGTTCAGCCGACGGTGATTGCGCAATAGCTGGCTCCACACTGACAGTTAGCGCGGTACCGCATTCACCGCAGAATTTTTCGCCGGGCTGAACAGGTACGCTGCATTTTGGGCAGGCGCTGACGAGGGCCGTCCCGCAATTCGTACAGAATTTGCGCCCCTCCCGATTATCGCTGCCGCATTTTGAACAGCGCATTATTCCCCTTGATGGGCAACTAAGCAGTCAACTCATCGAATAGCGCTTTCGCGTCCTTGAGGTCGGCGGTATCAAAGCCTTCGGTGAAGCAAGTATAAATTGGCGCCAGAACGTCGCGGCTTTCGACGCGGTGACCCAGGTCAAGGCGGAGCTTGGCGAGGCTCACCGCAGCGCGCAATTCCCAGAACTTGGCCCCCTGCTGCTGGGCGATACTCAGGGCTTTGCGATACAGTTCCTCAGCTGTCCCGGGATGCCCCTGGCGCTGCAGCATTTGCCCTTTGCACCTGTTCAGCTCGGCTGCAAACCAGCGCTCTCCCGTCCCTTCCACGATCCGCAAAGCCTCGTCCATGAGGATCAGGGCCTCTTCAATTTGTCCTGTGGTCTCGCACGCCTCAGCCAAAAGGGCAATGATATGAGGCGTCCACGCTTCCGACCCGGTGGCACGGTAAGCGGTCCAACCACTGCGTAGAAGCGATATCCCCTGCGCCGAATCGCCAGTCTTGACCAAGACCCACCCGCGAAAGGCTGTTCCGAGCGCACGCCAATAAGGGAACCCCTGCTCGTTCGCCACCGCGATCAGCTCGCCTGCGCGCTGCTCCAGGGCTACGTTGTCGCCAACGAGCGAAAGCAACCTGCTGCCAATCGACAAACTCAGAGCCAGAGACGGCGGATGAGCGAGCCTCCGAGCCTCGGCGATTGCCTCGTCGCTCCGTGCCAATGCCGTATCGGGATAGCCGAGACAGAAAAGGACATTTCCCAAGAACGCCCGTGACGCCACGTCAGGGCAGGTTCCCATCTGATGGGGAAGCCTGCGGTGGAAAATAGGACTGTAAAGCGCAAGCGCTTCTTCCAGATGTGACCGGGATGAATCAAACCTACCGGAAAACAACAGGTTTCGACCGAACGACTGGTGACTCAGAACCAACCCGGCGGAATCGTTTCGCTGACGGCTCAAACGCAGCAAATCCTCGTCGAAGCGCAGCGCTAGGTCGAGTTCACCGCGGTTCATATGATAGAGCGACTGCCCAAAGGGAACCTGAAGGAACTCCGAAGGAGAACCCAGTTGCTCCCACAACTCTCGAGCGCGGTTATAGGTGTTCCCCGATTCCGGGGCGGCGAAGCCTTTGACCACTTGCAACACAGCGCCTAGGGCGCACCAGAATTCCAGCTCCTGCCGCTGACGTTCATGATTGTTCGGCAGCAGCGCCAGCTGATCCAGCCCCCTTTGCAGTTGCGTAGCTGCTTCCGCCATCGCCGAGCGGGCTGCAGATCTCTGACCGGCCTTGCCCCAGTAGGCTGCCGACTTTTCAACGAGCCCGGCCTCCTCATAGTGTTGCGCAAAGAGTTCAGGCTGGGTGTTCATCAGCTCGGGGGAATGGGCTTCGAGTGCTTCGGCGATCTGCGCGTGCAATTGTCGACGGACATTGCGCAGCAGGGTACCGTGCACCGCGTCCTGCACCAGCGCGTGCTTGAAGGCATAGATCGCCTCAGGCGGTGTTCCTCTCTGGAAGACCAGCTCAGAGGCGACGACGCGGGCGAGGGCAGCTTGCAGCTCGTCCTCGGGAAGACGGGAAACGGCGCGTAGCAGCGCGTAGGAAAACTCGCGCCCGATCGCAGCGCCGATCTGCGCCAGATGCCGCACCGGTGCCAGACGGTCGAGTCGTGCCATCAGCGAGTCGTGCAAGGTCGTCGGGATCATGAAAGGCGGTAGTGCCGCATCGAGCACGTAACGATCCCTTTCCTCGCGCACCAGGCCGCTCTCCAAGACGCTCTTTGTCAATTCCTCGACAAACAGCGGCACGCCGTCGGTGCGATTCACGATGTGGTCGATGACGTCATCAGGCAGGGCCTTACCGCCGGCGATGTGTTTGACTAAATCGGTCTGGTCGCGGCGGTCCAGGCGACTGAGCGCCAACATGCTGACCTGGGGCTGTCCGGTCCAAGGCACCTGGAACTCGGGGCGGAATGTCACGATCAGCAGCACCCGCAGGCTGTGCACACGCTCGACAATCACGTCGAGCAGCTCGCGCGAGGTCGGATCGATCCAGTGAGCGTCCTCGAAAACCAGGGTCACCGGCTGCTGGCGCGCCAACCCTCCGAGTTGCCGGATAAGCGCGTCGAATGTCCGCTCCTTCTTCCGTTGGGGACTGACGCCCGGCAGAGGAAGCCGCTCCGATGCGGGCAATGAGAGCAGGTCGGCGAGGATTGCCACATCCTCGTCGGGTGGCATCGCCCGAGCCAGCAACGCCTCGAGCTTCTCCAGTCGCACCGCAGGCGGGTCGTCACGGACAAACCCAGCCGCGTGACCAAGCTGTTCTATGAACGGGAACAACGGACTATTTTGATGATACGGCGAACAGAAATACCGCAGTCGGATATGAGGCTCCGCATTTAGACGCTCGGCCAGTTCAGCGACGATGCGCGACTTGCCGATGCCGGGCTCTCCGACGATCAGAACGAGCTGGGCGTCACCCGACTTAGCGCGCGTCCAGCGGCGCAGCAACAGGTCGATTTCGTCGTCGCGACCGACCAGCGGGCTCAGGGTCGATCCGCGCAACGCCTCGAACCGGTTGGCGACAACACTCGGATGCAGCACCTGCCACGCGGGGATCGGTGCGTCGATCCCCTTGAGCTCAACGGCGCCGAGGTCGCGGTACTCGAAGAGGTCGCCGACTAGTCGCCGCGTGCTCGAGGCGATGACAACGGCGTTCGGTTCGGCCACGGCCTGCAGACGCGCGGCAAGGTTCGGTGTTGCGCCGACGACCGACCTCTCCTGCGCCCATCCTTCACCGATCAGATCACCGACGACGACCAGCCCGGTTGCAATGCCGATTCGGGCTCGCAGCTCGGCGAAACTGATCTCGAGATGACTCACAGCGTCGATCAAACCGAGCCCCGCTCGGATCGCGCGCTCGGCATCGTCCTCATGTGTTCGAGGGTAGCCGAAATAGACCAGCACACCGTCGCCCATGTATTTAGCGACAAAGCCGTCAAAGCCGGCGATGATTTCTCCGACAGTGCGATGGTATCCGTCGATGACCTCGCGCAGATCTTCGGGATCGAGCCGCGCGGAGAGCGCGGTCGAACCGACCAAATCGCAAAACATCACCGTCAGCTGCCGTCGCTCGCCGGTAGGGCCGCGGTAAGTTGATCCCTTTTCTACCGAGGCGACCGCGTCAAGTTTTGCGCCACATCCTCCGCAGAAGCGTTTGCCAGCCGTAGTCTGGGCGCCGCATTCGGGACAGCGGTTTGCGAGTGCTGCGCCACAATCTTCGCAGAACTTATTATCTGCCGGATTTTCGCTCTCACAATTCGAGCACCGCATAGGGCCACCAAAAGAGCGACTGAACGTGCTGTTTGTATCACCGAACTGCGGGTAAAGACACCAATACCCCAGGGCTCACTGGCCGGAAGTCTATAAAGGGAGGCGACTCCTGCGCAGCGTCCAGTTTCGCGTGTGGAGCGGTCAATCCTTCCAGAAATCCTTGAACCGCTGCGGACTCAACTCGGTGTATCGCACCGTATGCTGGATATTCCTGTGTCTAAGGTAAAGCTGAATTGCCCGCGTGTCCTTGCCAGCGTTGGCGAGGTAGAAGCCCGTGGCATGGCGTAACATATGGGGATGTACCGGGAACTTGATGCTGGGATGGGGAGGCGTGGGCGCGCTGGATATTTGTGGTGACCGAGCACCGACGCTGCGCTGAGCTTACCCCTTTTGGTATGCCATTCGTAAGTTAGTGCCGGCCGAGGTCTGATCCAATTTTCGCTCCGATCTTGGTTCTAATTCCTGTAACGGTTTTTCGGCCTCAGCCTTCACCCTTTTTGAGGCTGGGACGAAAAAACTGGCAAGGACACGCGGGCAATTCAGCTTTACCTTAGACACTGAACAGGGGCGATAATCGGTGCGGCTGTTGGTCATCCAGGAGCCGGCGCCGCAATCGGTGGAGCGCTTGGCGCTGGAACCGGCATGCTAATCGGAAACGAACTGCAGAACAATGAAATAGCGCAGCGCTATACGCAGCGGCAGGCGTCTCGACAACAACGCGAGCTTCAGCATCAGCGACGAGAGATTGAGCGGCTCCGAGCCGAGCAAGACATAGAATAAGAACTAAGATCGCAAGGTCCCGCTTGCGGAGGCACTTGGCGTGTTTGCAGCCGTCGAAGCTTGCAACTTAGGGGGGCGTCGATTCATTGATGTAGCTGCGTAATCTATCGAGCAGCCCGCACACTCTCCCTTTGAATCGTGCGATATTGCGGCTAGCTTAGCGGCTTATATGGGTGTCGTACCTGAAATTACTCGCGAACAACTTAGCGTAGTAATGCGCCGTCTCGGCGCCAAGGGTGGCAGGAGACGCGCCGAGAATCTTGCCCCCGAGGAACGCACGCGCATTGCTCGCGACGCGGCCAACGTGGAACGCAACCGGCTGTTGGATGCCATCTGGCGTCAGAGCGGCCAAGTCCCGGGAGACCCGCGCGAATACATCGACCGTGTATGGTCCAGGCGCATCCCCAAGATCTACGAGCGCCTATACGCCGCTGCGCTCTAGCGAGCGCATCCCGGATTTTTGCTAGGGGCCTGCTTAGAGCGACCTGCGAAGAACGAAGCTGACACCGTATCCTGTGGGCTGTCCTCTATCAAGCTACCTCTTACGATCTAATTGGCCCTTGTCAGCGCTATGCGCGCTTGTAAGATCTAGCCATATGGATGCAGATCATCTTGTGTTTGGCAAGGGCGGACGAATGCGAGGCGTACTAGTAAAAACATCCATGCTGCTTCTGCTGAGCTCGGGGCTACTGGCGACGGCCGAAGCTCGCACTAATCTCAACGGTACATACGTTTTCTTCGGCGACCGAGCGTGTACTCTCTCGTCGACGGCTTTTGCGAATGACGCTAGCGGAGCTCCTACAGTCATCGCAGGGCCTGTATTCCGTCAGAGCGCAGTAGATACGGGGGCCTTCAATTTCAGCCCTAACGGCACCGGTATCCAGACTGGGCGGAGCAGCACTCTCGACCTGACTGACACGACGGTGGGAGATTCGATTCAGAGTCTCAGCGATTTCTCGGTCCCGTTCACCTATGTCGTCAACCCGGATAACACCCTGGATATCAATTTCGGCGAGGGAACATTCACGGTCGTGCTGGGAGCCGGCACTGGAAATACGGGCACGACGAGCCCACGTTTTGAGCATGATCAGTTGGTCAACGGTGGAAGTTCGTTTATTGCCGGACGCCCTGTCGACATCGAGCAGCAAACAATAACCACTGATGAGACCGGCGGAGGCTCAATCACCCAATACCGGCTGTGCGCAAGATCCGGCCTGCGAGCGAGGACGAAATGAGTTTTCTGTGCGGCGATCTGTTTTAGCGATACCAATCTGTTGCCGCTACTGACCATCGTTCCGCCTCGGCTCATTCGGTTCCGCTCGTAGCATAGCCACTATGAGGCATCGCCTCGCCGAGCGCTCAGCACGCGACCATTTCTAAGGTCTCTCCATCAATCGTGACCATAGTGGCTTCAGCGATTAGCAGAAGCCATATGAATTCGAGCGGAAGTCTCTACTTCTGCATAAGCTCGCGCAGCCGAGACTTGAAAGCCATCTCTGCCGGTGAGCGGCCGTTCGATTCAAGCCATGCCTCGAAGTCTCGCATACGCACCGTGTGCTTCACTTCAGGTTGCTTTGACCACGACCGTAATGGTCGTCTGGCTGTGCCCGATGAGGATTGCCCGACGGCGCCGCCCGCGACCGTCAGGAGTTGGACCTGCAGATGGCCTTGAGCTGGTCAGCGATGTGGCTCAAGGGGCCGCGAGCCCCTGAACGGGAGCCCGCTCTGGTGCGCGCGCAGATGCTGTGTGAACAGTTAAGGGATAATACCGAGCTCATGGAAGCGCTCGTGGCGCTGGCGATCAGTTGCTACGGCCGGAGTGATTTCGAACGGGCGCGAGAACTGGCCGGGAGGGTCCTTGTTACCGCCCAGCACCTCGCTTCTCCGGCTATAGTTGCGGGTGCCCATGCTGTACTGGGCGTGGTCGGGTTTTCCACCGGTCAGTTTCAGACGGCGCGCGTACACTTCGAACAGGCCGTCGCGCTCTTCGATGCCGATCCAGCTCGCATTCGTTTCTACGGCGCCTATCTCGCTATTAACGCCTCCAACATCCTTGTCGGCGTCCTCCTCATCCTGGGCTATCCGTTAGGGGCGCGTAGCCGAGCCAACATGCTGCTGACGACAGCACGCCGGTCTTCCGACCCGCCTTCAATTGCCGTCGCCTTGTTCAGTTATGGTATGCACCATATTGTCCTTCGCGACACCGGAATGGTGGCGGAGCGGGCCGACGAACTGTTTTCGATCGCGGCTGAGCACGAGATAGCGATGAGTTTGATCGCTGCTACTTTTTTGCGGGGCTGGGCCGCGGCCGCCGCTGGGCGAACGGAGGAAGGAATCGCCGAGATGCGCCGAGCTGTATCGGATCCCATGACCGCCGAGCTGGTGTCGACCTCCTTGATGCTCGCTGCCTTGCCGGAAACATGTGGTAAACACGGACAAGCGGGAGAAGGACTCGACTGGGTGGCCAAAGGCCTGGCGACGGCGGAGAAGAAAGGTGTAAGAGTGGCGGAGGCGGAACTCCACCGGCTCAAAGGCGAACTGCTGCTGATTAAGGATGCCGGCAACACGGCGGAGGCCGAGCATTGTTTGCGCACCGCGATCAATGTTGCCCGCCGCCAGGACTCCAGGCTTTCGAACTCCGCGCGACAGTCAGCCTCGCGCACCTGCTGCGCGAGACCAATCGTCGCGATGAGGCGCGCACTATCCTCACGGAAATCTACAACTGGTTCACCGAAGGCTTTGACACCGCCGATCTGAAAGACGCCAAGGCTCTGCTCAAAGAGCTAAACGCGTAGGTAGTTCGGTCTGTCTTATGACTGCTTTTCCTCGAGAGCCACTCCAAAAAACTGGACTGAGGACTAATCGAAGGGTCTCGACAGTTCAAATCCGAAGACTGGCTGCTGGAGCGGACTGGATTTGAACCTGCGAGCCCCCTCATTGTCTTTGAGCATGAGCTTGCAGCTTGATCCTTTGAAGAGCAAGCAGCGGTCAATTCGATTCGAGCGAATTGGAGTAGTCGGCTCGATTACGTTCGCAACATCTGACGTACCCAAGGGTGTCGAGCGTTCAAATCCAGTCCGCTCCAGCAGGAGTCTAGCTTCTGCGCATCTCGAAATGTGGCACTCGCTGGGGCCCAGTTCTAGCAGGATGTGACGGGCGAGAACATTCACGGACTGAGCGCTCCGACGCCGAACTCTCTTGAGCCTTAATCTGAGCCGGCTAGTGGTTATGCTTAAAGCTGGTACTGGGTGAAGCTCGCGGATTTCTCTTCGAAAAAGCCCATGCGGTACGGTATCAATTAACACTACGTTGTGAAGATCGGGAGGTGTCCCTTGGCCGATCTCATCAAGGCGCTGATTCAAGTCAAGGATCCATTGACTCTTGCAGCATTTCTTAGCGCGGTTTTGCTGGTCGCTTTCCGAACTCGGAAAGTTCCCGAAATGTTCTTCGAGTTGCTGAAAGAGAAGCTGACGAAAGAACGCTTTGCCCAGGTGCTGCAACGTTTCATGGTGCTCGGATTCAGTTCGCTTTGCGTCCTGTGCGCGGTAGCGGTGACTGGCCAAGTTCTCGCCCGAAGGACGCAGGCGCAACCGCTCAGTCTACAGGACCTCCGCACGGAATTGGCGACCATCCGAACTACCGACGAGAAGTCGACAGCGGCTCTCAACTCTTATGCAGAGGGCTTAGCGCGAATCAATGCGGGGCAAATCGCCCAGGCGATTGCTGCACTGCAGAAGTCAGTGGATCAGGTCCCCAGTCTGACCGCAAATTACACGCTCGCGTATCTGTTCCAAAGGGAGGGCAATCCTAAGCAGGCCAGACAATACGCAGTTAAGGCGTCGGCGCTGGCACAAATGCGTGGGGACATCCTCGCTGCTGTCAGTATGGAACGCTTGGCCAATAATCAAGCGCAGATTGAGTCATCAGCAACGTACTATTCCTACAGTTTCGGTGCTCCGCAGCTTGGCCGCGAGTGGAGGGTCGTAAATCCGGACCCGGCCCGGTGGGTCATAGAGCCCAGAAACCAATCAATCATGATCATTACTCACCTGGGGCCGTGCCCCAGCATGAAGGATGGGAAGAACCTCTTACTTCTGGAGAAGCAACTGCCTACGGATGACTTCGAAGTGATCGTCAAGGCCTCGATCCAGCTTGACGACGGTGTCCGGCTCGCGATGGTCCTGTTCAACGATGAAGCCAATTATTTCTGGATGACCCTCGAGCGAGGGAGCTACAATCTTCCCGGGAATGCGTATAAGTTCGCGTATTTTCAAAAGATCTTCCAAGGACAGCTTGCCGGTAGCTACAGAGCCGAGAGCGGTGATCACGTTTATCTGAAGATCGACCGCGACGGCGATGAATACACCGGAAGCTTCGCGAGCATCGACCCCACCAAACTCGAAACCCCGGAATCGATTCAATGGACTAAGCTAGGCACTCTCCCCTGGATTCGGTTCCAGGGCAAGCTTGCGCTTTGTGCCGTTAACGCATGGGGAAATCCTCCGGAGGTAGCCGCTCAATTTTACTCCGTGTTGATTCGTCGAAAGCACTAGCCGACCGCTCGGATAGGTTTAGTGTGATGCCCGAGATTTGTACCCCGATGGCGCGTGTTTCGCCTTACGGTTGACCCGCAAAATTTCGGACTAAGCCTGCAAGTGAGAAGTACGCCTTGGGCCGGCCAGCACCCCGGCCAACGGTGAGAAATTGCCGAAATATCGCCCTGGTAGTCGGCATTGGTCCGTTCTCCGGTGCCCGTCGACTGGCACAAACGCACACCAATGCGGCGATTCTCAGCGGCTGGAGCGAGAGACGCGCAAAGCGCAGACTGGCGGCTGGACCGGACTGGATTTGAACCTGCTAGCCCCCTCATAACATGTATTCCTGTGAGTGGAGAGCGCAGCTTGATCCTGCCGAGGAAGAACAGGCGGATCAGCGGATCAAGGGAAGCGAATCGCAATTGCAGACGTGGCCCAAGTGCTTCTTGGTGTTTGTCCGGCTCCCGCACGGCGAGCCGCGCGACGGGTCGTCAACAAAACAGCCCTTGCGCGATTGGTAAGCCGATCATGGCACCCAGAGTTTGCTCCCAGTCCGGAGTCGAGCTGCACCTGACATCCGAACAAGATAATGCAGTGGGCGGTCTCGGAGGTTCAAATCCAGTCCGCTCCAGCAGGCGGTCCGGCTTTTCCACGACCCGCCGCAGACCAATCGGAAATTCCCTGGGGTTCTCCTGTGGCGCAAACGATTTGACACCGTTATATCGCGGACGACGGTGATGTGGGCATAAATCGTCCCCGGTGCGCCGCCCGGATTACTGGGACCTAAGGGGCAGCTGCAATCGGTTCGAGGCGGATCGGAACCGTGGTGCAGTTTTTTCCTGTGAGCAGACCGGGGTAGCTGTCGGTGCCGGTGAGGAAGCGTACCCACCAATCAGCGAAGCCGTATTTCTGCCGCATCAGCCGGTGCACTTTTGGGTCCGCGGCGGGAGCAGCTTGCGCGCGGTAGCGGCCGGTCTTGCTCCCGCGTTCGACTTCGACGATCGCGTTCGCGTCCATATGCTGGACCCACCACTGGGCGTTGGCGTTGCCGGGATGGATCCAAGAAACCCCTCCATCATCCACGATCCAGAGCCGCGAGCGATGAATGGCCCCGGACGGCGTGGGCTCATGCACGACCACAACCTCGTTCCCAATTTCAATCAGGGCGAAGTGTGCGCCGACCAGAGCAGCGATAACGCCGGCAATCACCGCGACCGCAGTAATCAGTTTCCTTAGGATGCGCACCTGCTCAACCTTGGTCTTCTTCTGGCACAGACCGCAGGTCTGTGCCACACAGACCCGCGATCGTGCCACCGTGGTCCGAGTTGTGGTTGCGTTCGCAGGCCCCCTCGATGACTCTACAAAAGCTGCTGAAGCTCTCGATCATCGACCAGTCGCCGGTGCCGGCCGGATTCACGGGCAATCGGCCCGCAAGAAGCTGTACGCGAAGATTGATAGGTACGAGCTCGAAAGGCCCGCGGCGAGAACTGAACAGGCGCAAGGAGTTTTTCAACTCCGAGCCTAATACAGCCTGCGGCACAGCTTTAACTTGCGTCTAGGGCCTGATTGGCCGACCGAAGGTCACTCTCGCGATGGACCGCCAGAACCTTAAAACCATACGCTCCAGCTCGTGGGCTGCAGCTCAAATCTCGGAGCAAGTATCATTATCCGTGGCGGAGTTGCACAAGGAGTTCCGAGTGATGATAGTCCAGGTCACGGGGCGCCGTCGCAATTCCTCGGCAGACCGGTCAGGTCCTGCCGGAAGAGGGTCGCCAGTTCAAGACGACGGAAGGGCCACGTCAATGCCGCTCCGATTCGGTAGCCTCGCCGATAGAGCGAGGATGACCAGAGCAGCTGCCGAAAATGGCGAAGGCCCGATCGGGCTTGCCGGTCAGCTTAACAGCGTTGAAGACTGCTCCGAGAGCGGCGGTGCTCCAATCTGGGTTATCTGACAGCCCAAGAGTTAGGCCTCCACACCTTGGCGAAAATCGGAATTGCCCTGCGTCGATGATCCTAGTTGCAATCTATTGTCTTACTGCAAAGATGTGAACCCGATGTCCACTCCCACAACCTGCTGTCCCCCCTCGCGGTGTGATCGCTGGGCATTGAAGTATGACGCGTTGCGCGTCGAGTGAATTGAAATCCTGTCGAGGCCCCCTTCGGAATGTTTGCGAGTGTAGATGGCACAGCGACGCCCTCATGGAGCACTAGGCGGCGGCGGTCGATCCGTATAGTACGATGAACTTGGGTTAGAAAGTCGCCTGCCACCGTGGCAACGCGTTGTACTCCTCGGTCCACAGGTTGCGGAGCAACACTGCTAACGACAGTTGACCGACCACGTTTTGCCAGTGCGCCGTGCCGACCGCGAGCAAAACGGGCGCAGTGTCCCACCCGACCCCACGGGGCGCTTCGAGCCTCTCAAGATTCAGCGCTATATGTCGACCTTGGAGAACCGCGACCTGAGGCCGAATTTTCTCTGGCGAGGTCGCTGCAGCTCGCAGTCTGATTGGCTCGCCGTCGAGGAGGAGCTCAAAGGAAATGCTCGCCCCCAGCTAACAAGCCTAGAAGCCGTGGCGCGGCCTGCACGGCGACGACGTGGAAGCGCACCTTCGCCTCTTTGCCCGCGGAGAGCCCGAGTATCGACGGTGGGCGGATTCCGAATTGGGTGTAGTCGAAGCTGGCGACCCCTTCGGCCGTCAACCGCCCATCGTT
>Ga0187846_10001477_pt1 | contig 13277 bp, 15 predicted proteins | sample TC_taG_FD_161473 | JGI IMG/M metagenome (GOLD analysis project Ga0187846, IMG submission 161473) | Biofilm microbial communities from the roof of an iron ore cave, State of Minas Gerais, Brazil - TC_06 Biofilm (v2) | ecosystem: Environmental > Terrestrial > Deep subsurface > Cave > Wall biofilm...
CCCACACTTCGCGGCCGCCCGCGGTTTTGCCTGGGAGGAGGGCGGGCAAGAGCCCGGCCACCTCTCGCTTCCCGCTCTCCCCGAAGAGGCGATCGGCGGCGAGGTCGTCGTGCATCCATACGAGCCCGCTGATGGCGACTCGGACGGGATTCTGACCTGCGTTCCTCTGATGCGAGCGGGGCGATTGCTGGCCTGGCTGTGCGGGCTCGGAGACGCACCGGGCGCATCCTCGGATTCGGTGCTCCGCCGCCTCCGCGGGATGGCCGCGCAGGGGGTCTCCGCGCTTGACGCGGCTCGACTGCACGAGGAAGTGCAGCGCATGGTCAGCGTCGATCCCAAGATGTCGCTCTACGCCTGGAACGGGTTGAAAGCCTTAGTGGCCGACGACATCCGGCGCTGCTCTGGCAGCAACCTTGTCTTCTCGCTGGCGGAGATCCAGCTCGAAGACTACGGAAGCACCTGGGTGGATGACAACGATCGGGATCTGGCGCTTCGCCGCGCGGTTCATCTCCTCCAGGCGCCGCTCCGGCACATCGACGTGCTCGCACACGACGGAGGCGGCCGGTTCGCGCTGCTGCTCCCGCGACTCACCAAGGAACGGGCGGCCGAACTGGTGCAGGGTCTGGCAGAGAAGCTTGAGGAAGACACCGTCGCCGCCCGGCTTCTGGGAGTGAATCGACTGGTCGTTTCGGCCGGGGTCGTCACCTTTCCGGAGGATGGAGCCAGCGTTGCGGCGCTCTTCGACGGGACAGGGGGGCTGCTCGCGGAGGGTGCCACGACCCCGGTGCGCGTGAGAGTACTTGTTTCCTAGTTTCCAGAATATCCAGACGCTCGGTCAGCCCTCTCCAAGTACACCCTTCCCGTTGGCGCGCAACAGTATTGATGAAACAGCGTCGGGTGGCGTCGCATCGCTTAGAACAGCAGCCCCTGTTGACAGGGCCGGGAACCCGGCCGTAGACTGGCGATGGCGGGAGTGCCGCCTTCGCGGGGGGCGTGGTGTAGCCTGGTTTAACACACCTGCCTGTCACGCAGGAGATCGCGGGTTCAAATCCCGTCGCTCCCGCCAATCCCAAGCCAGGCAAGGATTTTCGCGCGATCGGCCCCCAGGTTATCCACAGCGAAGGCGGCGAAAAAGCAGGTGAGGTGCTGTGGTCCGATGCTCAGGCATCATTCCTTCTGAGCAAACAGGTCGCCAACTGCTCAGGCCGCACCCTGGGGATCTACCGCGACAACCTCGGGCGCTTCCCGCGGGAGACGGGGGGCACCCGCACGCTCGACGAGGTCTCACCGCTTCTGGTGCAGCGGTACCTCACGCGCCTGCGTGAGCGCCTCGCGCCGGCGAGCGTCCACCAGCACTATCGCTGTCTCCGGACGTTCTTCGCCTGGTGTGTTCACGCCGGTCTCTTGACCAGCACCCCCATGACCGGGATCACCGTGCGGGTCCCCAAATCCCTGCCGCGTGTTCCCGAGGACGATCAGGTCCGCCGCCTCCTGGCAGTGTGTCCCAATACGTTCGAAGGCCAGCGCAGCAAGGCACTCGTGGCGCTCCTGGCCGATTCGGGTCTCAGAATTTCTGAGGCACTCAGACTTCGAATCGAAGATATGAACTTTGCGACCCGCACCTTCATGGTCCGGGGCGGCAAGGGCGGTAAAGACTCGACGGCCTTCTTTGGGGCCGAGACCGCGCAGCATGTGCGCAAGTGGCTCCAGGCCCGGCGCGAGGCGGTGCCGGAGGACTTCCTGTTCACCAACCAGGAGGGAAGGCCGCTCAGCCGGTATTGGGGGACGCAAATGCTTCACCGGCTCTCGCTGCGCGCTGGCCTGAGCCGCAAGATCGGTCCCCACGCGCTCCGCCACTATGCCGCGACATCGATTCTCAAGCAAACGGGCGATCTGGAACTGGTCCGCCAGGTGCTGCGCCATGAGAGCCTGGCGATGGCGCTGCGGTACGCGCAGCTCGCAAAGCCGGAGGTGTCCAGGAAGTTCAGGCGAGCCTCGCCGCTCGATAATCTGCGAGCGGGGAGGTAGGGGATGCTGGCGCCGGAGTTCAGCGGAGTCGCTACACCAGCCGAATCGGGCATCTCGACTCCGAGGTCGGATGCGGCCCCCGGTTTCCATCTGTGCATGCACATCGGACATGCTCAGCATGCGTCACGAACCCAAGCGTCCAATAAACGATTCGCCCTTTGTTCATTTCACTCACGCTTTTTCCTTCCGGCCAACACATTTAGGGTATCGGCAAGGGCAAGGACCCGCACCCCCCCGAGGAGGCGCCCAAAGAGATGACCGAAGTGACTTCGGTCCCCCGTGACCAAAATGTCCGCGTCCGCCTCGACTGCCGCAGCAAGAATCGGTGCATCTTCATCCGGAAGTCCTTGTCGCCGAGCCCAGGAGACTCGGGGTGAGGCGGCCTCCGGAACCGTGGTCACGAATCGCGTCAGGCGTTCAAACCGCCCCACGGCGTCGGGGTATCGACCCTCGAGGTTCCGCCGAGCCTCGGCCAGGGCGTGCGCGGATGTGAGGAGTGTGCAGGCCCCTCGTTGCGAGAGTGTGAAGAGAGCTGCGGATCGTCCTTCTGGGCTGATTGCGGCGGCGAATAGGACGTTCGCATCCATGAACACCCGCATCAGCGGGCCGCGCGGATCCGACGCTTGACTCGTCGCTGCTCCTCGGGAGTTATGCGGTCCTCGGCAAGGAACTCATTGATGCGCTTTTCGCTGTAGATCTCAATAGGGTAGACCCCCGCGGGCTTGAGCAGGATGCCGCCCTCTGGAGTGATGTCCACCAGCAGCAAGGCTTCGCCCTCCAGACCGAGGCGCTTGAGGACGGCCTTGGGGAGCGAGACCTGACCCTTCTTGCCCAGTCGCACGACCTCCATAGCGATCTCATTATACGGCAGTTTCCCGGCATCTGGCAAGCCGGATTCCGGCAATCCGGCCCGGGACACGATGCTCGTTGGGAACCCGCGGCAGGCATCTAGGGTGCCATGTTCAGGCGAACGTCCGTTCATTCAACCAATGGACCTTCAAACTGTCGAGCGGGGAAGCCTTGCGAAACTTGCGACCGACCTCGACTTGGTTCAGTCGGGCATAACGCAATGTCATGGTCAGGCTTTCATGACGGAGGACCTCGCGGACGAGGTACAGATCGCCTGTCTGCTTAAGAATGGACGTGGCGGCATAATGGCGCAACGCATGGGGGCCTACCTTGTGGCGCAAACCGGCACGGACCGAAAGCCGGTGCAAAATGTGGCAAGCGTGATGGCGGGAGAACGGCATGCCGTGGGAGTCGGTGAAGAGAAAATCCTCGCGCGCCGAGCCACGACGCGTGCGTAACCACACGCGCATCGTTTGAGCAGTTTCCGTTCCGAAGAAACCTACTCCATCCTTGCCGCCCTTCCCACCCTTCACCCGGAGCTTCTGATCCGCAAAATCTACGTCCTCAATGCGGAGGTGTAGAGCCTCGGAAATGCGGAGACCGCTGTCGACGAGAAGCGCCACAAGAGCCCTGTTCCTCCGTCCTTCGAACGTGTTGGAGCAGGCGTTGAAGAGAGCGCGTACTTCTGAGTCCTCTGGCACATGCGGAAACGTCTTCGGCGCCTTCATCCTGATCGCGCGCATTGGTGTATCCGCAAGAAGACCGGTCTCGACACACCAGGCGAAAAATGTCTTAAGGGTCCGGAAGTGCTGGTGAACGCTCACCGGTTTCATACATCCCAGTAAATCAGCCAAGTATAGCTGGAGCGTCCCTACATGGACCTCGGCCAGCGTGGCGATAGCAGTAGCCTTCTGAAACCGGGCGAGATTATCGGAATAGAGCCGTGCCGTCGCTGCCGAACAATTCTGCACACGGCGGGACAGTAGGAACGCCTCGATGGCGTCTGAGAGGGACTGGAGCATCAGCGAAGGGGGGGAGCGTACTCGCGTGCAATCATCTGACGCTTCTACTCACTGCATTGCTTCTCATCCACGGCCCCCCATTCAAAATAGGCGCCTCCATTTCGGCCTGAATCAGTCGCGTGCCGTCCGTTGCGATTCCGCGACCATCTCGACCAGGGCTCTGAAGGCGCGCTAAGCTCCATGTCCGGCACCGATGATGGAGATATCGCCACCCACCCGCCGCGGCCAGGGCTGATCCTCATGGGAGCGCCCTTAGCGCAGGCGCGGCCTCGGCGGGGGCAAGCAAAGCGGAACGTTTCATGGGCTATTTCAGGTGGGGCGCCACAAATCATCGGGATCGAGATAGGCGCTAGGATTGTTCTGATATTCCGGGCGCGCCGTTCTTGTAGGCAAGGTTCCAGTACTCACCGTGACAGGCGGAGTGATCCGTGGCAGCGCCGACGGGGGCGTCATAACGGCGCGCAGCCGCGCGTTGAGCCGCCAGTCAATGCGTGAGGCACGGACAGGCGGGAAACCGGCGACGAAGACGAAGACCTGGTCTGCAGCGACTTGACGGAGTGTGTGGGCCGGGATCAGCGGGCGCGAAATCTGCGTCGTGGTTGTGGTCGGCGTCTGTCCTTTGATGTTGGTGACCGCCATCGAGGGAACCAGCGTGTCACCGCACCTGCGCGCGATGTGTTCGGAAGTCGCAAGATCCTCGGGCCGGTAAAACACCTGGCTGCGAGCATTGTCCAATATGGTCGTGGCTCCGGCACGTCCGTAGGCGGCCTCCAGTTGCGCGAGGGACTGTACGTAAACGACCATGCTCATGCCTCGACCTGCCGTTGTGCTCATCAAATCGGGGAGGCGCGGGATCGGCGTTCGTCCTGCCTCATCGAGCAGCACAAGAAGAGAATGCGACGACATGGTGGGGCTGCAGTCGTATTGATGCATTAGCGTAGAGAACAGCGCGAGGACCACCAGCCGATAGAGGGGCGCCAAGCTGGTCAGGGTACTCTCGCGGAACCGCAGGTAGAGCGTGGTTGGATGTGTTACAAGGTCGGCTGCGCGGAAGTCCGCCCCGCTCAGCATTCCCAACACCTCCGGGGTCATGTATGGAGAGAGCCGCGTGGTTAGGGTGGACCAGGTGGAGAGGAAGAACCGGTCTGCGAGCTGCTCGCTCGTGAGCGGCGGCCGGTGTCCCAGGAACTTGACGAGTTCGAATTCAACTGCGGGATCCTGCACCGCAGCAACAGCAGCAGCAAACTCCTGCGGACCGCCCGCGATGGCGTCCCGGATGAAGGGCCAGGTGGGCCGGGGGAGGTGCCGAGCTGCAAGCGCCGCGGCTTGAAACCCACTCGCCGCGCGCTGAGCGAAGACGGGGTCTTTATCCCCATCGGGCTGCATAAGGAGCTGGGCGGCCTCCGGAAACCCGTTCGGAAGGTCGAGCAGGTCGGCGAGCGGATCGTATCGATGACCGTGGCCCGAGGGATCAAGCACGACAATGCGAGATCCAAGTTCCCGTTGGCGGTATCCCGCGGTCAGTCGGAAGAGTTCGCCTTTGATATCGCTGACCACGGCACTTCCTTCCCATGCCAGGAGCTGCGTGGTCGCATGAAGGCCTTTTCCGCAACGCGTTGGTCCGCAGATCAGCAGATGCCCCGGTTCGGGTGCATCGTGTGTGGGTTGCGTGGCGAGCAAGCGGCCCCGTCCCCGGCGCGGCCACCACATGCCCAACAGCAGGGCGCGGCCAGCGTCGCGTACGCTCAGCCGGAGCGGGTTCACGTCGCGGCCGGCCGCCCATCTGGTGATGTACGGGTTCTTGAGTGTGGGGACAAGACGAATCCTCAGGCCCCACAGCAGTAGGCCAAATGGGGCGAACCACAGGGTTGCTGTGGCCCAGGGATGGTTTCCAAGCGGTTGGACAGCGAACAGGAATCCCGTGCCGCCAACGGCGGTGGCGACGAGTGGCGGGAAGGAAAGACCAAGCGCGTTCAGCACATCGGGGAGGGGACCGCCATCCAAAGCCCACCAGAGCACTCCGAGTGGCCACCATGCCGCGCCAAGCACGGCGGCCACAAAGAGACGGGCGGTGCCAAGTACGATGACGAGGGCGGCGGGTGTCAAGCGGGTTTGATGTGTGAGCACCCGGAACATGAGGAGGTAGGTGATGTGCCCCTCGCCGCCCCAATGGACCCAGAAGAAGTCGGCGGCGAGCGGAAACGCGATCAAGGAGACCAAGGTCACAAGGCTGAACTGCTGCTCGCGAGTCAACATCGTCAGCGGTCCATCTCCTGTTGAATTTGCCGGTCCTGGGAATGCGCGACTTCAGAACCCTGGTCCGTGACCACATCTAACTGTTGTTCATACGAGCGCGCAGCTGTCTCGCGAAGGCCTTGAAGGTCACGGACACACAGCCGCCGGTCGACCGCTGCGATGATGTGGACGTGATCGTTCGCAGAGTGATCTCGGTGTTCAATCCCGATCCACTGGATCTCCGCGTCCAGGCGCCCGGCCAAGTATTCCATCGTGTCGCGCGCCACATCGCGAAGATCGGCGTTTGTCTCGCCCCCGGGTGAGATCATAAGACGATACAGGTAGCGATCCGCGGAAGCGTCGACGAGAGCGTACGCGCTCTCTTTGGACACGGTATCGGTCTGGGGACCGAAGAGCTCACGTATAACCGGCTTGTCCGTTTCCCGGCCGGGGCGGTGCGTCACATAACGGATGCCCGCCTTGGTGCGCTTGGCAGCTGCCGGGCCGTGGGCGTACTTAGCCTTCAGGATCATCGGGACCGCTCCGGGCGCTAACGGATGCCGGCGTGTCGCTGGCTGTATCGTCGAGCACCTGGCGGAGTTCTTGCAGCGGACGGCGCAGACTGTCGACGGCCGCCTTCCAACTTCCTTCGCGGATCGCTTGCGCCGACCGAGCGTCCTGCTGGTGAGCGAGGAGATTGAAAATCTCACGGCGCGCTGCGATGGACTCGAGCGCCGTGCGGGCAAGCAAGTGAGCGAGCCGATTCCCTACGGCCCGGAGTTCCGTCCGGACGACATGACGGATCTCGACGACTAACAGGTTTGCGCCGGCATCCGCCGCGTGGTGTTTGAGGGCCTCCCTGAGCAGCGCGGAGGTGATCTCGCTGACGGTGAGCTGATGGGTCGCTGCGAGGTCACGCACCCCGCAGGCTGTTTCCGCGTCGAGCCATGTCGTGAACTTCGTCCGCCTCGCCATCGTCGTCTCCGCGACCGGTCATCGACAAGGCGGTAACGGGGCCTGTGGCACCGGTTGCGTCACCGACCAGGCTACGCAGGCGAGCATGATCGCGAGTGTGACCGTGTAGCCAAATGCGGCTGTAACCCGGTCGGCTCTACCGAGGGTGGACACGATATCGAGCCACAGCCGTCGGGTAAACAGCGCGAGCGATGTCACAATGGCTGCCGTCCCGACCAGGACGATTGCGACTCCCGCCGCCGGCGCACTGCTCGCGAGACTGCCGCTAACACCCGTCATGATCGCCAAGCCAAGGAGCGTCGCGGCAAGCTCCCCGAACGCGAACGTCACACTGATCGCGCAGGTCAAGATCAGCGAAATCAAGTGAGAAAGGCGAATCCCTTGGCGCTCTTCGATTCGTGTCGCGTCTTCCCCCACGGTGTAGCCTCCTCGGTGCTGTGGCGTGATTTTTATCTAGGTTCTAATAGTCCCCTAGATAATACCGAGAGTAATATCAGCCGTCAAGAGCCTACTTGTATCCATGGGACTAATATGTTAGGATGAGTCTTGCGGGCTATCCAGATCCCATTCCTTAGGAGGATTGGCTCAGTGCCCAAGCGGAGCTTGCGTCCGGCGCGTGGTGGAACAGGGGACGCTCGCCTCGGTCGGAAAATCCGTGAACTAAGACTTGCGAAGAATATGAGCCAGCAGGATCTCGCGCAGGCCGTAAGCGCCCGCCTGGACAGTGCGCTGAGCCAAGAAGCCATTAGCCACTACGAAACCGGCCTCAAGATGCCGCCGTTGCGGACGATGAGTGCCCTGGCGCAGGTGCTAGAGACAACGGTTGACGGGATACTCGGGGCTGGGCGGCACCCGGCCGCCGAGCGCGTAGTGCAGGAGTATGACGTGCTCCGAGCGCATGACGATCTTGCCCGGTTAGTCAACGAGATCGTTTGGCAGGGCGGCACTCCGGCTATGCAGGAAGAACTCGCCCAGATGGTCCGGCGGCGCTTGGAGGCGCTCACCAAGCGCAGTGTCCGGTCTGGAGACCGTGCAAGGCAGGTACGAGACTCCTTGGAGGCATTGGTGCCGGCCTCATAGGAAACGCGTATGACGCGAGACGCGCGGGCGGTGCGACGATCTCTGGAGCAACTACGGGAGATGCCTGGGGCGGCCAATCGTCTCGCGCGATTGGCCGGCATACCGGTCACGAACTCTCGGCAGGCTCGTCATATACTCGTGCTCGTGCGCCGCATACAGGTGGTGGCTTGCGTGCTCAAGTGGTTCATGAGAGGCTTGTTGTGGGTTTCGACGGCGATCACGCTTCTGTTGGCTTGGTACGTTGTGCATACCTTTGGTTGGGAAGTCTTCACACAAGACCAGCCGGTCCGTATGGCGAAAGGGTTCATGTTCATGCTGAGAGATGCGGCCCCGACGATGTTTATCGGATACGGAGGCGGCATTTTGCTTTTCGGGTTGTTCTGCCTCGCCTTGCGACTCTGGGGATTGAAGGAGCGTCGCACCGGCCACGATGCTGGCGCCGACAAAGGCGCGTAAGAGCGGCGCGGTCCCACGCCTCAAGCAGCAATGCCACGACGTACTCCCGATCGGCGTCGCTTACGAGCGGTCGAGCGGTTTCGGCCGCGTCGGTCGGTGTACCGATGACTCGGGTTTCTGAGGCCACCGAACGCTCCCTCACGATGGCGAGATAGACAAGCGGAAGTTTGCACATGGGCGCATCCTTTCTGTCGAACTTAGACCCCTGCCGCCGCCGCTGGGCGAGAGTGGTCCGCACCCGAGCTGAAGCGTGTCAAGGGCGGTTCTTGAACCGTCGCGGAGCGATCGTGACCCTGGACACGCGGAGGGCGAGAGCGCAGGCTGTTACAGTGGGCGGCGAATTTAGCGAGGTGAAAAACACAACCGCCCGCGTCTTCATCAACGCGGGCGATTTTTGCTGTGTTCTTAGCTCCTAGGTGTCAGGATCCAAGGACCAATTCTGATGCGGTGACATGAGCGCTGTTCATCAATTCGGGCGTCGATTGTTGTATTGTACTTTAGCGCTGGCTATTCTGGCCTCAGCGCTCACGCAGAGCTTACTATCCAAGGTGGACGCGCGCGTTAGCGCGCGTCCTTATCTTGCATTACCCGGCGCGCTAACGCGAGATTCGCCTCCACCAGCTATTTAAGCCGCGGCGCCGGCGTCAAGCCACATCTTGCCTTACAAGTTGTCTGCACTCGGTTCGAATCCCCTCCGCCCCAGTACCCACCATCCTAAAGGCCTCTCGACCAAGACAGGATCGATAGAGAATAGCATAAAAAGGATACGAGGGGATTGAAGGGAGAAGACAGAGTACACTGAACACGGAAAGGATACTATGCTGCAGAGCGATCCTTTGATTATCACCCCCGACCGGCCCGGCGGTGCGGGAGCGTATTACAGCACAGATGGCGGGGCCACGCCGCTTTCAGCTCTGAGCAATAACGGCGAGGACGTGAGCGGTGGAACACTGGCTGACTACTACGTGGACCAAATCACCGAGAATTTTTGGTTCACTTCGTACTACGATCAGTCGCTCTACGGCCCCAATCAGAACGGTCCCTGGACGGTCGTCCCCTCCATGCCCGCTGCCATCTCCGGGCCCGCCGGTCACGTGACAGGTTTCCTCCGGCGCGCAAACGGGCCCTGGCTCGCGACGTACCTGTGGCAGGGGAACGAGGGGTGGATGACCCAAACCGCTTATGCAGTTTCCACGGACCAAGGAGCTTCGTGGACCTCGTACAGGACGCCCACCTTCACCTCCGGCACAGGGCCGCAGCACTACGGGTGGAATGTGGTAATCTGCGAGGACAACGCCGGGAACCTGTGGGCGACCGGTTCGGCGCAAGACAATCCCGCTAACCCGGGGGAGTGGCACACGTACCTCTGGATGAGTTCGGATGGAGGGGTAACGTGGAGCAAGCAACGTGATATCCTGGGTCCGAATAACGGGGTCAACGCTCCTCTCTTCGCGGTTGTCTATGGTCGGCGCGACTGGCCGCACTTCTTCTGGATGATTTATCAGGTCTATCCTCCCACCGCCGACGTGATCCTTTCCGTGGATGGCATCACTGATGTACACATGCCCTCATGGGTGGGGACTATCCCCGTGTACACGAACTATAACCCAGCCCCCAGCGCAGAGAATCCAGGGACCTTTCGCTCCTGGATTGCCTACCTGCCGGATAGTGAGACATGGCTCATCATTGTGCCCGGAGGGGACTCGACTGCAGTCCAGGGCTTCGTGTCCGAGAGTACAGACAAAAACGGGACATCATGGGGCCCGCTGGAATGGACGCACGCCCCAAATGATTCAGCTGGCATCCCGATTGCCGTAGGTGCTGGTCTGGGAATCCTGCCCTGGATCCAGTATGTAGGCGGGAACCATGTTATGCTCCGGCGGACCGCTCCGGACGTCTTCGAAGCGATTGATCCTCCGCCCCTGGTAGACACCTCATTCGCTACATGCGTTGATATCTACGCAGGCGCCAGCATATTCTGGGGGGTGGACTCCTTGGCGGTGGTCAATCAAGCTTTCTTCAGCGCCGTTGCGTTCCATGCGGGAACACCGCCAGCTTTTTGGGGGCGGTACATTGGGGAGAAAGGTACCCTAAAAGAGGGCGAGGTAAATTTTCTCCATAATAACAAATGCAAGATTCTCGTTATCTTCGCAGACACCGGTACCGGCCCACTCCGAAGTAAACCGCAAGGCATACGACATGCCAAGGCGGCGATCGAAGCCGCTCAGAAACTTAACATTCCAAGCGGCGTTTGGATATATGCAGATACGGAGTTTCCCGACCAGTCGCCTACTGCGGATTGGTTCGCAGGATGGTTCGGGACCTTACAGCATTCGCCCTATGGAGCGGGAGTCTATGGCAACACCTCAACTGGTGCAGTGCCAAAATTCGGCAAGGCTTTTTGCGATGCATATCCGCACTTCCCAAATCCTGCTATGGCATATATCTATACTAATCAGCCGCAGCGCGGGTGCGATTTCAGTGACCGGAACTTCAACCCGACGATACTCCAATGCAATCCGCCGACCGTGATACAGCAGTACGTACTCAAATGTACCATTCCCAATACGAGCTTCGTAGTAGACCTGGACCTAGCCAATACTGGAGGCTTTGCAAGTATGTGGTAGCTCAAAAACCGCATTGCCTCGCCCACGATGCATATGCTACTCGCTTTTTTGGCGGATGTATTGCTGATCTTGTGCGCGACCTTAACTTGGCTTGTGACACCACGGCGATCCTTGCCAACACGAAACTCTCCCGTTGCCATGCGCCTGGCGAATGGCGAGAACCGTCTGTTAGGAGGGCGATTTGGGTACTAGTAAGCGAGAGCTTGCTAGCCCCCAAGATTTTGGTGTGTGTCTAAAAGTGGTCAGGCTGAGTTTCGTCCTGAAGAGGTAGGAGTCTACATATGCGAGTCGCTAACTTAATTGGCCTGGTAATCTTAACTCTCGGTCTTACGTATGCGGCCGTACTTGCGCAGATCCGCGATAACGCTCCGGCCCTCGAATCGGTTCGAATGATCGATACGCTGACCGGATGGGCCGTGACCGACGAATCAGGAGCCGAGAGGTTGTTGCACACGAGCGACGGCGGGAGGCATTGGCTTGATGTCAGTCCACTCAACCCTGCCAAGGGACAAATTGTTGACTATCACGTTACTGCGCTTAGCAGTCTCCTTGCGTGGGTAGCATCGTCCGAGCTACCCACAGGAACTCCCACCGGCACCACACGGATCTTTCGCACTAATGACGGCGGGCGCAGGTGGGGGAGTGCAGCCATCCACGCCACCAGCACGCTGTCGATCCATTTCATCAATACTCGTGATGGGTGGCTCCTATCAAACGAGAGAGCAGCGGCAGGAAGCATGGAGGTGAACATTTATCGTTCGACTGACGGTGGGGGAACCTGGATCAAAGTGGAAAGCACCAGATTCAACGACGAAAGTAGCGGTCTCCCCTTTGTGGGTGACAAAGCGGGCCTCACTTTCTTGAACACCATGAGAGGATGGGTGACAGGTGCGATTCTGACTGACGACTCGATTTATCTCTATATAACAAATGACGGCGGGCGCACGTGGGGACAGCAAAACTTGCCCCTGCCTCACCAGCTAACACCGCACTGGAACGATTGGACGATGCCACCGACGTTTTTCACAGCACGGGACGGCATCCTTCCAGTATTCTATGCTATCAGGAACGAGCTCCATAGAGACATTAAGGCGGTTCTAGTATGCTATGCAACGCACGATGCAGGTACTAACTGGACGTACACCACTCCCGTCCCCATTGGCCTAGGAAAGGAGTTCTCGACAAGCTTTGCCGACATCAATCATGGGTGGGTTACGGATGGAGCAGCGCTGTACGCTACGATCGATGGCGGACGCCAATGGACGACGATCCGATCCCCCTCGTTTCTTGTCAACGTGAAACAGCTTGATTTCATTTCGCCGTCCGTAGGATGGGCGGTTAGCCGGACGCCCCCATCCCTATTGAAAACCATGGATGGCGGCGTCACTTGGACGCCTGTGGCCTATACAGTGTGGCATCAATAAAACAAGATCCAAAACTTGGGCCCGCGGTCATAGGGATTGGCCAGCGAAGTCAGGCAATCTCCCCTGTAATCAGCGGCCAGTACGTCAACGACGAAATCTCCCTCCCGATTTGAACCCCCATGGCAGCTTGAAGCAATGCTCATCGAGGGATGGGGCGAACAGGAGTAGGGTGTACTTTCTGAATCGCACTCGGGAGATTAGCGGTTTGATTGAGCTCTCCCGACATGAAACTTCTCGCGGATAGCCGTATTTCGACAGGAGAGGATCCGATCTTCAAGAACAAGATGGTCACCGGTCGAACTGCTATCAGGCGCACCTTGGGTGGGCGAATGTGGCGTCTAACCGCGGTTCTCTTCGCCCAATTGGACCTCTATTGGGAAATCGAATGGGTAGCGCAGGTTGCCCGCCCCCAGCTTTACGGCGGACTTTCGATACGAGGAGGTGAGGAGTGGTGGTGAAGCCAGGTGCAAAGCAGGTGATCCCCCCCCGAGAACCCTTGGAGATCAAGGCCCAGCGAAGGACAAGTGAGCACCAGCCTGTCACGCAGGAGATCGCGGGTTCAAATCCCGTCGCTCCCGCCA
>Ga0187846_10001478_pt1 | contig 13274 bp, 12 predicted proteins | sample TC_taG_FD_161473 | JGI IMG/M metagenome (GOLD analysis project Ga0187846, IMG submission 161473) | Biofilm microbial communities from the roof of an iron ore cave, State of Minas Gerais, Brazil - TC_06 Biofilm (v2) | ecosystem: Environmental > Terrestrial > Deep subsurface > Cave > Wall biofilm...
GCAGCCCGGCGATGCCAGCGAGGCGAAAGCGCCGCTCCCACAGGCCGACCACGGGCCGATTGACCTGCAGCGCCCGGGCCACCTCGTCCTGGCTTCTGCCCTCGGCACGCAGCAACACGATGTGCGCGCGACGCACATCGCGCACCTCCGAACTCGCTCCCCGAACGATGCGCTCCAGTTCCCCGCGCAGTTCAGCATCCAGTTCCAGCGTCCGAACCGGTCGTACCATCGCCGCCCTCGTCTGAACACCGACGCGGTGCGCAGTATGGCACGGTGGGCGCTTTACGCATAGCTATTTGCGAGACACTACACTAGCCAAGGACTGGCCGTGCAGGCGCCGCACTGCAACAGACTCGAAAGGTCGCGCCGGGCTCATTGCCCGGCGCAACCCCTGATTCCGTCAGAGCAGTTTCAGCGCGCAGGCCTGATTCCCGTCCAAGCGGCTTATCGAGCCGAAAATGCCTACAAGGCGCTCGAACAGGCGGCCGGCGGCGACTTCATCACCGACGTTCAGGTTCAGGAGACCTGGACGTACGCCTTCGTGGGGACGGTTCACTGCACCGTCTTTCAGGCGAAGGCGATCCGAGCGAAAGCGAGCTGATCGCGAGCCGGCGCGGAGCCGGCTCAGCTACATCAGGCCACGACCTGCACGCCGTGCCAGAAGGCGCAACGCCCTTCAATCTGGCGGGCGGCCGCGCTCGGCGTGGCGTAATACCACACGGCATCGCGGTTGACCTTGTCGCCGACAACGAGGTCATAGTAGTTGGCGGTGCCTTTCCACGAGCACTCGGTCGTGGTCGAGCTCGGGCGCAGGAATTCGCGCTTCACCGATGCGAGCGGGAAGTAGTGGTTGCCTTCGACCACGACGGTGTCCGGACTGTCCGCGATCACGGCGCCGTTCCAGATCGCTTTCATGACGTTGGCTCCTTCGGACCGCCGGGGGTGCGCAGCCCCAGCGAGCTGCCCGGCCGCGTCGGCAGCGCCGGGTCGCTCGCCGGAAAGGTTTCCTGCAGCGCCTCGTCCAGCACCCATTCGTCGTACGCGGCCGTGCCCACGTTCGGAACGCTGTCTGTCGCTTCCACCGGTCGTGTTCCCTGTCCAGCACCGTTACAAGGACAGATTGCCACAAAGGAGCGGGGCGCGACCATGACGGCCGCGCTGCTGCTGGTCCCTGTTCACGCGATGCCGGCGGGTCGAGCCCGGGCGCCGGCGCGGGTCAAAGGCGCCGTTACACCCGGCGTCACGGCTGCGGTTCGATATCGTGCACGACCACGCCGTCGAGGACATCGCCGCGCTGCTTCCACGGCTGCTGCCGCAGCGCGGTCATCGCATCCCGATAGCCGGCCGCGCGCCGGCGCTCGATACCGTCGCGGGTGAAATCGATGTCCCGCGTGATGTCGTCATTCGGCAGCCGGGGTGCGTGCAAGCACACCACATGCATCACGGTCGAGCAGCCCCAGGCCGCCAGCGCGCGGCAGGCCTCCGATGCGCGGTCATTCGCCGGCACCAACTGCTCGAGCTCCCGGATTACGTGCCGCAAGCGGTGAAGTTGCGCCTGCCGCATCAGGTGGCTGTCGAAGCGGCTCGAATACTGGATCTCTTTTTGCCGCGACTGGACATCCCACAGTGATGCCGGCTCCGGACCGCTCGGATTCCACAGGTTGACGCAGAAAATCACCGCATCACGCCGTGGCTTGTCGTCCAGCACCGCTTCGACCGGTGTGTTCGAGAAGATGCCGCCGTCCCAATACGGGTCGTCGCCGATCCGGACTGCCGGGAAAGCCGGCGGGAGGGCGCCGGACGCCAATATGTGATCGGGGCCCAGCGTATCGGTGCGGGTGTCGAAGTAGCGCATCGCGCCGTTGCGCACATTGACCGCGCCGACCGTCAGGCGGGGCTGAGCCCGCGCCAGGCAGGTGAAGTCGACCAACTCATCCAGTGTCGCGCGCAATCCGCGCGTCTGGTAGTACGAGGCGTGCTCGAGGCCGACTTGCGCCAGCGGCCCGAATGCCGCCGTCGGATTCGGCTCGAAGAAGCCGGGAATGCCGAACGCCAGCGTACGTGCGCTGTTCAAGGCCTCCCAGAAGCGCGCAGCCGGGCCCTCGTCCCGGACTCCGACCGTCATCCGATCCCAGAAGCGGCGCAGCCGCGCCCAGCGCTGTGTGACCGGGTTGCCGGCGATGATGGCGCCGTTGATGGCGCCGATCGAGGTGCCGATGACCCAGTCCGGCTGCAGCTCGCTTTCGTGCAGCGCTTGATAAACCCCGAGCTGATAGGCGCCGAGCGCTCCGCCCCCCTGCAGTACCAGAACGATCTGTCCGGGCACCATGTCGCGGCTGAGCGCGTGCGTGGCGGCCGATGTTTGGCTGGTGGTCACGAGTTCGTCTCCCCCGCTGGGCCCGACTCGATGGACCCGATTTGGTCGCCAATTGGTCGCTTAAGACCGCCACGCCTTACGGATTTCTAAAGACTCGGCCCCAGTCCACCGCTCATCGCCCGAAAACCGCCACTGCTTCTGGCCGGCTTCAAGACCCGCCGCCGGCCAACCGATACCGAATACGAGCACGGTGGAACTTAAGCCTTACAGGAGGCGGGAGCTATGGCGCAATTTGAAGCGACGCGACGGGCAGCGGGTTTCACGCTGATCGAGCTGATGGTCGTGGTGGTCATCGTCGCGATCCTGGCCAAGATCGCGATCCCATCCTATCAGCGCTACATACAGCGTGGCGACCTGGTCGAGGGAACGCAAGCCTTGGCGCAATACCGCGTCCAGATGGAGCAGTACTACCAGGACAACAACACGTATTCCAACGGCGGCGCGTGCGGGGTCGCCGCGCCGACGCTGGTCAATTTCACGCTCTCCTGCGTGATCGCCAGCGCCGGACAGCAATACACGGCGACCGCGACCGGCGTTTCGAGCGGGCTGCTGAACAACTTCGTCTACACGATCGACGAGACCAACGATCAGAGCACGGTATCGACCGGCAACTGGGGCCTGAGCTCCGGGAACAGCTGGGGCGTCCGATAGAGGCAGCGTCATGAGAAGCCGACAACGCGGTGTCACCCTGATCGAGCTTGCGGTCGTGCTGGCCGTGGTCGCGATTCTGTTCGCGACGGCGGCGCCGTCGTTTTCGGCCTGGATCCATAACGTCCAGATCCGCACCGCCACCGAGTCGATGCAGAACGGGCTGCAGCTGGCGCGCGCCGAAGCGATCCGGCGCAATCGCAGCGTGATGTTCTGGCTCACTTCGGGCGCCAGTCCGCTCGCGGCCGACTGGCTGGTGGGCTGCTCCACTCCGGCCGGTGCCGGATCGCAGCCAGAGCAGCCAGGCGATTGTCCCGGCACGCTGACCTCGGCCACTCCGACAACGGGCAACTATATTCAGTGGCAGCTGGCAGTGAATCAGCAAACGGCTGCGCCTCATGTGACGGCCACACCGGCGAACGCGACCAACGTCACGTTCAACTCGTTTGGGATGGTGACGCCGAACGCCGACGGCTCCGCCTCGATCACTCAGCTCGATATCACAGATTCCACCATTTCATCGCCGCGGCCGCTGCGCATCGTGATCAGCGGCGGGCAGATCCGGATGTGCGACCCGGGCTTGTCGCTCGCGAACGATCCACGGGGCTGCAGTTGAGCGGGGGGTTGAGGATGCGTGCGGCGGTGCGAGGCATCTCGCTGATCGAAGTGCTGGTCGCGATGACCATTTTCGCGTTCGGAATTCTGGGCTTGCTGGGCATGCACGCGCGCGCCGTGGCCGGCTTCTCCGATGTCAAGTACCGCACCAACGCGGCGCTGCTGACCGACAGTCTGATCAGCGACATGTGGGTCAACCGCAACACGCTGGCCAACTACGCGTACGCGTCCGGCACCGCTTCTTCGGCGGTGCAGCCGTGGCTGAGCGAGGTCCAGTCTACCTTGCCCAAAGGCGCCGGCACGGTCGTCGTCAGCGGGACCACGGTCACGGTGACCGTGACGTGGCAGCCGTCCGAAGCGCCCGCCGCGCACCGCCACGTCGAAATCGCAACGATTCAGAACCCATGAAGACACACATGCACGTACAGCTTAGCCAGTGCGGCTTTTCGCTGGTCGAAATCATGGTTTCGACGGTCGTGGCCCTGTTCGCGACGCTGGCCATCTTCCAGTCGTTCGCGGTGTCCGAAAGCTATCGGCGCACGTCGACCGCTGGCGGGGACGCATCCTTCAGCGGCGCCCTCGCCACGGCCGTGCTCGACCGCGATGTGAAGATGGCGGGTTACGGCATCAACACCGCGGCCTATCTGGGATGTACGGTCAGCGGCTCCGAAGCGGGGCCACCGGTGGCCGCGATCAGCTTCACGCTGGCACCGGCGGTGATTACGCCCGGCACGGGCAACGCGCCCGATTCGGTCACGATCCTGGCCAGCAACACCGGAATGATGCCCGGAGCGATCAGTTTCACCGCTCCGATGAGCTCGCCGACCGACAACTACACCGTCACCGATGCCTATGGCGTAACGGCGAACGACCTGCTGATACTGGCGCAAACGGGGCTGGGGTGCACGCTGGTCGAGGCCACCAACACGCCGACCAATGCCGGGTCCGCCCAGAACGTCGTCAAGCACGCGACGGCCCGCTACAACCCCTCGGGCGGCATCGGACCGACCTACAGCACCGGCGCCGTCATGATGGACATGGGTCCGACGCCGATCGCCAACACCTATCGGATCCAGAACAACACGCTGGTGGTCGATCAGCTGATCGCCAACCAGACCGGCGTGCCGGTTGCGGCCAACGTGGTGCAGCTCAAAGCCTACTACGGCAAAAGCAGCACCGGCAACGGCATCGTCGACACCTGGGACCAGGTCGCTCCGACCAACTGGGCCAACGTGCTGGCGATCCGCATCGCGCTGGTCGCACGCAGCGCCCAGCCGGAGAAGGCGCCCACGCCTGGCGGAACCTGCACGACGACGAGCGCGTCGCCGACCGTCACCTGGGACGACAGCAACCAGGGAACGGTCACGCTCGATGTGTCGGGCAGCGCGCCCACCGGACCGGCCTGGCAGTGCTACCGCTACCGGGTCTTCCACGTCACCAGCAGCCTGCGCAACCAGATCTGGACTCCGTCATGAAGCAACGTCATTCGGCGCCCGCCGGCGCGCAACGCGGTTACATGCTGATGCTGGTGCTGGTCGCGCTGGTGGCGATGATGGTGTCCGGCATCGCGCTGGTGCGCTCGATGGACACGAACACGCTCGTGGCCGGCAACCTGGCCTCGCGCAACGCCACCGTCAACAGCGCCGATGCGGGCGTTCAGCTCGCGGTGAACTGGATCCAGGCCAACTCCGCCAGCGGGGCCTTGAACACGGACGCACCGGCCAGCGGCTACTACTCGTACGGGACCGACCAGGCCTGGACCTCATCTACTTTCTGGCAGACCTGCACCTCCTGTCAATCCACCGATTCGGCCAATAACACCATTTCCTGGTCCGTCAGCCGCATCTGCAAGGTGACCGGCTCGCCGACCGGCTCTACCAACTTCTGCCAGACAAGCGGCACCGGTACCGCCAGCGGTGGCAGCTTTTCGAGCGACGCCGTCAATTTCACCGGCTCGGCGAAGTACTTCTATCGGATCACGGTCCAGGTGGTCGATCCGCGTAATTCCTCGTCGCTCAGTCAGACATTTGTGACGCTATGAGACGTGATTGTGAGAGTCGTTTTGTGCTTTGAGACTGCGCTTTGAAACTGTTTGAGATGCCTCCTACGCTTTGATCGGACCTCGCCATGAAGACTTTGACCCGCCTCGCCCTCATCGTGTCCTGGTTCGGCCTCGTGACCAGCGCGGGCGCCGTGATCACCGACATCTCGACCATTCCGATGGAGGTGGGCTCCACGTCGGTCGTCAAGCCGAACGTGATGATGCTGTTCGACGACTCCGGCAGTATGGCGTGGGACTTCATGCCGGACTGGCTGTCCGGAATCTTCGCGACGCCCTGCGTTGAGAAGGACTACTTCATCGGCAGCGGGGGCGGCGGCGGCGGTGGGGGCGGCGGAGGAGGCAGCAGCGGAGCCACCTGCGCCAGCCTGAACAACGCGGGGACGATCGGCTTGCAGGGCAATCCCCCCTACTACGCCTATCAGTTCAATCTGATCTACTACAACCCGAACGTGTATTACCAGCCCCCGGTCGACTACACCGGCACGCAGTTGACGAGTTACAACGCCACCTCGTGCAGTGGCACCAACTGGTCGGCGATTCCGCTCAATGGGTACGCGTCGACCCCATGCAGCGGCGGGGGTGGTGGAGGCGGAGGCGGTGGCGGCGGCAACTTCGGCGGCAACCAGAACCAAAGCGGCACGATGAACCTGGTGAGCGGTTACCTGGAGGCCACGTGGTGCAACGCCAACGGCACCGTGACCAGCATCACCGTGACCAGTTCCGGCAGCGGGTACGCGAGCGCGCCCACCGTGACGATCGGGTCGCCGGCCTACGGCACGACGGCGACCGCGGTCGCGACGGTCAACGGCGGTGGCCACGTCACCGGAATCACGGTGACCAATCCGGGCTCCAACTACGCGAGCGCGCCGAACGTGCAGATCACGGCGCCCGGCGGGACCACGGCGCAGGCAACTTCAACCGTTACGGGCGGCCTCGTTACGGCAATCACGCTCAGCAGCGGCGGCAGCTTGTACACGACCGTGCCGAACGTGACGATCCAGGGGCCCGGCGGGGGCGGGACCCAGGCAACCGCGACCGCAACGTTGACCGCCGGCGTGGTCACGTCGATCACGATCACCAACGCCGGCACGGGATATGCGAGGGCTCCGAGGATAACGATCGACCCACCCAACACTTCGGCGCAAGCGACCGCGACGATCACCGGCGGCGTGGCGTCCTCGTATACCTCGGCCAGCTGCAAACGCAACTGGTTCAATACGGCCCAGCCGTTTCTGTACAACCTGAACGGCAACGGCTACCCCGATGCGACCGAAACGGTCAGCGGATCGACCGTGACGGTCAATGCGGGCACCTACATGTACGCAGTGCCGCTGAACGCCAATCCGTTCTACTTCGACCTGCTGCCGGCCGAATACTGCTCGGACGCGCAACTGGTGAACTGCATCCTGTCGACCACGCCGAGCGGCTCCTATACGTATCCTGCCCCGGTCCGGTTCTGCACGTCGCAGGTCGACCAGAACAGCCTGACCGCCGTCAGCGGCACCACAGGGACGCCGGCCGCGCCGCGCTGTCAGAAGAAGTACAACCTGGCGCTCGGCTACACGCTGCCGCGCTACGGCTATTTCCGGCGCAATGACATCGTTTCGTCGACCACCACCTATACGCGCAGCCTGGCGCGCACCGACTGCGCATCAGCGCCGACCTGCACCTACACCGAGGAGATGAACAACTGGGCCAACTGGATGGCGTACTACCACACGCGGATCCTGATGGCCAAGACGGCGTTCTCGCTTGCGTTCAACCGGCTGACGCCCAGTTACCGGGTCGGCTTCCTCACCATCAACGCCTATTCCGGAGGCGGTGGCGGCGGTGGTGGCGGTGGCACGCTCGATACGACCAAGTTCGTGCCGATCAACGATTTCGTTCCGGCGCAGCGCCAAACGGTCTACACCGCACTGTTCGGCCTGGCGGCGAACGCGTCGACGCCACTGCGCGAAGCGCTGGCGCGGGTCGGCTGGTACTACGCCGGCAAGACGACCGGGCTTGACGCCGGCATGATCACCTCGACCAATGCGGATCCGGTCCAGTATTCCTGCCAGCAGAACTTCACGATCCTGATGACGGACGGCTACTGGAACGGCAATCCAGGGCAGGACCTGAGCGGAAATTCGATGGAGTACAACAGCACGCCGTACAACCAGCAGGATAACGATACGACCCAGATCTACGAGCAGCGCGGGCCCAGTGTGTACGGACCGGGCGGGTACTACGACGGCAACCTGGCCGATTCGTCCTCCGGCGGCGGCGGCAGTCATGGCGGCGGCACGTACACCTCCGCCGGCACCCTGGCCGACGTTGCGATGTACTACTACAAGACCGACCTGCGGCCGGCCGGCAGCACCAACTACAACACCGGCGTCGATGTCAGCACCGACAATGTTCCGACCCTGGTCGGCGTCGACAACAACCCGGCGCAGCACATGGTGACGTTCACGGTCGGACTGGGCGTCGACGGCTATCTGACCTACGACCCGGTCGGGCAGACCTACGGCAGCCCCGACTTCCTGAACATCGTCAACGGGACCGTGGGTGGCTGCGTATGGGCACCGGGACTCACCTGCAACTGGCCGCAGGTGCCGGCCGGCTCCGGTTTCGGCGACGATCCGTCCAAGGACGACGACCTGTGGCACGCGGCCGTCAACGGGCGCGGCTCGTACCTGACCGCCCGCAGTCCGGCGGGCCTGCTGCGCGGCCTGAACACCGACCTGGCACTGATCAAGGCCCAGGTCGGATCGGCGGCGGCGTCTGCCACCAGCACGCCGAACATCACGCCAACCGACAACGCCATTTACAGCACGACCTTCCGGACCCAGTACTGGGACGGTGAGATGGTCGAGCAGACGATCAACACATCGACCGGCGCGGTCAACTCGGCCATCGCGTGGTCGGCGCAGACCAACCTGGATGGCATGGTGGCTGCCAGCTCCGACAGCCGCACGATGTACACGATCTCGAACGCCAAGGTGCTGATACCGTTCCTGTATGCCAACCTGGACGCGGCGGCGCAACTCTGGTTCAACAACGAGTGTGTCTATCTGTCTCAGTGCGCCGGGATGGCGACGGCCGATCAGACGATCGTGAACTCGGGCACCAACCTGGTCAACTACCTGCGCGGCCAGAGCCAGTACGCCGATAACGTGCACTACCGCACGCGCGCCCACGTGCTGGGTGACCTGGTCGATTCGAGGCCGGCGATGGTGCGCGATCCGCGCCGCCACTATGCGGACGCGACCATAGGGCCCGGCAATCAGAGCTATGCGACGTTCGCGGCCAACAACGCCAGCCGGCAGGGCGTGGTCTACATCGGCGGCAATGACGGCTTCCTGCACGCCTTCAGCGCGACCACCGGTAACGAGATGTGGGCCTATGCTCCCCGCTTCCAGCTGTCTCGCCTGTATCAGCTGGCGGACGTGGGCTACTCGACGCAGCACCAGTTCTTCGTCGACGGGTCGGCCGAGGTGGGCGACGTGCTCTCGACCGCCGACGGCAACTGGCACACGCTGCTGGTCATCGGCATGAACGACGGCGGGCGCGGCTACGTCGCCTTCGACGTCACCAATCCGGCGTCCCCGACTTTCCTGTGGGAATTCTGCAGCGATTCGACCAAGTGCACGAACTACGACGTCAACCTCGGGCTGACGTTCGGCAACCCGGTCATCACGAAGCGTTCCTACGACGGCCGGTGGGTGGTGCTGGTCACCTCCGGCTACAACAACGAAGCCGTCGGCGACGGGGTCGGGCACATGTGGGAGCTCGATCCATTCTCCGGTGCCGTCATCCAGCAGGTCTCGACGGGGGTGGGCACGACGTCGAACCCGTCCGGGCTGGCCAAGATCACCGCGTTGGTCACCAACCCGGATACCGACAACACCGCCAAGTGGGTCTACGGCGGCGACCTGCAGGGCAACCTGTGGCGCTTCGACCTGAGCGGGGCCACGATGACGGTTTCGGCCTTCGCCACGCTGATGGACGCATCGGGCCTGGTGCAGCCGATCACCACGCGGCCCGAGTTGGGCGAGGTCAACGGCTACCCGGTCGTTTTCGTCGGCACCGGGCGCCTGCTGGGTCAGTCGGACCTGTCGAACCCGTCCACGCTGGTGCCGGCGGGCTGCTGCAACTGGTCGTATCAGAGCTCCTTCTACGGTCTGTACGACGCCGGCACCGCACTCGGAAATCCGCGTTCCAACGCGACCATCGTCCACCAGACCTTCACCACGTTCAGCTCGACGCAGATGTCCTCGAGCATGACCGCCGTGAACATTCCAACCAATGCCGGCTGGTACGTCGATTTTCCGACCACCGGCGAGCGGATGAATGTCGACCCGCAACTGGTGCTCGGCACGCTGCTGGTGACCACCAACGTGCCGAACAACGACGCCTGTGCGGCCGGCGGAGACAGCTGGCTGTACCAGTTCAACTACGCCTCGGGCGGCGCGGTGGCCGGAGTGGCCAACAATATCGTCGCCACCAAGACGGTCGGCGCGTTGACGGTCGGTAACGTGCTGGTCCAGCTCCCCAACAATTCGGTCAAGATCATTTCGACCGAGTCGACGGGTGTCAAGGTCACGAGCGGCCTGAACACGGGGGCCACCAATTCGACCGTGCGCCGCGTCGGCTGGCGCGAGTTCATGCAGTAGCGCGACCTGCAGGGCGTCAAAGCGCCGCCGCCTGGCGGCGTTTTGATTTTGTGGCGCCCTGGCTGCCTCGACCGGCCGGTGTATAAATGTGCGCCGATGGCAGAGCGCGCGACGAGGATTCGATGAACCGCTGGCTGATTGGGGCGGGGGTCGGATTGGTCCTTGCCGGCCTGCTGTGGCCGTGGCTGTCCCGGATACCGTTGGGGCGGCTGCCGGGCGACGTGCATATTCATCGTGAAGGATGGGACTTCTACTTTCCGCTGGGCTCCAGCCTGCTGGTCTCGGTCGTATTGACGCTGGTCGTCTGGCTGTGGCGCCGCTGATGGCGGCGCCGGCTCCGCTGCGCCCGCACCCGACGGAACGGCTGCGATGACGGCGGCCGGTCTGCTGGCGCACTCGTTGCGGATGACCGCGCGCGACTGGCGCTCGGGCGAAGTGCGGCTGCTGGCGGTGTCGCTGGCGGTGGCAGTGGCTGCGCTGTCCAGCGTCACCTTCTTCGTGGACCGGGCTCAGCGGGCACTGGTACGGGATGCCGCGATGTTCATGGGTGGCGACCTGGCGCTCGATTCGGACCGCCCGATCGCCCCTTCGTTTGCGGACCAGGCTGCTTCGCTCGGACTTCAGCTCGCCCGGACCGTCACCTTTCCGAGCATGGCGCTGAGCGGCAGCGGCGGCCGATCCGATCGCAGCGTGCTGGCGGCCGTGAAGGCGGTGTCGGCAACCTATCCGCTGCGAGGCACGCTGAAGCTGCGATCGCAGGGGTCGGACCGCGAACAGGCTGCCGGCGGGCCACGGGCCGCTTCGGCCTGGGTCGACCCGCAGTTGCTCGATTCGCTGCAGGTCGCGCCGGGCCAGTCGATTCGCCTGGGCGAGTCGACGTTCGTCATCGCGGGCGTGATCGCATCGGAGCCGGACCGTGGCGTGCAGTTCCTTTCATTTGCCCCGCGCGTGATGATCGGAATCGATGATCTCGCGGCCACCGAGTTGGTGCAGCCGGCCAGCCGGGTCAGGTACCACCTGCTGATCGCCGGCAATCCGGAAGCGGTCGCGGATTTCTCCGGCTGGCTGCGGCCGCGGCTGCAACGCGGGCAGCGCCTGCAGTCGTTGCAGGAGGGGCGGCCGGAGCTGCACGCGGCCCTGGAGCGCGCACGCCAGTTCCTGACGCTGGTCGCGCTGCTGGCCGCGATGCTGGCGGCGGTCGCGGTGGCCACCGCAGCGCGGCGCTTTTCGGAGCGACGGATCGACAGCTCCGCGGTCATGCGTTGCCTGGGCCTGCGGCCGCGCGACCTGCTGGCACTGTTCGTGCTGCAGTTCGGCTGGATCGGAGCGATCGGATCCCTGGCTGGAGTGCTGGCCGGCGCGGCACTGCATATGGTCATCGTCGGCGCTCTGAGTGGCCTGCTGCCGACACGCCTGCCGCCGCTGTCGTTGGCGCCGGCGCTACAGGCCTATGCGTGCGGACTGATCCTGGTCGCCGGATTTGCGCTGGCGCCGGTGATTCGGCTGCGCAATGTGCCGCCGCTGCGGGTGCTGCGGCGCGAGCTCGCCGCATGGCCCGGCGAATCCGCGCTCCTCGTGTACGCGGCGGCACTCGCGTCCTTCGTCGGCTTGATGGTGTGGTTGGCGCGCGATCTTCGACTGGCGGCCATCACGGCGGGCGGATTCGCTGCCGCGGTTGCACTGTTCGCCGCGGCCGGGTGGGCCGGGCTGCGGGCAGTCCGATCGACGCGCCGCCTGACGCTGCCGCTGCCGGCGGGCGCGAGTCTGGCCCTGGCTGCGCTGGCGCGGCGACCGGCCGCCACGGTGATCCAGGTGGTCGCATTGGCGCTCGGGCTGACCGCGTTGCTGGTGATGGCCATCGTCCGCACCGACCTGCTGCGCCAGTGGCATGCACAGATCCCGCCCGATGCACCCAATCATTTCATCATCAACATCCAGTCCGACCAGGTCCCGGCGGTCGCCGAGCGCCTGAAGCAGTTTGGAATCGCTGACGCACGGCTGTTTCCAATGGTCAGGGGGCGCCTGGTGGCGATCAATCGCCGGGCGGTCGACCCGGCACGCTATGCTGCCGAACGCGCGCGCGGCCTGATCGAACGCGAATTCAACCTGTCCTACGCCGCCGATCCTCCGGATTACAACCAGGTCGTCCAGGGTCGCTGGTTCGATGCTGCGGCCCCGGAACTGTCGATCGAACGGGGTATCGCGGAGACACTGGGTGTCCATCTGGGCGATCAGTTGAGCTTCGATGTGGGCGGGCAGATCGTTCAGGCCACCGCAACCAGCGTGCGCGAGCTGAGCTGGGATTCGATGAAAGTGAACTTCTTCATCATCATGTCGCCCGCGCTGTTGCAGGATCTGCCGCAGACGTTCATCACGGCGGTCCACGTTCCGCCGCAACGCGCCGATCCGACGCCGCAACTGGTGCGCGAGCTCCCCAATCTGACCGTGATCGATACCGGGGTCATGCTCGCGCAGGTACGCACTGTCCTCGACCAGGTCAGCCGGGCCGCGGAGTTCGTATTCATGTTCGCGTTGGTGGCCGGAGTCCTGGTGCTGTACGCCGCGCTGTCGTCGATGCAGGATGAGCGCGCGCGCGAGGCTGCCCTGGTGCGTGCTTTCGGTGCGGTGCGCCGGCAACTTCGACAGGCGCAGCTTGCGGAGTTGACCGCCATAGGCGCGTTTGCAGGGCTGTTGGCGGGGTTGGCCGCGAACGCGATCGGCTGGGCGCTGGCGCACCACGTGCTGAGCTTCGAATACCGTTTCGGCCCCTGGCCCTTCGCGGCCGGCATCGTGCTGGGCGCGGCCGGTGCCGTGGCAGGCGGTTCGCTGGCTCTGAGGCGCGTTGTGGCCACCGCGCCCTGGGTGATGCTGCGCGAAGTCTGAGGCATGGGCATCGACGTGATCGCACTCCCCG
>Ga0187846_10001479_pt1 | contig 13272 bp, 13 predicted proteins | sample TC_taG_FD_161473 | JGI IMG/M metagenome (GOLD analysis project Ga0187846, IMG submission 161473) | Biofilm microbial communities from the roof of an iron ore cave, State of Minas Gerais, Brazil - TC_06 Biofilm (v2) | ecosystem: Environmental > Terrestrial > Deep subsurface > Cave > Wall biofilm...
CGACGCTTTCGACCCGGCTGTTCAACATGATTTCTACGCCCAACGCTTCGAGGGAACGCTTCGCCCGCTCCGATAGGACCTCGGGGAAGGTCGGCAGGATGCGCGGTGCGGCTTGGATCAGCAGCACGCGCGCCGCTGCCGGGTCGAAGTTGCGGAACTCCTTCTCCATGCCGAAGCGTGCGATCTCGGCGATCGCGCCGGCGAGCTCGACCCCGGTCGGTCCCGCGCCGACGATCGCGAACGTGAGCAGCACGCGCCGCTCGTCGGGGTCGTCCGTGTTCTCGGCGCGCTCGAAGGCGACGAGCAGCCGGCGCCGGACCTCGGTCGCGTCCTCTACCTGCTTGAGCCCGGGCGCATGGGGCTCCCAATCGTCGCGCCCAAAGTAGCTATGGCGCGCGCCGCTCGCGAGCACGAGGTAGTCGTAGCGCACGCGCCGCTCGCCGACGCGCACCTCGGTCGTCTTCGCATCGACGCCGGTCACCTCGCCGAGCATGACGCGCGCGTTCGGCTGGTCGCGGAACAGGCCGCGGATCGGCGTGGCGATGTCGCCAGGTGCGAGCGACGCGGTGGCGACCTGATAGAGCAGCGGTTGGAACAAGTGGTAGTTGTGGCGGTCGATCAGCGTCACCCGCACGGGCGTGTGGCGGAGGCCCGCGGCGCATGCGAGACCGCCGAAGCCGGCGCCGACGATCACGACGCGCGGCACCGTCTCGAGGTCGTACCCGAGACCGCCGTCGAGCTCGGGGTAGCGGCGCGCCAGCGATGCGCCGATCACGGCGTCCAGAGAAAGCGGCCCGGCTCCACGCACGACGAACAGCAGCCCCAACAATGCCCAGTACATGAGCGCCGCGACCTGAGCCTCGGGTGCGGCGCCAGTGAGCGCCGCGGTGATCAGCGCGATGCCGGCGAGGCGTGTCGCACCTCCGATCGCGAGGAGCGCGGCGCAGACAAGCGGGAGAGCTGCGGGGAAGGCCAATGCCGACTTCCACGGCAGCGCCGGGGCGAAAAGCGCCATCTCGTTCGTTGCGGCCAGCGCCGCCACCGCGAGGGCGGCTGAGAGCCAGAGCCTCAGCACAAGCTCGTACCACGGCTCCGCGTGCCGCGTCAGCGCATCGAGCACCCGCGTGAGTCGCGCTGCAAACGGCAGCGCGCTGCGTGCAAGTCCGCCGAGCGACGCATCGAGCGAGAGCGCGCCGGCCCCGCGCAGGGCATACCAGCCGAAGAGCCCGATCCACAGTAGGTGCGCGTCGAGCGCGAGGTAGCTCGTCTGCACGATGACGGTGAGCGCGGCGAGCGCCAACGCCGCGGCGCGCGTCGCGAGTCCCAGCGCGAGCAGCGTCGAACCAAGGACCTCGACGGTCACGCCGAGCACCGCGGCCGCGACCGGGCTCAGCCACGCGACCGGGTACTCGTTCGTCGCAAGGGTGAGCGCCGTGTTCCAGTCGGAGAGCTTGAGCACGCCGGACACGAAGAACCCGTGCGCGAGGAGCAGGCGGACGAGGAGGTCGGCGAGAGGAGCGAGCGTGCGCTCGCCGAGCACGGTGGCGCGCGTCCACCAGACGAGCGCGGCCGGGAACCGATAGCGGCCGTGCGTGGCGGCATCGACTCGGGGCGCGTTCACGAATGCGGTGTCGTTCACGATCTGGAGCTCTCGTCCAGATCGAAGCGGAGGTTCGGGTTGTGCTCGCGCGTGGCGGCTTGAGTCACGCGCTGGGCGAGGCGGAGCTCGGCTGCCGCGTCCTGATCGGCGAGCACGTGCAGGGTGCCGTTCACCGGGTTGATGAGCTGCGCGGGCAGTCGCCTGGGATGGAACTCGCCGGTGACCGTGTCGCGCAGTGCGGGCGCGACCGCCGCGCCGGAAGCGAGCAGCACCACGTTGCGTGCCTGATTGATCAGCGAGGCAGTGAACGTCACGCACTGGCCGCCGATCTCGCGGCTGTAGTTCGCCACCGCCAGGCGTGCGGTCTCTTCGAGCCCGCTCGAAAACGCGAAGAGCGACGCCACCTGCGCGTCCTTGCCGAGCTGCAGCACCACGAGGTCGAAGCGCGGCAGCTCGCCGCCGGTGAGGCCAAAAAATGCCCGCATCTGCTGTTCGTAAGCGCTTGCCGCCCCGTACGGGTCCATGAACCCCAGCTGCACCGCATGCAGATGCTGCCTCGGGGCGGGAAGCCGCACGAGGAGATCGTACGTACCATGGCCGGCGCCCGCACGGTCGCGCCCGGGGCGCCAGCACTCGTTGGCCGCGAAGAGGTGCGCCTCGCGCCATGGGAAGGTGGACCGTGCGAGCGACTCGAAGACGCCTCGGACGACGTCGCCGCACGAAGTGGCGAGAGCGGCGCGGCCGCGCTCGGCGATCGCTCGCACGCTTCCGGCGCGCACCAGGTCAGCGGCCCGTTGCACGAGCGCCCCCCGATCCCGGCAAACCAGGATCTCGACCTGCAGAAGGCTCATCGCTTGCCGCTCCGGTAGCGCGTTCGCCCGTCAGACTGGGGCGAGGCCGGCGCGGTCCGCGGGCTCGCGGCCGAGCCAGCGTGCGATCAGGTGATCGATCGACAGCGCGCCGGGCCCGTGCAGCAGCGTGACGAGCAGCATGATCCCCCACACTTGGTGCTGCTCGAGGCCGATGCCCTCGAGCTCCGGGTAGGAGATGACCGCGATGATGTTGAAGACGAACAGCACCGCCGCGGCGAGCCGGCCGCCGAGACCGAGCGCGAGGAACACGGGCACCACGAGCTCGGTCGCAGTGCCGGCGAACGCCGCGACCTCCGGCGACAGGAACGGCACGTGATACTCGTTCGTGAAGAGCAGGAGCGTCGTGTCCCAGCTCGCGATCTTCGTGAGCCCTGAGCGGAAGAAAGCCGTGGCGACCCACAGCCGCACCACCAGGTCCACGACGGGGGCACAGAGATCGAGCGCGCGATACGCGCGCCGGCCGAGCTCGGAAAGCGATTGGAAAAGCACCATGACAACCTCCACTGGCTAGAAGTGATGAAATCCGGCGATCGTGCGGTCGGCGACAAAGCGCCGGACCGCGGCCTCGATGTCGGTAGCGGGGTCCGCGGCCGTCGCGCGGTCGCACGCGCGCGCGAGCGTCGCGCCCCCGGCGATCTCGGCGAGCAGCGCGAACTCCCCCTGCGTGAGCCGCTGGACGACGCGATCGAGATCGCGCCGCGCGACCAGCAGGTAATCGGCGCCGGCGTCGAGATCAATCTGTGCTCCCGGCGGCTCATCGCCCAGATTCGCTTCCCAGATCGCGAGAACGGGAAAGCCGGAGGCGACAAGCCGCGTGGCCGGGTGCAGTCGGAAGCGCAGGCGGTCTTGCGCATCTTCCGAAACCTGTGCGAGCCGCTCCACGTCGAGCGGCGCCGCGTCGGCCGCGTGGAACACCTCGTGGTATGCCCACTCGAGCGCCGCCACGTCGCCGAGGTAGGGCAGATGCCGCGCGTCCGGCAGGCCGCGCAGGAACATCGCGAGCTCGCGGCCGAAGTCGTGCAGGTTGCCCGAGCGCGACGGACAGCGCCGGATGAAGGCTCGCGCGCTCTGGTGAAAGAACTCTTCCCCCACCAACCGCTCGACGACCGGATACACGTCCGCGAGCGCCTGCGCGAGGCTGATGAAGACGTTGTTCTGATAGACCTGCAGCCGGGCGGCCCCGGGGAGGCCAGTCGAGCGGACGCGCGCCGCGAACCGCGCCGGCTCGCGGGTGAAGATCGCGTCCGCGAGCGCCTGCTGCAGCTCACGCAGCGCGGGCACGGCGGTACTCCATCACGCTGTCGGCGCGGTGCGCTTCGGCGACGAGCCGCGTCAGGGGTGGCAGGTCCGTGTCCCACTCGACGAGCGTCGGGACCTCGCCGATGCGATCGAGCACGCGGGCGTAGAGCGGCCAGACCTCCTCGGCCACCGGCTTGCTGTGCGTGTCGATCAGGATCTCGCCTGAATTTGTGACATTGCGGGTGAAACCGGCGAGATGGATCTCGGCTACGAACCGCGCCGGGATCGAATCGACGTAACGCCGCGCGTCGAAGCCGTGATTCGCGGCGCTGACGTAGACGTTGTTGACGTCGAGCAGGATGCCGCAGCCGGTGATTTCCGCGACCGCGCGCAGGAACTCCCACTCGGGGATGCTCGATTCGCAGTACTGCAGATAGCTCGACGGGTTCTCGACCAGGATTTTGCGGCCGAGGAACTCCTGCACCTGCTCGACCCGGCGGCCGAAGTGCGCGAGCGCCTCCTCGGTGTAGGGAAGGGGCAGCAAGTCGTTCAGATAACGACCGTTCACCGAGCTCCAGGCAAGATGATCCGACACGAAGCAGGGCTCGATCCGGTCGATCAGCTCCTTCAGCTTCGACAGGTGGAGCAAATCGAGCGCATCGGTCGATCCGAGCGACAGACCCACGCCATGCAGGCTGATCGGATACTGAGCACGGACGCGCTCCAGGTAGTAAAGAGGCCGGCCTCCCGCCCCGAAGTAGTTTTCGCTGTGCACCTCCAGCCACCCGACTCTGGGGAGGAGGTCCAGGACGTCGCGGTAGTGCGGTGCGCGCAGTCCGATCCCGGCTCGCGCCGGGATGGACGCACCCACTTCGAGGGGGCGGGAGGCCATTGCCGTTCTTCCGCCTATGGCGCGCCTAGGCCTTCTTGAGGCTGGCGCCGACGATCTTGTCGCACGTCCCCTTGGGAACATAGAGCCACGCGTCGGCCTGGTTGTCCTTCTTGGACGTCCCGGCGCACGCGCCCGCGCTGGTCTGGCAGTCGTTCTTGGCGGCTTTGGCGATGCCGTAGCACTTCTCGGCGTCGAACTTCGGCGTCGGCGCGGGGCCGGCCTGGCCGAACGCAACACTCACTACACCGGCGGCAAGCGCGCCGGCCACTGCAGCTTTCACAAGGCGATGGGTCATGGTCGTAGTCTCCTTGAACGAGTTGGACGAATCACCGCGGTCGCTCGGGCCACGGCTCCATCCGTAGTCGCAACGACCTCTTCGGGCTTACACGCCGGTTGCGCGTTTTCGGACTTGCGCGGCGCGCGGAAGCGGTTCGCACCGGCTTGATCGCGCTCCGCGAATCTCCGCGGTCCGAGAGAATTTGCAGCGCGATCTAGCGAGGGGGTTCGGAGTGTGAGTGTTGCCAGGCATGCCGGCGCGCGACTGAGGGAGACAGGTCGAGCTAGGGATGACTGAAAGGTTTTCCAGATCGAGACGACTACCGATCAGCTGCGTACCTGACGGGGCGCCTCACCGCGCCGGTGTATCAGAGAAACGACAGCGGACTCTTTACTTATTCACTAAAAAGGAAATTTCCTCATGTTGAAGCGACTGATGTTCGGTGTTGTGGCGGCGACGTTGGTGGGCACGGCGGCACTTAGCCAGGCGGTGGCCGCCAGCCAGCCCGCACGCGAGTCCGGCGTGCAGATCATCCAGCAGCAGCAGGCGGCCAAGGACGCCCTCGAGCACGCCGGCTTCCCGGCGTACAACTAGACTCACAAGTCAGGCGTAGAGGGGGCGCTCGGGTCGGTGGCAACGACGCGGCCGCACCGAGCGCCCCCTGCCCCTTCGCTTGCCACCCAACTGCGTCGCCTACCCGGCGAAGAGCTCCGGAACGCATGAGGCGCCGGCAAAACATGAAAGCGGCTGCGAAGGAAGCCGGGCCGGCTCCACGTGCCATCGGCGTCCCAAAGACACATCAAGAGGGACGGTGCGGCCGCATTAAGCGAAAGCCGTGATCGGGTAGTCGCAAGTCCGGCCCCCTTTGCGCACTTTTGCACCGACGTGCTCACCCTAGAGCTCGGCCGCAAACCGCGCGCGACTTGCCGCCACCTAAGCCGACCTGGTCAGAGATTCAAATTCGTTCAAGCACCACGCAGGCATTGACGCTCATATCCAGTGCGCCCACCGGTGAGGCACCATCCGGATATGTTCCAACCGCTGTGGTTCGCTTCAAGCCGCCCGCTCAGGGGGAGGGGTGGATTCGGATACTGCCGGGCCAGTACTTCGATGCCGAAGCCACTAATCGTCTCCTAGCAGCGGGTTGGGCGTCGATCAAGACGACCGTCCCGGGTCCCGACGGCATGATCAATCTCATCGGCTTCGCCGCGCAGACCGGGAACGAGCGTTCATCGAGCTGCACACTGCAATGGCCGTAGACATTCACCAAGCCGCCGCGCGCCGCGGCGCGCGCAGCCTGACGCACCAGGTGCTCTGCCGTCTCCCGACTCATCGCCACTCACGCGGCTCTGGCCGTCCGCGCGCCCTCATCGGTCGTGCGAAATTCCGCCACGTCGGGTTTCGAGCCCCACATGCAGAGCCCCGCAGGCTCGAACGGGAACTGCCGCGGCTGGTAAGTCGCCTCCTGCTCTTTCGGGATCAAGCGCACGCCGGTCGAGTACTCGTACACCATGCCGTCGGGCCCCTCGAAGTAGACAAAGATCGCCCCGGAGGTCGGATGCCGCCCCGGGCCGAACACGACCCGTACCCCCTGCTCGCGCAGGAAGTACCACGAGCGCATGATGTCGTCGAAACTTTCAGTCTGGTGGTTGATGTGCTGCACCCCCGGGTACGCCGACGGGAACAGTGCGATCGTGTGATGAACTTCGTCGATGCGCAGCAGCGGCACCGGACCGATCCGGTCCGATACCCGCGCGCTGCACACCTCGGTCCAGAACTTCTCATCTCGCACCGGATCGGTTGTGCGCAGACCGATGTGGCTGAAGCCGGTGATGCCGGCATCGCGCGACGCGAAGTAGCGCCAACCGCTGTGCATCGGCCGGTTGACGAGCTCGATCGCATTGCCGCTCGGATCCCTGAACCCGATCATCGCTTCGATGTACCGGCTCTCGCACTCGGCCTTGGTCCCATGGCGCACCGGCACCTTCAGCGTCTCGAGCGCCGCCGCCGCTGCATCCAGCTCGTCCGGGCTCGTCACTTCGAACCCGACCTGATGCCGTGCCGGATCGCCCTCGTGATAGACGAGCGTGTGGTCGCGGTTGTCGCTCTTGAAGTAGATCGACTTCGCTTCACGCCGCGCGATCTGCAGCCCGAGGATGCGGGTCGCGTATTCGGCGGCCGCCTCCAGGTTGCGCGTGCCCAGGCGTACGTAGCGAATCGCGTGAAGTTTGATCATGGATTACCTCCAAAAGAAAGGCTGCCGGGACACGGACGTGGCAAGACGTATCTCGTCCAGGGTTCCCGGTTCAAACCGTATCGAACAGTCAGTCGGCCTTTGCATGATGGTCTTCGCCGCCGGAGCCAATGCAAGCGAGGAGTCGTTGAGCCATCCGAACGCTCTCGTCGCGCGGAAACTTGGTGGTCGCGCCGACGCCGAGATACCGCTCCGCGATCTCCGGGGGATTCGAGCTCGCGCCACGGACCCGACAGTGCCACCCGCCCGTTCTCGATCATATACCCGCGATCCGCAATCACGAGCGCGGGTCGAGCGTTCTGCTCGGAGAGCAGGCGTTTGCTCGCGCTCGGCCGGCGGCTGCCCAACCTTCACTGTCGGGCCAGGAATCCCCGCCCGGCGGCAAGTGCCGCCGCGGTCTTCATCGCGGCGAGAATACTGAAGTGCTGGGCCTTGCCCTGACCCGCGATGTCGAACGCCGTACCGTGCGGGACATTCAGCATCACGAACGGTAGCCCCATATAGATTGTGCAGGCGCCCTCGAACGCAGTGGTCTTGACCGCGATCTGGCCTTGATCGTGGTACATCGTGACCACCGCGTCATTCCGGCCCTCGAGCGCCATGCGAAAGACCGAGTCCGGCGATATGGGGCCGCTCGCGTCGATGCCAAGCTTCTTCGCCTGCTCCACGGCGGGGGCGACCTGTTCGCGATCTTCTTCGAACATGGCGTGCGGATTGAGGCCAGCGATCGCGATGCGGGGCTTCGGCAGGCCCCATTTGCGCAAGTTTTCGTCGACCATCCGGATGACGTGAAGGATGCGCTCTGTCGTCACCGTCGCCGGTATGTCGCGGACCCGGATGTGCTCGGTAATGGGGACCGCTCGAAGGCTGCCGCTGATCCGGAACATGAACGTGCCCGGAGGCTGAAGCTCGTCGATGTCGCGGACGAGACCGGAGAGCTTCAGGGAACCGCTGTCGACCGGGCCGAGCACTAGTCCGTCGATCTGCCCGTCGATCCCGTATCGCTCGCCCATTCGGATCCATTCCACCACGGCGCGGCCCGCGGCCGCCGATGGCTTGCCCACCGTATAGTCGCCCGGGCCAATGTTGCCGATGTCGAGGACTCGGATTGTCTGCGAATCGGGTTGCACCGCTTGCGGGTCGGAGATCCGCACCACGCGGCGATCGACGCCGTAAAGACGCGCAGAGCGTTCGACGGCCCCGAGCTCGCCGATGAGAATCGGGCGGCACACCCCATCGAGCTCGCCGCTCGCGACGGCCTGGACGCAAACCTCCGGACCGACGCCCGCGGGGTCGCCGATCATCGCGGCGATAATCGGATCCTGCATCGTCTCTCGCTAGCGCTGTCGCTATCCGACGAAGAAGTCCTCGACCAGACGATTGAAGCGATCTTTCTTCTCGATCTGCGTCCAGTGCCCGCATTGGCCGAACACGTGCAGCTCCGAGCGCTCGATGAGGCCGTGGAGCTTCACGCTGCTCGCCATCGGAATGATGCGATCGTCACGACCGTGCACGATCAGGACCTGATGCGGCAGCTTCTGCACGCGGTCCTCGGGCGTCGAGAGCGCGGTGATGTGTCGCTGCCGCGGCGCCGGAAACAGGCTCGAATAAGACTCGTGGAAGCCGGGCCGGACGCTCGCCTCGTAGCGCGAGCGGACGAGATCCTCGGTGATGAGCGACTGGTCGTAGGCGAAAGTCCGGATTAGCCGACGCATGTTCTCGACCGAAGGCTCGTAGCCCCAGACCGCATCCAGTCCCGGAGTGATCGGAAATTCCAGGCCGACCGAACCCATCAACACGAACTTCTCCACGCGCTGCGGATGGCGCGTAGCGAGCGCGAGCGTGAGGGCCCCGCCGTAGGAGTTGCCCACGAAGTGCGCCTTGTCGATCGCGAGCGCCTCCATGAGACCCACGATGTGGCGCACCCAGAAGTCGAGGTCGTACGTCACCCCGGGCTTGCGCTCTGTATAGCCGAAGCCCGCCGCATCCGGCGCGATCACGCGGAACCGTTTCGCGAGTGCGGGGATCGTGAACCGCCAGTTCGCATACGCAGTGACGCCGGGACCCGAGCCGTGCAGCAAGAAGAGCGGCGGGCCGCTTCCCTGCTCGAGGTAGTTCGTCTTGAGGCCGGCAGCCTCCACGTTCCGGCCGAGTTCAGGGTCGGTGGTAGCCATCGCTTCCCCTTACCGCTCTAGTCATCTGCGCATTCTACTGCGACGCCCAACGCCTCGAGGCGGTGATCGCCGTGAAGCACCGCGCGCTCTGCGGCGCGCAAAGCGGCCGATGGAACTCGGCAGAGCGGCGCGCTCCGAAGACCTGGTGAGTCCCGCGGCGCCGCTGCAGAAGCTTTGATTTTGGCGTTGATTGGGAGGATTATTCCCACGACTAGGATCGAAGATTCGACATCAGCCGGTAGACGAGAAACTGGCGCAAGCAGCGAGAGGAGCGACACGATGCTACAGGAGCGCGTCGGGCGGCCAGGCCAGAGCAATGGCGAGGACTTGAGTGCCCTGGTGCAGGATGGCCGGGTACATTCGCGGATCTATACCGATCCGGCGATATTCGAGGAAGAGCTGCGGCGGATCTTCTACCGCACTTGGGTTTACATCGGACACACGAGCGAAGTGCCCGAAGCCGGCGAATATCGCGTCCGCCGCATAGGCCGGCAGCCCGTAATCATGGTCCGCGGCGCGGATGGCGCGGTGCGAGTCCTCATGAACCGCTGTCGCCACCGCGGCTCGGTCGTCTGCGAGAAGGAGCGCGGCCAGACGAAGTACTTCCGGTGTTGGTATCACGGCTGGATATATGACACGACCGGCAAGCTGGTCGAGGTGACGGGTCGCGAAGCCTATGGCCCCGATTTCAAACTCGAGGCGATGGGACTCGCTCCCGCGCCGCGGATGGACGACTATCGGGGGTTCGTGTTCGCAAGCCTCGCCCCGGAGGGCGAGTCGCTGCGCGACTTCCTCGCGCACGCGGCCGAGATGATCGACTTCCTGGTGGACGCCTCTCCAGTGGGCGAGATTGCCGTCGACGCAGGCGTCAGCAAGACGATCTACAAGGGTAACTGGAAGCTCGTTGGCATGGATGGCTATCATCCCAATTTTGTCCACGCGTCGGTGATCACGGCGTGGAAGCGCGATGCCGATTCGGGCATGGGCGCCACCCATCGCGAGGACCCCTTCGACGACAAGGCCCTGAGCCGAACACGCGATCTCGGCAATGGACACTGCATGCTCGACATGCGCCAGCAGCGGATGAAGAACTACCAGGAATACGAGTCCTTCGTTCGCAAGATTCCGGGCGGCGAGGAATACATACGGACGATGCTCTCCAAGCACGGCGAGGCGCGCGGCCGGCTACTCATCGTGCTCGCCGGCGATCCGCACGTCGGGGTGTTCCCGAACATGCAGATCATCAACAACCAGATTCGCATCATCAACCCGATCGCGGCCGACCAGTCGGAAGTGTTGATGTACGTTGTGCGGCTCAAGGGCGTGAGCGATGCATTCAACGAGGTGCGGTTGCGTCAGCACGAATCGTTCTACGGTGCGGCGGGGTCCGGTTCGCCGGACGACGCCGAGATCTTCGAGCGAGCGCAGCGCGGCATGCTGGCGGACGTCGAGCCGTGGGTCGAGCTCTCGCGGGGCATGGAGCGTGAGGTCGTGGACCAGGATGGCACGATCGTCGGCCTCATCACGGATGAGGTGACACAACGTGGCCAGGCACGCCGCTGGCGCGAGCTGATGACCGAAGTCGCCTGACGGACTATGAGGTTACCGTGAGGACAGTCGATTTTGCGGCCCTCAAGGAAGTGGAGGAATTTCTATTTCGCGAAGCCGACCTCGCTGACAACCATCGCTTTGACGAGTGGCTCGCCCTTTGGACCAAGGATGCGCGCTACTGGGTACCGTGCAACGAGGAAGACGTCAACCCGGCGCGCCAGATCTCGGTGATCTACGACGATTGGAAGAAGCTGGACGAACGGATGTTCCGGCTTAAGGGGAAGCACGCGCACGCCCAAGCGCCACGCTCGCGTCTGGTACGCGTCGTCTCGAACATCCGCTTAGTCGATTTCGATCCGGAGCGCGGCGGTCTCGTCACCTCGAGATTCGTGCTCGGCGAAGTCCGCCTCGACCGCCAAACCGTCTGGCTCGGCAAGGCGCGGCATGTCCTCGTGCGCGCGGGCGGGCAGTTCAAGATGAAGGAAAAGTGGGTCTACCTCATCAACAACGACACGCCCATGGGCAACCTCACCTTCATTGTCTGAACGCGTAGGTGCGGGCTGACGCTGCCACGCGATGAGCCGTCGGGAATGATGACTGCGGGTGCCTCCTAAAGGCGCAAAATGCAAGCGCTCTGCGTTGCCGGAGCCACTCGACCGGCTGCGCTGGAACCTATCTTTTGATAGGTGACGGCTCGCCAAAGGGCACTAGAATCGACCCAACCCGGCAAACACGGGCGCATCGGGACACACGATATTGATCAAAGCGTAGCGTTGCGGGGCCGGTTCCGATACGGGCTCGACGACGAACGACCGCAGTGGCGCATACTTACTCACTTGATCGCGCGCCGACCGCGCAATGAGTCGTCAAGGAAATGCGACTTTCCGTAGTCGCGGATGCGCTTGGGCAAGCGCCGATGTGGTGGCGATCGCGAAATCGATCAACGGGATGACGACATGAAAATCGACTCGAAAACGGTCCAGGCCGTGGCGGCTCGTCTGCGTGAAGCCGCCGAAACGGGAAAGGCGATTCCGCCAGTCCGCGATCAGCTCGAGGGCGGGGGTGTGGAAGCCGCATACGCCGTGCAGCAAGCGAACACCGAACACGGCTTGAAGCGGGGCAGGCGGCTGGTGGGCCGCAAAGTAGGACTCACCTCCAAGTCTGTCCAGAAGCAACTCGGCGTCGATTCCCCCGACTTCGGGATGCTTTTTGCCGACATGGAGCTCGGTGACGGCGAGGAAGTGGCGCTCGGGCGGGTGCTTCAGCCCAGGGCCGAAGCCGAAGTGGCGCTGGTGCTACAGCGCGATCTCACCCATCCCGGAATAACGCTCACCGATCTAATCTCGGCCGTTGCCTATGCGTTGCCCGCGGTCGAGATCGTCGGCAGCAGGATTGAGAACTGGAATATCAAGTTGCTGGATACGATCGCCGACAACGCGTCGTCGGGCTTGTATGTTTTGGGCGCGGAACCACGCAAGCTAGACGGACTGGATTTGCGCCTCTGCGGCATGGTGATGGAGCGGCGCGGGGAGGCGGTCTCGTTAGGGGCGGGCGCGGCATGCCTCGGGCATCCGCTGAACGCGGCGTTGTGGCTGGCGCGCACCATGGTCGAGGTTGGGAATCCGCTCAAGGAAGGCGATGTCATCATGAGCGGCGCCTTAGGGCCCATGGTGCCGGTCGCCGCGGGAGATGTACTCGACACGCGCATCAACGGGCTCGGTTCGGTACGTACCGTGTTTGCGTCGTAGCAGGCGGGAGGCGGTCATGGCAGACATCAATGCGTTGGCGGTACGTTTAGATGACGCGGCGCGGAACGCGACCGAGATCCCGCAGCTTGCCGAACCGATTTCGCTGGCGGACGCCTACGGTATCCAGAAGCAGAGCATGGCGCGTCGCTATTCGCGCGGCGAAAAGCAGGTCGGAATCAAGATGGGGTTCACCAGTCGCGCCAAGATGATTCAGATGGGCGTCCACGACATGATCTGGGGCCGCCTCACCGACGGCATGATTGTGGAGGACGGCGGCTCGACCTCGTTTCGTAAATACGTCCATCCACGCATCGAACCGGAAGTGGCGTTCCTGCTCAAACGCGAGCTGGTGGGTACGGTCACGCCGTTGCAGGCGTTCTCCGCGGTCGAGGCCATCGCGCCGGCGATCGAGATCATCGATTCGCGCTACAAGGCATTCAAGTTCTCGCTCACGGACGTCGTGGCCGACAACTCCTCGTCTTCCGGGTTCGTGGTTGGTCCCTGGCACCAACCCGACCTTGATCTTTCGAACCTAGGCATCGTCGTCTCACTCAACGGCGCGACCGCCCTGGTGGGCTCGACCGCTGCGATCCTGGGCAATCCACTGCGCTCGCTCGTGGCCGCAGCTCGTTTTGCGGCGGAGGCCGATGAGCCGCTGCGGCCAG
>Ga0187846_10001480_pt1 | contig 13270 bp, 12 predicted proteins | sample TC_taG_FD_161473 | JGI IMG/M metagenome (GOLD analysis project Ga0187846, IMG submission 161473) | Biofilm microbial communities from the roof of an iron ore cave, State of Minas Gerais, Brazil - TC_06 Biofilm (v2) | ecosystem: Environmental > Terrestrial > Deep subsurface > Cave > Wall biofilm...
GCTCCCGGCTCCGCCCAAGACGCCGGAGGACCTGCTGCAGTGGGCGAAGGCGAACCCGAGCCAGCTGATCTATGCGCGGCCCGCCAACTCCGGTCCCGGCCGCAGCCTGATGATGGGACTGCCGTACCTGCTGGGGGAAGCGCAACCGCGGGAGCCCCAATCCTGGACCAAGGTCTGGCCATATTACCAGCAGCTCGGCCAGTACATCCAATACTACCCCACAGGCACGGCCACCACGTTCCGCGAGTTGGGGCAGGGCGCGCGGACGATCGCCGCGTCGACGATGGGGTGGGACCTGAACGTCCGCGCCCTCGGGGTGGTGCCGACGAACTTCGAGGCGTTTGCGTTTTCGAACGAGCATCTCATTACGGACACGCAGTATGTCTGCGTGCCGGCGGGGAACCCGCTGGAGATGCTCGGACTGGTGCTCGATCTGATCGCGTGGATTCTGCGGCCGGATCAACAGGCGAAGGTGTACGACACAGGATACTTCTACCCCGGGCCCGCGGTCAAGGGCGTCAGCCTGGCGATGGCGCCGAAGGAGAGCCAGGATGCGGTGGGGCCCGTGCGGCGGCCATTGTTCGACGACCTGATCCGGACCCGTCCGATCGAGATCCCGCTGGATCCCGTCAAGTTGGTGCAGGCGTTCAAGATCTGGGACGAGCAGGTCGGCGCGAACAAGCTCAAGTGAGCGCGGAGACGGTGGTCCGGCCGTCCGGGTCCAAGAAGGCGGCCCCGCCTCCGGCGCGGGGGCGCGCGATCGGGCGTGTGGAGATTCGCGGGCTCGCCAAGCAATTCGGCGACGTCCAGGCACTCTCCGCGTTCGATCTCGACGTCCACGGCGGCGAGTTTATGAGCCTGCTGGGGCCCTCCGGCTGCGGCAAGAGCACGGCGCTCAACTGTCTCGCGGGGCTGGTCGACCCCGACGCCGGACAGATTCTGCTCGACGGGGAGGACCTCGCGCCCGTCCCGCCCGAACGGCGCGGATTCGGCGTGGTGTTCCAGAGCTACGCGCTGTTTCCCCACCTCACTGTCGGGCGCAACGTGGCCTTTGGATTGGAGATGCTGGGCGTGCCACCGGACGCGGTTGCCCGCCGCGTCCGGCAGGCGCTCGGGCTCGTGCACCTCGAAAATCTCGGTGACCGGTATCCGGCGCAGTTGAGCGGCGGCCAGCAGCAGCGGGTCGCTTTGGCCCGCGCGCTGGTTATCGAGCCCCGCCTCCTCCTGATGGACGAGCCCCTCAGCAACCTCGACGCCAAGCTGCGGCTGGAGATGCGGCTCGAAATCCGGCGGTTGCACCAGACTCTCGGGCTCACGACATTCTACGTAACGCATGACCAGGAAGAGGCCCTGTCGCTGTCGGACCGGATCGCGCTGATAAAAGACGGGACCCTGCGCCAGGTCGGGACGCCCGAAGAGGTGTACCTCCATCCGCGGTCGGCCTTCGTCGCCAACTTCTTCGGCTACCGCAACCTGTTTCGGGTCCGTGTCGCTTCGGTGCGGGGTGGCCGCGTGGGCGTCGTGACGCCGCGCGGCCTGCGGTTCGATGGCACGGCGCCCTCGGGCGGCGTGGCAGAGGGTACGGATGCGGTTGCGGCGGTGCGGCCGGAAGACGTCGAGGTGCGAGGGGCCGCCGGAGATGTGGGCGGGATCGCGGCCCGGGTGGAGTTCGCCGAGTTCGTCGGTGACGCGTTCGAATGCAGCGTCGCCGGGGACGACGGCGAGTTGTTCGTCGTGAGAACCCCCGCGCGCTGGACGCCTGGCGCGCCGGTCGTCCTGCGCGTAGACCCGGACCGCCTTCTCGTGTTCCCGCCAGAGTAGACCGCGGATGCCGCAGGCCGCTACGGCGCGCGGGGCAAGCGTCGCCGCTCCCCCGACGCGGCGCACCGGCCCTCGGTGGGTATCGCTGCTCCCCCTCGGGCCCGCATTGCTCGTGGTCCTCGCGCTCTTCCTCTATCCCTTTCTCTACGGGGTCCAGCTGTCGCTCCACCCCCAGGGTACCTTGGCCAGGGCGGGGACGCTGGCGGATTACGCGGCATTCTTCGGCGACGCTCGGGAGCGGACGTCGATCTGGAATACCCTGCGCCTCGCCGTGCCGGTGACGGTGCTCGACCTCGCCCTCGCGCTGCCGCTGGCCTACCGGCTGCGGCGACCCCTGCCGGGGCAGCGCGTAATCACCGGCCTGCTGGTGATCCCGATGACGCTCGGCACAGTCCTGCTCGCGGAAGGGATGCTCGAGTTCTTCGGGCCGGCGGGATGGGTGAACAAGTCGCTGCTCGCGCTCCACCTCGCCGCGACGCCGGTGCAGTTCGTGCACAACTACACCGGCGTCTTCATTTCTCTTTTGATCGCCGATTTCCCGGCCGTGTTCCTCGTCCTTCTCGGATACGCGTCCGGTCTCGATCCCTGGCTGGACCGGGCGGCCCGGACCCTCGGCGCGGGATGGTGGCGGCGCCTCTCCCGGGTGACGCTTCCCCTCCTGGCGCCTGGGATCGCTGCCGCAGCCGCACTGTCGTTCGTCGCGACGTTCTCGGTGTTCCCGTCGGCGGTCCTCGTCGGCGAGCCGGCCGGGTCCACCCGCGTGATTGCGCTCGCGGCATGGCAGGCCGCCTACGAGCGGTTCGACTACCCCCAGGCGTCCGCGATCGCAATGGTAATGGCGGCGATCGAACTCGTCTTCGTCGCGCTGGTCCTGGCGGCGCGGTACCGTGCCTACCGCGGGCCCACTATCGGAGGACGTCCCTGAGCCGGCGTGCCGCACGGACGGCGCGCAGGGCGTCGGCCGGGGGCGGGGCCGGCCCCTCGTGGTGGGTCTATGCCCTTGTGGGGATGTTCGCCGCGCTCGTGGCCGGCATTTTCTTCTCGGCGTTCCTGAACTCGGTCGCCTCGACCTGGTTCGGCGGGTGGCTCCCCGACGGCTACACGACGAAGTGGTACCGGTTCGCCCTCGCCGAGTTCGACCTCGGCCATGTTCTCGCGATCACGATTATCGTCGGCCTGAGCGTGACGATCCTGAGTCTTGCGCTCGGGGTGCCGGCGGCGCATACCCTGGCACGGCGGTCTTTTCCGGGACGGCCGCTGGTGATGATGCTGCTGATCCTGCCCATGCTGGTCCCGCCGATCACCTACGGCATCCCGCTCGCCGCGATGCTCTACAAGGCTCGCCTCGGCGGATCGCTCGCCGGGGTCATCATCGCGAACATCGTCCCGGCGATGCCGTTCGTCGTGCTGATCATGACCCCGTTCTTCGAGCAGATCGACCCAAATTTAGAGCGGGCGGCGCGCACGCTGGGCGCGTCTCCCTGGCGGGTGTTCCGGCGCATCCTCCTGCCGATCGCGCTCCCCGGCGTGCTCGCGTCCGGCCTGCTGATCCTCGTGCGGGCGATCGCCCTGTTCGAGCTGACGTTCCTGGTGTCGGGGGCCAAGAGCCAGACCCTCGTGGTCGCGCTCTACTACACGGCGTTCGCGGCGGGCATCCGGCCGAGCCAGGCGATCGATGCCATGGCGGTCGTCTACATGGCCACCGGCCTTCTCCTGCTGCTGGCGGCCCTGCGGTTCATCAACCCGGTGAACATGGTGATCCGCGTACGGCAGTGACACATAGGAGGCGCAGGCATGGACATTGGCAGGGTAGAGGCTGGTCGCGCACGTCCCACCGATACCCCCGAAAACTTCAGCGGCCGGGTGCGCATGCAGCGTTTCAAGCAGTCGAAAGAGGCGAGCGGTATAGATGTCGTCGCGGTCTACTTCGAGCCGGGAGCGCGAACTCGGCCGCACATTCACGCGACCGACCAGGTCCTCCACGTCGTCGATGGCGAGGGCATCGTGGCCACGGAGCATGAGCGGCGCCGGATCCGGACGGGGGACATCATCCTCATTCCCGCCGGCCAGTGGCACTGGCACGGAGCCACGGCGACCTCCGCGATGTGCCACGTCTCCGCCCGGCCCGGCGGTCCGACAGACTGGTCCGCCCCGCTGCGCGACTGGGAGACCTACATGCAGGGCGTCCGCGGGTGAGGGCTACGTAGAGTAGTCGGCGAACTGCGCCGTCGTCGCCCGTGCGCGCCAGTCCGTAACGACATTCACAAGAGCCGGAACGCCGGCGTCGGCCGCTCGCTCCAGCGCCGGACGGATGCCGTCCGGCGTCTCGACGAACTCGCCGTAGCAGCCCAGCGCCTCGGCCATGCGGTCGAAGCGCGTGTACCCGAGGTCGCGGCCAGGCTTGTTCCGGTCCGGGTCGGCCGTCCATCCCCCGTTCAAGCTGACGACGGTGATCACCGGCAGGTGGTGCCGAACCGCCGTGTCGAGTTCCATCGCGTTCAGGCCGAATGAGCCGTCGCCGTGCAGGACGAGCACCTGGGCGGCTGGCTTGGCGACCTTGGCGCCCAGGCCGTACGGCAGGCCGACTCCCATCGTGCCAAACGGGCCGGAGTTGAGCCGGTGGCCGGCCGTGTAGGTCGGGATCGCCTGCCGGCCGTAGTTGAGAATCTCCTGCCCGTCGACGACCAGAATGGCGTCCCGGTCGAGGAAGTCGCGGACCTCCTTGCAGAGACGCAGGGGATGAATGGGTACCTGATCGGTGCGCATCGCGGCCTCCTGCGCCGCGCGCTTCCCCCGATCGATCGCCGCGAGGTGGGCGAGCCACTCCGCGTACCGCTTCGAATCGACGCGGCCGTCGGCGGCTTCGATGAGCTGGCGCAGGACCGTCCGCGCGTCGCCAACGATCCCGATGTCGGGAGGCCGGTTGCGGCCGATCTCCGCGGGATCAAGGTCGATCTGGACCAGCTTCGCGTTCGCGGCGAACCGCGGCGGCTGAGCGTAGCCGATCACATAGTTGAGACGCGTCCCGACGACGAGGATCAGGTCTGCTTCTTGAAACGCGGTCGAGCGGGCGTGCAGGAAGCAGAGCTCGTGGTCCTCGGGGATGACGCCGCGTCCCTGCGGCGTGGTGTAGAACGGGATGTGGACCTGATCGACCAGGCCGTGAAGCTCGTCGGCCGCATCAGACCAGAGAATGCCGCTGCCGGAGACGAGTACCGGACGCTCGGCGCTGGCCAGGAGGTCCGCGCCCCGGCGGACGAGGTCCGGATCGCCGGCCGGGCGAGCCCGGCGCTGTGGATCGAACGGCTCGGTCCACGTCACCTCGGCCTCCTCGACCTGGCAATACAGCACGTCGCCCGGAAGGTCGAGGTAGACCGGGCCCGGGCGCCCGCCGCACGCGTGGCGAAACGCGGTCGCGACGAGTTCGGGCGTGCGGCGCGGGTCATAGACCCGTTCGGCCCAGCGCACGATCGGGCGCATCATGGCGACCTGGTCCACTTCCTGGAACGCGCCTTTGCCGAGTTGACTCACCGGGCTGCTGCCGCCGATCGCGACGACCGGCGCCCCGTCGACGAACGCGTTGGCAACGCCGGTGACCAGGTTCGCCGTGCCGGGACCGGAGGCGGCGATGCACACACTCGGGCGGTTGAGCACCCGGCTGTAGGCGTTGGCCATCATCGCCGCGGCCTGCTCGTGGCGCACGTCGATCATGCGAATCCCCGCGGCGATGCAGGCGCTCTCCGCGGCCAGCATCGGACCGCCCATGAGGTAGAAAACGGCCTCCACGCCTTGTCGCTTGAGCGCGCGGGCCAGGATCTCCGACCCGGTGATCGGCACGTCAGATCACCTCTTCCTGCTTGAGCCGGGCAACCTCGTCCGCGGAGAGCCCCAGGAGCTCGCGGTACACTTCAACATTGTGCTGACCGAGCAGCGGCGCAGGAGTCACGGCAACCGGCGACCGCGTGAGCTTGACCGGCCAGCCCGGCATGGTAAAGGCTCCACGCGCGGGATGCTCGACCGTCACAAAGGTGCCCCGCTGCCGCAGAAACTCGTCCTGGGAGAGCTCGAGGGTGTCGAAAACGGCGCCGGCCGGTACCCCCGCCCGGCCGAGGACCGCCATCGCCTCGCGCTTGGTGTGCTTGCACGTCCAGGCCGACAGCAGAGCATCGACCTCAGCCTCCCGATCCTGCCGCGCCTGCGGTGTCGCGAAACGAGGGTCCTCCAGCAGATCTTCCCGGCCGATCGCGCGAATCAGGCGATCCCAGTGGCGATTGCCGGCGCGCGACGTGTAGATGTAAAGGAAATCGTTCGGACCGCCCGGCGTGCATGGATAGGCAGCGCTCGGCGCGCTGGCGATCAACGCGCTACCGTTGCCGACCCGCTCCGCGGCGCGGCCGGAGACGGCCTGGCGGGCGTACGCGACGCGGCAGAAGTTGATGACCGCGTCTTGCATCGCCACCTCGATCCGCTGCCCCAGACCGCTGAACTCCCGATCGTAGAGCGCGGCGAGAATGCCGATGGCGCAATGGAGGCCGGTGCCGGTATCACCGATGGTGGGACCGGGGCGCAGAGGCCGGCCTCCTTTTTCACCGGTAATGCTGAGCGCGCCGCCCACGGCCTGGGCGATCATGTCGAACGACGGGAAGCTCCCGTAGGGACCGCCGGGCCCGTAGCCCTTGATCTGGGCGTAAATGATCCGGGGATTGATCGCGCGGACGGTCTCGTAGTCGAACCCGAGGCGTTCGATCGTCCCCGGGGCGAAGTTCTCGATCATGACGTCGGCCTGTCCCAGCATTGCCCGGAACATCGCATTGCCCCGGGAATTCCGCAGATCCAGGGTTACGCTGCGCTTATTGGCGTTGAGAAGCAGGAAGTAGTAGGAGTCGACGCCTTCACGGTCGGCCGAAGCGGCGCGCCCCTGTTCCCCGCGGGTCGGCTCCTCGACTTTGATCACATCCGCGCCGAGCCAGGCGAGCGATTCAGTACATGATGTTCCGGCCTCGAACTGCGTCAGGTCGAGGACCCGCACGCCTTCCAGCGCCGCTCGCCGCATTGCCTGACCGGTCTCGATGCTGGCTCACCTCGGGGGCCGCTTCTCGATGAGGCGACCCTTCGCCTTGACTCACCCAGAGATTCGCCCCGCCAGCGCGGGCGTCCTGGGTGCCATCTGTCGACGAGCTCACACGATGTCGACGTCCTCCCAGAACCCCATCCAATGATCGACCTTCTTCATTGCCGGGCGAGGCGCTTCATAGGACCACGCGGCCCGCGGGCTGCGGGCGGCATTCCCCACGACGTCATAGAATTGGACGCCGTGGGGGCAGGCCAGATCATCCTCCGTCTTCGGCGATAGCCGGAGAAAATCCATCCGCACCGTGTCTCGCGGGAAGTACCGGTAACCGCCCACTTCAAGCGTGCGATCGCTCTCGGCGATCACCTGTCCGTGCCACACGGCCTTCATAGCGACCATCCTCCACCTGGATCTTGTTCGAGTTTAACGCTACCATAAATCACGGAGCAGTGGTACGGCGGGTGTTCGAAAGACGCAGTGTGGAAGGAGACGATGATGGACACATGGAGCGTCGGGATCCTCATCTTCGATGGCGTCGAGATCCTCGACTTCGCCGGGCCATTCGAAGTCTTCTCGCGCACGCGGCTCGTGCCCGGCGCGGAGTCACGCCGCTCCGATGAGACGGCGCCGTTTCGGGTCTTCACGGTGGCCAAGTCCCGCGCGCCGATTTCCACGACCGGCGAATTGACGGTGACCCCGCACTACGGGTTTGCGGACGCGCCGAAGATCGATCTGCTCGTGGTGCCGGGCGGCTGGGGGACCCGCCCCCTGCTCAACGATCCCGAGACTCTGGACTGGATTCGCCGGACCGCATCCGCCGCTCGCCAGGTCACCTCGGTGTGCACGGGATCGCTCCTGCTCGCCCAGGCCGGGCTGCTCACGGACCGGCGGGCGACTACGCACTGGGCTGCGCTCGATTTCCTTGAGACGCTCACAGTCGGCACGGTCGAGCGGGAACCGCGTGTGGTGGACGACGGAATCATCACATCGGCCGGCGTTGCCTCCGGCATCGACATGGCATTTTACGTGGTCGAGCGTCTGTGGGGCCGCGAGGTGGCCGACGAGACGGCCCACTACATCGAGTACCGAAGGGCGGTGCCGCTCCTTACGACTGAGGCAGCACGAACGACATCACGTGCCCGGCCGAAGGAATAGGTTGTGGCACCGATGGATCAGCTGGACGCGTTTCAGGCGCTTGACTTGAGGGTCGGCCGGGTGACGGCCGCGGAGCCGCTTGTCGGGGCGAAGAAGCCTGCCTACAAACTGACGATCGACTTCGGGTCCCTCGGAACCCGCGGCTCGAGCGCCCAGCTGACGCGGCTGTATCGTCCCGAGCAGTTGGTTGGCCGGTTGGTCGTCGCCGCCGTCAATCTCGGCGACCGTCACATTGCCGGCTTCACGTCCGAGGTACTCGTGCTCGGGGTGCCCGACAAGAGCGGCAGCGTCGTCCTTCTGTCCACGGAGCGCGACGTACCGCTGGGAGGCAGAGTCTTCTAACCCGCCACAGGGTCACTGCCGGAGCTCCGGACTGAAACGGTCCCGCAGCCAGTCTCCTACGAGGTTGAAGCCCATCACGGTGAACATGATCGCGAGCCCCGGGAACGTCGAGTCCCACCAGGCTGTTTGAATGTAGTTGCGGCTGTCCGCGAGCATTCCGCCCCAGGACGGCACCGATGGGTCGACCCCGAGCCCCAGGAACGTCAACGCGGCCTCGAGGAGAATATTGTTGGCGACGCTCAGCGTGGCCAGCACCGAGACCGCGCTCACGGCATTGGGCAGGACATGCCGCCAGATGATCCGCCCATCCGACACCCCCACCGCGTGCGCGGCCTGGATGTAGTCGGCCTCACGGACGAGGAGCGTCTCGCTGCGCACTAATCGCGCGTAGGACGCCCACTGCGTCACGGCCAGGACGAAGATGATCTGCGAGAGCCCCGGGCCCAGGACCGCGATCACGACGATCGCAAACAGGATAAACGGGAGGCTGAGCTGGAGGTCGGCGAGCCGCATGGTCAGTTCGTCCCACCACCCGCCGTAGTATCCGGCGATGAGGCCGAGCGCGGTACCGATCACACCGCTCACCACGACAGACACCAGACCTACCTCAAGTGAGACGCGGGACCCGTAAATGATCCGGCTCATAATGTCGCGGCCGATCGCGTCGGTGCCCACAAGGTATGGCGATCCAGGCTGGAGCCAGGCGGGGGGCGTGAGCCTGGCCCGCAAATCGGCGGCCTGAGGGTCGCGCGGCGCGAGCAGCGGCGCCCCCAGGGCAGCCGCGAACGACCCGCCCACGAGCGCGAGCCCTACGAAGAACGTGAGGCGCAGGCCGAGCGGCGTCCGCCGGTGACGCACCCGCGCGCGCGCCGCAGACGGCGCGGGTGGCGGTCCATCAGCCCCGATCACGACGCGACCCGAACGCGTGGGTTCAAGAGGCCGTAGCTCAAATCCACGAGCAGGTTGACGAGCACGATGCCCACGGCCAGGACGACGACCACGCCCTGCACGACGGGATAGTCCCGGTAGCTCACCGCCTGCAGCGCCAGCTGGCCGAGGCCGGGCCACGCGAACACGTTCTCGAGCACGACGACCCCGCCGAGCAGCGCACCGAACTGCAGCCCGACGAAGGTCACGACCGGCAACAGCGCGTTGCGCAGCCCATGCCGCACGACCACTCGGAGCTCGCGCAGGCCTTTGGCGCGCGCGGTGCGGATGTAAGGCTGCCCCAGCGCGTCGAGGAGCGCGGCCCGAACCAGCCGCACGAGCGTGCTGGCGAGGATGACCCCGAGCGTCACGCTGGGCAGCACGAGCGATACAGGACCAGCATCACCCGACGGCGGGAACCAGCGGAGGCGGACCGCGAGGATGAGGATCAGCATAATGCCCAGCCAGAAGTTGGGGAACGAGAGGCCCAGGAGGCTCGCGACCCTGATGAGGAAGTCCGTGACCGCGTCCCGGTGCATCGCCGCGTAGACGCCCAATGGAAAGGCGATCGCGAGGGCCACCACCATCCCGCCGATCGCCAGCAGGAGCGTGGCGCGCGCGCGGTCGGCGATCAGGGCCGTGACCGGCTGGCCGCTGCGAAACGAGACCCCCAGATCTCCATGCACCGCCCGCGCCAGAAACGTGCCGTACTGCACGATGAATGGGCGGTCGGTGCCCATCGCGTGGTGGATCCGTTCGATGTCTTGCCGGCTCGGCGCCCCTGCCCCCCCAAACAACGCGACCGCGGGATCGCCCGTGAGCCTGATGCCGAAAGCCACAAAGAGCGTAATCGCCGCCAGGACGACGACTGCGCCTCCCGTTCTGGCGGCAAGGTACCCAACCACGCGGAGTCTTACTGGGTGCTCACGGGGAGCAGCCGGACACGGTCATCCGGCGGCGCCACAAAGCCACGCACCCGCTTGTTCACACCCCACAGATTGACCTGCTGCCAGAGCGGGAAGTCGATCGCGAGGTCGTACAGCCGCCGGTCGAGCGCGTGGAACGCCTGCAGCCGCACCTTCTCGTCATTCGAGGAGCGCTCCTGCGCGAGATACGTTTCCACGTCGGCGTCGGTGAAGACGGGGTTCCAGTACTCGCCCTTGTGATACAGGAGGTACGCGGTGTTGTCGAAATCGAGCGTCCATCCGCCCCATCCGAACTCGTACATCTGGCCCGTCTTGGCATGCGGGATCGTATCGCTGAAGTAGGTCACCTGCTCGACGGGCTGAAGCGCCAGCTTGAGGCCGACCGCGGCAAGTTCGCTCACCATCCCCTGGGCGGCCTCACGGAAATCGGCGTTGTTGCTCGGAAAGCTCAGCGTGATCTCGGTGCCGGGCTTGACGCCGGCCTCGGCCAGGAGCTGCTTCGCGCGCTGGGGGTCGAAGGGGTAGGGCTTGAGCGTCGGGTCGTCCCCAAACGAGAGCGGACTCTGAAACGTCGAGACACGGTGCCCGTACCCCTGCAAGATCGTCTGGATGATGGTCTGCGCGTCGATCGCCGAGATCACGGCTTTGCGGAACCGGATGTCGTCGGCGGGCGGTTTCGACGGGTCAAACCGGATCTCGAGCACCGTCGGGCTGCCGGTCGGCATCAGGACCAGGTTGGGGTCGCTTTTCACGACGCTGGCCTGGCTCACCGGCACGCCCTGCGCGATATCGGCGCCCCCGGCCTGGAGCTCGGCGACGCGCGTGGCCGCTTCCGGGATGAACCGGTACGTCACCGCGACCACTTGCGGCGCGCCGTTCCAGTAGTCCCGGTTGGCGGCCAGCGTCAGGTGGTCGTCCTTGCGGTACTCCACGAATTTGAAGGGACCGGTCCCGACAGGATGGCTGCCGAAGTATTCGCTGCCGTGCTCCTGCACGTATTTCGGGGGCACGATCATCGCGCCGTAGCCTGCCAGCTTGGTAATGATCACGGGATCTTCGGTCTTCATCACGAGGTTGACGGTGTAATCGTCAACCACCTGCGCGTGGTCGATCGACTTGTAATTCCCCTGCTGGGGCCCCTTGGCGCCCTCCGGGCCCAGGAGCCGGTCGAACGTAAATTTCACCGCCGCGGCGTCGAACGGCTCGCCGTCATGAAACATGACGCCATGCCGAAGCTTGAACTGGAGCACGTTCTTGCCGATCCATGACCAGCTGGTCGCGAGCCCGGGCTGCAGCACGAGATCCGGCCCGCGGTCGACGAGCCCGTCGAACACGTTGCACCCCACCATGCCCCAGGACAAGAGAAACGTCGCGATCGGATCCCAATTCTGCGGGTCCTGCATTTGGGCGATCACGAGGGAGCGACCGCGGCTCTGTGCCGGCGACTGTGCGCCGACCGGCGCCCACGCGACGAGACTGCCGAGCACCACTGCCACGGCCAGCGCGAGCAATCGCCGGGCCAACCCGTGACGGTCACGCGTCATATGTGTCCCCCCACAGCCGCGGTGATTCCGAGCCACGACTCGCGATTAGGACGCCACGCGCGGCTCGCCGCTGCCGCGCGGTCATTTAGACGCAAGCCGCGACGCTCCCTGCCGCGCGGGTGATGGCGCGCGCCGCTACGGCGGAGGCGTGAGTACGGCATGGAGTTCCTCGGCGGCGAGCACCGTCTGCATCTGCACGGTGTGCGCCAGGACGAATGCGTCATCATAGATGGTCTCGTCAGGGAATTCTGTGATCACCGTCAGCGGAACCGGCGTCTCGTCGTCGGCGATGAGCTGGCACGGGATGTCATGGTAGACGAGGAACGCCAAGTCGCCGGCGTGGATCCGGTACGTCTCGATCTGGGCTCGGTTGAGTCGCACCAGTTCGGGAATGTGCCCCAGCCGCTCGGTCAGCAGCGCGAGAAACGCCGCTGCGCGTTCCGCCCATGCGACGTGGTGGCGCACCATCAGGAAGAAGCCCTTCGGAATCATCCATGGCCCGAACCCGCGCGGCACGTACCCCGTGAGCGGCCTGGCCCATTCGTGCGAGGGATACCCGTGGAGGTTGACATGGAGCGTTGCTCCGGAGAGACGCCGCGCCTCCACGCGGGCAGCCGTCTCGTACCACGGCTCGCCCCCTCGCGCCCCCACGTCATCTCCGAACGCCGTGTAGCGGCCGGCGTGGTGCATGTGGGACGGATGCACGAGGCTGAGCTGCCGGTGCAGGACGTATCCGTCCGGGTTCTCGACGGGAATCACCGCGAAGTGCGCATCTGGGCGCCCGGCCAGCCGCCGAGCGGCACGAAGCGCCCCGACGACCCCGGAGGGCTCATTGCCGTGTTGACCCGCGGTGATGAGGATCGCCGGCCGTGTGCCCGGGCGGTAGGCCCCGGTCACGGGGCGGCCCTGGCGCGATTGCCCGTACAGTGGCTGGCCGCTCAGCGCCGAGAGTTCCACGGACACCTGTGCGAGGCCTGGTGGACGGGTGGCCGTCTCGAGCGCGACCGGCGGGGAGTCAGGTTCATTGTCCTCGAATGGCTCGAGCGTCACGCGAGTGTGTGGACTCGCTTTCGTGTAGCGGACCTCAGGGACGATCTGGCCGGGCCGCGCGGTCCTGTCGTCGACGGCGCGGCCCCCTCGCTGTTTGAGAACCTCGAGCAACGAAAAGTAGAGATCCTCGTGGAGCGCTTCAGCGAGGCTGATACACTCCTGGCCATAACCAAGCCGCTGGTCCGTCCCCTGGATTTCTGCGCGCACCGTGAGCCGCTCGAAATACGGCTCCTTCGTGTCCCATGGGTGGTCTCGGATGATGCCTACGACGTGGGTGAAGATCGCTTCGTACTCCGTCTCGAACGCCTCGTCCACCCCCGGCTCGACATGGACCCTGAGCCACCCAGTTGGTGCCAGGACGGGTTGGCCGAGATGGTCCTCGCGTAGGCGGTTCGGCGCGAACACCCTGTGGGTCGCCCGTATCCCGTCTCGGC
>Ga0187846_10001481_pt1 | contig 13269 bp, 9 predicted proteins | sample TC_taG_FD_161473 | JGI IMG/M metagenome (GOLD analysis project Ga0187846, IMG submission 161473) | Biofilm microbial communities from the roof of an iron ore cave, State of Minas Gerais, Brazil - TC_06 Biofilm (v2) | ecosystem: Environmental > Terrestrial > Deep subsurface > Cave > Wall biofilm ...
CTGGCGCAGGCCGCCGGTGAGCAAGGCGGAACGAATGCCGAATGGTTCAAGCATGGCGTTAATGCTCTGCGCGTGCTGCTCGGCCAGGATCTCGGTGGGAGCCATAATGGCGCTCTGGTAGCCATTGAGAGCCGCCATGAGCAGGGTAGCCGCGGCCACGGCAGTTTTGCCCGAGCCGACATCCCCCTGCAGGAGACGAGACATGGGCTTTGCCTGCGCGAGGTCGGCGAAGATTTCGCCTATGACACGCTGTTGTGCAGCGGTGAAGCGAAACGGCAAGGTGGCCTCAAAGGGCCTGCTGGTAGCCAGGGTAGACCAGAGTGTAGAGGCCATTGGGGCGGGTTCCAGGGCTGGATTTTCCAGGGCGTGGCCGTCAGGCAGGGCGGGGGCGTCGGTCACACTGGAGCCGTCGGGCAGGGCGGGGGCATTACCTGTCCCCCAGACAGGGTCCCCCGCCCCTACATTTAAGGGAGAATGCGCTGATACTGAGATGGCGCCAGGATCGATGAGTATTCTGGCGAGGTCGATTTTGAAGGCGTTGCCGCGCGGAGCTTCGCGCTGCCAGCGACTGCGCCGCTCCTGCATGCCAAGTTGGATCAAGAATAATTCGTCGAAGGCAAGGCGGCGGCGAGCGGCGGTCAGCGCCTGCTCACTTTCAGGATAGTGGATGTGCGAGATGGCCTCGGGCAGGGGCATGAGCTTACCAGCAGAACGGATGGATACCGGTAGATGATCCGGAACCATGGCTGCATAGCGATCAACGACCCATTTGGTGAAACGGCGCAGTGCTTTCGGGTGCAGGCCCTCGGTAAGCGCATAGGTGGGCACGAGGCGGCCGGTGTTCAGCAGGTCGCCCTGTTCGGGCAGCTCGTGGGTGCGTACATTGAACTCGATCTTGTTGCCAAAACGCTGCTTGACGCCGGTGACGACAAGGTAGGAACCCTTGGCCGCGCTCAATTGCTTTTGCAGGTAGGGCTGGTTGAACCAGGAGACGCGCAGCTTGCCGGTATCATCCGAAATGGTGGCAATGGTGCGCACGCGGCCTCCGCTCGTGCGCGTGCTCTCGACATCCCAGATAAGTCCCAGGGTGGTAGTGACCTCACCGAAGGGGATGTTGGCGATTTTTTCAAGCTTGCTGTAATCGCGATGTTCACGCGGAAAGTAGAAGAGCAGGTCGCGCACAGTACGGATGCCAAGATGATGCAGGCGCGCAGCCGCAGATGGGCCTACGCCAGGAATGGCGGTTACATCGGCGCTCAGCAGGGTAAGCGAGGTGTGACCCTGCGACATACCTACGTCTAAACGCACGGGACTTTGGGACACTTGGGACACTTGGGACACTCCTGGTGATGGTTTGGCCGCAGGTTTGGCCGCCGCGGTAGGATGCGACGGAACGAAAGCCGTAGTCTGAACGTGGAGAGTAGCAGGTGTAGCAAGAGTAGTGGGTGTAGTGGGTGTAGTGGGTGTTGATTTACTTTGTTGTCCAGAGCCGTCCAGGCTGTCGAGTATCGCGAGAGCAGCGCGCAGGCTCGAGGCGCGCTGCATGGGGTCCTGGCGGCGGTAGCCCTCCAGGTGTTCGGTAAAGCGGTGGATGGGGGCAAAGTCGAGGCCCGCGCTCTTGCAGACGGCGCTCGTTTCTTCTGCCCAGCGCACAACGAACAGTTCTAAACCACCGGGCCTGACGACTGTATCTTGATGGTTGGCACGTTGTTCAAGTTGTAGGACTTTGCGCGCTCGCGCCACGTATGGAGCGAGCACGGCGTTGTTTTGTGTTGACTTTTCCACCCTGGTACCCACTACATTTATGTTTTTATTGCCTCCATACTATAGTGGGTAGTTGGAACGGATGTCAAGGTATAGTTATTGTATGGTGTGGAAAATGCGCGAAGCGCATTTTCCACACCATACAATAAATAAAGTGAGTGCCGCGGGCGCGAGTAAGTGATCGTGACGGGGATCAGACAGATCTTATAATGCTGCGTCGTATACAATATAGATGGCAAATAAGAGACTTGAAAAGGTAGAATGGGTATGACACTTTCTTCGCCACGCTACTGCAATCACTGTGGTGCAGCCAACCTGGACCAGGGAGAACGTTGTTTCGCCTGTGAAGGACCTTTGTATGCTCCTTCCAGGGAACCATTGCTCAAAGGGCGTTACCGTATACTTGTCGCTGTGGGACAGGGTGGTTTTGGGGCTGTCTATAAGGTAGAAGATACTCAGGGTGGAAATCGTCTCCTCGCTATGAAGGAGATCAATTTGAGTGCTCTTAGCGCCCAGGAGGCGATTGAAGCGACCGATGCTTTCAACCGCGAGGTACATTTGTTATCTGATCTGACGCACCCCAACCTGCCACGTATATACGATTACTTCACTGATAGAGAACATTGGTATCTCGTGATGGACTTCATCATGGGTGAAACACTGGAGCAGTACCTGGATAGAACAGTGAGTGGACGCCTGCCACTGGAAGAGGTACTCGATATTGGTATGCAGCTCTGTACAGTGCTCGATTACCTCCATACGCGTGAGCCGTCTATCATCTTCCGCGATCTCAAGCCAGCCAATGTGATGCGAACACCTGCCAGTCATCTCTACCTGATTGACTTTGGTATTGCGCGCCACTTTAAACCAGGACAGCTCAGAGATACCATCCCTCTTGGCTCCCCAGGCTATGCCGCCCCAGAACAATATGGAAGAGCGCAGACAACTCCCCGGTCAGACATCTACAGCCTGGGGGCCCTACTACACCAACTGCTAACAGGAAACGACCCCGCGCAGAATCCTTTTCGTTTTGAGCAATCACCTCTGCAAGGCCTAGCGATTCCTCGTAGGCTCCAGTCATTGGTGTTGCAGATGGTCGATATGGATGTAAACAACAGGCCGTCCAACATGGTGATTGTCAAGCAAGAATTAGAGCAGATCGCTGCTGCCTCACGGCCCGTCGGAACTCTGCTCTCCACTTGCAAGCACTACCGGCTTGTAATGACTCTGGCCTGGTCGCCTGACGGCGCCTATGTCGTCTCTGGCACCTCTAATAGCGCACTGCACGTCTGGAATGCTACAACAGGCGCTCACCTGTTCACCTATCGTGATCCTTTCAGAACATATACATGGGCATCTTATCTCGCGTGGTCGCCCGACGGTGAGTATATTGCTTGTGGAAGCGATGATAGGACGGTGAGGGTATGGCAAGTGGAAAAGGATGTCTCTCTCACGCTGAAGCAAACGTTTACCTACCGGGGTCATACAAACTGGGTCAATGCTGTGGCATGGGCGCCAGATGGTAAGCGCATCGCTTCTGGAAGCGATGATAAAACTGTACAGGTGTGGCAGATGGGCAGAACTGTTACAGATGCTGAGACCCAGATCTATCGCGGTCACTCCCGGTGGGTGGTGGCCTTAGCGTGGTCACCCGACGGCAATTATATTGCTTCTGGTGGGAATGATGCAACCATCCATGTCTGGGACGTTAGCAGGAAGGAGACCCCCTCGATAAATCGGGGGGCTACGATCATCTATCGCGATCATCCCTATGGTATCAATGCCCTGGCATGGTCGCCTGATGGAACACGTATCGCCTCTTGCTCCTGGGATAACATCATACGAGTGTGGGATGTAGTCACCGGAAACACACTTTTCACGTGTCATAGTCGTTCCGATTGGGTCAATACTGTGGCATGGTCGCCTGATGGCACTCGCATCGCTTCTGGAGGCCGTGATAAGATGGTACAGGTGTGGGATGCAGTTACCGGAAACACACTTTTCACCTATCATGGTCATAAGAGTTGGGTGTATGGTGTAGCATGGTCGCCCGATGGGACACGCATTGCCTCAGCAGGCAACGATGGGACAGTGCAGATCTGGCAGGCCGTTTGACGGGCTCCTCTGCCAGGGCTCCTACACCAATTCAGAATTTGCTCCGGTTCTCAGCGGCTTTGCTCTCTCGCGCCGACTGCTCGCGCGGCTTCGCCGCGCAAACATGAGTCATCCCGAAGATTTAGGACAAAGATTCAAGAAGCCCGGGAAGGGCATCAGCCAGGCAATGAGTCGGGCCGACCAAGGTGGACGACCCGGCTGACGGGACCGACTCATGCCGGAGGGTGGATAGCGTTGCCACAAGCGGCTAAGCGCCCAGCGCAAGCGGTAGAGCGGAGCTCGGGTCTGGCGTGCCCGTCGACCGGTGCGATGGGACCAGCGATCCAGGACCCACCGGCGCAGCAGGTCATGCTCGTGATCCAACAAACTCAACAGGAAAGCATAGACCAGCGTCACCACCAGGAGCAGCTTGCGCCGCGGTTCCCACTGAGGCACTCGTGGGGACTCCATCTGCAACTCACTTTTGCCATAGCGGAAACTGGTCTCGACCTGCCACCTGCGTGCATACGCTAAGACCACCTGCCAGGCCGCTTCCTCGCTCTCGATGGGTTCATTGGTCAGCAGATACCACGGTTCGCCTCCCCGCCGGGCGACCACCAGCCACAAGGGACCGGCATAGCTGGCATGCCGCACCGGCATCGCTACCACACTGGTCTCCCGCAGCTTGCGCACCCGGCCATCCCAGAGCCAACGTGGCGCTCCCCACGCCCGTTTGCCTCTGGCGATTTGCCACGCTTTGCGCTCGATCTCTTTGCTATCCAGCAACTGGTAGCGCTTGGGCCAGCGCACCACAAAACGCACCCCGGCTCTGCCCAGTTCCCCCAACCACGGCCCTCCTGCATAGCCGCGATCAAACAGGTGCAGCACTCGTCGGCCCCAGCGCCGGGCGCACTCCCGCAAGAGCTGGCCTTCCTGCTCCCGTGCCGTGGTCGCTTGCGGGCCTGTGCGACTCCACCAGCGCATACTGACCACCTGCACCGCTCCTTGCAAGCCGCACAGCAGCACAGCGGTCCACTCCCAGCCCCGTACCACGATCGGACGCCCCGGCTTATTGAAGACTCCTGGCCGAGAGCGAGGCACTCGTTTGGCTTTGCTGGAACGCACCGGAGCCAGCCCTTCCAGGTGTTCACTCTCGGCTTTCTCCAGCACACTGCCATCCCACACGCACAGCGGCTGTTCGCCCGCCGCTTCCAGTTCGCTCACTCCCTGCTCGGCTTGCCGCCACAGAAACTGCTCAATCAGGCGACTGCTCCACCTGGCCGAGTGCAACAAGCGGCTGAGTTGTTTGGTTCCGGCTGGCCCATGCTGCGCGTCGGCCAGGTACTCCCCCAGCACCGACAGCAACAAGCTCGTGCGAGCGACGATGATGGCGATCATGCTCCGCCAGAACGTTTCGACTAAGCGGCAATCCACATAGGCATCCAAGACCTCTAAGAACGGCTGCACAAACCGCTGCACCTGCTGCGCGAGCTGCTCAGACACCTGCTGCTCCTCTTGTGAGGACGGCTCACTCATGGCATACTGTTTCATGCGACGACACCTCCTGAAGCCACTGAAGGACTTTTTCCTGTCTTCAGTATGCTTCAGGCAGGCTCGCTTTGCCACCTGTTCCCCTCCTGCTCTTCTTTTCACTCCTTTCTTGTCCTCTTTGGAAGGTCCGTTCCAAATCTTCGGGATGACTCATGTTTGCGCGGCGAAGCCGCGCGAGCACCCGCTGAGCATCAAACACACTCCCAGTACTTGACAGGAATGCCTTCTGCATGTTATCATAGTAACCACTATAGTGGTTACTATACAGAAAGACAGCTATGACAACCATCGAGCTACTACAACAAATTGGCTTGAACAAGTACGAAGCCGAGGCCTACTACACCCTCTTAACCGATGGGCCACTGACGGGCTATGAGCTGGGCAAACGCTCTCAAGTGCCACTTTCACGCAGCTACGAAATCCTTGAGCGCCTGGTACAGAAAGGCCTTGCCCTTGTCCAGCCGGGCGACCCTCCACACTACATTGCCGGTGAGCCAGAGCAGTTCCTTGGGCAAGTTCGCTCAACCATGTCTGCCACCCTCAATGATCTTGCCAGCGCTCTCGCGTCGCTTTCTCGCCCGGACACCTCTGCTGAGTTCTGGGTGCTGCGAGGCCAGCAGCATATCCTGGCCCGCACACAGGCGCTGATCGCGTCAGCACAGTTGTCTATTTACCTCAAACTGCCCAGGGCGGAGGCAAGCTCACGTCCCTACGGCACGGGACTGCTCGATGTGCTCGCGCTTGCCCGTGCTCGTGGTTGTCAGGTTTTCCAGTTTGCAAGCGCCAGCGGGAATGCCGGTGCGGAACTCGTCTTGCTGCTGAGCGATGGCCGCGAGGCGCTTGTAGGTACACTTGAGCCGGCCGAACGCTGCCAGGCTGTCACCAGCGCCAACAAAGCGCTTGTCGCAGCGCTGAATGGATACTTTGCTCAGCAGGTATCTCCAGTTCATATCGTCTCAAGCGGAGGCGCTCAGCAAGATGAGCAGCTTGACTGGGTAGCCTGGGAAAACCGCAAGCAGCGCCGCCTGTGGAGGCTAAGCGCCAACAATCGCATTGCCTGAATAGTGGGATCTTGTAACTGCTCAGCAGGGGGTGCAAGGGGACTGCGTCCCCCTGCCGGAGCGCGAGGTGTCCTCGCTTCCTTCTCTTGTTCCTCCCCTGCCGCCGCAGGCGGCACGGAAAAGCTACCTGAATGGTTACAGAATCTTTAATGGAAGGAAAGGAAAACCAACCATGAACAGCGATATTCGAGACTCTTCGCTTGCCGGACGCGGGCAGCAGCGCATCGCGTGGGCTGCGCGCCATATGCCGGTCCTTGGCCAGGTCGCTAGCGAATTTGCTGCCGAGCAGCCCTTCCAGGGTCAGCGCATCGCTGCCTCCCTGCATATCACCACCGAGACCGCCGTCTTGCTGCGCGCACTGCAAGCTGGAGGCGCCGGGATCGCTCTCTGCGCTTCAAATCCCCTCTCGACTAAAGATGACGTATGCGCTGCCCTTGCTGCTGATGGCATGGCCGTCTACGCCTATTATGCCGAGGATCTCGCTACCTACCAGCGCCATATTGAACAAACGCTGGCCACCGAACCGCACCTGGTAATGGACGACGGCGCCGACCTCATTGTTGCCTTGCACCAGCGTTCTGCGGGCAAAACCACCGTTGCCGGCATCGAGGAGACAACCACCGGGGTTATGCGAGCCCGCGCCTTGGCCGCTGATGGACAACTCCAGTTCCCGGTCGTTGCAGTCAACGATACCCCCACCAAGCGCTTCTTTGATAACCGCTACGGCACCGGCCAGAACACCATCGATGGCATTTTGCGGGCGACCAACATCCTGCTTGCCGGGTCAACCTTCGTCGTCGCCGGTTATGGTTGGTGTGGCAGAGGCATCGCCATGCGCGCCCGTGGTATGGGAGCCCATGTCATTGTTTGTGAGATCAATGCAGTGCGCGCGCTCGAAGCCGTGATGGAAGGTTTTCAGGCAATGCCCATGATCGATGCCGCGCCGCTTGGCGACATCTTCGTAACTGCCACCGGCATAAGCGGGGTTATTCGACCCGAGCATTTTCTGGCGATGAAAGACGGCGCCATCCTTGCCAACTCTGGTCACTTCGATGTCGAGGTAGAAGTCGCAGCTTTGCGCAAACTCGCCGTTGGCGAGATAGAAATCCGCGAGCACCTGGTGGAGTACCGCTTGCCCAACGGGCGCGTGCTCTATCTGCTGGCTCAGGGTCGCCTGGTCGGGCAGGTTGCCGCCGAGGCCAGCCCGGCAGCGCTAATGGATCTCAGCTTTGCTGATCAAGCCCTCAGCGCACGGTATCTCCTCCACAGTGGCCGCAATCTACCTCCCGCCGTCTACGATGTCCCACCCGAGATAGACGAGCGTGTTGCCGCCCTCAAGCTTCGCGCGCTCGGCATTCGCCTCGATGTCCTCAGCGACGCCCAGCAAGCTTACCAGGCCTCCTGGCAGTTTGGCACCGCCTGAATGTGCTCATTCGGCTTTTAGCAGACATTTGGTTTTCCCACGTGGCATAGTATACCCTGATAGGTTCGCAACCTGCAAGTGGGTCGTTCGAACAGAAGAGGCTTCTCCCTCGTTTCATACTCCGGTTGGAGCGCCTCGTTCGAGACTCGCTTGCGGGTTGCTCAAAATGAAGAGGGAGTGCTGGCGTGGCCGCGCAGCGGCCACGCCAGCACTCCCTCTTCATTGCGTGCAGGGCGCAGCCCTGCACGCAAGACGGGAGAAACGGGAAACCAAACCTGGGCTATTCGGCTCGCCGCTTGCCTTTTTCCCATGGTTGTGATAGACTTTAAATGGATTAATAGGATTTATTATAAAGCTTTGATTTAAGCCTTTAACTTCTGCAGGTAGAGGCAGAAGTGAAGATACAAAAACAATGAAAGACTCTATAGCAGAGCTACACACAGTAGAGTGTAGTCAGGAGGTTTCTTATTACCTTGACAACAGAAAATGTTCGACTCATCCCCCTGGGAGGGCTAGGGGAAGTCGGAAAGAATATGATGGTCGTTGAGTATGGTAACGATATCATCATCATTGACGCTGGATTAATGTTCCCCGACGATGAAATGTTAGGTGTCGATCTCGTCATCCCTGATACGAACTACCTCAATGATAAGACAGACCGTATTCGTGGCATCCTCATCACTCACGGCCATGAAGACCATGTTGGTGGTCTCCCTTATGTTTTGCCCATGCTTGATTTCCCTCCCATCTACGCAACTCGTCTGACGCAAGGCCTGATCAACGTGAAACTCAAGGAGCACAAACTCCTCGAAAGAGCAACCGTCAACGTCATCACCCCGGGTGACCAGTTAGAACTGGGTAAATGCCTGGTCGAGTTCTTTCGCGTCAACCATAGCATTCCCGATTGCGTGGGCATCGTCGTTCATACGCCTATTGGCACAATTGTGCATACAGGCGACTATAAATTCGATCATACGCCTATCGATGGGCACCCCGCCGATTTCGGTACGTTGGCCCGTATCGGCAATGAAGGCGTCCTGGTGATGATGGGGGATAGCACGCGCGTCGAGACCCCTGGTTATACGCCTTCGGAACGCGTCATCAACGACTCGCTCGACAAAATCTTTGCCAACGCACCCGGGCGTATCCTCCTCGCCACCTTCGCCTCGCTCATCTCGCGCGTGCAGCAGGTAGTCGATACCGCTGCTCGCTACGAACGCAAGGTAGCTCTGGTGGGTCGCAGCATGGTCAACAACGTGCAAATGGCGATGGAACTGGGATACCTGGACATTCCCCAGAGCATGCTGATTCGTGCCGAAGACATCAACAAGTTCGAGCCGGAGCAAATCGTCATCATCTGCACCGGCAGCCAGGGAGAGCCGACCTCGGCCCTCACGCGCATCGCCAATCAGGATCATCGCCTGGTGCGCATCCAGCCAAATGACACCGTCATCCTCTCGGCAACGCCCGTCCCAGGCAACGAGAAGATGGTGAACCGCACAATCAACAACCTGTTCCGCCAGGGCGCGGAGGTCTTCTACCAGGGCATTTCGAACGTTCACGTTTCGGGGCATGCTGCACAGGAAGAGTTGAAATTGATGCTCGGGCTGCTGCGCCCGCAATTCTTCATGCCCATTCATGGCGAGTACCGTCAACTGGTTCTGCATGAGAAGCTGGCGCGTACACTTGGTATACCCAGGGATCACATTGTTGTTGCTGAAGATGGCGATATCGTTGAGGTCACCCCAGATTCCATGAAGGTAGCCAGCCACGTGGCATCCGGTAATGTCTACGTGGATGGGCTGGGCGTGGGTGACGTGGGCCACATCGTGCTGCGCGACCGCCAGGTGCTGGCGCAGGATGGCATTCTCATGGCTGTGCTCACCGTTGATAAGGAGACCGGGCAGCCCCTGGCCGGACCTGATATTGTCTCACGCGGCTTCGTCTACATGCGTGATGCCGAAGAACTGCTGGAAAGCGCCCGCGAGCGCGTACTCGAGTCATTCATTGGCTTGAACGGCCACGCCTCTGATTGGACCTTTATCAAGGACAAAATCAAACACACGCTGAGCGAGTACCTCTACGAAAAGACGCACCGCCGCCCAATGGTTTTGCCCGTGGTGATGGAGGTGTGATTCTGCGCTAAGGCAAAATATGTAGGGGCTGGGCTTGCCCCAGCCTTGCACCCCTTGACAAGCAAATAACAGTATGCTATATGCTTTATAGCAATTAGCAATTTCTCAACGAGGCGGCTGTAGCGGTGAGCAATCAGGCTCTTCTGAATAGGTACGTAGGGTGAGCAACGTACAGAGGGAAAGCCATGTTGTTCGAGAAAGGCACGGTTGTAGCCATGTCCTCTGACCTCTTTTGTGATGAATGTGGCGCTGCGCTTCCAGCGCAAACGACTTCCTGTGCCGTCTGTCGTCACTACTTTGGCGCTGTTTTACCATCGCAGCCGGTGCAAGCAACTGGAGCAGCTCTACCGCCTTCCCTGGCTGCGCCCGCTGGCGCCTTGCGGCCTGGTATGCTCTTCGTCCAGCGCTACCGCATCCTCGATAAAGTGGGTGAAGGCGGGTTCGGCGTCACGTATAAGGCAGAAGACCTCGACCATCACCGCTGGTTAGTCGCTATTAAGCAAATCACCCTGAGCCTGCTCACTCCACAACAGATGATCGAGGTCACGGATACTTTTAACCGCGAAGTTGGCTATCTTTCCCGGCTGAAACATGACAGTATCCCCCGTATCTATGATCACTTTACCGATCCTGATCACTGGTATATCGTGATGGATTATATCGCGGGGGAAACCCTGGAAGACAAGCTCAAACAAGCGCGCCATGGATGTCTGTCCACGCAAAAGGTCTTTGACATCGGGATCGCCCTGTGCGACGTGTTGGGATACCTGCATGCGCAGCGCCCGCCGGTCATCTTTCGCGATGTCAAGCCTGCAAACATTATGCTGACGAAAACAGGTCGCATCTATCTGATCGACTTCGGCATTGCCCGTCACTATGCGCCGGGCCAGACCAGGGATACTGCACCACTGGGCTCCCCGGCGTATGCAGCTCCTGAGCAATATGGGAAAGCCCAGACCAGCGCGCAAACCGATGTCTACGGCCTGGGTGCGACCTTACAGACGTTGCTGACCGGGAAAGACCCCCTGGAGATAGCCGTCAGCGGTGAGAAGCAAGGGCGAAAAATCAAAAGCAGGATTCGCAGGAGACTGCGACCCCTCTTAGAGCAGATGCTGGAGCGAGATGCCAGCAAAAGACCGCAGAGTATGGACGAGGTGAAACAATCTCTGCAATCGCTCAAAGAGCATTCAGCGGTGTACAGAGCGCAGCGAACGTTTGTTTTCATATGGGATTTTCTCACCCACTCGGCTATCCGGCTTATGCTGTTCCTGGCCCTGCTGCTCTCCCTCTATCTCATCTTTTCCTTCACCGGTTTTTTCAACAGCCCGTTCTGGATACCGGGTCTTCTACTTATGCTGTGCGTCATCGTTGGCCGGAGCGCCTATTATCTTCACCGGGCGCGGGAAGAGACCACGACGAGATTGAACGCGAAAGAGGCGCTCGGTATCGTGTTGAAGCACCTGAAAGGCTCCATCCTCTCTGCGTTGATACCGGCAGTACTCTGCTATTTCCTCTACGATATCCTGAGGCCAGATAGTCCCCTTTTGATTGGTGATTATCTTTTTCTCGGAGGGATCGCCCTTGTCTTCATCATCGGTGGTCTTTTCCTTTTCAATAAGGAAATCGGGTGGCTATTGCACCTTGTCACCTCGCGACTGCGAGGTCGCAAGCCTGAACAGGCTCCTCCCCTCCAGCAGCAAATGCATAAACGTCCATGAATGGTAGGGCACAAGGAACCTCACTTCTGTCCTTATGGATAAGTGTTAGGATCTTCAGCCTGTAATCCCTCAACACCAGCAACGTCGAGGAGGTCAGTGTCAGCACAGACAAAAATGGGTTCCGGCGCTTGATTGGTTGATGTGTACTGACGTAGAGCAAGTACGCAAGCGAGTTGTACGGCGTCATAGGCACGTAAAGGATGTGAGCGACAGAGGTCGCCTGCTGCATGATAGAGATCAGTCGTTACAGGCCAGATGTTGTAGCTCTCTTTGCTGTCTTGTCGGAATACAGTAATGAGCCTGTCACGTTCAGCAATGCTGATACTTTGCTCACGTGCTCTTCGGCAGATTGCTGCGACAACTTCTATGAGCGCTGCTTGTGAAATGTATAGCTCATGGCCTTGTGCTGGATCACAGAGGGAAAGGATCCATGCTTGTCCTTGTTCAGAGATGTATCGTTTGATGATGGCTGAAGTGTCCAGAAAGTAGGTAGCCATTTAGTACGGGCCCCGGTCTTCAATCACCATGTCAGATGCAAGCTTGTCACTGGCAAACAAATGAGCAAGTCGTTCCCTTTCAGCCTGTTCCTCTGGAGTCAAAGGACGCGGCGTGGCAAGGTTCGCAAGCTTCCCTTCATGGTAGAGCTTCTCAGCGAGCTCGCGTCCTGTCATTGCATATTTTGTAGTAGAAGCCGATGGTAAATGCCGTATCAGATCACGCAGAAGCATTTCTGGCGGCTTTCCTCTCTTGGCTGCTTCTGCGGCAAGTACGTGGTATTCCTGGTCAGTCAAGGTGACGGTCATTTCATACGACATAACAATTATCCCTCCTCCTTCTTTGAGAGAGTCGATGTAGTGCTCATCCTCCAGAACTCACAGCCTTACCTTACAGGTATTTCATAACTCAACAGGAGGTTTGGTTGAGATTCTGCGGCTTTCGTAGATATCCGCAACCAGCTTGTCCGTGTCAACAAGACCCTTCCAACCTCCTGCTGCTGCACGGAAAGCTTCATAGTCCCCTTTGGTCCTGGCTCGCTTAATCTTGTGCCTTGCGCGTGTAACTGGCATCAGAACAGCCATGTCCTCACTATTCTTTCTTAGTACGTGAGGTCTTCTCGTCGTTCGCACTTCTTCAACAAGTCGAAGCAGGTCTGGGGCATTGCTTATATCAATGTAATTTGTGTCTTCAGGCATTATCCTCTTCTCCTCGCAGTAGCTGCTATTATAGCACTGCTCTGCAATATCCTTAGATCCCATCCCGGTACCTGTTCGTAATCGGCAGCCTTCGGTCGCGGCCGAAGGCTCGCGGCGTAATCTTCACACCCGGAGGAGCCTGGCGGCGTTTGTACTCGCTGATGTCCACCAGCCGCATCACGCGCTCGACCGTCTTGCGCTCGAACCCCATGGCCAGCATCTCCTCGAAGCTGCGATCCTCTTCCACATAAGCCTTCAGAATTGGATCAAGCGCCTCGTATGGGGGCAGGCTGTCGATATCCTTTTGGCCCGGGCGCAGTTCGGCGGAGG
>Ga0187846_10001482_pt1 | contig 13267 bp, 11 predicted proteins | sample TC_taG_FD_161473 | JGI IMG/M metagenome (GOLD analysis project Ga0187846, IMG submission 161473) | Biofilm microbial communities from the roof of an iron ore cave, State of Minas Gerais, Brazil - TC_06 Biofilm (v2) | ecosystem: Environmental > Terrestrial > Deep subsurface > Cave > Wall biofilm...
TCTTTGCAACAATACCAATTCAACGAGTAATAAGATATGGATTTAGTACTTTTTCATTTTCTGAAAAACAGAAAAATATTTCACTCATTATAGTGATTGGCATTATATTTCTCATGGGAACTGCATTTGTTACAAGATATGAGAAATTTGATGAAGTTGAAGCACAAGAAGAAATTATTTTTTCAAAATTCATAGAGAATAATCTGCACGGAAAGTTATTGGACGCAGGCTACAACACACAGTATTTAGTAGATGTGAAATTAGATGAACCCACTGGAATTTTCAAGACTTATAAGATTAATCAGGAAAAAATTCCATTCCAAGGCTTTCCGTATACAACAGGTAACGTTACTGTGACAAATATCTATGGAACGTCTCTTCAAGATTTAATATCTAATGGTGAAAAATACGAGCTAAAATATATTGCAATTAATCAGAAAGGAGCTGTATTTTACAAATTCCTTGATGATGTGTATTACCATGAAGAAAGTTATCCATATTTAACCAAAGTATTTGATTCAAATGACTATGGATTTACTAAGTTTAAAGTAAAAGTCTTTGAAATAGATTATAACAAATTCCATCAAATTTACTCAAAATAAATTTATATTATAATTCGCGTGAATAGCTTTATTTTTTCAAAAGTTCCAAATAAATATCTGCTTCCCTACGTTCAACTATCTCTTTATCAAATTCTTTTGCTTTAGACATGGATTTCAAGGAAAATTGTTTTTGCATGTTAGGATCTGATAGTACGCTTGCTATACTTTTTGCAAATGATGGTGGGTTTCTTTCAGAAAAAATGGCAGTTCCCTCCAATCCATCGGAGTATTCTTTCTTTGGATAGGGAATAACTAAAGGTAAGCCAGATGCCATTGCTTCTATTACTGGTATTGGTAGACCTTCTATTTCAGGATCATACGCTAATGCAAAAACCTGAGCAGCTTTATAATATCTTGGAATTTCATTGTTTGACACTGATTTTTTTATTGTTATTTTTTCAGATAATCCATTTTTTTGTATTTGATTTGTCAAATTATCATATAACTCCCCATCTCCAATGATGAGCAAGTGACCATTAATTTCCTTCATGGATTCTATGAGACATTGGTGATTTTTTTGTGATGTTAATCGTCCAACTGAAATTACTAATTGACTAGGAAGGCCATCTATTGGCTTTGCGTTAATATATTTGCCATAATCAATTCTATTGTAAAGAACCTCTGGTGTTTTACCACCATGCCTTAATACATAAGGCACTATGATTTTGTAAACTACAGTTATCTTATCTGCATTCTTCAAAACATGAGGCTCAATAAATTTTTCTGAATATTTCAGACCCAAATAACGTTTAAAGTTGGTTTTAGCAAAAGTCTTTCTAAGATTATCATATTGAATGTGTAATGAAACAAAGAGTGGAATTTTCAACTCCTCTGCACAAACAGATGCATACCATCCTTCCACAAGAGGGTTATATGCTCTTATGATGTCTGGCCTGATATCCCTTATTATCGCTTTGATTCTATCTACGTGATAATAAGGGATATCAGGCCAGACATCATAAGAGCATATAACCCTCTTGATGATGTCTGGCCTGATATCCCTTATTATCGCTTTGATTCTATCTACGTGTTTTTTTCGGTCCTTAAGACCAATTTTTCCTACCGTCTGAATTGTTAGCTTTGCAGTTCCCGCTATGGTTTGAACTTTTGATGCTTCTACCTCTTCTTCCTCAGTAAACGAAATTATGTATAATTCATCAAAGATGTTACAAGGATTATAATATCTCTCTTTTATTTCACCTTTTTTGTAATAAGCAATGATAGGATCATTGGGAAAAACACATAATCTCAATTATTGTCAGTCTTCCATTAAATACTCACCCTTATAAATTTCGGATTAAAGTGAAATGTTGGAGAACTGAAAATTTCTGATATGACTTAAATGGTTGAGTGATGAGATGATAACAATTCCATATGAATTTCAAAGTTCATGTATCGAATACCACTGAGGAAAAAAGCTGGGACAAAAATCTTCTGAAGAATAAGGTTTCGTCAATATATCAAAGTACAAATTGGTCTAAAATTTATGAAAAATTCCATGGGTCAAAGCCTTTCTTCATTTTAGTAGAGTCTCCTACGGGAGAAATTGTAGGACAACTCTCTGCTCTGATACATAATAGATACTACTGGAAAGATGCACATCCAATATCAAAAGTAATAGGACCTAAATTAAACTTGGTAACGATTCTACAGTGGAATTATGGTCCTATAATTCACGATATTCACAATCAAGATGAAATCTTGTCCGACCTTGTTAAGACAATTGATGACATTGCTATAAAAAATAAAGTGACGATGATACGAGGTAGCTCGTCACCGCTTTCAGCTCAACTAAACAGTGGATTATTTGGAAAATTGAATTATCAAATACAGCATTGGGCTACATACATTACCGATTTAAATAACAACAAAGATGGCATTTACAATAAATTGGACAAAAAAACAAGATATGATATTAGAAAATCAGAAAAGAATCAATTAGAGTTTGAGATCGTCAGCAAACGAACTCAGCTTGATGAATTTGAAAAAATGAAAGTACATGCAAAAAAAGAAGTGGGGGAAAGAACATGGAAGAATAAGTTTTTTGACTTTCACTGGAAATTTTTGTATGAGGAAGGTCTTGAAAGGGTCTTACTGGTTAAACATGATGGAAAGCCAATAGGAGGAATATTGGCTCTTATTTTCAATGGTAATGTAGTACAACATGGGGTTGTGAATTTACCTCATACTACTCATCCGCTTGGTGGAAGCTTTCTGACGTGGAATGCGTTCAAATGGTCCATTGAAATGAAATATCTCACTTATGATATGGGAGGGGTTAATCCAATACCAAAATCAGAAAAGGATAAACAAATTGACTTTTACAAATCAAAATGGGCGGGCAAAAAATTTGATTATGTTCAATACGTTAAGATTTTTGATAAAACTAAACTAAAGATTTCCTCTATTCTAAAACATCCTACCAAAATCGGCAGGAAACTAAATCATTTTTTGAGAACAATCGATGAATAATTTTGTAACTTTCTGAAATGATCTTCAACGACACTTCTTAGAACATTAGTCTTTAGTTCCTTTGTTTTTCATTTCGTTAATTATGGATTTTATCAAAATTCTAGTTCTAGAATCACCTATGTAAGTGAGTAGTATATAACCACCTAATGCAATACCAACCAAAAGAAGTAGATCCGGCAAGAAACGATAGATGTTATTATTATAATTCAGTAATTTATCTGTCAGAAGATAACAAGCCCCAAAAACACCAATACCTACAATCAAATATTTTGACACACTTTTTCGATCTACTAATGAAACGAACCCCTTTTTCATTAATAATATGTGATATATCGAAAATGGTAGCTGTGTTCCTAAGGAAACAATTGACCAATAAAGCACCAGATCCAATACGGAAGTAAAGGGCTTTAGCGTGAAAACTACCAATGCAAGTACTCCTGCATACAAGCCATACTGACCCAATTGCAAGGCAGGCAGAAGAAATAGTTTGCTTTTGACATAATCCAAAAATTTTGAACCTTCCGTTATGTCAACTTTTTCTATTCCTTGTAATGAATTAGAAAAAGTGCTGCTTAATGTATAGAAAAATGCACGAAGTGCCATAAACACAACTACGGGAGCAGCTACGATGTATATCGGCTTTAATACAAATAATGCAGGTTTTGCAAAAGTCAAAGCCATCGCAGTTAAGGGTATCGCAAAATACAAGACTCGGGTTAGATTATCCTTAAGATGGCTCCTTTCATCGCTTGCAAGCAATTTAGGATAAAGTGCTCTTGAAATCAAACCTGAATGTGCTATTACTTGGGTCACACTAACGGTAACAGAATAGTACGCCAGACCTACTACGCTTCCTGTAATTACTGAAAAAATCAACACATCCAAAGAAAAAATCAGACTGGAGCTACTGCTGATCAATGGCAACCATGATAATTTTAGCCATCTAAACAGATGACTAATTGCGAATTTAACACGAGTCCTTTCTCTTGCATAATAAAATAGTAAGATGTTACTACATACGTAGGCTGCAAAGGTAGACAATATGGCTCCAGTAATTCCAAGATTAAAAAAATATACAAAAACTAACCCTGCTGGAATTTTTGTCGCCTCAAATCCTAATGTGCCATAACTCGCAGCATGGGGCTTAAAACCTAAATTTATTGCAGTAAGTGTTCTATTTAGGAACATAGCAGGTATCAAAATAGACGCAAAAAACAAGATCTCTGTTTTTGCTCCTGAATGTGGAGCAACAAAATATGCAATGGTGATGTAGACTAGAAGTCCTATAGCAGAAAATGTGGCGCTAGATAGTGCTACTGTTTTTCCGGATTCTACTCCTCTTGCTATTTCTCTGGTAGCCCAATAGGATATGGCCGGTTCTACTATGAGTACATATGTAATCAAGCCTCCAATTAGATTCCAAGTCCCAAATTCTTCAGGGGTAAGACGTCTTGTTACAATTATTGTAAAAATTAATCCTGTTACAACACTTGTTACTCCTACTGCAAATGAAATTAAACCAGAATACGTTACTCTTATTCCAGACAAGGGATTCTACTAGATAAGATTAGGTATGCCTTAATACTATATCTCTTCTTGATAAACAATATCCACTTTCGAATTAGTATTTTTTCTTAAACACATTATCATTATGAATAGAAACAAGATGATAATCGATAACTCCGATTTTTGTTTATTAAATATTAAATATATGTCACACATATTGTTATTCTACAAAGATGCAAATATCAAAATTAGATGAAATTTACTCTCTTTCTGGTAAAATCACAAGACAAGAATTTGTTTCAAGAATTACTAATTATGAACAGATCGACCAATCTAATAAAGCTGAGCCGATGAAGTATATTGATACTTTCACAAAAAAAGTGCGTGATGATATATCTATAAGGCGAACTAAATGCCCTTTATGTGACTCTGTAAATTTTGGTTATTTATTTACAAGAGATGGCTTTGATCATATGTTATGCAAGTCATGCGATCTCATTTTTACTCTACAGATTCTTGACAATGAAAAAATCAAATTTCTTGAAGAAGGAAAAGAAGGTGATACGTACGGAATGTACAAAATGAGTTCATTCGCAAGTGAGAGAGATAAAAAGAAATTTGAGATAGTTTTCGAATTATTAGAAAAATATGCCACGATCAAAAATATCTTTGATTTTGGTAGTCAAGCTGGTACTTTTCTAGGTTGGGCATCGAAAAAATATTCTGTTATAGGACATGAATATCATCGACCCCTTCGTGAAATTGCACAAGAAAATGGTCATACTGTTTTGCATGAAGACCTTGATAAAATCAAGTTTGATAAAGAGTTTGATCTAATTACTTGCTGGGACTATATTGATCACGTACAGAACCCAAAAGAAACAATAGCAAATCTAAGCAAACACCTAAAAAAAGGCGGTCTTTTCTTTTTTGCAATAAATAATCGTGATAGTTTATCTGTAAAAATAATGCATGAGTATTCTCCAATTTTCATAGGCCCTCATCATTGTAACCATTTTGGAATTAATCAACTCAAATTGCTTATGAAGGAATACGAGTTACTCCATGCAGAATCTTACGTTTCTGAATTGAACTGGATTTCAAATTGGCTTAATTTTAAAAGTCCTGAATTTGGTGATTCGCCACTAATGACTGAATTATTTGATCCTAAGAAAATATGTGAACTAGGAATGGGATTCAAAGTTAATGCCATTTTCAGAAAGATTTGATCTTAGTTTATGGTATACATAAAAATAAAAATGAAGAAAGTAGAATTTTCCTAGATGAAACTGATCTAAGTATTCCGTTTGGAAACGAAATCAACGAACAACCACTTCTTTTACTAAAAAAAATTGAAACTAGTATTATAAACAACGAGGTAGTATCTCACCTCTTTAAGCATGACAATGTGTCACTTTGGTGGTTTATCCATCCTACAATATTTCCTCCTTTTAGAACTGCAGTAGTTTTCATTGAAAAATTCGAAGAAATGATTAGTAAAAACAAACCTTCTCTGATCAAAGTTGTAGGTGAATTCGACAAACTACATTTGATAAGGCAAATTTGTCAAAAAATGAAAATACCTCTCCAGTATTCAAAAACAAAATACTTTGGGTTCATGGCAAAAGAATGGTTGAAAATAAAGACACAAAGATATCGTTTTAGCAAGATCACAAATAAAAAATTCAATAAACGACTTGCTGTTTTCCAATCTAAAAAAAGCGAAATACCTACATTAGATGGAAAAGTTGTCTTTGCGGTTTCAACATATTATAGGAGATATGTCTATGACATTGAAAAAGGAACATCTGTAAAAGGCGAATACCTTCAAAGACACATAATGGATATGGTAGAAAAAATGAATTATGAAATAATTGGTGTTGATCTAGATTATTCTTTCCAGGGTGAGGTGGAATCTCTAAAAGAAAGACTTGAAGGCGATATTCAATGGTTTCCAGTTGAAGCTATTCCACACAAATATTCTGCTAAAAACAATTATTCTGAATTCTTAACTCAGTACCTAAGTATAATTAATAGTGACAATTTTCAATCATTGTTTGAATTTCATGATATCAACTTTTGGGAATCCGTGAAAAATGAATTCATCAAATTAAGCTATCTCCCTCATTTGCCCACGTATCTGAAATTAATAGATTCATTCCAAAGATTATTTAATACCAACAAACCACGAGCTATCTTTTTACCCTATGAGACTGGTCCTTTGGCATTATCCATAATCGTGGCTGCAAAAAAATGTGGTATCACAACGGTGGGAATTCAACATGGTGATCTTGGCCAGAAAAATTCAGATTATACTCATAACGAAGTACAATCCTCTACAAATCCTTGGGGTATGCTACTGCCAGATTATACATTGTTATTTGGCAATTATACCCTTAGAGTATTAACAGAAGAGTGGATATATCCAAAGGAAAAATTCATTGTATTTGGTCATCCTGAATTTTTTAATATTGATGAAGTAAAAAAAAGTCTACATTCACAAGATCTGCGGAAGAAATATGGATTACCGCCTGATAGAAAAGTAATTCTTTTTACATCATCAAAACTTCAAAAATACTATAAATTTTTTGGAAGCAGGGATTATGATGAAAGAGTATTTAAAAAATTATTAGATTCATATGCGAAAAACAATCAATATTATGTTATATTCAAACCACATCCTGTACGCGGAGAATACGTGGAATTTTATAAAAAACTAATCAGTGATTGCAAATGTGATAATTTTGTAATCACGCAAGGCGATCTTTTTGAGTTGCTTCATATTTCTGATGTAGTGATATCAATTTATTCTTCAACCATAATTGATTCAGTAGTATTTGGTAAAATGACGATTAGAGTTTCCTTTCCTGGAAGCGTTTATTCTGATACAATTGATGAAGATAATATCTTGGTATCATGCGATTTAGATTCATTGCCATCTCACATTGAACGTCTAATATTTAATAAAAATGCGCGACAGGAACTGAATAAAAATCGAGAGAGATTTGTAAAGGATCAATATAACATTCCTAATGATGATGCCTACAACCAACTAAGAGCAATTATACCTAAACAAGACTAAATATCAATTTTTAATGATATTTTAAGTTATACAAAACTGGATTGTAATATTGAAATTGTATGCACAAATGATAGATCAATAAAAATTATTCAAATTTGCAGTATGAGTTAATTATACCTGCATTGAATTACTGTTATTGGAACAAATGGATAAAAAAATTGGCCATTGGAAAATACCACTTTACAAGATCTTCACAGATGAGGAAGATGTTAATTTAGTTACTAAAATTATAAAACGAGGAACTGAATGGGCCATTGGACCAGAAATAGAAGAATTTGAAAATGCTATAAAAAACTATGTAGGATGTGATTATTGTGTCACATTAAATTCAGGCACTTCAGCGTTGCACGCTAGCTATCTTGCATATGGTTTAGGTCATAATGACGATGTTATCGTACCTTCTTTTTCATTCATATCTACAGCAAATTCCGTACTTTTTATTGGTAGTAGACCTATTTTTGCTGATATTGAGCAAGCTACTTTTGGTTTGGAACCTAAATCTATACAAGAAAAAATTACCTCCAACACCAAAGCAGTGGTACCAATGGATTATGGTGGACTATCATGCAATATTTCTGAAATAAAGCAAATTACAAATGATAATAATCTAATTCTGATTGAAGATGCAGCTGAATCATTGGGTTCATCAGTTAAGGGGAAAAAAGTTGGATCGTTGGCCGATGCTTCAATTTTCAGCTTTTGTGGTAATAAGGTTCTGACAACTGGCGAAGGTGGAGCAGTAGTAACAAATTCCAAAGATATTTACGAAAAAATAAAATTAATACGTTCACATGGCAGATTTGATAAAATTGATTACTTCAATAATCCTTTAGACACACAATACGTACAATTGGGATATAATTGGAGGATGTCATCAATTACTGCAACATTAGGATTGTCACAATTGAAAAAACTTGACAAAATAATCAGAATGAGACAGGAGAATGCAAAATTCTTGTCTTCAAGGCTTTCCAAGCATCCAGAGATCAAGGTTCCTAGTACGCCAGAAGGCTATGAGCACATATATCAAATGTATACCATTAGAGTATCTGATAGAGAAACAAGAGACGCTCTACATAAGTTTCTCCTAGATAAACGCATATTCTCAAAAGTCTATTTTAATCCAATCCATCTTACTTATTTCTACAGAGAAAAATTTGGAACTATGGATGGTTTGTTACCTGTGACAGAAAAAATAGCACAAGAAGTATTGACTCTTCCTCTCTATCCTAATATGAATTCAGAAGAAAAAAAATATCTTGTTGAAACTATAGATCAATTTTTTGAATCTAACTGAATTCTGTTAAATTTTTCGGAACCTTTCTTGATTAAAGAGTTTAGTCTGTATATGGCATAATTATCCACATATTCTTATACTCTTTTGCCATTTTTTTCTCTGATTCAGTAATCAGAACTTCTTCTACTTTTTCTCCCTGTCTCAGTCCTATGACTTTCTGCTTCTTAGAAATCCTATTTGCCATTTCTTTAATCTTATAAGATTTCATTTTTGGAACGAATATCTCTCCTTGATTTACAAGTGGAAGACATTCTAAAATAAAATTAACTGCTTCATCCACATGGAAAAAATACCTCTTCATCAAAGGATCTGTAATTGATAATGGCTTGTTATTTCTTAATTCTTCATCCCAGATTTCAAAAACATTACCTCTGGTCTCAATAACATTGCCAAATCTGACAGATGCAAACTTGGTTGTCTGAATATGTGCTCCAGCCCAACTTGTTAATCGTTCAGACAATTGTTTTGTTGTTCCATATAGTGTTGATGCTTCAGCTGCCTTGTCAGTACTTACATTTAGAAATTTTTTTGGTTTGTTTCTCATAATCATTTTTATCATATTCACGGCACCGTTTACATTGACATCTATAGTTTCTATTGGATTGAATTCTGAAATCTCGATATTTTTCACTGCTGCAGCATGAATGATTATGTCTACATTATTTCCCGAAAGTTCAATTCTTTCTTTATCAAGAATGCTTCCAAGTAATAGTCTTAATCTAGAATCATTTACTGAACGTTTCAATCTAAATAATGCATGTTCGTCTATATCCAAAACTCTTATTGTCTTTACAGGATATTGAAGTATCTTCTTTGTTAACGCTGAACCTATGCTGCCTCCTCCCCCCGTTACCAAAATCGTTTTATTTTTTAGTTCTCGGGCAATGGTATGATTCATAATTTTATCTTGATCCATGGTCTGTAATAGATATTCGCAAAAATCATTTCAATTCTTTTGATTCTACCTTTAAAATGGATTTGCTAATAACTTTTCCTCTATATTAAGACCGTTTGAGATGATTTTTCGAGATTGACATCTTTATTTGTGGCATAAATGTACTCTGAATGATGAAAATCCTAGCTATAATCCCTGCACGGGGTGGCTCAAAAGGCATACCGATGAAAAATATCCAAAAGCTTGCTGGAAAACCTTTAATCGAATATACGATATCTGTTGCAAAAAAATCGAAAAAAGTCAATCGAATATTAGTAAGTACAGACAACAAGAAAATCGCGGAAATATCTAGGTTATTAGGCGCTGAAGTACCTTTTATGAGGCCAAAGAAATTATCGCATGATAATTCTACTGGTTTTGATGTGATAAAACACGCTTTGAATTTTCTATCGTCTCAGGGTTATGTACCTGATATAATAGTCATATTACAACCGACATCCCCACTTAGGACAACGCCTATGATAGATAGATCTATTGAAATGTTAAAAAATTCAGACGCGACATGCATTCTATCGGTGTCCAAAGTCAAAACTCATCCATACAGCTCGTTTTGGTATGATGGGAAATATCTAAAACCATTCAGACAGGATTTTGAAAATCATTCTTTACGACAAAAAAAACCAAATTTATATCATCCTACTGGAGCTATCTACACATTTTGGATTAAGACACTCGAAAAATATGGTTCAATATATGGACCTAGGATCAAGCCAATGATAATGCCTGATGAAATTAATATAGACATAGATTCCCCATTTGACTTATTTATTTCTGAGATGAAGATTTTACATTGGGATAGTTATAAAAAATTTTTTTCCAAGCGTTCTTCATCTTGAATTATTTGGAAATATTCCTAATTAGTTCAAACGCTTCTGCTCTCATTAATCCGGATTCTACACCTCGATGCATTGCAAGACTCTCCACAGATTTAATTGATCGTGGATGAGGAAATTTGCCAACCTCACTTTCATACATTTTAAGCGCTCGTATTTTATACGTCATTTCTCTTGAAACATCTTCGTAAACTGTAGGATGAAATGGTTTCATGATAATACCGGGAATCTCGTAACACAAAGTCTGCTTTACCGAGCTTGATGACGGTCTTGTAACAACTAATGCAGATTCAAACACCTTTTGATGATCTTTATTTAAATCATTAGGCGGAGTTGTGTATACTATTTCTGGTTTAAATCTTGAAATTATTTCTTCAAGTTTCACATTAATTTCCAGATGTGGTATGGAATCTAATCTCATATCTGGAAAATTCAAAAAATCAAATTTGGATATTCCAAGTATTTTTCCTGCTCTAACACAGGCATCTCTCCTAATCTTAATCATTTCTTCTTGTTTATATTGAGCTGAAGCACCTTCCGAAACAACACACAATCTAATCTCATTATTTTTTTTAGATAACTTCTTTATTGTTGCACCCATGCCGAGAACTTCATCATCAGGATGAGCTGCAATAATTAATATTTTCATTAACCTCGATGCATTTTGGAAGTTAATATTGTTTTTGAGCTATTTTTTAATTTGTTCAGATAGACGAATTAACTCTACCAAATTTTTCAGTTCCGAGTAGTCGTAACTTACATTGTTATCTATAAAGTCTTTTGACTTGTCTGATGTAATGTGAATTTCTAGAATACCTGTACCTAGTATTGCAGCTGTTAAGGGAACTATTAAGTGAGTACAATGATTTGAAAACCCATTAAAATCTCTTAAATTAACAAAATCAAAATCCTCAATATCAGCTGGATATTTAGGCACGCAGTAAAGCCATTTTATTTTAGAATTTTGATAATAAACCGAATTTCTTGGAGATTTCTGAGAACTTATGATAATCTCCTTATCTGTATTTAATACTCTATTCAATAATTCAGAAGTCTTGTTTTCTAATAAGGATCTCCCATCAGATTCTGCTATTTTGTATCGACTTACATAAGGTTCCAATAAATCAACAGCGTCAGCATACATGGGAGTACAGAACCATTCAATTCCAACTAATTTTGATATGTCATTGATCCTATCTATGTTTGAAGCAGATATGGTAGACCTCATGAGACGAATCCGCTCTGGATGATCCTTTACGGTTTCTTCTTGATATGCTTGAAACTTAACAGCGTTACAACCTGATATCTTGGCATTATTCATCATTTGGCTTACTAGTTCAAAATCTCCATCCCAATTGACCCCGATTTCAGCTACAATAAAAACCATGTAATAATTCCTTTTCGAAAATTTCACTCCCAAGTGTATAATTTATACTTTCTCGGCTCCTATGTACCAGCGTGAGTATTTTAAAGTTAATTTAACAGGTTTGGAAAGATCAATATTTTTTTTGTGTTCTGAGGAGCTTTGAAGAAATGCCTTATCTATTGAAAAAACATTAGGGAATTTTTCTTCATGAAGTTCTAATTCAAATATCTTGAACCCTACTAGTGCTTCTTTAATCTCTTTCAAATTAAAATAATGTTGAATTGTTCCTTTTGCATATCCTTCTCGCAACAAAAATGTATTATGCTCAATTTTTCTACCTCTTCCGAATTCGGAATCATCCGTTGATCTCAGCGTAAGAAAAATATATCCATTTTTTGTTAAAACTCTCCGTATTTCATTCAAAGATCTTTTGAAATCTGATAAAGTCATGTGATCTAAAACAGCATATGAGATAATAACATCAAAATATTCATCGGGAAATTTTAAACTAGTAAGGTTTCCTACTTTTAGATTGCTCTTTAATCTCTTGCGAGATAGCCATTCATTTGCAATTTTTATAGCATCATCCGATATATCTATCCCATAAACGTCAAAACCTTGTTCGGAAAAAAATATGACATGTCTTCCTATCCCACATCCTGCATCTAATATTCTATCTACATTTCTTTTTTTTTGCCAAGAATCTATTCCTGTTCTGCGTTGTAAGTATCTGGCAGAAAATTTTACTATTCCTTCATCTGGATGCCATGTGGGACCAAATATAAATTTGATCTTCTCAGTATCTTTCTGTTCATTTTTTGTCAATTTCTTAATCACTAAATTGTTTTCACTTTTCTCATCAGCCTCTCATTAATCTTAATTTTATTGAGAATGTTTGTAATTTTTTTGCTAACGTTGCCTCCTCCATAGGGGTTTATTCCTTTTTTAGCCTTAAGCCTGAATTTTTTATCCAATAAAGCCATTTTTACTGCTTTGATTATTTTTTTGCGTTCTGCACTTACAAATATGACATTGTTACCATGCTCTCTACCAGTATTCCGTAAGCCTATATTGACAGCAGGTAATCCAAAGGTTGGTGCCTCTATTATGCCACTACTGGAATTTCCTATTAGGACATCAGCATGCCTAAGTAG
>Ga0187846_10001483_pt1 | contig 13266 bp, 11 predicted proteins | sample TC_taG_FD_161473 | JGI IMG/M metagenome (GOLD analysis project Ga0187846, IMG submission 161473) | Biofilm microbial communities from the roof of an iron ore cave, State of Minas Gerais, Brazil - TC_06 Biofilm (v2) | ecosystem: Environmental > Terrestrial > Deep subsurface > Cave > Wall biofilm...
TAATGTTTATCATCGAATTTTGGCACATGTTACTATTGATTTTCAAAATCATCTATGTTATACTTTCATTAAATTGATATTGTTTATCATGAAAGGTAGTGATAATCAATGTAGTGCCCTGGCGACCTTGTGGGAAGCTATGGGAGTGAATGCATCTTCACAACTGCATACTGTGTCCCTCTATATCAATGACACACTCAGGTACGAGCAACTGTTATACCCTTGTAAAGGTTTTTTTGCTAGGGTAGCATCGTAGTGTGTTTGCTGGCATAACGTCTTGCCACGGTATGCCAGCTTTTGAGAACCGTCGTCCCTGTTGAAGCGTCCGCCCGGCCCTCACCGCATAGTATATGCGCTATGAGGTCGGCGGTCAATCTGAACATGCGTTCTATCAGAGCAGAGAAAGGACCGTGACCATCATGGCACGACAACAAGAACAGACGCCCATCGTCCTCCCGATGGAGGATGACATCCTGCACACGCAGAGCCACCCCTTTTGTAGTGATCTGACGTGCCCCTGCCACGAAGACGCTGAGTTGCTCTCCGATCTCGCTCAGGCGGTCGATCAGGGACTCTTAACCCCCGCTGAAGCGACACGCTTTGTCGAGGGCAAGGCCGTCTAGTGTGCGCATGGGAGAAGGCTGTACGTACTGAGAGACCAGCAGTACAGCCTGGAGCCCTCGCTTGAAGAAAGGAATGTTCCCATGACCACAACACTACCCCCTCTCCAACCACCACAACAACGGCAAGAACAGGCTATTGTCTCTCCCAACCTTTCGTCCCTGTCTACCCTAAGCACTCTGTGGGTACCGCTCGATGAGACGATCGGGCAGTGGGCCGCTTTTGCCCAAGAAGCGCTCACGGTGTCCGCCCTCCTTGCGACCGGGACGGCCTTTTATGGCCTCGCCTGGGAAACCAAAGCCCTGCGGCACTATACCTGGGCAGTCCAGGAGCACGAACGCGCACGCTTGCGCAAGGAGGCGCACTGGCTGGGACGAGCCGTGCAAGACCTCGACTGCGCCATCGACCAGTGGCAGCAGGTGCTCTCCTGGCTGCACCTGGCCGGGAATGAAGACGAGCAGCAGGACCCGGCCAGCCTGGACACCATCCGCAGTTTGATGGGGCATCTAAACGAGCACCAGGCTCGTCGCCGGGCCTTGCACCAGCAGTTGCAGCAGGAATACGCCAGCGCCAAACAGCAGGTGCAGCAGTATGCTCAGAGGAGCAACCATAAGGAGGGACCACAGCGATGACGACCAGAGCCGTTCCATCCCCCACGGCCGCGAAGCTGGGCAGAGTTGCTACCATCGGCTACCACCAACCGCAGGCCTGGCAGATCGTGACCCGCATGATCTGTGAGCAAGGCTGGCACCTGGTCGATATCCGCTCCAGCAGGCGTTCCTACCTGGAGGAGTGGTCGGGGAGTTCCCTGCGGAGGCACTTCCGGCAGAGCTATCACGCCGTGCCCGAACTGGGAGATGTCAACCAGCTCGGCCCAGCGAACCCCGTGCAGTTGCGTGACCCGGCCACCGGTCTCGCCACAGTCACGACCTGGTTAGAGGCTGGCATGGACTGCCTGCTCTTGTGTACCTGCCCCGCCTGGCGGCACTGTCATCGCCGCCTGGTCGTCAGTTTGCTGCAACTGGTCTATCCTGCGCTGGAGGTGACGCACCCGGTACCCGACGCCTTCGCGGTCGATCTCCCACCCTGGTGCTGTGAGACGGTCGCACTCTTGCAACGCTATGGCTTGCTCAGGCCGCTCCCCCATACCCCAGAAGAGCAGCCGGTGCTGCTGCGCACCAATAAGAGCCAGGGCGTCCTGCTCCCTGGCTACGGCCAGTGCCGGCTTCACCTCTCGCTCTGCCTGTGGCTGCCACCGCATGCCCCTGCCGAGAGCAGCACCAAGCCACCTGTTGGGGACGAACACGAACTGTACCCGGCGGCAATAGCGGCTAGTACAGATAAGGAACGAATGATCATGAGCGACCACCACCAGCAACGCCACCCAGGCAGAGGCCAGCCAAGCGAGAGCAGCAGACCCTTTGTAACGTCATTCGTGTTCCATGTGAGAACACCAGTGTCAAGAAAGGCAGGCCACATGCAACAAACGCTCTGGGGGAAGAAAGCACCCCGCCCACGACGAAAAAGGACCAGTGCTCAACCTCCTTCGGCACCAGATTATTCAATCACAGGCACGAATGATTGTGAGCTCATCGGGCATACGCTGAACGCCTATGATCTCGCAGGGCATAGTATCTGTATCGAGTGCGGAGTGCGCGTCTTTTGTCCTGGATGCGTTCAAAGCCATCCTCAGGATGAACACGCAGTGCCTGTACCGTGTCAGAGGCATGAAGAAAGCACGGTGAGCGCATGAAGGAGCAAATCGGCTTTCAATACGTCCAGACACTAGACGGTAAACAACGGCTTATCCAACGGAGCAGCCTTGTCCCACCAGGACAAGGAAACTACTACCAGCAACCGCAGCCGCCAAAATCCAACCCGCACCGCGCAGGACACAGCGCGGGGATACATAGTGAAGACGATCCCCAACAATATACTGTAGAGGAAGACGAAAGTTACTATGTCACCCGCCCGCATACCAGCGCACGAAGATTAACCACGAATAGTAACGCGCAGACCAGGCAACTGGTACGAGTGCAGCATCATTATCATGATGAGCCTCTTATCCAAAGCACATCACGCCAACACCAGCTACCGCCTAAGCTTCCCACCGGAGACGAAGAAGAGGCACAGCCGATAAAAAGAGGCAGGCGCGTTCACTGGCTTGTGTATGTGGGGATGGCGCTTTTCATCGGCATTGTCGGATGGATAGGGTTAACCGCGTTAGGTAACTGGTGGCAATGGCAACAGGATAATTGGCAGTATGGAAACCCGCGCACCTATCAAACGGACGCGGTAGTAGGACACAACGACTCCAACAGCAGTCCAAGTCATTTCATCGCGGAGAACTTAAAAGGGAAGGTCATCGTCGTAGAGTACCCTGGTGGAGACCCATCCAAAGGCAGAAGCTATGTTATCACAACCATTCCCGACAACCAGGGCAATCCGCCTGTGAAGGTGAAGTTTCAAGACCTCACAGGCGATGGTCGGCTCGATATGATTGTAGAGATAGGCGATCCTGGCAGCACCGTCTCTATATTTCTCTTTAACAACGGCCAGCAGTTTGTCTCAAAATGAAAGGGAGTGGCTCACGCCGTTCCCTCTTCTATGCTCTAGATAGGTGATACAATGACACAGGCATCACAAGACGCGGAAGAGGTGAAGAAACTCTTGGCAAATCCTGATGAGCAAAACCAAGACAGAGAGCCGCAAACACAGCTACCAGCTATAGACGTACTCAGTGAGCCTTTTGAAGAAGAACCAGCGATAACGCTGCATGTGCACCACTTCCCTGATGCTCTCGTTATCATCAAAGACCCAGGGGATCATACAGATGAGCGAGTTATCGAGAGCGTCATGTCGAAAGTGCAGCCGGACGCTACACCAGGAGGCGATCAGGAGCAAAAACCTGAGCAGGAAGCACAACCACCGCCGCCTCCAAAAAAGAGCTTCCGGCATGCCATCCTCACCGCGAGTTTTTATCTGTTCCTTATAGTATCTAGTCTCTTTCTGCAATCGTCCCTACCTTTGTATGCTCCAACTGCGACCATAACCATTATTCCACAATCACAGGGCATAACGTATACTGGTATGCTGCAATTAGGAAGAGTAATAGCGCCTATTACAGTGACCCAATCACAGACAGCACCGGCAACCGGCAAAGGGCATCAAGACGCCAGACAAGCAACAGGCTCTATCACGTTTTACAATGGCCTCTTTTCTGAGCAAACCATAGCAGCAGGAACGATCTTAACAGGCGAAAATGGAATACAAGTTATCACGGATCAAACTGCATTTATTCCGGCAGGCAACCCGCCGATTTATGGACAAGCAACGGTGTTCGCTCACACGCTGACATTTGGATCAGTGGGGAATATCCGCGCGTTGGATATAGACACAACGCTTTCAGCTTCGGTGTTTGCAAAAAATACCGCGCCATTCACCGGCGGACAGGATGAGCGGGATTTTTCCACAGTGAGACAGCAAGATATTAACACGCTATCAACATCGCTCAAAACTTCTCTTGCTCAAAGCGTTACCGGAGCGTTGCAAGGGCAATTACAACCCAATGAGCAATTATCACTACTCCCCTGTACCCCAACCGTTACCAGCGATCACCGGCCAGGACAAGAGGCAAGCCAGGTAAAAGTAACAGCGAGTGAAACCTGTAGCGCGGTTGCCTATAACAAAGACGCGCTGCAAACGAAAGCGACAGACCTCTTGTCTCAGCAGGCCATACAAAATCTAGGAACTAGCTACAGTCTCATAGGAGACGTACAAACTAGCATAACTCAGGCAGTCGTAACCCACACGATCCCTACTCTCGTATTCACTTGTCAGGGTACATGGGTCTACGCTCTCTCTCAGGAAGCGCAGCAGCAGCTGAAACAGCTCATAGCAGGGAAACCAAAACAAGAGGCTATAACACTTCTCTTGTCACTGCCAGGCATTGAGAAAGCATCAATTCGTTGGGATGAGAACACAAAGTTACCAGAGAACCTTGATGCTCTTCACTTGGTCATTTTTGTTCCAAATAGCTAAGAGAGAAGAGCAAATCATGAACAAGCAGCAAGGCAGAGGGACACGTGCAACTATGAGGTGTCCCTCTGCCCTAAGGAGAAACAACGATGTGCCGTATCCTCACAAGGGAGGCGCACAGCAAGCGTGTATGGCTTTTTGCGCCCGGCTCTCCAGATAACGTCGAGCGAAACAGAAAAGCTTGTGCTGTCCAGACACAAAAGCAACCAGTAAAAGAGAGAGGTGAGAACCATGCAACTGGTTGAGCAGCATGTGATCGACAGGAAAGACCCCCGCTTTACGGTGATTGATGCCGCTGCTTTCACATCCAAGAACCTATATAATGCTGCACTCTACATGATACGGCAAGCCTATATCTTCGAGGGACGGTACCTTTCCTACAACGAGATGGACAAGCGCATGCTGCAACACGAGGCGTACAAGGCGCTACCAGCCAAGGTCAGTCAACAGATTTTGCTGCTCCTCGATAAAAATTGGACAGCGTTCTTCAAGGCGAGAGAAGCTTATGAAGAGAACCCATCCGGGTTAACAGGACGCCCAAAGTTGCCGAAGTACAAACATAAAACCGAAGGTCGCAATATCCTCGTCTACACGATGCAGGCGATTAGCAAAAAGGGTCTCAAGCATGGCCTCATTCAGCCCTCTCGGCTTTCGATCAGCGTCAAGACAAAACACACAGACCTTGAGCACGTGCGCATCGTCCCGCGCAACGGCTCCTATGTGGTTGAGGTGATTTACAGCAAAGAGCCAGTTCAGGCCAACGCAGACCCATCCTACTGTGTCGGCATTGATCTGGGAGTCACGAATTTAGCGGCGATAGCTTCAAACCGCGAGGGCTTTATCCCTCGCTTGGTTAACGGTCGTCCGCTCAAAGCGTGGAACCAGTGGTACAACAAACGCATGAAGGAACTCAAAAAGCAGCTGCCCAAAGAGGACCGAGAGCATGTCACCAGGCAAATGGAATGCATCATCACCCCGCGCAATCGGCGCATTGACCACTACCTGCACACGGCCAGTAAGCGCATGGTGGACTTTCTGGTACAAGAAGGGGTAGGAACGGTCATCATCTGGAAAAACCCGCTCTGGAAGCAAGAGGCTGGCATGGGCAGGCGCACCAATCAGAACTTTGTCAGCATTCCGCATGCACACTTCATTGACATGCTCACGTACAAAGCGGCATTAGTTGGCATCCGGGTGGGAGTCAGAGAAGAGAGCTATACCAGCAAAGCCAGCTTTCTTGATCTCGATCCGAGCCCTGACTACAACCCCAACGATGAAGAGCAGCACGTCTTTAGCGGCAAGCGGATTGGACGGAGAAATCGCTTATACCGCACGAAAGATGGGCGCACGATCTGTGCCGATGTGAACGGCGCCTACAACATCGTGCGCAAAAGTAGACCTGATGCCTTTGCAAAGGGAATAGCGGGCTATGTAGTTAACCCCGTACGGCTTGCCGTATCAATCAAACAAGAGATAGATCGTGTGCACTAAAACGCTCTATTTTTTGGAGCTATAGAACAATCCCAACGTCAAGTACCCGCTCCCTTGAAGGGAGCGGGCTTGTGAGCCAGTACGCTTCGCCAACGGAAGACTCACAAGGGAAAGCGCGAAACTAGCCTGTCCAAGCTCTGGCAACAGGGCGACTGAAGGAAGCTGACTCACCTGGGCGTGGCAGCCCTCAGGACGATGGGAATCCCTCCCTCGTTTCCATCCTCTCCGGTGAGCAGCGGCGAAGGGAACGTAGACACTCCGAAAGGAGGCTTATCGCTCATGTTTGTCCCTGTAGTTGATCAACATCAGCAGCCCCTGATGCCAACGACTCCGGCCAGGGCGCGGCGCTGGATAAAGACGGGCAAGGCGACCCCGTTCTGGAAGCGGGGCGTCTTCTGTGTCCGGCTCAATGTCGCGCCCTCGGCGCAAGAGGTGCAACCGGTGACCGTGGGGATTGACCCCGGCAGCAAAAAAGAGGGCTACAGTGTCATCTCTGCCGCCCATACCTACCTCAATCTCCAGGCCGACGCCGTCGATTGGGTCAAAGCTGCCGTCAGGCAGCGCCGCCAGATGCGCCGGACGCGCCGTGGGAGGAAGACGCCTTGTCGGCAGCCGCGCGCCAATCGCCTGCGCAACACAAAGAAGCTCCCACCTTCCACGAAAGCCCGCTGGCAGTGGAAACTGCGACTCTGCCGCTGGCTCCTGTTTCTCTATCCCATCACCGCCTTCGTGGTCGAAGACATCAAGGCGCAAACGACAGGCAAGCGCCGTTGGGACCGAAGTTTTTCCCCACTCGAGGTGGGCAAGCAGTGGTTCTATGCCGAACTGGCACAGCTTGCCCCTGTCCAGACAAAACAGGGATGGGAAACCAAGCGGCTACGAGAGCAGCTTGGCCTCAAGAAAACGGGCAAAAAAACGGAGGAGGTGTGGAGTGCGCACTGTCTGGATGCCTGGTGCCTGGCGTATTCCCAGGTAGGAGGGCGCACGGCCCCGGACAATATCCGCCTGCTATGCGTGACGCCCTTGCAGTGGCACCGTCGCCAGTTACACCGACTCGAAGCAGCCAAAGGCGGGAAACGCATGCCCTACGGAGGGACCCTGAGCTTGGGTCTCAAGCGGGGCACGCTGGTCAGACATCCCGCCTACGGGCTGGCCTATGTCGGGGGAAGCATGGGCGGGAAACTCAGCCTGCATGGGCCCCAGAGCGGCAAGCGGCTCACTCAGGGGGCGAAGCTGGCGGACTGTCACCCGATCAAACTCCTACGATGGAGGGCGCGGCTCCTCCCAATCTCCTAGAAGGGGATGGGTCTCCGCCGCGCAGGTACTGATGAAAGCAATCGCAGGTGATCTAAAATGTTGACCTTATTTTTCGCGGAAGTTATACTGGGAAGAGACAAAGAGAAAGGAAACAAGCTCTGTGAAAGTCTTTGGTCGCATCACAGTCTTCCCCATTATGCCCTCTCGCATTAGTCGACTCTATGAACTGGCATATAATCTCTGGTGGAGCTGGCATCCCGAAGCGCTTGCCCTCTATAAGAATCTTGACCCTGACCTGTGGGAGGAGACCGGACATAATCCTGTGCATTTCCTTAGCGAGGTTCAACCGCAACGTCTTGAGCAAGCAACCAATAATACAGCCTACCTGGAACACTACGATGGTGTTCTCAGTGATTTTGACCGCTATATGCATCCCCGCACAGTAACATGGTTCTCACAAACCTACCCGGAACTGGCAAAGAAAACGATAGCATACTTCTCAGCAGAGTTCGGGCTACATGATGCCTTACCTATTTATTCCGGTGGCCTCGGTATTCTATCGGGCGACCATTGTAAAGAGGCTAGCGACCTCGGTCTGCCTTTTGTCGGTGTCGGATTCTTGTACCCCCAGGGATATTTCCGGCAAAGTATTACTCGCGAAGGCGTCCAGGAAGCGTTTTATGACAAGTTGCATTTTTCCGAAGCTCCTGCTACTCCCGCTTCTGGTCCAGATGGCAATGAGGTAATGATCAGTGTTGATTTACCAGGAAGAAGCATTCATGCTAAGGTATGGAAACTGCAAGTGGGACGCATTCCTTTATACTTGATGGATACCGATGTTGCTCCCAACGCGCCAAACGACCGGGAACTTTCAGCGCGATTATACGGCGGGGATCGCGAGATGCGCATCTCCCAGGAGATTGTACTGGGTATTGGTGGTGTACGTGCATTGCGCGCCCTGGGCATCTCACCAGCCGCCTGGCACATCAACGAAGGCCACGCAGCCTTTTTGAACCTTGAGCGTTGCCGGGAGCTGGTGGCTTCTGCTTTGAGCTTTAACGAGGCGCGTGAAGCGGTTGCTGCGAATTCGCTCTTCACAACACATACACCCGTGCCGGCTGGCAACGATACCTTCTCTTATGACCTGGTTGACAAATATTTTAGTTCCTATTGGGGTCAGCTTGGGTTAACACGAGATCAATTCATGGACGTGGCACTCGAAGATCATGGCTGGGGCCCTTCCTATGGTATGACCGTACTTGCGTTGCGCCTGACCGGCCAGCATAATGGTGTGAGCGCCTCGCATGGAGCGGTCTCACGGACCATGTGGCAGTTCTTATGGCCTGGCGTAGATGCCGACGAGGTGCCGATTGACTCAATCACAAATGGCGTACATACCCCTACCTGGATCGCACCAGAGATGAACGCACTCTTTAAACGCTACCTGGGCGAGGATTGGCAAGATCATGTGGATGAACCTGATTTTTGGAATGCAATCACAGAGATTCCTGACAAGGACCTATGGATGGCCCACATGCAGCGAAAAGAGGCCCTGATCAGTTATACACGCCGCCATTTAAAACGCCATCACATGCGCCTGGGTGAGGGGTCTGATCAGATAGCCGAGTTCGAGCGTATGCTCAATCCTGACGCCTTACTTATCGGATTTGCGCGCCGCTTTGCTACATATAAGCGAGCTACGCTTATCTTCCGCGATCTCGACCGCCTGATGCGCATCCTCAGTAACCCAGAACGCCCTGTGCAGATTATCTTTGCAGGTAAAGCCCATCCCGCCGATGGGCCAGGCAAAGCCTTGATAGAGCAGGTTTACCGCCTCTCACGCAGCGACGCATTCCGGGGCAAGGTCATCTTCCTGGAAAATTACGATATAGATATGGCTCGTTACCTGGTTTCAGGTGCAGACCTCTGGCTGAATAACCCTATCCGCCCGCACGAGGCCAGTGGGACAAGCGGTCAGAAAGCAGCGCTCAATGGGCAGCCAAATTGCAGCATCCTGGACGGCTGGTGGGTTGAGGGCTACAACGGCAAGAATGGGTGGTCGATTGGAGAGGAACGCGAATACCATGACTCAAATGTGCAGGACGAGGCGGATAGTCTTTCCTTGTATACACTGCTCGAGCAGGAGATTGTTCCATGCTATTACGACCGGGAGGCCGATGCTATCCCACATCGCTGGATTGCATTCATGAAGGAGGCTATTCGAAGCTGTGCTCCCACTTTCAGCATGCGCCGCATGGTTAAAGAGTACACCTGGCGCTTTTACGTGCCAGAGATTCAGCAAGGCATGGAAATTGCACAGAACAACTACGAAGAGGCACGCATACTGGCCACCTGGAAGGAGAAAGTAAAGCAAGCGTGGCCTGGCCTGGAACTGTATGCGAACGGACTACACGACGGACAACTCAGTCTTGGCCAGGGGATCGATGTGAGCGCCTGGGTACGCACCGATAAACTCAGCCCCGAAGATCTCACAGTTGAACTGGTCTACGGTGAGGTTAGCAATGAGCATGTTGCCGTACAGCATGCATTGCCGATGAAATACACAAAGCGGGAGTCGGATGGCTCATATCTTTATGAGATCCACCTGCAGCCCCCTAAGAGCGGCAGTATTGCCTATGGTGTTCGTGTGTTGCCCAACCATCCGGCACTGGCTGGCAAGCATGCTATGGGACTGATTCGCTGGGGGTAAGCGATTTCTTACTTCCATGTCTTTTCGAGCACGCGAACCCAGTTCTCATACGCGAGTTTATGTAACGCCGCATCATCATAGCCATGCTTGGAAAGGGCAGTTATTAATTTCGGCAGTCCTGTCACATCTCCCAATTCTCGTGGGATTGTAGCGCCGTCAAAGTCAGAACCGAGACCAACAGAGTCGATACCAAGATGCTCAACAAGGTAGTCCAGGTGATGTGCAATGACGTCAAGCGAAATATCAGGGTCATTACGCCCATCCTCACGCAGGTCAGTAACAGCGAAGTTCAGTCCGACCATACCCTCAGTCTCCTTGATAGCTTCCAGTTGTTTATCGGTTAGATTGCGGGTCGTTGGGCAAAGGGCGTGCGCATTTGAATGTGTCGCCACCAGTGGTGCATCAGACAACTCGGCCACATTCCAAAAACCTTGCTCATTGAGATGAGAAAGGTCGAGCATAATGCCCAGGCGATTGCAGGCGCGGACCAGATCACGTCCGGCACCGGTCAGCCCAGGACCAGTATCGGGAGAATGGGGAAACTTGAAAGGCACGCCGTGAGCGAAAGCATTTGGTCGACTCCAGACTATGCCAAGAGCGCGCAATCCTGCGTGGTAGAAAACCTCGAGCGCGTCCAGTCCAGGATCAATAGCCTCTGCTCCCTCGAAGTGCAGAATCGCCGCGAGAACGCCTTCACGCAAACATGTCACCAGTTCACCGGTGGAACAAACAACCTTGAGCTGTCCCTCTGATTCAGCCTCAAGCCTCAAAAGGCTTGCTGTCATCACCATCGTCACTCGCTGAGCATAAGGAAAGTCCAGGGCTGGAGACATGGGCATCTCATAGCCTCTCTCGGTAATAATCAAGTCGGAGTCGGATTCGGTTAACTGTGGCTGCGAGGGTTCAGGCGGGACGAAGATCGCAAAGAAGCCACCTCCTAAGCCACCATCGCGAGCGCGCGGCAGGTCGATGTGCCCCTTATCGCTGCGGGTAAAAAAAGTGCGCTCACCACCACGCTCAGGAAGGTAGAGATCTAGCAGGGTGTCGTTGTGACCAACAAAGATTGGCAGCATAGTTGTGGGAGTCATTAGTTGTTTCCCTTTAGCAGGCTTTCATAGCAACCGACGTCCTAAACTGGCCTCCATACTTCACGCGGTGCCAGCGCTATTATTAGCGGCTTAGGTAAGGTTCAGCCCTGTCATCCTGAGCGCCCCCTTGTCATCCTGAGCGAAGCGAAGGATCTCTGTGCCTCTCTCTACAGACCCTCACGGAGTTAACCCTGAGCCTATTCGCTTCGCTCAGTGTCAACTCCGCGAATGTGCTCAGGGTGACACGATGTGGCCGGTCAAACCGGCAAGCCCTTTTCTTCAAAATTGAACCTTGCCTTAGCAAAAGTTCCTGTAGACAAAGCTCTACTCCATATGGCACACTTCTTATAGTAGGACAATATAATGGATTATACAATAGAGGATACCCCGTTATTGACCGCAGCACAGAACTAGAAAGCAACGCACATGAAAGCAATTCAGTTTGCCCGATATGGTGGCCCAGAAGTTTTGCAGGTCTATGATTTGCCGGACCCAATTCCTGGCCCCGAAGAGGTTTTGATCCAGGTTAAGGCGACTACAGTTAATCATCTTGACCTGTTCCAACGCGACGGGAGCAGGCCCATTGACAGATTACCTTTTACACCAGGGCTGGAAGCCGCAGGTATTGTACTCAACGACAGCCAGGGCTTTAACGCTGGTGAGCAGGTGATGACGACTCGCGCCCTGGCGGCTAAAGGAGGAGGAGGCTATGCCAGCAAAATTGCCGCGCCTGCCACAGACCTCGTACGCATTCCCAATGCTGTTACTTTCGAGCAGGCTGTAGCGGCAGGTCTTACCTCGTCAACGGCCTGGGGAAGCTTATTTGATCTTGGGCACCTGCAGGCCGGGGAACGAGTCCTGATCTGGGCTGGTGCAAGTGGAGTTGGATCGATTGCGATCCAGTTCGCTAAGTACACTGGCTGCTGGGTATGTACAACAACCAGCAATAGCGAGAAGGCCACAGAATTGCACCGCTTAGGGGCCGATATGGTGGTCAATTACAAAGACCAGAACGTAGGACAGGCTGTACGTGATGCGGGCGGCGTTAACCTGGTAATAGAGCTGGTTGGCACTACGTTACAAGCAAGCATTGATGCCTGTGTGAGTGGCGGGCGCGTCGTGCTTATAGGTAATCTGGGCGGTCAACAAGCCACTGTCGATACGCAGTCATGGCGACTCAAACGTGTGAACGTGATTGCCGGTGGTACCTTGCGTACTTCCAGAGAAAACGAAGAGCACATACTGCAACTGGTCGCTGAAAGGGCGATTCATCCCATCATTGCGCGCACGATGCCGGTTGAACAGGCAGCGGAGGCGCATCGCATCGTGGCCTCAGGAGAGTTCATAGGCAAAATTGTGCTTGTGCATTCATAGTGTTCATTTCATAAATCTATTATGAGGGAGATGAAATGCAGATCGAAGCTAAACTCGCAGCACTTGGGCTTGTACTACCAGAACAGTTCATTCCCCCGCCGGGAACGTCGTTACCTTTCTCATGGGTGCGCGTTCGTGGCAACCGGGCCTATATTTCAGGACACGCTCCTCAGAACCTCGATGGTTCCCTTGCTCAGCCACTGGGCAAGGTAGGAGCAGAGGTGTCAGCAGAGGAAGCATACCAGGCTGCACGGCTAGTGGCGCTATCGATTTTAGGCAGCCTCAAGCGCACACTGGGCGACTTGGACCGCGTGACGGCATGGTTGAGGGTGCATGGCATGGTTAACTCAGCACCTGGTTTTACCCGGCAGCCAGCGGTGATTAACGGCTTCTCAGACCTGATCATCGGGCTGTATGGGGCCGATGCGGGACAGCATGCGCGTTCGGCGGTGGGCATGGCAGAGTTGCCGTTTGGTATCCCCGTTGAGATCGAGGCTGAAGTCGAAATCAAGGAGTAGCGCTCCAGGATGCAAGCCTCTCCCGGTCTTAAGGCATTACTGCCTTACTTAAATCTGTACGGATAAACAGCACCATATCGTATGCCCCACCTGTATCGCCAATGGCACGGCGCTCCCACCACCATTGCCAGATGTGCTGAACCGCCAGGCTCAAGTTAAACTTTGCATT
>Ga0187846_10001484_pt1 | contig 13265 bp, 7 predicted proteins | sample TC_taG_FD_161473 | JGI IMG/M metagenome (GOLD analysis project Ga0187846, IMG submission 161473) | Biofilm microbial communities from the roof of an iron ore cave, State of Minas Gerais, Brazil - TC_06 Biofilm (v2) | ecosystem: Environmental > Terrestrial > Deep subsurface > Cave > Wall biofilm ...
GTTATTCCCGCTGACGGACCGTCCTTGGGGATGGCGCCTTCCGGAATATGAATATGGATGTCGATCTTCTGGTAGAAATCCGAGGCGAGCCCGAGCTGTTCGGAACGCGAGCGCACGTAGGACAGAGCCGCGTGCGCACTCTCCTGCATCACCTCGCCGAGCTGCCCGGTGATTGTGAGCTTGCCGCGTCCGGGCACGATTGTGACCTCGACCCCGAGCAGCTCGCCGCCCAATTCAGTCCATGCCAGACCCGTCGCGACACCGACCTGGGGTTCGGTTTCGGCGATTCCGTAGCGGAATTTGGGCGGTCCGAGGTACTTGGCCAAGCTGGAAGCCGACACTCTGACATGCGCATTGCGGTCGGTCTTCACCACTTCCACCGCAACTTTGCGACAGATCGAGGCAATTTCACGTTCGACGTTACGCACACCGGCTTCACGCGTGTAATGGCGGATGATCGAAAGGATCGCCTTGTCGGAGAACTCGATATTCTCCTCTTTAAGGCCGTTCGCCTCGCGTTGCTTTCGAAGTAGGAACTTCTTGGCAATTTGCAGTTTTTCGGTCTCGGTATAACCGGCGATGCGGATGATCTCCATCCGATCCTGCAACGGCCGAGGAATCCGATCCAGCGTGTTGGCCGTGGTGATGAACATCACCTTGGAAAGGTCGTAGTCGCAATCCAGGTAATGGTCGTTGAAGGTACAATTTTGTTCAGGATCGAGCACTTCAAGCAGCGCCGATGATGGATCACCGCGGAAATCGGTCGACATTTTGTCGACTTCATCGAACAGCATCACCGGGTTTCCCGAGCCTGCCTTACGCATGCTCTGAATCACTTTACCCGGGAGCGCGCCGATATAAGTGCGCCGATGACCGCGGATTTCAGCCTCGTCACGCACGCCCCCCAAAGACACCCGCACAAATTTGCGGCCGGTGGCGCGCGCTACCGACTTCCCGAGCGACGTTTTGCCGACCCCAGGAGGGCCTACCAGGCAAAGGATGGGGCCCTTAAGCTGGCCGACGAGGGTCTGCACCGCCAGGTATTCGAGGATGCGTTGCTTGACCTTTTCGAGTCCGTAATGGTCTTCCTCGAGGATGCGCTCGGCCTCCTGGATATCGAGCTTGTCCTCGGTATATTCGAACCAGGGCAGGGCAAGGAACCAGTCCAGGTAATTGCGGACGACGGTGGCCTCAGCCGACATCGGCGACATCATCTTGAGCTTCTTGATTTCGCGCTCGCATTTTTCACGGGCTTCGGCCGGCATCTTCTTCTGCCTGAGCTTGTCTTCCAATTCCTGGATCTCGTTCTTGAATTCGTCTTTTTCGCCCAGTTCTTTTTGGATCGCCCGCATCTGCTCGTTGAGGTAGTACTCCTTCTGGGTCTTCTCCATCTGCTTTTTGACCCGCGAGCGGATACGTTTTTCGACTTCGAGGATTTCCAATTCCGACCGCATATAACCGAGGATGCGCTCGAGCCGTTCGGCCGGATTGGTGCATTCAAGCAGGGACTGCTTGTCCTCCAGCTTGATGCCAAGATGGCCGACGAGCTTATCCGACAAATAGGCCGGGTCGTCGACCGCGGCGATCGAGGTAACCATCTCAGGCGGGATTTTTTTGTTCAGCCGCACATAATTATCGAAGGTGGTGTTGACCGAGCGCATCAACGCTTCGACCTCGGTGGTACGCTCACACCCTTCCTCGATTTCTTCCGCCTCGACCTGGAAATAATCGTCCTGGCTCACGTAGCGCACCACGCGCGCGCGCTTCTTGCCTTCGAGCAGCGCCTTGACCGTGCCGTCGGGCAGGCGCAGCAGTTGCACCACCACCCCCAGCGTGCCGACGCTGTAAATATCGTCGGGACCCGGGTCCGAGACGCGCGCATCCTTTTGTGCAGCTAACAGGATAGGTTTTTTGCTGGTTTCGGCCGCCTCCAATGCCTTGATTGACTTTTGCCGTCCGACAAATATCGGATAGACCTCATGCGGGAAAACAATTAATTCACGCAAGGGCAAGAGTGGAACAGCGTCGTGTGAGGTGTCGCGATTGTCTTTCTTATCGTTGCGGAAAAGCATTTCCGTAAATCCAGTCTCCTGCTGCCTAAGCGGTTTCAGCGGTCTTCTGATAGACCAACAGGGGTTGTTCCTTCTGGGTCACAACCTCTTCTGAGATCATTACCTCCTTAATATTCGGTTGCGATGGAATCTCATACATCAGGTCCACCATGATACTTTCCATTATAGCACGCAGTCCCCGTGCGCCGGACTTGCGTTTGAGGGCCTCGCGCGCAATCGCCCGCAAGGCGCCCGGGGTAAACTTCAGGTGAACATTCTCCATGTCAAAGAGCTTCTGATACTGCCGCACCAGCGCGTTTTTGGGTTCCGTCAGAATACGCACCAGCGCCTCCTCGTCAAGCTCGCCAAGAGTGGCGATGACCGGCAAGCGCCCTACGAATTCCGGGATCAGGCCAAATTTAAGCAGGTCTTCGGGTTGCACTTCGTTGAGCAGTTCCGACACGCTGCGGGGGTCGCGATGGGCGAGGTCAGCGCGAAAGCCCATCGTCTTGCCGGCAATTCGCCGCCGGACCAACTCTTCCAGTCCGACGAACGCGCCGCCGCAGATAAACAGAATATTGGTGGTGTCGACTTGTAGAAATTCCTGCTGGGGATGCTTACGGCCACCTTTGGGCGGCACGCTCGCCATCGTGCCTTCGACGATCTTCAACAGCGCCTGCTGAACACCTTCGCCGGAAACGTCGCGCGTGATCGAGGGGTTGTCACCCTTGCGCGCGATCTTATCGATTTCATCGATGTAAACGATGCCGCGTTGGCAGCGCTCGATATCGTAATCGGCGTTCTGCAGCAGCGACAGGATGATATTCTCAACGTCTTCGCCGACGTAGCCGGCTTCGGTCAGCGAGGTCGCATCAGCGATGGTAAAAGGGACTTGCAGAAAGCGCGCGAGGGTTTGCGCCAGCAGCGTTTTACCAACTCCGGTGGGCCCGATGAGCAGAATATTGGATTTTTGGAGTTCGACGTCGCCAGTCACCATCTGCGAGTCGATGCGTTTATAATGATTGTGGACGGCGACCGAGAGAATTTTTTTGGCGCGCTCCTGGCCGATAACGTACTGGTCCAGTACCCGTTTGATCTCAGCCGGCTTGGGCACCGCCGAAGTCTGGCTGAAGGCTTCGTCGTTGTCGTTTTCCTCGGCAATTATATCGTTACATAAATCGATGCATTCGTCGCAAATATAGACGGTCGGGCCGGCGATCAGCTTGCGTACCTCGTCCTGGCTCTTGCCACAAAACGAGCATACCAAGTTCCCTGCGCGATCATCATGCTTGGCCATTACTGCCTCCCACTGTTCACCTGGAGGGGCCTCCGGCTTACGATTACCTCATCGATCAGCCCGTATTCAACTGCTTGTTCGGCGGTAAGGAACAGGTCGCGGTCAGTGTCCCTTTCGACTCGCCGCAAATTCTGTCCCGTGTGGCGTACGACGATATCATTTATCAACTCGCGCATCCGCACGATCTCGCGCGCCTGGATATCGAGGTCGACCGCCTGTCCCTGCACGCCACCGAGCGGCTGATGCAGCATGATGCGGGAATGGGGCAAGCCGTATCGCCGCCCGTTCGCGCCCGCGAGCAGCAGGATTGCCGCCATGCTTGCCGCCTGGCCCAAACACAATGTCGATACCGGCGGCTTCACGAATTGCATCGTATCGTAAATCGCCAGTCCGGCCGTCACCGAACCACCAGGCGAGTTGATGTAGAAATTTATCTCTTGCTCGGGATCCTCGGACTCGAGGAACAACAACTGTGCGGTAATCAGATTGGCTACCTCATCGGAGATAGGGTAGCCCAGGAAAACGATGCGATCCTTCAGCAGCCGCGAGAAAATATCGTATGAACGCTCGCCGCGACCCGTCTGCTCGACGACTATCGGCACAAGATTACTCATAAGGCCCCGACGCAGCGTCCCCCCGCATGGTGATGACCTGCTTACACATTAGCTTAACCGGTTTGCAACGCGGGTGGAACTCCGTTTTCGAGGTCCGCATCTGGATTAACCAACGAGCATGCTTTCAGTGGCCACTCGCGCTTTTCACTCCTCTGTCTTCGGTGCTGCTGACGGCTCCGCTTCCGCTGACGGCTCCGGTTCTGCTGATGCATCCGCGCGGGCTGGCGGCTCGGACCTGCTGGCGGTCGTTTCGTCGACGGCTTGGGCCCGGCTGAGTAAACGATCCAGCGTGGTCTCGCGGCGCATCACCTGAGCGAGGGCGTCGCGGTTTTCCTGATGCGAATAGAAATCTGCTAATCGCTCGCGCTGAGGTCCACCTCCCTGAGTTACCAAGGTTGCGATACGCTCAGCGACTTCGTCGTCGGTGACTTCCACATTTTCCTGAGCCGCGATCGCATCGACGATGAGCGCGCTGCGGGCGCGCTTCTCTGCCCTCGCCTTCAAATCGTCCGGTTCCTGCCGTGCCCTCGCGAGCGCTACCTCACGAGACATTCCGAGTGATTCAAAAGCTGCGGCAGCCTCCAACTCGAGATTACGTTGCTCGCGCGCAACGAGCGATTCAGGGACTTCGATCGGATTACGCTCGATAATCAGCTCGAGCAATCCTTGCCGGGCGCGGGCGTCGGCCTCTTGGCCGGCCCGCCGTTCGAGTTCGCGCCGCATCGCGGCGCGCAGTTCCCCCAGACTTTGATAATCGCCCTGGTCTTTGGCAAACTCGTCGTCGAGCTCGGGGAGCACGCGCTCATAAATATCGCTGGCCTTGATGCGCCACTCGATGGTCTTTGCTGCCAAGTCGGGCTCATAGTAATCAGCCGGATACGAGCGATGCTTGCGAACCTCGATGCCGAGTTCCGTACCGGGGAGCAGTTCGTCCAGACCATGGCGGAGTTCGTCGCTCGAGGCACGAACAATCCGCTCTTCGAACTTACTGTTGGGGAGGGGTTGGTCGCCGTCGAACGCTTCAAAGGAGGCCAACACGAAATCGCCCGGCTGAACGATACGCCGCTCCAGCCTATGCAAAGTACCGTTGCGTTCGCGCAGGCGTTCGAGAGCCTGCTCGACTTGCTCTTCGTTGACCTCGACCGCAGCTTTCGGCACCTTCAGGTCCTGATAATCCTTGACCTCGATTTGCGGTTTCAGATCGAAGGTCGCGGTAAAACGGACCTGGGGCTTTTTCAGATCGCTTTCTTCGGTTACGACCTCGGGTTCAACGACTGGCTTCAGATCGTTTTCCTCGAGCGCCTTATCGGTGTACTCCTTCTGAAGCTTCTGAATGACATCGCCGCGTACCTGGTCGCCGAAGAAGCGCTCGAGCAGATTGCGTGGAGCGCGCCCCGGACGAAAGCCTTTGAGCTGCACTGAGCGCCGCAGTTGGTTGTAGGCGCGATCGAGTTCGCGCTTAATCTCGTCTGGCTCAAGCTCGATTGTGATTTTGCGCCGCAACGCGGAAGGAGTTTCGATGTTGACGTTCATGGCTGGTCACTCAAATAAACATAAGCGCCGCATGACAGGCAACCAGTTTCACCGATTTATTCTGCCATCCCGGCGCCGGTCCAGCGACAAGGATTATCACCGCATGATTGACCAGCAGCAGATTGCCTGGCGCGCATTCTGCGTGGCGTGCGCCTGTCAGCCATGCGATTAACATCTACGAGCTAGCCCTTGACCAAGACACGGCGTATCAGCGACGTCTTTGGACGGACGCTCTCTCGCAAAGCGAGGCTGTCAATATTGGAGGAAGCGATGCGATTTATCGAGGGCGGCTCTTGTCCGTCACCCTGAAGCTTAGCGCTGGTGAATGTCGGCGCGAGTTAAATGACGAGAGGCCCTTATTGTTATCATCCCGACAGAGCCGGAGCGGGAGCGGAGGCGACGAGGGATCAACGCGAAGCGATCCTCTTTCCGCTCCGGGCAAATCGCTCCGCGTCGACCCCTCGGCTGCGCTCGGGGTGACAGAAGAATGAGCGAGCCGGACAGATTTTTCGCAAATCAAAAAATCACAAACTCTGGGCGAAGTCGAAGGGTCTCGCGCCGCCATCTTTCTGGCAGCGTGATTTGTCTGATTTTGCCGGCTATTGCTGAATCACGCCCGAAAGGAATCGTGCGCGAGATGCTTCGACACGGCCACGCCTCGAGCGTGGCCGGCTCAGCATGACGACGGGGAAGAGAGAAAATCGACAGCCTCAAACGGATGACGGTCGTCGAGTTGGCCAGACCATACTGGACATTATTTCGGGGAAAACTTACACTGCGCGAGGTGAGTGTAATTTCTGAATGAATCGTTCCTTGCTAAGCATCGACGCGAGGCGGCTGACCACCGCCCTAGTGTAATTGCCGGCAGCCAATCGGATTGGAGATGGATAGTTAGATGAGCGAAGCAAAAATCGTTCTGCCACCTCTTACCAGCCTACAGCAAGTCATCCTGTGGGCGGTGCTCGCCTCGGCACTGATCTCATTGATTTTTGGCCTATGGTTGGTGCGCATCGTGCTCAGAGCGGATCCCGGTCCGAAGTCGATGACTGACGTAGCCGATGCCGTGTTCGAGGGTTCGATGGCTTATCTGCGCCGCCAGGTCAAGACGATGGTCTTCTTCGTCGTCGCTATCGCAATTGCACTCTTCCTGATGTACTTCACGAAATACAGCGGGACTCCTGACCAGCTCAAACTCTCCGTTGGTATCGCGGTTGCTTTCATTCTTGGCGTTAGTGCGTCGTATGGTGCGGGCTTCGTTGGGATGTGGCTCGCGGTCAAAGGCAACGTGCGCAGCGCGAATGCGGCTTTGAGCAGTTTCAAGAATGCAATGGAACTGGCATTCAAGGCCGGCGGAGTGTCAGGCATGTTCACGGTGGGCCTGGGACTGCTCGGCGCCACGATCATTTTTCTCATCTTCCAGCAGAACGCGATGAAGGTCCTGGTCGGCTTTGGTTTTGGCGGCTCACTTGCAGCGTTGTTCATGCGCGTCGGCGGAGGAATCTATACCAAGGCGGCTGATGTCGGCGGCGACCTCGTCGGTAAGGTCGAGGCGGGCATTCCTGAAGACGATCCACGCAACGCAGCCACCATCGCGGACAATGTGGGAGATAATGTTGGTGATTGCGCCGGAATGGCGGCCGACGTTTTCGAATCCTACGAAGTGACGCTGGTGGCCGCAATTATTCTTGCTGCGTACGCGGTAGGGGAAAGTGATTTCCAGGCTCTTTACGGCGGTCTTGCGGGCGCAGGCGCGTTCGCAATGAAGCTCATCATCTTTGCCCTGATGCTGCGCGCGGTTGGTGTGTTCTCGTCGATTATCGGTATCCTGGCCGTGCGTTTGCCGGCTGGCAGCACGATGCGGGACCCGATGCGTCCGATCAACATCGGTTATATGACATCGGCTGCCGCTTCGATTGTTGGCTTTTTCATTGTCAATTACTTCTACATGACCGATCCGCGCACCGGGCAACCCGATTGGCGCTTTGCGATTACAGCCACCCTAGGCATTGCGCTCGCAGTCGCCACGCTGTGGCTGACCAACTACTTCACTCATCCTGATCGCGGCCCTGTGATGGAAACTGCGCAATCTGCCCGAACTGGCCCTGCAACGCTTATTCTTTCCGGACTGGGCGAAGGTTTGGAATCATCGGTATGGGCGTTGTTGGTAATTGTCGGTGCAATCATTGGGGCGATGCTCATTTTCCACGAGTCCATGGCTCTGCAATTTTACGGAATTGCGCTCACCGGCCTGGGTTTGTTGACGACGACCGGGTTTATTCTCGCCATGGACACTTACGGGCCCATCACCGATAACGCGCATGGCATTTTTGAAATGGGCGGTATCCATCAGGAAGAGGCTTCCAAGACCTTGTCTTGGATGGACGCTATCGGCAACACCACCAAGGCACTGACCAAGGGCCTTGCGATCGCGACTGCGGTCATCGCGGCGGTTTCACTGTTCCGTTCTTTTATCGATGAGGCGCATCTCACCTTGTTCGGCGTTCAAGTTAACTCGCCAACTGTCTTCGTCGGCCTTTTGATCGGCGGCGCAGTACCGTTTCTGTTCAGCTCGTTCGCGATTAAGGCCGTGGGTAGGGCGGCCTACCAGGTAGTATTCGAAGTGCGCCGCCAGTTCCGTGAGCATCCCGGAATTATGGAGGGCAAGGAACTTCCCGACTATGGCACTTGCGTGGATATCGTCACGGCTACGGCGCAGAAGGAGCTGCTCAGCCCCGCAATCCTGGCGATTTTCGCACCACTGCTAGTGGGCTTTGGTCTTGGCGCTGGCGCCTTGGGAGGCTTTTTGGGCGGAGCCATTCTGACCGGCCAATTGCTCGCGGTATTTATGGCCAATTCCGGCGCCAATTGGGACAACGCAAAGAAAAAGGTCGAGGACGGCTATCTTGGCGGCAAAGGCACCGAAGTTCACAAAGCGACAATTGTCGGCGACACGGTGGGCGATCCATTCAAGGACACTGCTGGTCCGGCGCTGAACCCGATGATCAAGGTGATGAATCTGGTCGGCATTCTTGCCGCACCCTTCACGACCGTGTCGATAGCGGTCTTCACGTCGACGCGTGTCTCGGTTGTTGTCGTCGCAATTGTGCTGCTGGCTATCGCAGTCGCGCTGTCGAAGCGGGGTTCAATTGCCGAGGAGCGCCCGGCGACCGGCGCAGCAAAGGCTGCCGCCTAGCTCACCCGGTATTGCCCCCTCCAGTCTTGACGCGCAGAATCGACGCGTGAGGTCCGCCCTCCCCGGAGGTGCCCTGGCGATGCCAATCTATGAGTACGAATGCGTTAAGTGCCGCCGCAAGAGTAGCATTCTTACCATGCGCGTAAGTGAGAAAGTTGACCCCGTCTGCAGCCATTGTGGCAGCACGGAAATGAATCGCCTGATGTCTCGCTTCGCTATGCCAAGAAGCGAAGACGCGCGGTTGGATTCGTTTGCCGATCCATCCAAGCTTGGCGATTTCGATGAAAACGATCCGAAGAGTATTGCACGCATGATGCGCCGGATGGGCAGCGAGATGGGCGAGGAATTCGCCGGACCCGAGTTTGACGAAGCTGTCGATGAACTTGAGAACGGCGGCGACCTGGGCGGTGACGATGACCTTGGCGGCGGCGCTGACGACGACTTCTAGCAGGCTTTTGGCTGTCTGGGAGTTGCGAATTAGCTTCCAAGAAATGGCTCTGATTGGATAAATCAGTCATCCGTGGCGGTTAATTCTCAGAGGTCAGTGAATTTTCGATTTCACAGCTTCATGCGGTAAAAGGGCGGAGCGCTTCGCGGACTCCAGAAACCGGTACCGGCTTCGCTGGCGCGAAGCTGTCCGAGATCTTTCGACTTCGTTCGCGCTGCTCACTCGCTCAAGATGACAGAAAAAGCGTGCACGATCCGAATATTGTTGAGGAGATCACCCGCAACGCAGTCGAGGTGATTTCACCGGCCGAACTGACCGCAAAGCTGGCCGAGGAACGCCCGCTCCGAATCAAGCTCGGGATGGATCCGACTGCTCCGGACCTCCATCTCGGCCACACCATCACGCTCAAGAAGCTGCGCGAGTTCCAGCGGCGTGGACACACGGTCATCTTCCTGGTGGGCGATTTTACCGCGATGATTGGCGATCCCACCGGACGCTCCGAGACCCGCAAGCCCCTTTCGGCGGAGCAGATAAGGCTCAATGCCGACACCTATCTGCGGCAAGTCTCAAAGGTTTTGGATCTCTCGAGGACCGAGATTCGTTTCAACAGCGAATGGATGAATCTGGTCGACAGCCGCAAGTTAATCGAGATCGCGGCCAAGCTTAGTGTCGCTCGAATGCTCGAACGCGACGATTTTGAAAAGCGCCTCGCTCAGCAAGAACCGCTTTTCCTGCACGAGCTTCTATATCCCCTCGCACAGGGTTACGATTCGGTCGCGCTCCACGCGGACGTGGAGTTGGGCGGCACCGATCAGAAATTCAATATGCTGGTCGCGCGCGACCTGCAGCGGGCGTACGGCCAAGCCCCGCAGGTGGTGATGACAATGCCGTTGCTTGAAGGTCTCGACGGCGTGCGCAAGATGTCCAAATCGTTCGGAAATTACGTGGGGGTCAGCGACCCGGCGGAAGACATGTTCGGTAAGATCATGTCGATTCCCGATAAGCTGATGCCGCGCTACTACGAATTGCTGACCGATATGGCACCCGCCGAAGCCGCCGCGCTTCGGTCTGGCGCAATTCATCCGATGGAGGCGAAAAAAAGGCTGGCGCGGCTAATTGTCTGCGAGTATCACGATGCGGCTGCGGCGGATTCCGCATCGCGTTATTTTGAAAGTAAATTCCAGCGTCGCGAAGTCCCCGACGACGTTCCAGTCTTCAAACTCGGCCAGACCCTTTGGGTCTGTGAGCTGATGAAGCAGTTGCATTTCGCCTCATCGACCAGCGAAGCGAGACGCTTGTTGGGCCAGGGCGCGGTGCGGGTCGATGGCAGCACGGTTACTGATGTGAATTTTCGCTTCGTCCCCGGACAGCACAAAATTCTGGAAGTCGGCCGCCGCCGTATCGCGCGCATCGAGAGTTAATGCAGCTGCGCACATCTTTTCGTATAAGACCCCCGCTATTGTTCGCCTGCCGGTAATCAAGACGCGCTGAGATTGTGAAGGTGCGCCGCTTAGCGTAATTAATACCCGACATGACCAACAAGGGACCGCACGCAGGAAGCCTGCGCCACGACGCAGGCTAATCGGAGAGCACCGTGGAAACGTCTTCGCACGATATTTTGCTGATTGGTGGTGGAGGCGCCGGACTGCGGGCCGCAATCGCGATTGCCGAGGCGAACCCCCGTACCGATATCGCGATGGTCTCTAAGGTTTATCCCATGCGCAGCCATACGGTGTCCGCTGAAGGCGGGGCAGCGGGCGTGGCTGGCGAGGACGACACCATCGACGAGCACTGCTACGACACGGTTTCGGGCAGTGACTGGCTCGGCGATCAGGACGCCATCGAGATCTTTTGCGACGAGGTTCCCAAAGAGTTGCTCAGACTTGAGCATTGGGGATGCCCGTGGAGCCGCCAGCCCGACGGTCGTATCGCCGTGCGCCCGTTTGGTGGCATGAGGAAGATGCGCACGTGGTTTGCCGCAGACAAGACCGGCTTCCACATGTTGCACACGTTGTTCCAAACCTCACTCAAGTACACATCGATCACTCGATATGACGAAACGTTCGCCACGCGTCTGTTGATCGATGACGGAGCGGTTAAGGGCCTGGTTGCAATCGAACTGCGCACCGGGCGTATCCGCGCGATCATGGCCAAGGCCGTCATCATCTGCACTGGTGGATGCGGACGTGTGTTCCCGTTCACTACCAACGCCAATATCTGCACCGGTGATGGAATGGCGCTCGCCTACCGCGCAGGGGCGCCGCTCAAAGATATGGAGATGGTGCAGTACCATCCCACGGGGCTGCCCTTCACCGGAATTCTGATTACCGAAGCGGCCCGTGCCGAGGGCGGCTGGCTGCTCAATCGTGACAACTACCGCTTCCTACAGGATTATGACCTCGGCAAGCCAACTCCTACACCCGTCCTGCGCAGCATGGAGCTGGGCCCGCGAGACCGCGTCTCCCAAGCGATGTGGCACGAATTTCAGAAAGGCCGGGGTTTTCAAGGTCCATATGGCGACTACCTTCATCTCGATTTGCGCCATCTGGGCGAACACAAGATCGAGACGCGGCTGCCGATGGTGCGCGAGCTATGCCTCAAGTACGAAAATATCGATCCGGTGCGCGAGCCGATTCCTGTGCGTCCGGTACAACACTACATGATGGGCGGCATCCATACCGATATCGATGGCGCAACGCCTGTCAAGGGGCTCTACGCGGCGGGTGAAGCTGCCTGCGTCAGTATAAACGGCTCCAATCGCCTCGGCTCCAATTCCCTCGGTGAACTTCTGGTGTTCGGCGCGCGTGCCGGAACATCCGCTATCGAATATGTGGCCAACGGCGCCAACCAGAGCAATTATAGCCATTTGCTCGCGCTCGCCAGCGATGAGGAGCGCAGACTGGAGCAGCAATACGATCGGGATGACGGTACTGAGCGAATTGCTCAATTGCGGGAGGAAATGCAGCGCACGATGGAAAGCGGCTGCGGCATATACCGCGATCGCACAACCCTCGTCGAATCGGCAAACAAGCTGAACGAACTCAAAGAACGCGCTGGAAAGCTGCGGATCGACGACCATGGGCGCACCTTCAACACCCAACTAACCGCAGCGCTCGAACTGGGTTTTATGCTCGATGTGGCCGAGACCATAGTGCATTGTGCACTCAATCGCGAGGAGTCGCGCGGGGCCCACCAGCGCCGCGATTTCCCCAAACGAGATGACACCAAATATCTCACTCATTCCCTGGTGTCGCGTGCTGGAGAAGGGCCGCCACGGGTGGATTATCTGCCCGTAGTGATTACTCGCTGGCCGCCAGGTGAACGCATTTACGGCAGAGATCACTAGAGGAAGTCAAAAACGATCGCGGAAGCTCGCTTTCTCCAAGCCGGAGACGCGGAGCCGCGACAGCGCAGTGCCGGCAGATGCTGGGTCGGTGAAAAGATGGCGGATACGATCATCCTGGAAGTGGCGCGCTTTTCCCCTGAACGCGAGCCTGAAATTACCTACCAAACGTTTGAGGTGCCTTTGCGCGCGGACTGGATGATCCTGGACGCACTGAATCACATTAAGGACAACCTCGATGGTTCCCTGACCTTCCGATGGTCGTGCCGGATGGGGATATGCGGAAGCTGCGGCATGATGGTTAATGGAGTGCCGAAGCTGACCTGCGAGACGCTTATCAGTCAATTTGCACCGGGCCCGGTGCGGATCGAGCCCTTGGAACATTTTCCCATCGTCAAGGACCTGGTTATCGATATGGACGTGTTCCTGGAAAAGCTCCAGAGAGTGCGTCCATGGATAGTGCGCCAGGATGAGCGGCTTCCACAGCGCGAATTCATTCAAACGCCGGCGCAACTCGAGACCTTCCATCAATACAGCTTGTGCATCAACTGCATGTTATGTTACGCCGCGTGTCCGGTTTATGGCCTTGACCCACAGTTTGTCGGGCCCGCCGCGCTCGCATTGGCGGAGCGTTACAATCTCGATTCCCGCGACCAGGGAGAGAGCGGGCGCACGGACGTGCTTTCGCAGCATGATGGCATCTGGGACTGTACGGTTGTCGGCGAATGTTCAACGGTTTGCCCCAAAGGCGTCGACCCGTCGCTCGCTATTCAGCAATACAAGCTC
>Ga0187846_10001485_pt1 | contig 13259 bp, 11 predicted proteins | sample TC_taG_FD_161473 | JGI IMG/M metagenome (GOLD analysis project Ga0187846, IMG submission 161473) | Biofilm microbial communities from the roof of an iron ore cave, State of Minas Gerais, Brazil - TC_06 Biofilm (v2) | ecosystem: Environmental > Terrestrial > Deep subsurface > Cave > Wall biofilm...
GGAGCGCCGCTGGGGGCGCAACCGGTTGTGGTCACTGTCGGCGGAATCCCGAGCAATACCGCATTCCTGACGGTGACCCAGTAGCGCAGCCTCCGGCTTGCGGCGGATTGAAAAACTGGTCACCCCGTTTTGAGCCGAACTGCAACCGCTCCGTAACGAGCCGCTTCGAAGCTGCGACCGCTTGCTGACGCGCGCGGTTCTGTGCAGGGCAGGGCGCGAGCGCACAGAACCGCGACCGTGAGGGAGCGGTCCGGACCAGTGATCACAGGCAGGCCAGGGCCGGCAAATGAGTGCTCCGGAAACTCAGCTCATCGCCTGTTCGAGTCTTCAAGCTTGAGCTTCCGGATTCTTCGGAATGCCCGAGCGCGGCAAGCCGAGCGTGGAGCGGCTACTCGACATTGCTGACCTTCCCGTCCTGGAATGTGATTTTCAGGTCGGGATACACGTAGATCTTTTTCGCGCCGAGGTCCATGATGCTCTTCGGCTGCCCCATTATCCCCGTGACCTGATCCGTGGTCAAGCCCAACGAGACCGTTGGAGGCGACGCCTGTGGGGCCGGGATCGGAGCGGGCGCGGCGCCGCCCGGGGCTTGGCTCAGCGTATCCTGCTCGGCTTTGTCGGCATCCTGGAGCTGCTGGTTAATTTGCGCGGCGGCGTTCGGATCGGGCGGAGGCGCGCCCATGGAGAAGCCGGCGGGCGTGGCCATAGCCATCGCCGAAGCGGGCGGGGCGGGGATCCCGCCCTTGTGCGCTTGCAGATCCGCGAGTCCCTGATCCACGGTTTCCCGCATGTGATTTTGCATGTCCTGCAACTCCGCGAACCCCACCGAAACGGCGCTGCCTCTGCGGCATTCCAGTCCGCCCTTACTTGCCATTACGATGAGATTGGCGCTTGCGGCGGTGGGCGGAACCGGAGCGGGCAGTTGCAACACATCGCCTTCGCTCACCGCGCACTCCTGGCCCGACCCATCGATCAAATCCAAATCCGTCCCCACCACGAACACGTGCGGCATGTTGTCGGCCAGCATGCGCGCGATGCCGCTGGATTGCCCGTTGAAATCGGCGTTTTGCGCATTCGCCTGCGCCTCCGCGTTCTCCAGGGCGACCTGGCGCCGTACCTCGTCCGAGATCATTTGCTTCACATCCGGCGTCAGCACGACTTGTCCGGGCGGAAGCGGCTGGTTCAGCGCGGCTTGAGCGGCCACTTGCGCGTTGTACTGCGCGATCAGGGATTGGGATATCAGGTAGTCCGTCAACCAAAGCGACGCGTTCGCATACACCGGATAGGGAGTGAAGAATGGGCCGTAATAGGCGTACCACGGAACTCCCGCCCATCCCCAGGCATAGGGTACCGGCGCGACCCACGGATTGTAAACCCAGCCATAGAAAGCCACCGGATAATAGCGCACTGGCGCGTAAACTTCGACAAAGACGCCGGGGCGATATTCATAGCGCCCATAGAAACGGTCGTAAGGGCGCCCGTTCACGAAATAGGTGCGATGGGCGAACTCATGGCCACGAAATACGTAGGGGTGCTGCACGAAACCCCTGCCCCCGCGCTCGGCGACGATGCGGGAGTGATCCGCGCGTTCGACCTCCACGCGGCGACCTCCGGCCAAGCCGTGATGCACATCCATCCCGCGGTTGGCCACGTGAACGTCGCGGGGCCTGCCATCCGCCCGCCTGGAAAACTCGTTGCCGTTGGCGGCGCGGAGCGTGTTGGCGCCCCTTGGCTGCTCGCGGCCGCCGATGCTATTGGGTCCCCTTCCGGCGCCGGGAGCCGGTCCCCTGGCAGTTGGAGCTTCTGGCGCTCCGCCGCGCGCGGCGGGCGCCGGGGCCGTGGGGCCACGCCCTGTGGCCGCGCCCCCAGCCGCGGGCGTGCCTCTACCCGTCGCCCCTGCAGGAGCGGCTCCAGTGGCCGGCCCCCTGGCGGCCGGCCCCCCGCCTTTGGTCGCGGGGGCCTTCTTCGCGGGAGCCTCAGGCTTTTTTTCGTCGGCAGCGCGGAGAGCCGCTGATAAAAGCAGCAGCGCCGCCATCGACCCCGCGAATATCGCAGCTAAATGAGACCGTCGAATTCTCAGCTTATTCATACCTTTTCCTCCGAATCAAAAATCGGCATTTACTGGATGTCCGAGACCTTTCCGTCCACGAACGTTATTTTTATACCGTTATAAGTATAAATTTTCTTCGTTCCGACATCGGCGATACTCTTGGGCTGCCCCATTATGCCGACCACCTGGTCGAAAGTCATTCCGAGCGAAACGGTCGGAGGAGGAGCCGCGGGAGCATCCGGCGGGGGTGGCGGCGGCGCAATCGGCGCTAATGGCTCAGGCGTGGGTGCCGCCGCTGGAGGCGCTGCCACTGTCGCTGCCGCCTGCCCAGCCGCCGGCGCGGGGCCGCCGGTTTGCTGCTGATTACTCTGCTCAGCCTGAATGTCGAACACTTCCGAGGCCAGTTTGTCCGTTTGAGCGAAGTCGAGAGCGCTTCCTTTCGGGAACGGGAGTCTCATTTCCGCTTTGTAAATAACGTTATTGATCGGGTCTGAAACCAGGGAGAACGCCACGAAATTGTCTTTATCCTTAATCTCAATTTTGGTGACATCCAGCTTTTCCCCCTTAACAAAGGGCCTGGATCCGGAGGCTGCGTCGCCCACTGGTCCGGGAATTCCCGGGATCCCGAAGCGGCCGACCCGTCTGGCGGCCCCGGCGCAAGCGGCCTTCAACACGCCTCCGGCTAGCGCGATCTTGCCGTCCTTGTACTCATTCGCGCATGAATTTGGGCTGGCCGTCAGGCCGCTCATCTTTAGAACCAGCACCGCGCCCTGGATCACCACGCCGCCCTCCGCATTGATGACGGTGAGCTTGTATTTGGACTCCAATTTCTGCTGGACGGCCTTTTCGTCCTCGGCATTGGCGGCCGACGACGCAACCAGCAGCGCGGCAAGGGCCGGGCAACATGTTTGAACTGAAAGTGCTTCGCATGGACTCTTTACCTCCTCCGTTTGCTAAAGAGTGACAGTCAGCGGGGACAAGCTATTTTACGCTTTCCGCCTACGCCGCTTCAAGAACCCTCCAGTACCGAGGGACTCGGACCCAAGTGTAACGATATCGTCGCCGTGGAGCACATTTGCAAATGTAATATCACCAGGGGAAACGGACTGTTGTTATTCACCGCGATCCCCACCTGCCCCGATTGTTAGCTGCAGCGGTCCCCGGGCTTCACTTCACGCCCAGGTACTGCAGCTCGTTGTTGATGACCAACTCGAGATCCGGCCATTGCAGCCCGCCGATCTTCCGGCCGTTGATGAACAATGTCGGCGTTCCCCGCACACCCAGCGCGCGCCCCTCGGCGAGGCTGCGATTGACCTCGGGTTCGGTGGCTTTGGTGTCGATGCACCGCCCGAGTTGGATCGCGTCGAGCTTATTTTGGCCTGCCCACATCAGGACCTTGGAATTGAGCGTATCGGGGGCGATTTGATCCTGCGTGTCGTACATCCAGTCGTAAAATTTCCAGAATGCGTCGTGGTCTTGCCGGTAGACACAACGGCCGGCGATGGCTGCCGCGCGCGCCCAAGGATGAATGGATTCGAGCGGGAAATCCTTAAAAAACACGCGGACCTTACCGGGGAAGGTCTGTGGGAGATTTTGCCGCAATACCGGCGCTTCCATTTTGCAATCAGGGCACTCGAGGTCTCCGAACTCGACGATGGTCAGGGGCGCAGTGGCCGGGCCGAAGCTCGGTTGGTCCGCTGTGGTCAGCTTGTCCAGATTGATTTGGAAAGGGTTCTTGTTGATGTTGTAAACGTCGCCCTCCACAATGGTCTGGCCGTCCGCGGATACATAGTACAGCTCGTCCTTGGACCCGCCGTCGTAGGTCAAATGCACCGCTACCTCCGAGAACCCTGGCAAGTACTTGGAAGGCTTCGGATCGTCGATGTGATAGGTGACGGGCGTCCGAAACAGCTCGACATGGCGCAGGTATGCCTCCAGGGTGGCTTTGTTGAACCCGCCGCCCTTGGCGCTCGGGGAAGGCGGTTTCGTCTGCGCGAGCGCTAGAGGGACCGGCGGCAGACACAAGGCGAGGAGGATGGGGATGATTCTCATAGCGACCTATTTTATTACGTGGCGGGATATGGAGCCAAAATTAGCTATTTTGAGCCTGCCCCGGCTGGCCGGATACCGGATATAATGTCAGATTGTTGGCTTCGAGATGTACCTGATTTAGACGGTTGGTGCGCACCACGCAATGAAAAGACTACTCGTCCCTCTGCTTTTTTTGGGCCTGATACCGTTGAGCGCCTCCGCAGCCACCGCGGCGCAAAAGGGGGCCCGAACGGCGACGGCCCGAAAGCGAAAACCGGCGCCCCCGCCAGTGGACCCCACCGATGGCGATAACGTGGATGGAGACGACCTTGTCATCCGCCGGGCCGCGGTGGCGGCACTTGGTCCGGTGGCCGGCAGCGTGGCGGTGGTGGATCCGAGTAGCGGCCGCATCCTTACGATCGTGAATCAGAAACTGGCGCTGCAGAGCGGCTTCACGCCGTGTTCCACCATCAAGCTGGTGACCTCGCTGGCGGCGCTCAGTGAGCATGTGGTTGAGAAGGACGATTGGATTTCTATCGGCCGCTCCATCCGCTACAATCTCACCACGGCTCTGGCCAAATCGAACAACCAGTATTTCGCGACTTTGGGCAATCGCCTGGGCTTTGAGCGCGTAACCCGGTATGCGCAGATGCTCGGTTTGGGCGAGAAGGCCTCGCTGGACATCGCGGAAGAGCAGCCGGGCACCATTGCGGACATGCCTCCGAAACTCGGAGGTGTAGGGTTGATGACCAGTTTTGGCGAAGGTTTTTCCGTGACGCCCTTGGAGTTGGCGGCCCTGGTCTCTGCCATCGCCAACGGCGGCACGCTGTATTACTTGCAATACCCACGTTCCCAGGCGGAGGTGGACCAATTCAGCCCCAAAGTGAAGCGTCCGCTGGAGCTGGCTACCAATGGCATCACCGATATCCGCGAGGGGATGCGCGGCGCGGTGGACTTTGGCACGGCGCGGCGTGCGGCGGACGTGCCCGACGACCCGGTCTTCGGAAAAACGGGCACCTGTACCGACTTCAAAGCTTCCAGCCACATGGGTTGGTTCGCCTCGTTCAACGCAGTAGGCCGCCACCAGTTGGTGGTTGTGGTGATGCTGACCGGCGGACATGATGTGAGCGGCGGTGTAGCTGCGGGGGTGGCAGGGGCCATTTACCGGGTCCTCTCCGAACAGAGCTATTTCACCGCGGATGCGCGCCCCGGCGATCTGCCGGAAATTCTCTCGGCCAGCCCCAGCGCACGGTAGGGACCCCATCAGCGGGACCGCACCCGGCACCCGGACATCTCTAAAACGGCACGAAGGAAAACGCCAGGTTGGTTAACGTTCCACTGATCTGCCGGACCCAATCCAGCTTGGTCTTGGCAGGTCCGCAATACATTGTTCCTTTCAGGTTGCCATCGCGTTCGATGGTCACCGCCAGCGCCGGAAGGTAGTTGCGCTCGCTGTCAAATAGGGGGCGCAGAAATCCGCGCATTTGCGAAGCTCCATAGCCGAGCAACATGCCTTGCCAGCCCAACAAGGGAGTAAACTCGTATCCCGAGAGCAACGGCTGGCCGGGAAGCATGGGCCGGCCGATGGTCACCAGCGGAAGGAAACGTTTATTGGGCAAGAAAGGAATCAGACTGCCTATGGGCTTGGCGAAATACATGAGCTTGGCAGATACGGTATAGGTGGACAGCTCAAGAATTCCCCGCCCCCAGGGAGGGAGCCGCGATCCGATCGCGAACTCCAGCGGCCCCAAAGTGCTCATCGGCCCAACGGGCCCGGAGAGGGCCCAACTCCGCTTCTTTCTCTCCTTGAGAAAGATGGTCACGTCCGCGCGGCCGGACCCCGGGGGCGTATTGACCAGCACGCTTCGCTCCGTCACCGGCTCGAAAAATCCCGTCTCGCCGAGCCGTGCCACCGATTTCCGCAGCCGGATTTCATCTATCGGCGCGCCCTCTTCGAGCAGCATGGCGCGGCGAAGCGTCAAATCGCTCAAGGTGCGATTGCCCTGGAAGGTGATGAATCCGGTTTGATAGGCGGGGCCGGTGGAAATGGCCGTGGTCAGGTCCGCCCGTTTCTCGCCTTCGCCCGCGGCCACTTCGTGCACTTCGAGGGTTGCCGAAAAATCGAGAATGCCCTTCCGCTCGGCTTTCCGGCGCTCCGCAAAGAGTGCTTGACAAGCCGCTTCAGCCGGAAATTCGAAATTCCGCTTAACTGCAATCTCCCGCTCGCCTAGGCGAAACTCCCGGATCTGATACCGCGGGCCGGCATTGACGGCATACGCGAGTCGCGCTTTACCACCCGCGATGGCAGCCGGCTCCGATCTCACCGAGGCATCAAAGTACCCCCGCTTGTAGTAAAAAGATCGCAGATTGGCGGCGTCGGATTCGATGGCATCCTCGCTGTAGCCCGCCTTCAGATGCCATAGCAGTGGCACCATGGTCTTGCTGCTCGTCGCTCGCAGCGCATGGCGCAGGTCCGAAGCTGGAACGCCTAGGTTTCCCGTGAAAGCCACCGGCCCTACAATATCCACTTGGGGGCCCTTGTCAATATGTACGTCCAGATCCACCTTCCCGGAAGAGGCGGGCAGCAGTTGGGCATGCACCGCCGCTTCCGGATATCCCGACGCCTCCAACTGTTGGCGGAGCTTCGCCGCGATCTGCTGCGCAATCTGCCCATCAATCTCCGCGCCAGGCTCGATCCCCATGGTGATTCCGGGCGTGGGAGGTGACACGTGAATCTTGTCGAGGCGCTCCATGCGTCTCTCGGATGCGCGGAACAAGACGCGCACGCGATCGCCATCCGGCACCGTCTCGACCTGCAGATCGGAGAGGCGTTGGGATTGCCAAAGCGTCTTCATGTCGTGCTGTAACGAGGCAGGATCCAAAACGTCTCCCGCCCGAGTTGCCAGCTTTGGCGACCCTGACACCCCTACGATCTCTATTTCGCTGATCTTTATTTCGCTGATCTGGGGCTGCGGCTCAGCTTGTAACGGCGCCAGAACGCACAGGAGCAGCACACAGATATACCGCATCTTCCCAACAGGGTAGCAGTTTCCATTCCAGCGGTTCCGAAGCAAGCGGGGAAACAGCTTCGAGCGATGGCGGGTGTGAAAGAGGTCGGCGCCTGTGAGGATCCGGCACAGTCGCCCTTGAGAAGCCGCGACCGCTTGCTCGCGCGCGGCTCGGAACGAAGCGTGGGGCAGCCCTTCGGGGCTGCCGCCGGCCTTCCGGCCGGCGCGGAGGGTCACGCTAACCTCCGCGCCGCGCAGAAGCGCGGCGGCAGGCCCGAAGGCCTGACCCCACTTGCCTGCCTTCGAGTCGGCGCTTCGTGGATCCGGCGATAATCAGAACGGCATGAAACTGCGGGTCGAATGCTACTCGGGCCGGAAGGCGAACGAACGGCCCATTCGCTTCCAATTGGCAGACCAGGAATACGCGGTCGAAGCGATACTGGACCAATGGTACGGTCCTGACGATGTGTTCTTCAAGGTGCGCGCGGATGACGGAAACCTATACATCCTTCGCTACCGGGAAACCGAACAGGAGTGGAGCCTGGAGTCCTTCCGCCGCGGGTCAAATTCGAGGCCCGGCTGATGGCTGCAGGATAACGTTCTCTGCGGACCTACGGTTAACACCCCTTACTTAGCCGAGGTGCATCTTGCAGGTCAGGGTATTCAGGGTTAGCTTCAGGCTAGCACCTGATTATGAGCGACTATTTGCCTGTTGCCGACCTGACGGACCCCGTCGAAACCCACGCTTTGATTGGCGCTCGCGCCGTCGAGTGCCACATCTGCCTGGGACCGCACGACGAAGAGATCCACGAGGCCACGTTGAGTGTGCGCCGTTGGTTTCGAGAAGAGGTTACCCAGAGTTTTCATCCGCTTGAGATCCTTGAACCCCCAGGGGAAATATAAATAAACCACCGGGATGCGCAGGTGGCAGAGGACGCCGAACAAAGCTCTATTGAATTCCTCTGCGCCGCGGCGCCTCTGCGCTGGAGTCGCAAGCTGGCTATAACTTGAACAGCTCGCGCAGCCGCCGCGTCTGGACCCGGCTCACCGGCACCTCGGTGTGCTTCCGATCGTCCATGCGGAGCTGGTAGCTGGATTTAAACCACGGCACCACTTCTTTGATCCGGTTGATGTTGACCAGATAGGAGCGGTGCACCCGCCAGAACATATCGCGATCCAGATTGGCCTGCAAATCTTCGATGGTTCGGTAATTGGATTGGCCTTCCAGGTTCGAGGTGATGAGTGTGATCAGCCCGTCGTCGATGGTCGCATAAATCAGTTCGTTGGCGTCGACGATGAAATTGCGGTTATTGGCCCGAACCAGCAACTTGCTGCGGGGGGCCACCGGCGGTTTCGGGCTCGCCGCAGCGCTCTGCGCTCCAAAAGCTTTCTTGTCCTGAATCACCCGCCGGGCCCGCTCGATGGTTTCCGCCAGCCTGCCTTTATCGACCGGCTTCAGAAGATAATCCAGTGCTTCCAGGCGAAAGGCTTCCACCGCGTGTTGGTCGTAGGCGGTAACAAAAATCACCTGCGGCAGGTCCAGGTCCTTCTCCCGCAACTGGCGCACTGCCCCGATTCCATCCAGACCCGGCATATGGACGTCTAAGAACAGCAGTTCCGGCTCCAGCTTCTGGATCAGATCCACCGCTTCCAGCCCGTTGGAAGCGGTAGCAATTACGTCAATTTCCGGAAAATCCTTCAGCAGAAAGGCCAGCTCGTCGCAAGCCAATTGCTCATCGTCCACCACGATCGTCGTGAGAGTTGTAGTCGCGCGATCTCGCATGGAGTTGGTATTATAGCATTTCGACTCAGAGGAGACCCTATCTTGCCCAGCAAAGAGCCTGTCCCCATTGCGTCTGCAGAAGGTAAGTTGGGGGTCCTGATACCGGGAATGGGCGCCGTTACCACCACCTTCATCGCTGGCCTGGAGGCGATCAAGCGCGGCACTGGCAAACCCATCGGATCCCTTACCCAGTTAGGCACCATACGGTTGGGAAAGCGCACCGAAGGCCGCAGCCCTGCTATCCGGGATTTTGTTCCCCTGGCCCGGCTCGAGGATATCGTGGTTGGTGGTTGGGATATTTTCGAGGACAATGCGTATGAGGCCGCCGTCAAGGCCGGTGTGCTGGAACTGCCGCTGCTCGATCAACTGAAAGAGCCGCTCTCGGCCGTTCAGCCCATGCCAGCGGTTTTCGACCAGGAGTTCGTCAAACGCCTGCACGGGCCCAATATCAAGGCCCGCGGCTCCAAGATGGAGTATGCCGAGATGGTGATGGACGACATCCGGCAATTCCAGAAGGCTACTGGCGTTTCCCGCACCACCATGATCTGGTGTGGCTCGACCGAGGTTTTCCGCAAAGCCGCCCCGGTGCACGCTACGCTCAAGGACTTTGAATGCGGCCTCCAGAAAAACGATCCCGAAATCTCCCCCAGCCAAATCTACGCCTATGCGGCCCTAAAGTCCGGCGTCCCGTACGCCAATGGCGCTCCCCACATGACGACGGACACCCCAGCTCTGCTGGAGTTGGCCCGTACCATGAACTTGCCGGTGGCGGGCAAAGACTTCAAGAGCGGTCAGACCTTTATGAAGACACTGATCGCGCCGGGGCTGAAATCGCGTCTGCTCGGCCTCAGCGGCTGGTTCTCTACGAACATCCTGGGGAATCGCGATGGAGAAGTGCTGGACGATCCCGGCTCCTTCCGGTCCAAGGAAGTCAGCAAATCCTCGGCGCTGGAATATATACTCCAAGGCCAACTTTATCCGGACCTCTATCGCGATTTTTATCATAAGGTCCGCATCGAGTATTACCCGCCGCGCGGCGATGCCAAGGAAGGTTGGGACAACATCGATATTTTCGGGTGGCTAGGTTACCCGATGCAGATTAAAGTGAACTTCCTGTGCCGCGATTCGATTCTGGCCGCGCCGCTGGTCCTGGATATCGTTCTATTCATGGACTTGGCGCAGCGCGCCGGGATGCGCGGCGTACAGGAGTGGCTGTCATTTTATTTCAAGGCGCCCATGCATGCTCCCGAGGTTTACCCCGAACACGATATCTTCATCCAGTTGATGAAGCTGAAAAACACACTGCGCTGGATGCGGGGGGAGGAACTCATCACCCACTTGGGCCTGGAATATTACGACTGATCGCTGTATCTTTTGAATTGCGCCTCGTGTCACGAAATGCTGTGGCGCGGCGCCGCGTTTGAACCTGTAGGAGAGGTATGAGAGTACTAGTCATCGGGGGAACGCTATTCATTGGACGTCTCCTGGTGGAGGAATTAGTCAGGGCGGGGCACGATGTGGCAGTTCTGCACCGCAAGCCGAAACATGATTTGGGCCGGCGTGTCGAAAATCTCGTGGCGGACCGGAACAACCCCGAATCTTTAAATGAAGCCCTGTCAGGCCGCCGCTTCGAAGCCGTTTACGATAACGTCTATGATTGGCAGCGGGGTACCACCGCGGCACAGGTAGAAGCCACCGTGCGCGCTTGCGGCGGCAATCGCTTGAGCCGGTACCTCTTCCTGTCGAGCGTGGCGGCGTATGGCGATGGGTTGAACCATAAGGAAAGCGATCCGCTGGCGCCGGATTACCACGCCAATCCATACATCCGCAATAAAGCCAGCACCGAGCGGCATTTATTCCGGATGTACTCCCAAACGGGACTACCGGTGGTGACGTTCCGGCCGCCCTTCGTCTACGGCCCCGGCAATCCGTTTTACCGGGAGCAGTTTTTCTGGGATCGCTTGCGTGCCGGCCGCCCCATCATTGTCCCCGGTGACGGCCACCGGCTGATGCAGTTCGTTTACGTGAACGACCTGGTGCATGCCATGGTGCATGCGCTGGAAGAGCCCCGCGCCGTGGGCGAGGCGTTCAATATCGCCGATCCCAAGCCGGTCACTCAGGCCGAGTTCGTCGAGAAGATGGCAAGAGCGGCAGGCGTCGAGCCGGTCCTGGTGCGTATTTCGCGCGATGTGATTGCCCAGGCCGGCGGGAACGCCATAGACGAGCCGTACTATTTCGGTGAGTACCTCGATGTTCCACCGATTACGGAAAACATCGGCAAGGTCACTCGCGTGTTGAAGATAAAGCTCACGCCGTTCGAGACCGGCTTAAAGGAAACCCACCGCTGGTATACGAGGAATCACCGGCCGCGTACGGCGGGCTTCGAGTTCGATGATCGCATCCTCGCTTTGGCCAAAGCAGGCTCGCCGGCGAATGTCTGAGGCGGCATGACTAACCTCCAACTGTTTATCGCTTCTGCCGCATCGCCAGCGCCTCGGCCAGCTTCGCCCTGGGCAGCGGATCATTGGGGAGAGCCTCGATTACCTGTTGGTAATCCGCAATGGCTTCCTCCAGCCTTCCAGCCTTGACCAACGCATTGGCCAGATTGAAGCGGGCGGCGTGGTAATCGGGGCGGGCCTCGAGCGCCGCCCGAAACTGCTCGATGGCTTCCGCCGAACGTCCGGTGGTGGCCAGCGCCAATCCCAGCATATTGTGAGCCTCGGCGCGTTCCGGCTCGACGCGCACCGCCCTCTCCAGCATGCCCACCGCATCTTGCGCGTTCAATCGCGACAGCAGGACGGCACCGAGGTTGAAGTTGGCCTCGAAGTCGTTCGGGTCCTTGTCTAACCGGTGCCGCAACAGGGCTTCCTGCAACTCGCGGCGGCGGTCTCCATTGCCGCGCGGCAGGACTTGAAGCCACAAGTGCGCCATCTCATCGGTGGCTTGATCGCCAGCGCGCACACGTTTCGGGGGGGCGTTCGGGTTGCGCGGATTGGCCACGGAATTATCGTAGTGATAGCGCATCGAGATGACGGCGCCTCTAGGTAGGAAAACCGGTTTGCGGTAATCGTAGACCGCCTGCCAGTTGGGGTTCCAATCCGGGATGCGGATCAACCATCTGCGGGTGCCGTCGGGCAATGTGGCATAAGCTTCCAGCAATTTGCCCAGATAGTGCGCATGCGGATAGACCGCCAGCACTTCCACATCCATCGGCAACTGAAAATCGTCCGAAACCAGAAAGTTGGCGGCACCTGGCGGAATATTGAGAGCACGATCGTTTTCCAGTTGTAAGAGCAGCGGAAACTTAGTTTGCGGCTTATCCGTGAAGTACAAACCGAGGGACGGGCGTACCTGTTCGGGCTTGCCCGAGGGCTCGAAGTGCGTGTTGAGCACCAGCTCATTGCCTGGATCGAGCCGCCAGGCGAAGCCCTCCGGCTCCACGCGCGTCTGGTTTCCCGGCTTCCAAAACCGGAAATGGCCGTCGGGGTCGAACGGGCTGCGCAGGATGACCACATCCATCCCGGGAAACCCCGGCGGCTGAGCGGAGGCGGTGCGATCAACGAGCAGATTCGCGTGGTGCACCAGCCGCCGGTTGCCCGGCCGAATTTCTATTGCCCTGACGTACCGTATCGAGGAGAGAGAAGGTTTGAAAACAAAGTTCCAATAGACATCGGGACCGGAAGCGGGGATCGAAAAGGCCGCCGCCGCTTCCAGCACCAGGTCAGGTAGGCAAGCGGCCAATCCCCGGTCAACTGCGGGGGTTTCGGGGCTTCCGCGGGCGGCCCCTCAGGAGTGCCCTGGCTGACCCAATCGGCTATGAGCCGAATCTGTTCCGCCGTGAGCCGCGGCTCGCCGGTAAAATCACCGTAGCCCGGTTCCGGAAGCCATGGCGGCATATACCGGCCGCGCGTGACGGCAGCGATCTGCTGCGCCCGTTTCCGGACGTCCTCATAATTCAACAGCGGAAAGGGCCCGGCTTGCCCCGGCTGGTGGCAGGGCGCGCACTTCAGGTAAATGATGGGCGCGATGTCGCGATTGAAGGTAACCGGCTCGAGCGCCGCATAGGCCCCGGCGAGCGGAAACAAGGCTGCGGTCCAAAGCGCGCGGCATGCCATACCTACTATTATCCAGCCGCGGACCGGCGCGGCGGCTCAGGTGGGCACCGACGAATGATAGAATCTCGCGAGAGTCCAATGAGCGAAAGTCCGTTGCCTCCGATGCGCATCCTCGACCTGCAATTCCGGGATATTCCCAACGGCTATGAGTCCGAAACGGTGTTAGAAATGGCAACATCCGAAGGCGGCAAACGAGTAGTGCGCGAATTTTGGCGGCACCAGGATTTCGGCGATTCCTATTTGACAGTCCGCCACGCTGTACGGGGTCGAGC
>Ga0187846_10001486_pt1 | contig 13256 bp, 6 predicted proteins | sample TC_taG_FD_161473 | JGI IMG/M metagenome (GOLD analysis project Ga0187846, IMG submission 161473) | Biofilm microbial communities from the roof of an iron ore cave, State of Minas Gerais, Brazil - TC_06 Biofilm (v2) | ecosystem: Environmental > Terrestrial > Deep subsurface > Cave > Wall biofilm ...
AGTCGATTTTCAATGCTATGGGGAAGCAACGGCCCGGCCCTTCGAATGGAAGTTCACGCGTCAAGACCTTATGGAGCTTATGAATAGGCTCGGGCAAGCCGAATCGAATGGCCGCCGCGTTGGCCGCTTCGAGCTTATTCATGAGTTGGGCCAGATCTTGACGCGTGAACTTCCATTCGCCGGGCGGTTGCTTCCCAGACCTGGTTTAGCCAACTGGCGTGGATGGGCGCGTGAACAAGCACCAGTCGAGGATAACGAGACTTCAAGCACTTGACGCCTTGCACCCGCGATGCGCTGAACAGTTGTCGACAATCCAGTCAGAAACCGCGGACATGCCAGGACTGGCTTTCCGAGTCGCGTCATTGGCGTTGCATCGCGGGAGTTCGGTCCTCGAGATGCCCGACGCCCCGCCGCAGCCGTGGATCGCCCCTCGGCCCGGCGTTGCCGCAGGACGAGCAGAGAAGCATCGATTCAAGAGCGCGGCACTGAAAAACGAACGGGAGATCGTCATCTATTCTGCCACCCCAGTATTCGTCGCGTTCCGAGCCGTATCCGCTGCTCGTGCTGTTCGACGAAGACCCCTACTGACGAGGCAAGAACATCGTAAGAATGACGAGCCTCGGCGAACCCAAGAGACGTCAGGACACGTGTCCTGCGCGCCAGAATTAGACGCAGGCAAGACTCCAGCCGAAGCTTTTTATCGCACGCGCTGCAACTGATACAATAGACCGGAGTGGTTGAAGCAATCGTCGGGGAGAGCGATGCAGCGGGGTGAGATCAAGCGCATTGGCCGCACTCGCACGCCGGCCAGCTACTTCCTCTTCGAGGGTGAGAAGGGCAGGCCTCTGAACCTCAACAACCTGAGCAGACGAGTGATCCATCCTGCGGTCGGCAGTCTGTGGCGTGGATGGCATGGTTTCAGGCGCGCTCTGGCCACCAATCTTGCAAGACTCGGCGTGCGTGATAAAGTGATTCAAGAAATTCTCCGTCATGCGAACGTCGCAACTACGCAGGCCAGTTACATCATTGTTGACCGAGCCGAACAACTCGGGCCATGACGAAATTCCCTCGTGCGATCGGCAAGATTGGGATAAATTTGGGACAAGGTAAGCGCGTAAGTCATTGAGGGCCCATAGCTCAGTCGGTTAGAGCAGCGGACTCATAATCCGTTGGTCCCAGGTTCGAGTCCTGGTGGGCCCACCTCTCTTTACAATCAAAACTTGCCGTGGAATCAACGCATTAGCGAGAACATAGTGTCTAAAGTCGGTTATACACGGATGTCTTCGCTTGTAGATAGATTAGGTGTACGATTCGCGCGCCTCGCTTTTCTTCGCCTCGGGGTTCCCCCAGGCCGACTGGACGTCTTTTTGTTACCTCGTGGAGGGGGTAGAGACTCTTTCGATGATGTGATGGAAGGTAAAGGGGAACTGTTCGATCCGTCGCTCCAACGCGCTCAGCCGCTCGTGAACTTCCAGCCGCAGCTCCGCAAAGCTCTGCTTCGTCTCCGCCCGGAGCGCGTTTATTTCACCGCGAAGCTCACCTATTTCACCGCGAAGCTCACCGCGTGCCTCGATTTGCCCGATCACGGCCCGCGTGTTCAGCCGCGCGGTCAGCACCACGACGATCAGGGCGCCGAAGAGCGAGAATACGGCGGGCATACATAGCTTAAGCCTCTACACCCATTAATATTCAAGCGGGTATTAACGCGCTTTTCGATCTGCAGAGCAAAATCGTTGGTGTGCGAACGAGGCGGTGGGTTATACTGTCCTCTCTCGGGGGAAGCCAAAACCGAAAATTCCGGAATCACAGGAGGGGGAGGTCAGGTCTCATGATCCCGAAAACGCATCAGATCTGTGCTTTCTCGGCTGGCTGCCGGGGATACATGCGCTACAAGGTGGTCCAGCTTCTGCTGTTGACGGCACTGGCGGGGAGCGGTACGGCCTTCGGACAAAATCCGGCCGTCGCATTATCGCCTGGGACGTTGACATTCCCACCCAAGCTCGTCGGTTTGACCAGTGCGCCGCAAACCGTGACTGTGACCAACACCGGCAGCGGGACTTTAACCCTCAGCAGTATCACGATCAGCGGGCAATACGCGAGCGCATACCGCATTCAGCCTGGTTCGACCTGCGTCGCGGGTGGCACAGTATTGCCAGGATCGAGCTGCCAGATTGCTTTGGTTTTCGCCCCTTCGATAGCTGACGGTCCCTTCTTCGTTTCAAACCAGCCGGCATCAGTCGTGATTAGCGACAACGCTGCCGGCAGCCCGCAGTCGGTCACGCTTGGCGGCATCGGCACTGCTTCGCCGGCGTATTTTTCCAGCGTTCAACTCCTGTTCGGTTCCGCGGCGGTCGGTACGCCCAGCGGGACAACTACGTTGACCCTGACCAATGCCGGGTCGGGAAGTCTGCACATCAGCAACGTAGCTACAAGCGGCGACTATGCGCATACCCATAATTGCCCGTTTGGCCTTGCGCCGGGAGCGCAGTGCTCCATCCAGGTCACTTTTTTCCCGACAGGCGCAGGTACCCGGCTCGGGTGGCTAAGCGTGACGGACGACGCCAATGACAGTCCGCAGAACATCCTGCTGGCTGGCACCGGTTCTTCCGGGGGCATCCTGCTTTCCAATACCAGCCTTCCCTTTGGCAATCAAGCGATGGGCACCAGCAGCGCGGCGCAGGCCGTTACCCTGACGAACAACGGAGCCACGCAGTTGTTTGTCATTAGCATTCAGGCGAGAGGTGACTATTCGCAAACGAACAACTGCGTCGGTCCGATTTTGCCCGGAGCCCAATGCAAGATCACCGCAAACTTTACTCCGACGTGGTCCGGCAGCAGGCCTGGGGCTATCACGATCACGGATACTGCAGCCGGATACCTCCAGACGATCGCTCTCTCCGGAACTGGGCAGGCCCCAACCAGCACAGTAGTCCTCAACACTTATCAGGCCTCTCTGACACCGAGCCAAACGCTCCAATTCCAGGCCACCGTCAAAGGCTCGAACCCGAACGTGACGTGGAGCGTAGATGGCATTGCCGGGGGCAACCAGTCAGTTGGAACAATTTCTTCTTCCGGACTTTACACTGCCCCGCCCACCGTGGGTCTCCATCACGTCACGGCAGCCAGTATTGCAAGTCCGGCTCAAACGGCTACAGCCGCGGTAGGGGCAACAAGCTACACGGGAACATTCACTTATCACAATGACCCCGCACGGACGGGTCAAAATTTGGCGGAGACTGCGCTCACCACCGCCAACGTGAACTCCACCCAGTTTGGAAAGCTGTTTTCTTATGCCGTGGACGGTTACGTTTACGCTCAGCCGCTTTATGTGGAGGGCGTTAACCTTCCCGGAGTCGGCGTCCGTAACGTCGTCTATGTCGCCACGGAGCACGATAGCATCTATGCCTTCGACGCGGACGGCCTGAGTGGCACGCCATACTGGCGGGCCAGCTTCATCAATCCTCCGGCAGTCAACTCCGTACCCACCTCTCTCGTGCCGAGCTCTATCGTACCCGAGGTTGGGATAACATCAACGCCGGTCATCGACCCCACCGGCATGACCCTCTACACAGTGGCCAACACCCTGGAGGGGAGCAACGTGGTTTTTCGGCTTCATGCGCTCGACCTAACCACGGGCGCGGAGAAGTTTGGCGGGCCGATTGTCATCCAGGCGGTAGTTCCGGGCAGCGGGACCGGTAGCAACAAGGGCTTCATCAGCTTTAACAGCGTCATGCACGGTCAGCGGCCGGGACTGCTGCTCTCCAACGGAGTGGTCTATGCGGCGTTTGCCGACCGGGGCGAGGACCTCGAACCCTACCACGGATGGCTGATAGGCTACAACGCAACGACTCTGCAACAGGTTGGCGTTTTCAATAGCACTCCCAATGGCGGGGGGTCAGGGATTTGGCAGAGCGGCGATGGGCCGGCGGCGGACGCCAATGGCAACATCTACCTTTCCACCGGCAACGGCACCTTCGACGCCGCCACGGGAGGCCCCGACTACGGCGACAGCGTAGTCAAATTTAACACCACCGGCGGCCTGAACGTTGGCGATTACTTTACCCCTTTTGACCAGGCCTATCTCTCCCGGGCGGATCAGGACCTGGCGTCGGGTGGGGTGGTTGTCTTACCTGATCAGCCGGGCTCTCACCCGCACTTGGTGGTTGCGGCGAGCAAAGCCAGCACGATCTATCTGGTGGACCGGGACACCATGGGGAAGTTCCACGCAGGAGCGGACGTCCAGATTGTTCAGGCTGTCCGAAACGCCGTGAGCACCCGTTTCTACAGCACCCCCGCCTACTGGCAGAACCACCTTTACCATGTGAGCGTCGGCAGTGTCCTGCAAGAGTACCTCCTCTACGATGGTTTGCTCACCCCGACTCCCGTCGCGGTGAGCAGCATCCGCTTCAACCATCCGGGAACCCCGGTCATGTCATCGAACGGGACCGCCACCGCTAACGCTATCCTGTGGCAGCTGGATAACAGCGGCTGGACGACATCCAGTCCCGCCGTTCTGCATGCCTGGGACGCCTCCAATGTTGGTGTTGAGCTCTACAACAGCAATCAGGCCGGGCCGCGGGATGTGGCCGGCCCGGCCGTGAAGTTCACCGTGCCCACCGTTGCCAACGGAAAAGTCTACGTCGCTGGACAAGGTCAGTTGACGGTCTACGGACTTTTAACCCAGATCAGGCCATGACGGGTATGGACGGGTGTGTAGTCGATGTGTTTTGGTTTCCCTCAACCTTTTCGAACGCACGAAGGTGCCCGGCACTAGCTTGGCTGAGATGATCCTCGATCACACGTTGAATTCCCTTACGACGTGGAAGAAGGGCAGGCTACCGACTGGGCTCTAGCGCTTAGTTGCGAAAGTAAGCGCAACCATCACGGAGCGTCAGGGCACGGCTTCACAGGCTGCGGAAAAAGGCGAATTCGGGCCTCGGAAGGGCGGGGCTTCAGCCCCGCCGTACCGACGCCCGCAACCTAAGTTGTGGAAATGGGGGGGCGCGATTTGCGGCGGGGCTGAAGCCCCGCCCTTGCAAAGCACGTCCCAACAGTTTTTCCGCAGCCTGTTCAGCCGTGCCGAAAGTGACGCAAGTTGCCCCAGGGCCTGACGGTTACCCCCCCCCAGCGGCTAAAGCCGCATACCCATGCTGGCCGCGGACGGCACGCCTGAAGGCGTGCCCTGACGCAGCAGAATATTGGCGCGAATTTCTGCAAGCAAGTACTAGGTCAGGGATCTTCTCACATCGTTAGGCAAACAATTGAACCAGCGGTTTTCCTTGCACCAGCTCTCGCGGCTGATTCAAGTCGTTGTACATAATTGTATTGGGGTCGATTCCCAGGGCGTAATAAATTGTCGCTACGAGATCAGTTGGATGGACGGGATTCTCTTTGGGCGAGGAGCCCGTCTCATCAGATTTCCCGTAGAGCTCACCGGCGCGCATTCCGCCCCCGGCCACGAGCGCCGTGTAACAATAGGGCCAGTGGTCACGGCCATCGGGGCTGTTCATATTCCCGGAGGTGCTAACCCCAAGTCGCGGCGATCGCCCAAACTCGCCGGTTGCCACCACGAGCGTGTCCTTGAGCAGGCCTCTGTGAGACAGGTCCTCCAGGAGCGCTGACAAGGCCCGATCGAGGACAGGGCAGTGAAGGTTCTTCAGGGGACCGAAATTGGCTGCGTGCGTGTCCCAAGCGTCCACGGTGGGGTCGCCATTGGCCACCGCCGGCCAGTTCACTTGAACGAAACGCGTGCCGGCCTCGATCAATCGTCGAGCCAGTAGAAGTCCCTGCCCGAAGGTCGTGCGGCCATATTTCTCTCGGAGTTCACTTTTCTCCTGCTCCAGGTCGAACGCCGCGCGAGCCTTGCCCGAAAGCAGAAGACTATAAGCTTTCTGGTAATACTCGTCCAGTGCATATGAACTTACCGCTTTTTCTAGATCAGGCATCGAGCCATTGATCCCTTTTAGCAAATAAAACCGCTCCTTCAAGCGGTCCGCAGGCACATCGGCGCGAAGGGCCAAGTCACCCAACTGAATGGGCTTGTTGGGGTCCTGATAGAGCCGGTAGGGATCGTAGGCTTTACCCAGGAATCCCGCCGCTCCTCCCTTTCCGATGACACTCGATTCTTGCAGTGGACGGGGCAACTCGACGAAGGGAAGCATGGAACCCTCCGGCGGTCTCCGCTTGGCGATCTGCGAGCCCATGGTGGGAAAATCGCGCGGAGAGGGAGGCTCAAGTTGTCCTGAAGGTGAAACCCTATCGGGGGTCCAGCCGGTCAGCATCTGGTAGATGGCTGCGGTATGGTTGAAAAGACCCGCCGGCGTGTAGCTCATGGAGCGGATGAGGACACATTTATCCGTCTGCTTGGCAAGCAGCGGCATGGTCTCGCTGAGCTGAATTCCGTCCACGTTCGCCTTGATGGCTTTGAATTCTCCCCGGATGTTGGATGCGGCGTCGGGCTTGGGGTCCCAGATATCAATGTGGCTCGGGCCGCCCTGGAGAAAACACAGGATGACGGACTTGGCTGTGCCAAATCCCTTTGCCCCTTCCAAGGTGCTGGCGGTCGCTTTGGCTCTTAAATACTGAGGTAGAGTCAAACCAATGAGTCCCGTCGCGCCCACGCGAATAAATTCGCGACGTGACCAGCCGTCACAAAGCTTTGACATCGGTCCAGGGATCGAGAACATAGGGTGCCTCCTTCCGCGATACGCAAGTTGCGTTTTAGTTTCTGAGAACCAAAATTCCGGATCGAATCACTGGTTGAACAAAAACGCGTAGCTATTGATCAAGGCCCATAGCAAGTCCTGCGTCCTGTCGGCGCGGTTGCTGCCAGCCTTGAGATAGGCTTCCGCCTGAGAAAATTCTTTGGCCGTCGGCGGTCGGCTCAGCGACGCCAGATAAAGTTCGTCGACGACTTTCCGGTCTGAAGCTCCCTCCAGACTCAGCCGGGCGACTCGGCCCTTGGGATCTGCGACTGAGTCAGCGACAGTGTCCCCATTAATCAAATTGAGAGCTTGCTTCAAACTGACTTCGCTGCGGCGCTCGCACTCGCAGGGTGACTCGCGCTGCGGCCTCCCAAAAAGATCGAGGAAGCCACCCATGCCCACCCTGGAGTCGGGAAGCGACTCCGCCAGGAAGTCGGTGGGCACGTCCTTGAAGATCATGCGGCTGCCGGTTGCGATGCTGATGGCATCCATCAATTCTTCTGCGGTGAGACGGCGGGGCGAAGCATGGGAAAAATTCATTTCGTCGTCGGCGTTCCACTCGTTCGTGCGGGTCGAGAGTTGATACGTGCGCGAATTGACGATGGTACGCATGAGATAGCGCAGATCGAAGTTGTGTTTGATGAAGTCCTGGGTTATAGCGTCTAACAACTCGGGATTAATGGGCGGATTACTGGAACGGATATCGTCAACCGGATCGATGATTCCTCTTCCGAAGAAATAACTCCAGACTCGATTGACAATCGCCTTACTGAAGTATGGGTTGTCTTTCGAAGTCAACCAGGCGGCTAGAAGCTGGCGCCGGCCCTCGGTGGTCGAGACGTTGAGGGTCTGCCCGTAGGGAAAACGCGGGGGCGCCGGGCGACCCGTCTTGGGAAAAACGATTTCCCCTTCGTTCTTATCGTAGACTACCTTCTCCAGGTTGCGGGAGCCCGCCTCGACGCCCACCTGAGCAAAGAACGCGCTCAACTCGAAATACTGCTTATTGGTCCACTGCTCGAAAGGATGGTCGTGGCAATGAGCGCAGACGAATCGGACACCGAGGAACAACTGGGTGGTATTTTCCATTTCGGTGTTCGGCTGGTCGGCGGTCAAGAAATAGTTGGCGGCGGGATTATCGTAAGTGCTGCCGCGCGCGGTGATCAGTTCGTAGACAAACTGGTTGTAGGGCTTGTTTTCCGCCACCGATTCCCTGATCCAGTCCCGGAAGCGCCACAGGCCTTTTTCGCCCAGGAATTTCCGGTTACTCTTCAGCAGATCGCCCCACTTGAGGGACCAATGGTCCACGTATTCCGGCCGAGCCATCAGCCGATCCACGGCACTCTGGCGCTTCAGCCGTGAGGGCGCCGGATCATTGAGGAAAGCCTGCACCTGTTCCGGTGTGGGAGGCAGCCCAATCAAGTCGAGCGAAGCTCGGCGGAGGAACTCGGCATCGCTTGAAAGCTCTGAAGGCAGAATCCTCACTTTCTGGAGTTTCCGGTCGATGGCCTCGTCGATGTAATTGTATTGAGGGAGCGCGACCCACTTAAATCCCTGCTTCTCGGGAAGAATAGTAGCGTTGACCGTCACGAAGCTGCCCTCGTAGCGCACGAGGATGGCCGCCTCTCCCTTGCGTGAAGAGGTTAATAAACCCTCTTGTGTGACTTCGGCGATGGAAGGAGTGTTGCTTGTGAAGGAGGCCTCGCGGGTCACATGTCGCGTGGTGCCGTCAGCATAATGAGCGATCACCGCCATTTGCTGGGACAGGCCGGGTTTCGGCATCAGGATCTCGGCGGGGATCACTTCCAGGTCTTTCACCCGCGCTGCCTTTGCATCCCCAAACGCGACTCCCTCCGAGAGCCACGCCAGGATGGTCTTGTAATAGGACGAGTCGGTATCGAACCGCTGGCCACCTCCGTGAGGGACCTCTGCGGTCGGCTTCAGGAGCATGAGGCTGCGAGCCGGATCGGCCCGGTTAAATCGCCGCCCGGAGACGTCGTGGACCAGGCGGTCGTAGTCGAACGCCGGGTCGTAACCGCGCAACGAGAGCTTGAAACCGTTTTTCCCCTTGGCGGCGCCATGGCACGTTCCAGCCGTGCAGCCGACTTTGTTCAAAATCGGCTCAACATCGCGCACAAAAGTAACCGGATGGGGTTGGCTGAGGTCGTAGACTGTGACCAGCAGTTCCACCTTCAATCCGCCTGCCGAAACTACCACCCTCGTATCACATGCCTTGGCCGGGTGCAAGTATCCGTTCTCGTCAGCTTTCACGCATTCGTCAGCGGGCGCGAGCTTAGCACCACGGGTCAAGTCGATTTCTCCGCCGCCTTGTGTTTTCCCCAGTACGAGGATTTTTACGTATTCCCTCGGACTGGAGAATTCAACCTGCGCCGGCACCAGCCGGAGTTGCACGAATTTGTAGTCCGCTTCAGGATGGGAACTTGTCGGGGAGGAGGGCTTTGTTTGATCAGCCACCGCACTGCTCATGAAGATGACGAGCGAAAGAAAAGTAGTTGGGCCATGCGCACGTCGGAACCAATTCCCCACCGTTCGGCTGCTCTCCATCATCGCGGCACCTCACCTTCGAAACGTCGCTGGCCAATCGGCCCTTAGCGTTTGAACACCACCCGCGCTATGACTGATCCGGACATTCCAACCCTACTTACTGCCTGCGGGCAACGGTTTGACTCGCCTTACCCCCGGCGACAACCAGATGTGTCGCCAAAGGAGGAGGATTGTATTCTCTCTTGTCATTGCGCCCCGGAATTACCGCTGACGAAAGCAAGTGTACCTCAAAGTCTCCCGCTTGTACATCGGGAGCTGCTTCGCAAACCAGGCGGAACTCCGACTTGCCCTCCGGCACTTCAATGGGCGTGCAAGTGACCTTGTCGGGCGGGTCGGCCACTTGGATCTTAACGGCCGTAGCAAAGCTCGGCTCTCTTTGGACCGTCCCCGCCAGCTCGATCTTTCCCCCGCTTTTCAACTCCGCCCGATCTTGAGCCAGCGCGATCGAATATCCCCGAACCAGATCGACGGTCACCGCCGGGGCAAGCACAGTTTCTTCCTTGCCGTTGATCTTAACGGCGACACTCACGACCATATCAAATTTCACCAGCGGGGTATCGGGTTGGGATCGCAGCACAAGCGTCCCGGAATCCTTTCCCGCGACATCGGCCTTCCCGTCCTCGGCCCCGTCCAGTTCCAGGCCTCTGAGTTCGCCATACTGCAATGTGGCTTTGACCCGCACCGGTTCAATGCCCGGACCCTGCCGGAGCAATTTCCATTCAATCGGCTGACGCATGCCCACTGCGAGCCGAAAATTCCGGGTCGAGGTCTGAAGGGTCGCCGGCCCCGGCTTTGTGACAGCAGCAGGCAATTCCATTCCTAACCACTCAGCCGTAACGGGCTTTTGAGGCAAGGGGTCACCCGTGAGGTTCAAAACCGGTTCCTCATTCACGGTGAACACCAATCCCAGTCCTTCGGCCCGGCAGCGAAGGGGATGATCTGCCGACCCTCCCTGGCCCCAGACGGACAATGAAAGCTTCCGCGATTTCGCGCCCGGCTTCGCCGAAACCGTAAGGTAGCCGTGGCTCTTGCGGGGCCGTGCTCCCGCGTAGTTCACGGCTATGGGCGCGATATGGCCTCCCTCCGCCACCAGGTCTTCGGGTAGATCGGGAATGCTCAATTGAATCGGCCCGTCATATCCGTTCCTTTCGGCTAAGACCTCAATCCCCGCAACCCCATCGGCAGGAATGTTCACGTAAGGCGTCAGGACTTTGAGTGAGAAGTCGCTCGATTGAGGCAGCGCCAAAAGGCGGTAACCGAAAGCAGGCCCGCCAAGACTGCGCAAATCTCGCACTGCCAGCGTAACCTCCTGCGCCTTGTCGGGAACCTTGAAGGCTAACTTAGGATCAGGCCCGTCAGCGACGTCCTCCGCCGGCAGTTCTTTCCCTTGCTGATCCAAGACCGTCAGCCCCCCGTAGAGCCGGGACGTCCCCAGGGAAGCGGCGTCAAGCTCCAGTAGCCAATGTTGCCCTGGCGAGACTTTGAGCTTGAAGTGATCCACTTGCCCTGGCTTTCCGATCCGGCCGTTCACCACGGTGGAGGGTTGAAGCTCTGCAACAGTTCCATCCTGCGGCGCCAGCACTTCGGGGAGGTCGCTAACTTGGAACTCGAAGGGCAGGCTGCCCATGGGCCTTGGTCCGGGAAGGTTGATCGCAGTCGTCTGCAGGTTGGGAGGAACGTCGAGCTTGGCGTGAACCTGGACGGGCTTCTCAAGATTTCCTCCGAAAAAGCTCACCTCCGCGCTCTTCCCCCTCTGCCCACCCAGTGGAAAGATCCCTTCCGCATAGGCATAGGAGCCGACTTTCAGACGATAGAATTTCCTCTCCTGGTCGCTGTATTTCGAGTCGTGCACCACCACATAATAGTTGCCGGCTTTGGGGAACGTCACGTCGACTCGTGCGTCGACACCGAGGCCCGGCGCGTCATCGTTAAAGGCGATTCGACGTCCCGAGGCGTCCAAGACCTCGAGCACCGGGTCGATGGCCGACGCCATACGCCGCGCTTCGACTTCCATCACCAAGCGCTCATGAGCTTTCACGGACAGGCGGTAGAAATCCCGGTCGGCTGCGGTCAGGCTTCCATTGACGGTCATCGGAACCGTGATCGGCTGAGCCTGATCGATTGAGTCATTCGGTTCCTTTTCCGAAACCTCCGGTAAATCACCTACACTGAAGATGAGGACATTGGACAAGCCGCTTTCGGTGTGGACCCGGATTGGATAGAGCCCCACCGGCGCGTCGTCTGGCAACTGGACCAGAAAGAGCAGTTCGCTACCCGGCGTCTGGAGCTCTTTGGGCGGAGCAAGTCGAGAGATTATGGCCGGGAGCGTCGTGATGATTTCGGCGCCGGATTCCAACGCCTCTCCCTTGAGGGTCAGAGTGAATGTCTTTCCGCGCTGAGCGCCCGGCGGTTGTACCTCTTTCAACTGGGGCTCAAGTGCCAGAAGGCAAGGAACAACCGTCAAGGTCAGGAGCAGGACGCCGACCGAATGGCGAAATCCACCTTCTATTTTTCGGGTGGCAGGTCTCGCTGCTGCCTTGGCGCTTGACATAGGCGCTTATGTTCACTGGGGGTAGGGCTTGCCCGACCCGTTTTTGCCTTTTCGCGTGTTCGCCAAAAGGGTACGGCAAGCCGTACCCCTACATCCCGATTCTACCTCACCATCGAGACTTCCCGCTTCTCAATTGGCACGGGTACGAAATCCTTGGCTAGCTGTCCTGACTTCAAGTCGTAAATTCGAACCTTGCCATCGAATCCCGCTGCTGCTAGTTGCTCACCGTTCGGACTGAAAACTACCGAATCAACTCCACCCTCAAAACCCTTAAAGCTCGCGACTTGTTCGCCGGTCTCTTTGTTGTAGACGCGCACTTCCCCCGACCCACCGCCCACGGCAATATTCTGGCCGGAGGGACTGAACGCTACTGTAACCACGGGCCCCTCCTGCTTTTCAAACTCCCGGATGAGCGTGGACGTATCGCCGATCACGAGCGAGCGCGGGCGGTGCATCATGTAGAGGGCTGGCACACCATCCTCTCCGCCCACCACCACGTCGTCTTGGTTGGGCTCGCGGGCCACGCAGACCAGTTCCCCCTTCAACTGATTGATGTTTTCGATGAAGATGCCTTGGGCTACGTCGGTCAGCTTCAAGGCCCGGTCCCGGCTGACCGAGGCCACTTGGCTGCCGTCGCGCGAAAACACCGTCCCAAGAACCCAACCGTCGTGGTCGTTGACTCTCTGAAGTTGTTTTCCCGCGATCGCGTCGAAGATGTAAATGGAATTGTCGGTCGAGCCAAAGGCGATCTTTTTCCCATCCGGAGAAAAGGAGACTCCGAAAAGGGTATCGTTGGTCAGGGTCATCGAAGTTTTCAACTTGCGTTGAGCGACGTCCCACAACTGGACTTCTCCGAAGGTGGCCGGCGTCCCGCCCACGGCGGCCAGCGTGGAACCATCCGGCGAGAACGCCAACGACGTGATCTTGTCGGAGAGGCAGGGGAGACGGGCGATCAGTCCCGAACCATCCGATTTGTGCAACACGATCTCTCGATAACCGGACACGGCTAGAAGGTTCCCGTCTGGCGAGTAGGCAAGCGCAGTTATGACGGGCGGCTGGTGATAGACCGGCAACTCTCCTACCTGAAGAACACCTTTGGCGGATGCGGGTGTGTCGTTCTTAGCTCCCTCTAGGATCCAGCGGCGGAAAAGATCGATCTGCTCCGGAGGGAGCGGAGTTCCACCCAACGGCATCTGCGGCTTTGTGTCTCCTTTCAAATAACCAATCACCGGACTCTTGTCCGGCTGTCCGGAGGCAACCACTTTGCCCTTGGCCCCTCCCGCTATGAATCCCTCGTAACTGGTCAGCAGCAGGTCGCCAGACTTCGTCGCCGGTTGGTGACATCCCTGACAGCTTCGTTGGAGTATCGGTTGAATGTCTTTGGAGTAGCTGACGGGGGTGGGTGTTGGGTTCTTTCCGGCGTCCGGCGGATTCTGGCC
>Ga0187846_10001487_pt1 | contig 13250 bp, 13 predicted proteins | sample TC_taG_FD_161473 | JGI IMG/M metagenome (GOLD analysis project Ga0187846, IMG submission 161473) | Biofilm microbial communities from the roof of an iron ore cave, State of Minas Gerais, Brazil - TC_06 Biofilm (v2) | ecosystem: Environmental > Terrestrial > Deep subsurface > Cave > Wall biofilm...
CGGGAACATGTGGCTGCGACGTCTAAACTGGAGCCGGTTCCTCTGCGCCGCGTTTTGAACCTGCGCGAGGCGGTGGCACTGGGTGTTGGCGGCACAATTGGCGGCGGCATTTTTGTGCTCGTTGGCTCTGCTATCGGGCGGGCTGGTCCAGGGGCAGTCCTCTCTTTCGCGCTGGCCTTTCTTGTCTCTCTGCTGATTGCTCTACCGTATGCTGAGCTCGCCTGTCGCTACCCACTCGCCGGAGGCGGCTATGCCTTTGCCAGAGCCGTGCTGGGGCGCCATTGGGGCTTTCTCATGGGCTGGGACTACTGGGGGGCGTATCTTTTCATCAGCGGTTATGTCACGCTCGGCTTCGGGAGCTATCTGAACAGCCTGTTGGGCATCCCTTCGCTGGTTGGCGCGCTTGGGTTGATCGCCTTCTGCACGATCATCAACCTGCTCGGCGTCAAGCTCTCGGGCCGCGTGCAAAGCCTGATTGTGCTGCTTGCGCTGGTCACACTGGTTGGCTTTGGCCTCCTCGGCTTGCCGCATCTCACGATGCGCTACTATACGCCATGGCTGCCCAACGGCATAGGCGGCGTCATCAGCGCTGCACTGCTCGCTTTTCTGGCTTTTGGCGGCTTCGACATGGTCGCTGCTGCCGGAGAAGAAATAAAGCGACCCGAGCGTACACTTCCGCTGGCTATCCTGCTGACGCTCGGCGGGGTTCTGGGTATCTATCTACTGGTCACGTTTGTAACTGCGGGTATGCTTCCCTGGCGCACGGTGGGAGCAGCAGCAGCGCCGCTTGACGATGCTGCTGTCGCTCTGTTTGGACCCGTCGGACGGCAGTTCATGGCAATGGCTGCTCTCCTTACTACCGCCGCGACGGGAAACGCCGTTCTGGTGGTAACCTCACGCATCTCATTCGCCATGGCGCGTGATCGACTCTTCCTGCCTCAGCTCGCGCGTTTGCAGCCCCGAACACAGGTGCCCTGGCTCGCCATCGTGTTGAACGGCAGCTTGCTTGCATTGATCGCCCTCACTGGTTCCATCGCCCTGGTCGCTGCCATCGGTGGGTTCCTGTACGTCCTGCACTTCCTCTTCCCCCTCGTGGTACTGGTACGTTTGCGAGCCCAGAAACACAGCCCGCCAGCATTTCGTACCCCATTTCCTTACCTCGTCCTCCCTCTGGCCTTCGCGGGGTGTGTGCTGCTGCTTGTCGCCAGCGGCTGGCTTGGTATGACCATTGGACTGGTATGGTTGGCCGCCGGGCTTTGCGCCTACCTCACAGTCAGGTTTTTTCTGGGACGAAGTTCAGTTCCGGTCAAGTCGCAGCACAACCCAGGCGGAAACGCTCCACCGGCACGGGGTATTCCTGGCGAAGATTGATTCTTACTTTGCCTCTTCACTCTATGAGTTCCCTGGACTTGACATTTCGTTTTTTTTGGATTATAATTAAGTCAGAATTGACATGATATAAATGAGGGGACTACTGACAGGCACCTCGCTCTATAAAGTGAGCATCATCGGTGCCTGGATGTGGTGATAGCAGGTGAGGATATGTACAAAGAGCTGATGTTACTCGGACTCCTGGCGGAACATCCTATGTATGGGCAACAGATCCGCGAAGTCATCGAACTGCATCACGATACTTTCGCATCGTTTATCAAAAAACCAACGATGTACTACCAGTTGGATCGGCTCGTGGCCGAGGGCATGCTGGAAGTGCGCAGTGAAGCTGTCGAGGCGCCGGGTCCTGGCCTGGCCCACCAGGACGTGGCCTTGCGCGAGCGCGAGGTGTACTACCTGACGGAGGCCGGGCGCCAGCGCTTCACTTCCCTGCTGCGTGAAGCATTGCAGGCCTATGAACCAGGCCCCAGCGTAATTGACGCTGCTGTCTTTTTCATTGACCAGCTTGCGCCACAGGAGGCCGTGCGCCTCCTGGAAGCGCGACGGGAGCGGCTCGTGCGCGTACGATCCCAGGTAGCCGAGCAGATTGCTTCTATGAGCGAGCAAGACCAGGCGCACCTGATTGTCAATGACCACACCTCTACCTTGCTGGATGCCGAGATCGGCTGGCTCGAACGAACTATCGCCCGGTTGTCTCTGACGCGGACAGTTACCCGCGAGCAGGAGCGCGTTTCATGATATGCTTTTTTTGCTATTCAGGTCAACATTGACTCAATTGAGTTGGGATGGTCTGTGCGCTTCACCTCCGCGAGATGTTCGTACTAAATAAATTGTTTTCAAATTTTTTTGCCAATGAAGTCAAATCTGACTCAATGAGACGGAGGTCTCTTATGAAAAACCTGCTGCAAATCGTCCGTTCGCCTGTGTTCTTAATGGCTCTGACGGTGTTTATCGACTTTACCGGCTTTGGCCTGGTGATCCCGCTCTTGCCTTTCTGGGCCGAACGCATGGGAGCTAGTGCGCTGGTCATCGGCTTGCTCTCGACCAGCTTTGCCCTGGTTCAGTTCGTGTTCACCCCCTTGCTTGGCGCGCTATCCGACCGTGTTGGACGCAAACCCATCATCCTGGGTTCCCTCCTCGTTGAGGGACTCTCCTTTGCCCTGACCGCCCTGGCTGGCTCGTTGCCTTTCCTGTTTGTAGCTCGCGCCATCGGCGGCCTGGGCGCCTCCAATCTCGGTTCAGCGCAGGCTGTGGTTGCAGACGTTACGCCCCGCGAGAGCCGCGCCCGCGCGATGGGCATCATCGGGGCGGCCATTGGCCTGGGGTTCATCGTTGGACCTGCCCTGGGTGGAGTTCTGGCTTCACTGGGGCCTGCCTTTCCTTTCTGGGTCTCAATGGGCGTGGCGCTGCTTAATGCGTTGCTGGTCTGGGCCTTCCTGCCTGAAACCCGCAGCAGGCTCACGGAGCACACGTCCAAGACCAGCCTTGTAGTGTTTGGGAGCTGGAAAAAGGCCTTTGGTAATGCGACAGTGGCACGCCTGGTGGTCATCAACCTGCTCTATATGGTGGCTTTCGCGGGCATGGAAACGGTATTTGCCCTCTTCACGCAGCATACCTTTGGCTGGACTGCCATGCAAAACGGGCTGCTCTTCACCTACATTGGCGTGATCGTAGTCCTGATGCAGGGTGGACTTGTAGGCCCGCTTGTGAAGTGGATGGGCGAACAGCGCCTCCTGCTCGCCGGATTGCTGCTGCTTGCAGGTGGGCTGATCCTGCTGCCTTGGAGTACGCATCTGGCCTTGTTGCTCCTCACCCTCGGCATCTTGAGCGCGGGTGACGGGGCCGTCACGCCTATCGTCTCCACCTTGCTCTCATTCGCCAGCCCGGCGGATGCGCAGGGAGAAACCCTTGGCCTGGCACAGGGCATGGCGGGACTGGGGCGAATGCTGGGACCACTGGTTGCCGGGAGCCTCTTCACGGTCGGGATACCCTTGCCTTTCCTGCTCGGCGGTGTCCTTGTCATCATAGCTGCCCTGCTGGCCCTGCAACTTCTGCGCGAGGTGCCTCGCATGCCGCAGGCAGAGCCTCTCAATGTTGGATCATTGGTAACTGGAACAGAGACAGATGCGCTCAAAGAGGGCGAACAGGCTCGCGTCTGACCCGCCAGAAAAACACTGGAGATACGATGTTGGCCATGCTCAGGTTGCATTCAGCAATATCACAGGGTGATCTCACCTTGATACGCTATCATTTTGGTGAGGATAACAAACTTGGATGACTTCATAGTCGTGGAAGTGCCACCCATTGTGGCACAGGCATACAAGTACATGATGAGATACAAGCATATATGAAAGGAGCTTACTCTCAATGAATAAGACTGTTCTATCTTCTCCTGTCTCAACCTCTCGCACGAAGAACACCGTCCGCAGTTTTGCACGGCTCGGCTCCCTCGTGCTGGGTAGTCTGTTTGTCCTGAGCATCCTGCTCCAGGTGTTCATGGCAGGAAGTGGAATTTTTGCTTCCGCCTCCTGGTGGCCAATGCACGCGGCCTTTGGCATGTGGCTTGGCCTCTTGCCGTTTGCGTTCTTGCCGCTGGCCTGGCTCGGGCAACTGGGACGGCGATCTCTCTGGCTGAGTGGCCTGGCCTTCGTGCTGGTCGAACTCCAGGCGGTCTTGATCACGCTTCCTGGCACGCTCGGTGTGCCGGCGCTGTCGGCGCTGCACCCGGTCAACGCCCTGGTCATCTTTGGCCTCGCCCTGTGGCTGGTACAGGGAGCCTGGCAAGGGGTTCGTAGCGCCAGGCAGACGGCATAATACCAGAAAGCTCACGCCTGCAGGAAGAGTCCCCGGCTTCTCTTGCAAAACCGGAAGGAAAAACAAAAGGAACATACAATGAAGAAGATCATAACGCTGCTCGTGTTCGTCCTGCTGCTGGCGGGCGTTACCGCCTGCGGCACTCCCAGCACAACACAGCAAACTGGCAGCTCAACCACATATCTGGAGATCCATACGAGCAGTGGCGCCTTTGTGCCTTCGACTGTTACGATCGAGAAGGGTCAGAGCCTCACCCTCGTCAATGACTCGGTGGTCCTCCATCCCATTCAGAATGGGACCTGGGAGGGCAGCACTGCGAAGGCCATTCAAGAGGCTGGCGCTCCAACCGTGAAGGTTCAGCTAAGCAGCAACGACCGGCAATCGATTGGCCCTTTCACGACAGTTGGAACCTACCAGCTCCACTGTACCATCCACCCGGGAATGAATTTGACCGTGAGGGTGCAGTAGCTGTCTGACACAAGTTTGCGCACAGCCTCTTGTGACACGTGTACATAAGCGAATCCTCTGGACCAGAGGTCCCTTTCTGGTGATATGATGGGGTGTTCAGCCCAGCTTTCGTTTTTTGATGGACGAAGGAGATGATTTGATGCTCAAATGCAGCCAGGAAGAATCTCCTTCACCACGATGGCCGGTGCGGTAGAAAGCCAGGATGGAATCAACGCTTTCCTGGCAATGCACGCGCCGGTATTTCAAGAGAGATGATTAGTGGACCAGGAAGACACCTACACACAGCTCATCGCATTGCTCGACCGGCACGGGGCGCAGTATCGGTTGATTGACCACGCCCCCGAGGGGAGAACGGAACTCGTCAGCCCGCTGCGCGGAAACGCCCTGTCGCAGGCGGCGAAGTGCATCGTCCTGATGGTTAAGCTCGGCAAGAAAGTTACCAGGTATGTTCTTGCGGTCGTTCCAGGCGATGCAAAGGTTGATTTGTCTGCTGTCAAAGCGTTGATGCGGGGCACCTATGTCGCATTTGCTTCACCGGGCATTGCCGAGCGGCCCGCAGGAAGCGTTGCGGGCACAATCCTGCCATTCTCCTTCAATCCGGAACTCGAATTGATTGTTGACCCCTCACTGCTAAAGCATGACGAAATCTACTTCAACGCGGCGCGTTTAGATCGCTCGATGGTATTAAAGACAAGTGACTACGAAGCAGTAGCAAGGCCACGCCTCGGACGGATCGCCGGATGAGGAAGGAATACTTTACCGCATGGCAAGAATTGTTCTCTCAACAATTGGGGTACGTGGCGATCTTAATCCGTTTCTGAGTCTGGGCCTGGGCTTACGAGCACGAGGACATGACGTACTCTTCGTCGTAGAAGACATCTTCTGCCAGTCATTGATAGAAGAAGGGTTTGCCGTCTATCGCTTGCCTGGAAATGTCAAGGAAACTTTAATGCCTCATGTCCGTAGACTTGTGGGTAGTTTCACTCCACTGGCATCACTCCAGATCATCGTAAAAGAGTGGATTCTTCCAGCCCTGCATGCTACGATCCAGGAGTTGCAGAGGGCTTGCAGCGGAGCAGATCTACTCGTGGCTCGCGCTGCCCATCTCGCTGCACCTATCGTTGCTGAACTGACAGGTATTCCCTGGGTACATATCACCATGACGCCGCTCAATCTTCCTTCCGAGCATGTTAATCCCTATCTACTTCCTCTCCCGTGGCCACGTGAGTTACCTCCATTTGCCAATCGAATCGCGTGGGCTGCGCTTCAAGCTGCGCTTCGATACGTGGCCGATAACCAGATCAATAGCATTCGAGCCGCTTATGGCCTGCCTCCTGGTCGAGACCTGATAGGCGTGGGGAACCACTCACACATGCTAACGGCTGTGGTCATCTCTCCGGCATTTCTGCCACCGCCACCCGACTGGCCTTCCTACGTACGCATGACAGGCTTTTGCTTCTGGGATACGCCGTCGAGCTGGCGCGAGCCTGCTAAACTCACGGCTTTTCTGAATAGCTCAGAGCCTGTTATTGCTGTCTCATTTGGCTCAGTAGCGCCGTTCGTCAAGGATGCTTTCGCCAGGCTTTACAGCACCAGTATCGCTGCTATCCGGCGAATAGGCGCACATGCTCTAGTTATTGGCGCAACGCCAGAGATTCTGCCTGATCCTTTACCAGGTGGCGTATTTGCGATACCTTTCGCTCCTTTCTCACAGGTATACCCGCGCTGTGTAGCAGTCATCCATCATGGTGGCCCTTACACCGTGGCAGAAGCACTACGAGCAGGCATTCCCTCGTTAGTTGTCCCGTGGGGTATCGATCAGTTCTTTACTGCTGCTCAAGTCAAACGTCTTGGCGTAGGAGAGTGGAGGCAACAACGTTTCTTCACTGCGGCTAAAGGTGCACGAGCGCTCCATACCTTAATGCATGAGTCACTTTATAAGAGGCGAGCACAGGCTATAGCTGCTCAACTTGCACAACAGGATGGTGTTGCGACTCTATGCAATGCCATTGAAGCAGTGTTGCATCGCTCTAAGAAATGACGCGTGAAATTCCCTTGACAAATCGCTCTCCCTCTTGTTAGATAATGGAGATTAACTTTTTCATGCGGACATCATAAAATCTACCGATGGCCGATGAAGAAGTTTAACGACCAAAACCGGTAATGTCATGCTGAGCGAAGCGAAGCATCTCGGTGCCCATTGCGACAGATCCTTCGCTGCGCTCAGGATGACAAAACATTGCCGATCTTGATTGGTAATGTTCATCATCGGCTGTGGGCGCGATAAATCGGGCCCCTACGGATAGCCTGATTAGTGTGTTAATCTCTATTATCTAACTGGTTTACAAAAAAAATGAGCAATGAGTTCTATATGATGCAAAGAGCGCAACAGCAAGCCCAACCTGTTCTGGTTGGCACATCTCTCCCCCGCCAGGATGGAACTGATAAAGTGACCGGTCGTGCTCGCTTTGCCGGAGATCTGGCGTTGCCAGGCATGCTTTATGCGCGCCTGGTCACGAGCCCACATGCACATGCACGTATCCTGAACATCGATACCTCGGCAGCTCTCTCCTTGACTGGAGTCGTGGCGGTTTTTACCGCCGAAACGCTGGGGATGGCGCAGGCGAATCCACTCTCCCGCGTGCAATGCCCGCTGGCACAGCAAGAAGTGTTGTGGTGCGGGCATCCTGTGGCCATCGTGATCGGCGAGACGGAGGCTATCGCTGAAGATGGAGCTGTCGCAGTGGAGGTCGACTACGATCCGCTGCCTGTTGTCATTGACCCTGAGACTGCCATACTGCCAGACTCGCCTCCGGCTCGCTTTAGCCATGAGATTTCAGCAGTCGACGGAGGATGGACACAATCTGCCACCTCCCAAGAAGGAGCAATGGTCGAGGAAGAGAAACGATCGCCGAATGTTAGCCAGACACCGCCCCTGAAGATGGGTGATATCGAGGTTGGTCTGCGCGAGGCTGAAGTGGTGGTCGAATGCAGCTATCGCACCCACTCCGTTCACCAGTCCTATATGGAGCCCCAGTCCCTCACAGTAGCACCAAGTCCGTCCGGCCATCACCTGGTAATCTGGCCCAGCTCGCAGGGTTTGTTCAATGTGCGCTCGGCAGTCGCCCAGGCGCTCAAGATGCCTGAGCGGCAGATCCGTGTCGAGTCAGTGCCGATCGGTGGAGGATTTGGCGGGAAGGAGACCCTGCTTGAGCCTCTAGTAGCAGCGGTGGCGTCCCGCCTGCGCAAACCGGTACGCCTGGTCTACACACGCCAGGAGGATCTCCTGGCTGGGAACCCCGCGCCTCAAACGGTCATCACCATCAAACTAGGCGCGAAGAGGGACGGTACGCTCACAGCTATTCAGGCCAGGATGATTCTTGATTCGGGAGCCTACCCCTATCCTCTTGCCTGGCTGAGCGGTTTCCATTTCTCAAGTGTCTATCGCTGTCCCAATATAGATATCCGTTGCGACGTGGTTCAGACCAACAAACCCGGTACTGGCGCCTATCGCGCCCCTACTGGTCCGCAGTCGTACTTCGCCTTAGAATCGACTGTGCAGGAACTCTGCCAGGAGCTTGGGATGGACCCGCTTCAGTTCCGGCAGATCAACGTCCTGAAAGAGGGTGATCTGAATATCAGGCATGGCCATTGGCCGCGCATCGGCTTTCTGGAGTGTCTTGAGCAGATCCAGCTGCATCCGTTTTGGGCACAGCGCGAGCAGGCCAGGCAGGAAGCGCCTGAAGAGCTGAAGGGCTGGAGGATTGGCATAGGCGTTGCTATCGCAGGCTGGCCGGGTGGAACGGAGCCTGCTGCAGCCCTCTGCCGGCTGGAGCAAGATGGTACATTTACCGTTGTGGTGGGAAGTGTCGATGTTTCCGGCTCAGACACTTCGCTGGTACTTATCGCCGCAGAGGAGTTGAGCATGCCGGCCGAAGCTGTGAACGTGACACATGATAGCACCGATGCTATGCCGTATAGCGGCCTCTCTGCTGGCAGCAAGACGACCTTTACAGTAGGTTCAGCGGTGCTGGCGGCGGCGCGTGATGCGCGCAAGCAGGTCTTCAGCACCGCGGCTGAGATGCTGGAGGCGTCCGCCGGGGACATGGAGCTTCGGGATGGCAGAGTGATGGTCAGGGGAGTACCTGAAAAGCATGTCACTTTGCAACAGATCGCTGCGAGATCGATGGGCTTTAGCGCTCCCTACGAGCCAGTCTACGGCCGTGGTCGCTCGGCCAATCGCTTCTCCTCCCCGGCGTCCGCCGCGCACCTGGCAAAGGTAGCTGTTAATCCTGAGACGGGCGAGGTGCGCGTGCTCGACTACGTTGCGGCGCAGGATGTTGGCTGCGCCATTAACCCGGCAGAGGTTGAGGGCCAGATTCACGGCGGGGTGGTCCAGGGCATCGGCTGGGCGTTGTTTGAGGGGATGACGTACGACGAGAACGGGCAGTTGCTCACTTCAACGCTAATGGACTATGCGCTGCCTCAGAGCCAGGATGTGCCCACCATCACGTCGCTGCTGGTAGAGATACCGTCTCAGCTTGGCCCGTTCGGTGCCAAAGGTGTGGGCGAGCCGCCCGTAGTCCCGGTGGCTGCAGCTATCGCAAATGCCATCAGGGACGCGGTCGGTGTACGTATGACGCAGCTCCCCATGACGCCTGAGCGCATCCTTGCCTCCCTATCCATTCTTCATAAAGGATCTCTTTCCTGAAAGAATATGCAGGGTTGCCAGCCCAGGAGAAGACAGCTTGCACCATTGTAAACTTTTTCATGAATTTACAGCTTAGCAAAGTATGCATGAGCGGGGAAGAAGTAGACCATGAGCAATAATAGCGAGGAACAGATTACTCAGAATGTGCTGGACAGCATTGCACAAGCGCCCGATCCCAGGTTGATGCAGGTAATGTCCAGCCTCGTCTCCCACATCCACACCTTTATTCGCGAGGTTGAGCTCACGCAGGAAGAATGGGCGCTGGGGATCCAGTTCCTGACCAGAACAGGTCACATGTGCGATGAGAAGCGCCAGGAGTTCATCCTGCTCTCTGACACTACTGGGGTCACAATGCTGGTCGATGCCATCAATCATCGCCTGCCGGACGGAGCAACCGAGAGCACTATCTTCGGCCCGTTCTACCGGGAAGGCGCATCAGAGCTGCCAATGGGGGCAACCATCAGTAAAGATGGCTGCGGCGAGCCGGTGGTCGTAACGGGGCGTGTGCTTTCCACCGATGGGACACCCATTCCTGATGCCCTGCTCGACGTCTGGGAGACTGGCGAAAACGGGCTGTACGAGCAACAGGACCCCGGGCAACCCGAAATGAATTTGCGCGGCAAGTTCCGCACCGACAGCGCGGGATACTACTGCTTTGTGGGCATCAAACCCATCTCCTACTCCATACCAGACGATGGACCGGTTGGGCAATTGCTACGAACACTTGGTCGTCATCCTTTCCGCCCCGCCCATATTCACCTGCTCATTTCAGCAGATGGTTTTGCGCCGGTCACTACACACCTGTTTGTTAAGGGAGACCCATACCTCGACTCGGACGCCGTCTTTGGCACGAAGGACTCACTGGTCGTAGATTTTATCCGTCATGAATCAGATGAAGAAGCCGCCCACTATCATGTCACAGCGCCTTTTTACCGGGTCGAATACGATTTTGTCCTAAAGCCGCTTGGCAAATAGAGGCTCAATGGTTAGATACACGTATCGATCTGTACTTTCAGGCTGCGAAAGGAGCGGGAAGTCGTCCGCGCGTAAAAAGGACAATGCCATCACGCGCCACATTAGCGATGAAAGTCGGGTCCCATTCCTGCAAGGTGCGCGAAGCAAACATGACCTTTACCTCACGCGGTGCATCTAAGTGCCGGTTATACGCAAGGCCAAGGGTATGAAAAAGAGCATCTCCTTGGTGGACATCCAATAATGGATCATCGCTATCAAATATGGCGAGAAGATCAACATCACTGGTATCGAAAGCACCTAACGGCCGCTCCTCATGACGAGCAACCGACCCATAGAGAATGATGGCTAGCAGATCAGGATGTCGCTCAGACAGTAGGCCGATGATATCTTCTACAAGAGAACGCGTTGCTTTATCTAACCATACTGGAATATCTCTAGTCGATTTCAATGGCTTCATATGAAGCAATCCTTTCCTCAAGAAACGGCCCAGATGTGAATTCTTTCTAAGAAATCCAGTGCTCGTTGAACCCGTTCAGGTTCAGGACTTCCACCGTACCATCCACCCTGTCGAATGCGATCTATCTCCTCCCACCACTCGGCCACCGCGACTTCTCCTTGATGACGGAGAAATGTTCCCAGGCGTGCGTGGCTCTCCTGGTGGCTTTGATGTTTTGTTGCGCAGCCATAGCCAATCCAATGAAATGCAGCACCCCATGCTCCCTCAATCACCACTCGAGCCGCATATGATGCCGTCTGGAGTGGCAAAATCGTCCTCTCAATATCTTCTGCCGCTTTTCGATGTGCCTCAGCAAGCATATTTCAACTTTCCCCGCTTTAGACTGCTCAATTATCCAGTATCCATCAGGAATCATACCAGATTTATTACTAGTGTGCAAAAAAGAAGAGTTGTTTGTTCGAACGTACACCCAGATGTGTAACGTTTTTGCTCTCACACAGACAGTTTCTTCGAGAGGTTTCTCACAGGACGTTCCATCGCTGCGGAGGAGATTTACAAGACAACGAGAAAACAGAAAGCATACCAGGAGGTGACGAATTGAGTGAAGGATTCATCTCGCGGGGGTTCCGTGGTCGTCGCCAGCAGGGCGACCTCACTGGAAGAATCCCGCCTGGACAGTATCTTGAGCGTGGTTTTCCCGTTCTATCTGCGGGTCCGACCCCACATACCCCTTTAGAGAAATGGGATTTCTCCATTGCAGGTGAGGTCGATCAGCCGAAACGGTGGACTTGGGATGAATTTCGCGCCCTGCCGCACGAGACGGTGACCGCCGATATCCACTGCGTGACCAAGTGGTCGAAACTCGATACGCACTGGGAAGGCGTCTCTATCGATACATTACTGGAGCAAGTCGTGTACAACGCCAGCTACATAATCGCCTTCTGTGACGGGGGCTACACGACTAATCTGCCTCTTGAAGAGGTCATGGGCGGCAAGGCCTGGATCGTTGACGCCTACGAAGGACAGCCGATCGCACCTGAGCACGGTGGGCCGGCGCGTTTGCTTGTACCGCATCTCTACTTCTGGAAGAGCGCCAAGTGGGTTCGGGGTCTCCGATTGGTCGATGAGGATGAACCGGGCTTTTGGGAGTCGCTTGGCTACAACAATCACGGGGATCCATGGAAAGAAGAACGGTATTGGGGCGACTAACCTGGCAACTGGGCGAGGTAGTTGCCACGCAGCCGGAAACGGCACGAGCGCAGAGCCTTGTGCTGGCCCTCCCCAATTGGATGGGGCATCGACCTGGTCAGCATGTTGATGTGCGACTGACTGCCGAAGATGGCTATCAAGCACAGCGCAGTTATTCAATCGCCTCTGCGCCCGAGGAAACAGGACGCATAGCGATCACCGTTGAGCGATTGGAGGAGGGTGAAGTTTCGCCCTATCTCGTCGATGAACTGCGTGTCGGCGACAAGCTCGAACTCCGGGGCCCTATTGGCGGCTATTTCGTCTGGGAAGCGCAGATGGGGGGACCTCTTCTGCTCATAGCCGGCGGATCCGGAATAGTGCCATTCATGGCGATGATTCGCCACCGCCACAGTGTGGGAAGCACAGTCCCAACCCGCTTGCTCTATTCGTCTCGGTCCTTTGACGAAATCATCTACCGTGACGAACTAGAGCGCCTGGCCAGCGGCGATAGCATGCTTGAGGTGATCTATACCCTGACCCGCGTGCAACCGCCAGGATGGACAGGATATCACAGTCGCATCGATTCCGGGTTGCTGCGTGAGATTGCATGGCCGCCCGAGCAACACCCCCTGGTGTTCATTTGCGGCCCAACACAGTTTGTTGAGACCGCAGCATCCGGTTTGACCTCACTAGGGTACGAACCGGCACGTATCAAGACCGAACGCTTTGGACCAACAGGAGGCGCATGATGGAAAACAAACTTGATGGCAATGCTGCTGCAGGCATCTTGCAAGAGATCTTCCCCTTTGAAATGACGCTTGTCCAGGCAACCTGCGCAGGCTGCGGGCTGACCAATGCCATCGGTGCGCTCGCTGTCTACATGCACGGTATGGGGGCGGTCATACGCTGTCCGGCTTGCGACACAGTCCTCATCCGTGTTGTGCATGCAAAGGGGCGCTACTGGCTCGACATGCGGGGGGTGCGTGTGCTTCAGATCAGCGCGGAGGCGTGACTATACTGACTTGCTTGAAGAAGTCATGGTCCGAGTACAACTTTCGGCTGCGGCACAAGTCTGATTATCGTCTTACTAACTGCCATGGCGGGCTCGCTCAAAGACGGCCAAAATCCAATCGCTGAGCGCAGTCTTCGCCGGACCTGCTGACCAGTCTTTGTCCAGCGGGAGCCGGTACACGGAATGCTCTGATATGTTCCCGTCAAAGATCCCTTGGTTGAGTTCGCTAAAAG
>Ga0187846_10001488_pt1 | contig 13244 bp, 14 predicted proteins | sample TC_taG_FD_161473 | JGI IMG/M metagenome (GOLD analysis project Ga0187846, IMG submission 161473) | Biofilm microbial communities from the roof of an iron ore cave, State of Minas Gerais, Brazil - TC_06 Biofilm (v2) | ecosystem: Environmental > Terrestrial > Deep subsurface > Cave > Wall biofilm...
GCATTCCCGGTTCGTCATCCACCAGCAGAATGTTGGCGGCTTCGCTCATCGGTTCTTTCCTTTGGCGGCATTGTGAGATGCGGGTTTGAAGGGGATGAGGAAGGAGAATTTGCAGCCTTGTCCGGAGTCGCTTTCCACCCAGATTTTTCCGCCCATGCCGCTGACCAGTCGGCGCGCGATCGCCAGTCCCAGGCCCATGCCTTCCTGGCTCTCATTGCTGGGCAGGCGGAAGAAATCGTCGAACACTTCCAGATGAAACTCCGCGGGAATCCCCGGTCCGGTGTCGGAGACGCTGACCTTCACCGCGTTGGGCTGTGAACTGGCCTGACGCCGCCGCTCGCCCGACGCGGCCGGCTGACTGGCGGCGCGGCGCTCCCACATGTGCGGTTCGGCGTGCAGCCACACCGTTCCTCCCGCTGGAGTGAACTTGAAAGAATTCTCCAGCAGGTTTGAGATCACGCGCTCCAGCTTGGGAGAATCGTAGGGAAAGATCGGCAGCTTGTCGTTCGCCAGAAAGTACAGCGCCAGGCCCTTTTCCTGAAAGCGGCCCGACCACAGCCGGCACACATCCGAGAGGCACTGGTTGACGTTGCCCGGCTCGAACCGCATCGACAGGCCCCCGGTTTCCAGGGCGCTGTAGGTCAGGAAATCCTGAATGTACTGTTGCAGGCGCTTCCCGTTGTCCCGCATGTCGCCGATCACTTCGCGCTGGCGATCGTTCAACGGCCCCAGCTTTTCGCTCTGCAGCAGTTCGACATAACCGTTGAGAATGGCCAGCGGCGTCTTGAGGTCGTGCGCCGCCGAGGCCAGCGCGTTGGTCGTCCGGTTGAACCGCTCCCGCAGTTCCGAATAGGCTTGCTCCAGCGAGGTCTCGCCGTTGGTTGCGCTTTCGGCAGAGTCCGGCTGTGGAGTCGCTTCTTTAGTTCCTGGGTCGGAAAGGCGCATGTTTTTGTAACCAGCGGCCATCTGGGGGGTTAGCGGCCATACCACGGGGAGGGAATCCGCATCCTAAAGCTCTGCGGGACGAAATGCCGTGTCCAAATCCTAAGCCAGGTGCATTTTAGCTGTCAACAAAAATGCAAGCTAATTACCCAAGTGTGGCAAAACCTTGCACTTGCGGGGGCCGATCCAGGCCGCCTGACACCCGGTTCCCCGCGCCCGCCGGATCCGGGAAACATAGGCGAAACACCTGTGGTTTAGGGACTTTGGGCCATGGGCCTGGGCTCACTGCCCGGCATGGTCGGGTTTTGTCCGTATCTTTGCCCCGGTTTGGCCCCTAATATGCACGAAACATTAGGTTAAACCCTAAGGAGATAGTGTGCGTGCGCGCCCGATCCTCCAGCTCAGAACGCCGTAAATGGCCCCGGTTGCCGCTGGCAATCCCGGTCTTCGTCAAGAGTCACGACGAAAAGGAAAAAGAGTTTCTGGAGTTCGCCACCGCCCTCAACGTAAGCGCCAGCGGGATGCTGGTTGCCGTGCGGCGCGCCCTTCCTTCGTCGACGCAGGTTCTGCTCGAGATCCCCAGCGCTCCCCTGGCCGCCCTCGCCGTCCTCCCGCGCGCGGCCCGCAGCCTTCGGGCCAAGGCGGTCCGCATGGTTCATGCCGAGGGCTACCATCTCGTGGGCCTCAAATTCGCCCGCCCGCTCCTGAACCACGCCCGCGCGGCTGCCATCTGACCAGCGGAAACCCCCTTCTTAGTGTGAAAATCTTTTCCTACGCCAAGGGCCTGATTCTCCGTGCGTTGCCACCTGCCTGATTACCAGTTTGCGAGGTTGAGAATCTTTCGTAAGTTGCTTTCCTTCAAGCACATAGAATAGGTTCGAGGCACGCTCGCTCCTCTATCGCAGGTTTGGTTCTCCGGGTGCACGGTAGGGGTCAGGCCCCGCGCACAGTGCCCGGGGGATCACCTTTATGAGCACCACCAATGCAGTCAACTCGCTAGTCCAGCCCCTGGGAGAAGTCCCCCCGGATCAAGTCGTCTTTGGCCGCACCGAAGGCATGCAGGCCGTCCGCGAGCGCCTCGCCAAGCTCGCCGGCGCCAACGTCCCGGTACTGATTCAGGGAGAGAGCGGCACTGGCAAAGACATCATCGCCCGCATGATTCACGCCGCCTCGCCGTGGAGGACCGGCCCCTGGGTCAAGGTCAACTGCCCGGCGATTCCGGGCACGTTGCTGGAGAGTGAGCTGTTCGGCTACGAAAAGGGAGCCTTCACCGGCGCCTTCGGCATGAAGCCGGGCCGCGTCGAGATGGCGCACCGCGGCACGCTCTTTCTCGACGAGATCTCCGAACTCGACATGCCGCTGCAGTCGAAGCTTCTGCAACTTTTGCAGGACGGCCAGTTCTGCCGCATCGGCGCCCAGGAGGACAAGAAGGTCGAAGTGCGCGTGGTGTGCGCGACCAACCGCAAGCTGGAGCAGGAAATCGAGGCCGGAACCTTTCGCGCCGATCTTTTCTACCGCATCAACGTCGTGAACCTTCACCTGCCTCCGCTGCGCGAGCGCGCCTCCGACATTCCGGACCTGGCCAGCTACTTCCTCGAGTACTACAACCGCAAGTACAACGCGCGCGCCAAAGCGCTCTCCGCCGAGCTGATGAGCGTTCTCGGCAAGTATCACTGGCCGGGCAACATCCGCGAACTGGAGAACCTGATCAAGCGCTACGTGATCCTGGGGAACGAAGAAGTGATTGCCAGCGACCTGAAACCGCGCGAGATGGACTTCTTCAACGCCGAGATTCCCATCGACGGCCAGATTTCGCTGAAGAAGATGACACGCCAGGCCGTGCGCGAGCTGGAGAGGAAAGTAATCCTCAAAGTCCTGCAGAACCACCACTGGAACCGCAAGCGGGCGGCAAAGACCTTGAGCATCAGCTATCGCGCGCTGCTTTACAAAATTCGCGATGCGGGATTGCCCTCGAACCGGTCGCCGCAAAAACGGGCGGCCGACACCCCGGTCGCTCAGACGGTTGCCGCGGATTGATTCGAGCCTGGGCGGCAATCCGCAACTTCCCGCGACCGGCGCGGCTTGCCGCCGGCCGCAACTTCGCCGGTTAACACAGAACTTGTCTCAAGTGCGCAGGCATTTTCATCGCAGCTTCCCGCCGGCTGCTCCGCGGTCCCTCTAACGCCACAAAATAAATGCACTTAGGCCGCGCCGTTCTTTGGCATCCGAGGTGCACCTCTAAGGCGAGTACCTTAGTCTCCCCCGTACGAGCCGCGAGTCGGTTTCTTCAGACCCCAGGCGATTGGAACCTTCCTAGGAGGCAGTAAATTCATGAAGAAAGTAGTGCTGCTGCTTGTCCTCGCACTGGCCCTGCCTGTGGCAGCCTTTGCCAACAACAGCATTGACTTCTCCAACAGCGGCGGAACACTTTCGGGCAGCAACAGCGGACTCACGCTGGGGGGCTCGACTCTGATCGCCGTCAACGGGCTGAACGGGGGCGGACTGATTACCGGTGCGAACCTGGGCAGCCTCAGCTTCACCACCGGCGCGCTCACCAGCGGATCGCTGGCCATGGGCGGCACCTTTGCGGGTGGCGGATCTTTCACCATCACCGGCAACGGCTCGAACGGCGTGCCGAACGGTGTGATCTTTTCCGGCACCTTCGCCAGCGCAACCTGGACCATGCTTACGCTGGCCAACGGAACCCATAACTACACCCTCACGGGCACACTCACCGGAACGCTGGCCAACGGCGCGTCGGTCAACGGCGTGACCGTGCAACTCACCATCAACACCGGCAAAGGCTTCTTCAACGGCAGCACGACCATCTCGAGCGGTGACACCTCCGTTGTTGTTCCTGAGCCGGGCACCCTCAGCCTGTTTGGAACCGGTTTGCTCGGTCTGGCAGGCATGATCCGGCGCAAACTGAACCGCAGCTAGTCCAACGCTTCCTCTGAACCAAAACCCCGCCGGGCACACGGCGGGGTTTTTCTTTGGAAGGTTTGGGCTGAACGTCAGCCGCGCAACTCCGACAGCGCCTTGCGCGCGTCGGCGTCCTTCGGATTGAGCTTCAACACGCGTTCCAGCTGCTGGCGGGCCTGCACCGGCTGATTTGCCTTCTGGTACGCCAGTCCCAGGTGATAGTGCACGACCGCCTCGTCGGGCGCGCCATGCTTCTCGTTCAAGCGCAGCGACTCCTGGAACATATCGATCGCCGACTGGTAAATGCCTTTCTGGTAATAAGCCCAGCCCAGCGTGTCGGCAGCATTCGGCGAGTCCGGCATGCCGCGCCGCGCGGTTTGCGCCATGGCCAGCGCCACATCGACGTTCCCGCCCTGGTTCAGAATGACGTAGGCAAGGTTGTTTGACGCCAGGGCGTTGTCCGGCTCGATCGTGAGCGCCTGCTGGTACATCGCCTTGGCCTGATCCCAGCTGCCCTTGGATTCGTACATCTCTCCCGCGAGGATGCAAATGGCGGCGTCTCGCGGATTTTTCTTCAAAGCTTCCTGGTAGGTGGCCAGAGCCTGGTCGACCGAGCCTTCCGCCACCATCGCCTGCCCCAGCTTCAGGATGGCGTCGAAGTTGTTGGGATCGACCTCCATCGATTTGCGGAAGGCTGTATCGGCGCCCTGGTAGTCTTTCTTGGATACAAACAGAGCAGTGCCCAGCAGGTCATAAAATCCGCTCACGTTGGGCGCTTTGGCAATCTGCGCGTTGGCCGCCGCGATGGCCTGATCCGGCTGCTTTTGTCCGAGGTAAACGTTCATGATTCCACGCAGCCCATCGATGTTGGCCGCATCCTTGCCCAGCGCCTGCTGGTAAAACTTCAGCGCCTCCGCGTTCTGCTTCTGCATGGCGCGCAGGTTCCCCATCTGCACATCGGGTGCCGGGCTCTGCGGGGCGAGGGTTGAGGCTTTGCGCAAATCCTGCTCCGCATCGGCATACTTCTGCCGGTTCATCGCCGCCAGCCCGCGCAACAGGTAGCCATCGGCCGACTGCGGAGCGCTGGCGATGATCTGTTCCGAGGTGCGGGCGAGCGCATCGACGTCGCCGCGCCGGATTTCGACCGCGGCCAGCGCGCGCGCCGCGTCGGTCAGGTCGGGACGCAGCCGCATCGCTTCCTGCCACTCCGCTTCCGCGCGCGCGTCGTTGCGCTGCTGATCGAATGCGATTCCCAGCTGATAGTGACCCACGGCGTTGTCGGGATCGTATTTCAAAGCCTGCTGCAGCGTGTCCACGGCGCCGGCGTCGTTCTTGTGGTTCTGGATTTCTCCCTTGTAGATCAGCGCCTCGACGTCGTGCGGCGTGGTCTTGAGAATTTCGTTGTTCAGCTTGCCGGCCTCATCGAGCCGGCTCTTCAAAATGAGCAGCTGAATGTAGTTCTTCTTGACCCCCGGATCTTTGGGATGATCGCTGTACAGCGACCCATATTCCGTGGTGGCGGCATCCAGCTCGCCGTTGGCGAAGTAGAAGTCGCCCAGCATGCGATAGCCTTCCGAGACGTCGGAAAGGTCGCGCTTGGTCTGCTTCAGGAAAGCCTCGGCGTCGTTCTTCTTTCCCTCGAACATCAGCAGCCGGACGTAGGCCGCGCGCGGAACCGGATCTTTGGAGTCCACGTCGATGGCGTGCTTGTACTGCTGCTCGGCCTCGGGCAGCCGCTTGACCGTCTCGTAGAAGCCGCCCAGCGCCAGTTGCGCATTCATCGCCTTGGGACCGGTCTCCGCGGCTTTCTTGAAGTTGGCCTCGGCCTGGTCGAGCAGGTTGGAACGAAGCTGGAGCAGAGCCAGGTTCAAGTACGATTCCGATCGGCCGGGGTCCGATGCGATGCCTCTCTGCATCTCTTGCATGGCCGCTCCCAGATTGCCCTGCACCGCGTAGAAATTCGCCCACGCCTCGTGCGTGTCCGGACTGTCCGGCTGTTTCTCCCGCAGGAAGTCCAGGTGCGGCTGCGCATCCTTCGGCTGCTGATTGGAGATCAGCAGGTTGGCCACGTCGACATGGGCCTGGAAGTTGTCCGGGTTCAACTCGAGCGTGCGGGAAAGCTCGGCGAACGCGCGGCGGTAGTCTTTCAGCTTCAGGTACACCTCTCCCAGCTGGAAATGCGCCTCGGCGAAGCGCGGATCGACCTGCGCGGCGTTGGAATACTGAATGGCCGCCTCGCGGAACTTGCCCCGGTCGCGGAAGCGGTTGCCGCTGTCCAGATACTTCTGCTTGCGCACGTTGGGATCGCGCGAGCAACCGGTCGAGAAGGCAGCGATAAGGGATGCGGCGAGCAGCAGCCGGACTACCACTGAGCGGCTCATGACAGTTCTCCCAGGATTGCGGGATAGGCGTACGACGACGGATTCATGACAACTACTCCAAGGTACTGCAACCGGGGGTTGCAGGGGAAGTTACTGGCGTCATTCCAGCGGCTTCGGCGGCAGCTTTGTCATCCTGAGCAAGCCGCCTTTTGCGCAGCGCAGGATCTGATTGAGCCGCGCGAGGCGTCGCGTTTTCTGCCACCCAAAGACGCGCGCACGGCTCGCAACCTTACTTCCCGCTCCGCTTCCAATACAGATACAGGGGCACGCCCGCCAGCACAATCGCGGTTCCCCAGAATGCTTGCCAGGGACGGGTGACGATCGTGTTCAGCGTCCAGGCTCCGCTGATCAGCACGTAGATTCCCGGCAGCCAGGGATAGCCCGTGCAGCGGTAAGGACGCGGAATCTCCGGCCGCTTCCAGCGCAGGATGAACAGCCCGATCACGGTCAGAGTGTAGGAAAGCACCATGCCGTAAATCACATAGGTGTAAAGCTTGTCGTAGCGCCCGCTCAGCGTGAGAGCGGCCGCCACGATGCCCTGTCCGATCAGGCTGAACGCGGGCGTGCGCCACCTGGGATGAATCACCGCCATGCGCTTGAAGAAGACGCCATCCTGCGCCATGGCGAGATAGACGCGCGCGCCCGTGAGCGTGCACGTCGCCGCCGCGCTGAAGCACGACACCGCGATCATCAGCGACAGCCACACCGCCGCGCCCGGAGAGAACAAGGCCGCCGCCGCCGCGTGCGCGATGGTTTCGTGCTGGGCGATTTCGCTGAGCGGCAGGGCGTACATGTAGGTCACGTTCATCGCCAGATAGATCGCGGCCACGGCCAGCACGCCCAGAACCATGGCGCGCGGCACGTTGCGCCGCGGCTCCTTCACCTCGCCTGAGACCCAGGTGATGTACACCCATCCGTCGTAAGCCCAGAACACCGCGATCAACCCTACGCCCAGCGCAGAAATCAGCGGCCCGGGCGCAAGGCCCATGGTCAGGCTCGCGCCGCGCGCCTGGAAGTGCGACCAGTCTCCCTTGCCGATGACGATCCCGAGCACCACGAACGCTGCCATGGCCGTGAACTTTGTCCAGGTCGATACGTTCTGCAACAGCGCGCCCCAGCGCAGGCCAAACACGTTGACGCAGGTAAGCACGACGATCAGCAGCAGCGCAAGAACATGCGCGCGGGTGAAGACCACGCTTCCCACCGACAGAATCACGTGCTCCTGCGAGACGACGGGGAACACGCGGCCGGTATAGGCCGCCGACGCCACCGAGAGCGCGGCGATGGTGCCTCCGTTGGCCACCGCGAACAGCATCCAGCCATAGAGAAAGGCGACCAGATCGCCGTAGGCTTCGCGAAGATAGATGTACTGGCCGCCGGAATCGGGAAACATCGACCCCAGCTCGGCGAATGCGACGCAGCCGAACAGCGAGATCACCGCGCCCACCACCCACACCAGCAGAAACAACACCGGCTGCGGCAGGGGAGTGGCGATATCTTTGGCCGTGAGAAAAATCGACGAGCCGATGATGCCGCTGACCAGCAGCAGCACCGAATCGAGCAGGCCCAGCCCGCGGATGAGCGTCGGCTTCGAAGTCGCTGCCGGCGTTTCGGCGGGCGCAACCGGGGCGGAGTCCGTCATCCCATTCCCAGTTCGTCGGGAGATTCCAGCGGCGTGCCGCAGCGCCGGCAGATCACCGACGAACAGTCGCCACAGGTCAGCGGGTCGGTGACTTCTTTGGCGCAGTTGGGGCAATAGAGCGCCCCGGGCTCAGGTTCCGGCGGCGGATTCTGCGGACGGCTCGCCATGAGGAAGGAAACTGTAACATAGACTTGGCTGGCTCTCACGCGTTTTGAGCCGGCTCCGGAGGAAGCACGATGCCGGATAAATCTCAGACTCCCGACCAGAAGCTGCAGGAGGAATTCAACCGCTGGGCTGCCGCCGGCGAGGGCGAGAAGATGGAGCAGCATCATCTCGATATCACGCTGAAGACGCTGCGGCTGATGAATCTGCGGGCGGGCGAGCGGGTGCTTGATCTGGGATGCGGTTCGGGATGGGCGACGCGCCTGCTGGCGCGGCTGGTGGGGGAAGGCCCCGAGGGCTTCGGGCAGGTCGTGGGCCTCGATGTTTCCGACGAGATGGTGCGGCTGGCGCGCGAGGCGTCGAAGGACTTCGAGAACATTCTGTACGTCTGGGGATCGGCGCAGCAGATTCCCTGGGAAGAGAACTTCTTCGACAAGGTGCTGTCGGTGGAGTCGTTCTACTACTATCCCGACCAGGACCGCGCGCTGATGGAACTGTTTCGCGTAATGGCGCCGCGGGCGCGGCTGTTCATCCTGATCAATCTCTACCGGGACAATCCGTATTCCCTGCAGTGGGTCGACATGCTGAAGGTGCCGGTGCAGGTGCGGTCTTCGGCCGAGTACGTCGAACTGCTGAAGAAGCACGCGTTCGAGAACGTCGCGGCGCGCCGGATTCCCGATGACACGCCCACGCCGGAGGATTACAAGACGAAATCGTTCCACAGCCTGGACGATCTGCGGGCCTTCAAGCGGGAGGGGGCGCTGTTGTTGATGGCGTCGAAGCCCGATTTGCGGACGCCGGCGCCGGGATACACGATCTATTGAGCGATGTACATACGGCCGTGTCACTACCAGGACGTAAACTTTGCATTTAAAGGCGATTTGAGGCCGGGGAGGTCCAAAGATGGCCTCGGGGCCGTCCCGGGAGGTTTCTCTGCGTCTGGGGCGACGCCAGGGGCCCTGGCGGGGCTGTCTGGGGGGCGGTCGAAACCGATGGTGGCACCTTCGCCGCCCGGGTCGTTACACCGTTTACCTCCAGGTGATTGATTCCAAACGGCGGCGATTTTGCAAGTCTATGATTCTGCACGAACGAGCTACCGTGAGTGCAGCGCTGCCACGTCGCTCAGGAGGACAGACTCGCCGGCCAACGACGCCGGGCATGCTCAAATCTCGCTGTCGTCATCGTCGTCACGGTCGCGGCTGCCGAGATCTTTGACCGGGCTCAACGCGCGGCCGTCGGAGGCGTGGCGAACATCGATCCTGCCGTTCACGTTCTCCAGCCGGATGCGGGTGCCGCCGCTGCCCAGCTCTCCGCGCAGATCGTGGCCGACATAGCGGTGATGATTCACGCGCAGGCCGAAGTCGTTCTCTATGCCGCCGGAAACTGTGCTCGCCTCAATCTCGGCCTTCGAATCCGAAGGGATCGTCAACACGACTGATCCGTTGACCGAGTTCAGCTCGATCGCCGAGCCGGAAAGCTGATCGAAGCGCGCCTCGAGCTTGCCGTTGATGGTCGAAAGATGCGCACGGCCGGAAATATCCTTCGCCTCGAGCCTGCCGTTGATGCAGGAAGCGCGGACCTCACCGCTCACGCCGGTGACCTCGAGTTCGCCGTTAATCAGCTTGATTTCGTCGAGCCGGATGCCGCGCGGGACGGTCAGCGTGTATTCGACGCTGGCGGGATTGTTGCGCCAGTGGTCGCTGAAAGTCAGCTCGTGGTCGCGGTACTTAGTGCGAATCGAAACGTAATCCGCGCCGGCATCAATTTCGATCTTCGCTTCGTCGAGCCGCTCCTTGCGGTTGGCGCTCTTGACGGCATCCACTTTCACCTCGTTGCGGTCCCAGGTGGAGATGTGGACGTCGCCGTTGATGTTGTCGAGTGCCACGCGGCCGTCCGCGCTGATGGCGTAGGTCTGATGCAACTCTTCGGTGAATTGGCCGCGCTGATCGGACGCGCGCGCCCCAAGGGCGAGGACAAACAGGGCACAAAGGCTGCCGAGAAAGGCTCCCAACCAGGTGGGGAAATGGCGATGGCGGTTCATGGCTCCTCCGTTTCAAGGGCTTAGACGTAAGGAAGGGCGATTCGTGAGAGCGAAAGGGAATATTCCCGAACCGGCAGACAAAAACGTTACCTCCGTTACATTCCCCCCGGTAGCTTGCTGAAGCACAATCGCTTACAGGTTCAACGTGGGGTTAACGGGTTGCTGTATCAGTACACCAAAGCCGCACTGGGGCGCCGGCAGAGAACTGCTCTGCCGATGCTGGCCGGCTTATTGCTTCTGGCGTTCTTTGCTGCCAGCGGGCGCGCGCAAACTTCCAGTGAAGACAAGCCGGTTCCCATCCTGAGCGGGACTGCCAGCTATCTGACGAGCGTGACCGCCGGGCAAACGCTGCTCGACACGCAGGTTGATCCGGTTCTGCTTCTTCCTTTCGGGGACCGCTGGATGATCGAAGGCCGGGGAGAGTTCGAGGGACAGTTTCAGCGTCCGCCCGGCGGTGGGCCGTTCGGCGGCCCGGTGAACAAGCACCTGGACTACTTCCAGGTCGACTACATTGCCAATCCGTACCTGACGGTCACGGCGGGGCGGTTTCTTACGCCGTTCGGGATCTTCAACGAGCGGCTTTATCCCACGTGGATTCGCGCCCTGCAACCCGACCCGTTGATTCTGCCGATCGCGACCGCAGCGAGTGATGGCGCCATGCTGCGGGGAGGGTTCCCGGTGAGCGGGCGGGCGAACCTGAACTATGCGGCGTACGTATCGGCGACCGCCATCAACCTGAGCGGCGTGGAAGCGGAGCGCCATGTCGGGGGGCGGCTAGGCTTCTTCTTTCCCGGGCCGCGGCTCGAGGTCGGCGGATCGTGGGAGAGGACGCTGCAGGAGGCGCGCAAGAACGCATTCGGATTTCACATGGGATGGCAGCCCATGCGCGTGCCGCTGAACGTGCGCGCGGAAATTCGCGCGCTCGAACCAGGGCAGCGGCTACTGGATCGAGGGCGCGTACCGGCTCAGCCAGGCGCACTCCTGGCAGAAGCAGATGCGGCGCACAGAGGTGGCGCTCCGCAGCCAGCAGTTTTTCAGCGGCAACATCAGTGCCACGGAGGTCCAGCAACTCGGCCTGCCCGCGGCCAATGCCCGCGAGTTCGACGGCGGACTCAACTACTTCCTGAAAGATGGACTGAAGTTTGTGGGCGGCTACGGCCGCCAGCTGAGTTCGGCGGGCAACTTCAATCAGTGGACGTTCGGTGTTGCGTACCGCTTCCTGCTTCCGCTGGGAAGGGTGGGAACGCCGTGAAGCGGATTCCAGTGATTCTGTTCGCGCTGGTGCTGGCGCTGGCCGCTTTCGCGGGATCGTCGGCGAAGAAGGAAGACAGCGGGGCTCCGATGGCGCGCGCGGTGGATGCCGATGCCATGCGGGTGCAGGGCGAGCAGAGATTCCGGGCCAATTGCGGGCGCTGTCACGCCGCCCCGCAGAAGTTTCCGCCGCGAGTGATGGCGACCGTGGTGCGGCACATGCGGGTGCGGGCGCAACTGACCGATGAGGACATGCGGCTGGTCCTGTTCTACATGACGCAATAAAGGAGCCAAGGGAATGCAACGAGCAGAACTCCGCCGGGCTGTGCTGACCGCAGTTCTGGGGATGTTTCTTGCCGGGCTGCCGCGCGGTTGGGCGCAGGCCCGCGTGATCGACTTGACGGCCGACAGCGACAGCCGCTACCGGATTGCCGGCCAGAAGACTCCCGAGATTACGGTGAAGGCGGGCGAGCCAGTGCTTCTGCGCGTGACTGCGCACCGGGGCAAGTCATGGAACCGGGATGGAACGATCCATGGCTTCACCCTGCTGCGGGCTAAGGATCGCACCAAGGTGGAGGGCTGGGACCTGCTGCTCAAACCGGGCACGCAGGAATTTCAGCTCACCGCTCCGCTGGAACCGGGCGTGTACGAAGTTGTTTGCACGGTGATCTGCAGTGAAGAGCATGAAGGCATGCACATGAAGTTCACGGTGCTGCCGTGAGAACAAGGACAGGAGCAATCATGAAGAGAGCGACGATGTGGAGCGCGGCAGGGATTGTGGCGCTCGCGAGCGTGGCGTACGGCCAGAGTGCGCGGGTGTTTCGGGGCGAAGTGTCCGACAGCCAGTGCGCGTTGAACATTCACTCGCTGACGCGGTCGCATCAGGAGATGCTGAAATCGAAGTCGATGGGCGGGACGTCGAATACGTGCTCGGTGTATTGCATTGAGCATCTGGGCGGCTACCTGGTGCTCTCCGCGGGCAAAGAGGTATACCGGCTGGATCGGGCGGACCTGGTTCACGGGTTCGAAGGCCAGAAGGTGAAGATCACGGGCGCCCTCGACTCGAAGACCAACCAGATTCACGTGATGAAGATCGAGCTGGAGTCGCCGGAGTAGACGGCGCCGCTAGTCTGAGCCGGCCGTTCTTCGTTTCCAAGCAGCTTCCGTCAAAACGAACACGCCCAGGATCGCCATCTCCGGCTCGATAGGGTGGCGGTAGCGCTGATTGGGAAAGACGACGTAGTAGATCACCGGATAAAGAAGAATCAGCCAAAACAGCAGCCAGGCGCCGGGTTTGCGCCGGCGCAGGGCCCGGCCCAGTCCCCAGAACAGCAACACCGACGCGGCGAGAAACAGCGAGTTCTTCACCTGCGCCAGCCACCAGATTTGCGCCAGCCGGGGCGGTCCCGCCCAGTAATAGATGAAACGCTTCCCGCAGAGCCAGGCAAAGCGCGGGTAATCGGCCCGAATGTAATCCACGGCCTGCTGTTTGCGCATGGCGATGTAGGCGAGTTCACCCATCGCGGTGTACTGGCGCATGGCGTAGACGTCCTGCGTGGGATGCAGGTACTGCATCCAGGTGCCGTCGGCGCCGTTGCCGTTGCCGAGGCGCAGCTCGGCGCCGAAGTTGTCGCGAATGAAAATGAACTTGCCGAAGGTTTCATACGTGTGCACCAGCCAGGGCGCGAGGCAGGCGATGAAGAACACGGAGGCGAGTACCACCCCGACGAATGATCGCTTGCCGAGCTGGGCGCGACGATACCAGGCCCAGAGTCCGGAGGCGGGAAGAAACGACAGCAGCACGGTGCTGTTGAGCGCGGCAATTCCCCAGAGCAGGCCGAAGGCGATCCACGGGTGCAGGCCGTCGCGGTCTTCCAGGGTGAGCGCGAGCCAGAAAATCACG
>Ga0187846_10001489_pt1 | contig 13242 bp, 7 predicted proteins | sample TC_taG_FD_161473 | JGI IMG/M metagenome (GOLD analysis project Ga0187846, IMG submission 161473) | Biofilm microbial communities from the roof of an iron ore cave, State of Minas Gerais, Brazil - TC_06 Biofilm (v2) | ecosystem: Environmental > Terrestrial > Deep subsurface > Cave > Wall biofilm ...
CTGGTGCCGCTGCAAACCATCGTTGAGCGAACGGCCCACATGATGCAGACCGGCTGTACTATCAATTCCCGTCGCAAGAGGCCCAATACGTGTCAACTCCTGGCAGATCCCAGGCTGGTTCGCGGCTGAGGTTGATGCGTATTACCGCCGATTTATCGGCCCTCAGCGGATTTCCCAAGACCCCGATTATTTTGTTAAAAGCCGTTATCGGACTTTCGCTGCATGGTATGATGTCCGCATTTACTATTCAATCTGCATAATCGGCCCCCTACGCTGCCCTCGCCCACGTGTCGATGAATCGACACTCTACTGGAGGGGTATTTCACCCGGAAGGATGGAGAGCCCTGCCCACCCTTGGAGGTGTCACGCTCCCTGGCTCGCTGCTTCGAGGGCAGCTAGCAATGCATCCTGCTTCCAGGAACCGCGATACAAGACCCCGTTGATGAAAAACGTTGGTGTTCCTTGCACACCGCTGCGTATGCCGCTCCGGAGATCCTCTTCGATACGGCTGATGTAAGGACGCTCCGCCATATCACGTGCGAACTGCTGCATATCCAGGCCAACCGCCTCGGCAAATTGCTCCAGGTCGGAATCCTCGAGCGTGTGCTGGTGGTGGAAGATGTAATCATGCATCTCCCAGAACCTTCCCTGCGTTGCTGCGCCTTCGGCAGCGAAAGCCGCGTGCAGCGCGTGGGGGTGGATTTCGGTGAGCGGGAAGTTGCGAAAGACAAAGCGCAACTGGTCTCCAAGTTGTTGCTGGATCTCTCTCACGACGGTCGTCGATTGGCGGGTGTAGGGGCATTCGTAGTCGCCATACTGGACCAGGGTAACAGCGGCTGTTGCAGGTCCTTGACTATGGTCCCGTTCGCTGATGGGCACCGCAAGACGTGTTTGTTGTGTCATCGTCTATTTTCCGTTTCCAGGTATCCTCTCAATACAAGCGGCTATGTCTATAGGGATCAGGCAAACTCGAGCATCACCTCGTCGATATAACACCAGCCCCAGTCCTCTCCTGGCTCATAGGACTGGATAATCGGGTGGTTGGTCGCGTGGAAATGCCTGGTGGCGTGCTTGTTTTTCGAATTGTCGCAGCAGCCAACATGTCCACAAGTGAGGCAGAGCCGCAGGTGCACCCAACGATCACCCGTTTTCAGGCAATCCTCGCACCCATTGGCGCTCGGCGTGACAGCTTGTATTTGATCGAGATGTGTACAGTCCATTGTCATTGCATGCTCCTTCGTTCTAGGTTCAGTTAGATATAGCTGCGAGGCCTCTGGCCATATTCCACGTCAATTACCTCATCGCCTTTCAGGAGTGCCCCGCTGTACCAGGTGTCGCATTAATTTGAGTAATACATGCACTATACACCACGATAACAAACACGTGTTATTTTTTCTTCCCGTACACTTTTCAGCCCCTTGCAGGAGCCCTGGCACGCGATGGCACTCCCAGCGTCATTCGCCAGCAGCGCCTAAAGCCCCCTGAGCTGATGGCATGGGCTTATCAATTATGTCGCGCAGAGTCACCCGCGTGTAGATGCCGCCGGCCACCGCGAGTAGCCCCAAGACGGTGAACACTGTATTCACGGGGCCGAACGAAACGCCCAACACGGTCGCATGGAAACCGTGCAAGACCGTGCTCACGAGGGACCCCGCCAGGACGACCGAGACCAGCGCCGCCAGCCGACCCAGCGGATTGATGACCGCCGTGACCCGGCCCACATACTCTCGCGAGGTGCCATGGAGGGAGAGCGGTCCAGCGGTGACGATGATCGCCGTGGCGGAGACGCCGAAAAGGAACGCCGCGCCCAGGGCGGGATAGAGGCTGGTCAGATGCGACATGATGATCACAAAGAGCCCGGAGGTGACAAGAGCGATCCAGAGAAGGCGCGCCAGGCCGATACGCTGGCCGAAGATCGTCACCAGCACTGCGCCCACCAGGGCTCCAACGCCAAAGGTCGCCCCCAGCAGCCCGTAGGCTCTAGCTGGCGCGTGCAGATTGCCGGTAATGAAGAAAAAGCCAAGGGATTGCAGCGCGCCGAAAGCCAGCCAGGTCAGTATCTCGGCGATCAGGATGGTGCGCAGCACCACGTGGCTGGTGACGTATCCCAGGCCGTCGAGGAACTCGCGCGAGAAGTGGCTGGTTTCGCCCGGCGCCACGCTGTGAGCCGAGGGCGGCGCATGGATGGCGAGGACTGCCAGGAGCACGACGACGAACGAGAGCGCGTTGAGCACGAGCGCCCACTCGGTGCCCAGGCCGAAGACGAGGGCGGCGGCCACCGGCGGCCCAATGATGATCGCGACCCCCTGGATGGCCTGGCTCGTCTCGAGCGCCTGGTCCTGCTGAGCCTGCGGGACAATGTCCTTGATGAGGGCGAACTGGGCGGGGATGAAGAACTGGGCAAAAATGGCGAGCAAGGCCACGTCAGCGTAGATAACGCCGAGTTGCCAGAAAGGCGGGAGCTGCAAGCGGCCGATAAGGGGCAGCGAAATGGTCAAGGCGGGTAGCACCAGCAGAGCCGCGACTATAGCCTGCAACGCGGCCATGGTGACCATGGTCTGCCGCTTATCCCAGCGGTCCACGAACACACCCGCGAGGGGCCCCACCACGATCTGCGGGAGGGCAGCCGCCAGCACGACACCGCTGACGGCGAGCGGCGCCCAGGATTGGCCTGCGGCCACGAAGGAGGCCACCCAGAGCACAAGGGCGGTATCCCAGGCGTAGTCTCCCACGCTGGAGATGGCCTGCCCCCACCAGAGAAAAGCGAAGTCCCGATTGATGAAGACCGCCTGTGCGAGATGTTTCAGCCTTCGGCTGAGCAACGGGGTAGGCGGTACAGCTTGAAGCGGCGAGGTAACAGCAGGACAACGCACGGGTGCGCCAACGGGCCGGAACGCAAGACGCGCAGTCTTTTGCCTGGTCGAGTTGGGAGCGCCGCGAGCCGGCCGATCCCTGCGCCATCTCTGCCTCCTGGGTGTGATCGCCATGCTGATCGAATCTCCTTAAAAGCACGTTCCTTCGCTCGGGGTTTAGTTTGACTTAGCTGCGAAACCTTTGGCCAGATTCCCTGCCAGAAAACGGCACGCCATTCAGGAGTGCCCCGCTGTATCAGGTGTCGCATTAATTTGAGTAATATATGCACTATACACCATGAGAACAAAAAAGTGCCACTTCCATTCCCTTTTCCTCTTGCAGGCTTTCCTGCTGTGCTTTCTCAGTTCCATCTCAGCTTGTTCACAGGATCAACTCATACTGCCAGTCTATGCTATAGCTAGACGCTGAACCTGAGCAAGGCACTTAGTCTTTACCCCTCATGCCATGGTCTATGGCTTGAACAGGAGAATCTTCTTGAACCTTTCGGCTGGATCAACACAAGCTCCGGTGGATCAGAAACCGCAACGTGAAGCGTACAAGCGCTTAAGTGGAGGCCGGCTCATCTTTGGACGTATTCTCTGGCTGGTCATCGTGGTGCCAATCTACGTCTTGTTTGTCGCGGATATTCCGGCTTATTTTGCATCGCTTCACCTGCTTCGTGCTCCCAATCTGCAAACGTTCTCTGTTCTACTGGCCCCTGGCGATGTCCAGGCACTTGAGTCGCTGGGCCTGTCTGTCGGCTTCTATGCGATGTCCATGTTCGTGGTCAGTCTGATCTTTCAGCTCAGCTATGCCCTCGTAGGTTTGCTGATCTTCTGGCGCAGGTCAGAGTACAGCATCGCACTGCTGATCTCCTTTTCCCTGATGATGCTTCCCTTTGGTTTCGCCTACATCACCTTGCAAGCCCTTCCTTCAACCTGGTCGTGGTCAATCCCTTTCTTGAATTCTCTTGGCAGCGCCAGCCTTATATTATGTGGGTACCTGTTTCCTGATGGACGGTTTGTACCACGTTGGATACGCTGGCTGGCCCTGGTCATGCTTGGTTATTGGATAGCTGTTGCTCTCGTCCCCTCCTGGGAACTGGGCCGATCCTTGCCCAGCCTTGTGCTTTTTTGTAGCTTCGCCATAGGCGCGGTACTTGTCCAGCTCTACCGCTACCGCCATGTGTCCACACCGCGACAGCGCCTGCAGACCAAATGGCTGGTCTTCGGGATGTCGATTGCTGTAGCAGGCAATATCGGGGCGCGTCTGCTTTATTATTTAGTCTTGCTCCCGCTCTTGCGAGGAAGTGCATTGGCGGGCGCGCTTGAAATCACCCTCATTATGTTCTCGCTACTGGTGGTCCCAGCCACCCTCGGGATCGCTATTTTCTCCTCCCACTTGTGGGATATTGATGTGCTCATCAATCGCACCCTGGTCTACGGGACACTGACAGTTTCACTGGCACTCGTGTATGCAGGCCTGGTCATCGGGTTGCAAGTTCTCTTGCAAGGACTGCTGATCCAGCAGACCAATGGCATCGCACTCGTGGCCTCCACCCTGGCTATTGCCGGTCTGTTCCAACCCCTGCGAAAACGCATCCAGGCCATCATCGACCGGCGCTTCTATCGCCGCAAGTATGACGCCGCCAAGATCGTGGCAGATTTCAGCTCAACGCTGCGCCAGGAGGTGGAACTGAAGCAGTTGCGCGAGCAGTTGCTGGCCGTGGTGCAGGAGACGATGCAGCCGACATTTGTCTCGTTGTGGTTACGTCCAACTGCACCGGACAGGAAACAGCAGACGACCTGGAGCGGCACTCCTCCTGCGTCAGAGAGTGGGGAACAAAGTTAGCAGGCATGCAGCATGAGAACAACCATGTGCTGCGTTATCTTCCCATACACTTTTCATGAGTAGTTGCCTGTAGCGATTTCGAAACGATCTGTGATACCATGTGACAAGGAATTACTTGCTTCTCTGTGGCTGCGCCCGCCTGAACAATACAAAAAGCACACAAACACAAGAAGTGAGACAACGACATGAAAGCGATCCGTATTCATGGCCGTGGCGGCCCAGAGCGGCTGGTCTATGAAGACACCCCACAACCGCATCCCGGGCCGGGAGAAGTGCTGGTTCGTGTCTATGCAACCGGTGTCATTGCAAACGAGTTGAGATGGAACGAGACCTATGAGACTGAAGCGGGAAGCCCGCGTGTTCTCCCGATTCCTGGACGCGACCTCTCAGGAGTGGTGGAGGAGGTTGGTCCAGGTGTCACCACGCTCACCAAAGGAGCGGAGGTGTTTGCGATGATCGGCTATGGTCGCGACGGTGCTGAGGCGGAATATACCATTGCCTTGCCCGGCGAGCTGGCTCCCAAACCGCGCCCCCTCGATCATGTGCAGGCCGCAGCCGTTCCTCTGACAGCTTTGACGGCCTGGCAAGCCCTCTTTGATCACGCGAGCCTCGTTGCGGGACAAACCGTCTTGATCCACGGAGCCGCAGGGGGCGTTGGCGTCTTTGCCGTCCAACTTGCTCGATGGGCTGGGGCGCATATCATCGCGACCGCCTCGGCGCGCAATCGCGACTTCCTGCGCGAACTGGGAGCCAACGAGATCATCGACTATACTACCACGCGCTTTGAGGAGGTAGTCCATGAGGTCGATCTCGTCTTCAATCTGGTTGAAGGTGACACCTTGCAGCGTTCCTGGCAGGTGGTGAAACCGGGAGGGGTGCTGGTCTCCGTTGTCACTCCCCCACCCCCTGCTGATGTACTAAAGGAACATGACGTGCGCTTTGTCTGGTTTGTGGTGGAACCCAACCGGGAGCAACTCATCCAGATCGGCGCGTTGATTGACGCGGGACAGATCCGGCCGATCATCGACACAGTGCTGCCCCTTGACCAGGCACGCCAGGCATACGAGCAAGGAGCGAAAGGACACACGCGTGGCAAGATTGTCCTGCGCGTGGTGGAAGGTTAGACCGCTCAGCTCTGCTCATTTGGTTTTTCGATAGATCCTGTTCTTCACAGGCGGTTAGTTCATCCGTACCAGTTTCACCATCTGTCTCAGGCTCGGGGGTTGCCCGTACATCAGGACGCCGTAGCGATACAGGCGCGCGGCAAACCAGGTGCAGGCGAGAATGGTCACCAGCATCAGCGCGATCGTCACAACGATCTCCCACCAGAAAACTGTGCCCCGGGCAATGCGCGGTAGCATCACCCACGGAGTCCAGAAAGGAATATACGATAGCGCCTTCGTCAAGGTCGCATCGGGAGTAAAGACCGCGAGAAAGAACAGCAGATATCCACTGATCATCAGCACCGTAGGAAGAATGGTCGCGCTTTGCACCTCATCCTGCCGTTTGACCATGGCGGCCAGTCCGGCATACAGGGTGGCATACAGGAAGAACGCCAGGAGAAAGTAGATCAGGAACAGGAGGTAGAACGGGATGGACACGCCGGTGAGATAGTGGGTGAAGCCTCCCGCGCTTGCACCGAACAGCGCGGCCTGTAGAGGGGCTTGCAGCAAGAGCGCAGCAATGCCGACTACCACCACGCTACCCATCTGCGTCAGGCACGCCGCCCCGATGCCCACGATCTTGCCGGCCAGCAGTTGGAAGGGGGTCGCGGCATTCACCAGGATTTCCATCATGCGGCTGCTTTTCTCTTCCGCCACTCCCGCGGCTACGATACTGCAATAGAGCCCGATAGAGACGTAGATCAGGATAGCACCGGCATATGCGAGCACAAAGCCTGCAGCAATTTCACTCGCCGGGCGAGTAGTCTGGCTCTGCTGGGTCTGCACGACGATCAAGTCAGGTGGAGTAGCGAGGCGCTGGGTCTCTTGCGATGTGAGGCCCAGGCGATGAGCGGTATCGAAAAAGGTGAGCTGCAGGGTCAGAGCCTGGATCGTGGACAGGTTGGGATCGTCTGTCGAGCTGTTCGTGGTGTAATAGGTAAAGCGTAAGTTCTGGTTCGTCACGCGATCAAGCACCAGCAGGATATCCAGCTGGCCACTTTTCACTTGCTGTTGCAGGTCGGCAAGCGCGCCAGCGGTCGAGAAGGTCAGAGCAAAGGGAGGTTTGCCGGTGGTCTGAGTTCCTGTCGTCCCGTTGAGCGCCCTATCTATGGACGCCGCCAGCTCAGTGTCAGTCAAGCCCGCAACAGAGCCGGCATCGTTCACGACCACGATACTCGTTTGCGCACTGGAACGGGAGCTAAAAAACTGCACCATTGTCGGGATAAAAGCGGCCAGGAACACGATGACCAGGAGGCTAATGCTCGTGATGACAAAACTCCGTTGAGTGATGCGATATTTATATTCGCGCCCGATAATCAGGCGGATATTGCGCCAGGTATGCAGTGCCGCGGCCCCGCCTGAGCTGACGGCCACGGCTGTAGGCTCCCGTTCCAGCAGACCCTGCGCCGGAGTCTCTCTTTGCGGTGTTCCCACCGTTTGCTTTGGCATCATCTCATTCCTCTTTCTCTAGGCTGTAAGAACGGAGGATGGAGCAACGGGCTCGGAAGCAGCACCAACTTTTTCTTTGAAACGCCTCTCAGCATGAGTCCCATGAGATAAGATCCTTTCGCGAAAAAAACATCAGACAGCCATCGTTCAGGCTCTCATCTGTATCTCGCCTCTTTTCGCCAGGAGGAGAGAATCGCTATATAGCAATATGTTATCATTTATATAACACATTGCTATCTCCTTTGTCAAGAAGGCAAGTGTTTTTTTTGATGAGAGGAAAACCAAGAAAGCCAGCAGCGTTGGTTCACCAGCGCGAACGCCTGGAGTACTTTCATAGCAAGCAGCCAGTTTGTCCCCGAAAGGGAATGATCTCCAGAACGATTGGGCTCATTGATCACCCTTCCTGGTCGGAGCAGCCACGGCTCCGGGTCCCCCACCTGCCTGCCCAACCTGCGTTAACGCGCTCAGCCGCACACTACTCGAAGAAAGGCTCTCCCACCCCCGGCATGCAGGTGGAATCGGGCTGCGTGTTCGGGAGTTCAAGAAAAGCCCGGAACATACTCGTGGCGCAGTCATTGCGGCCCACCACGCCATGCCCTATGCCGGGAAACAGGAAGAAGTAGCTCTTCGGGAGCGTGCGTGCCGCCTGCATCCCGTAGGCCGGCGGCGTCGCCGGGTCGTACTCGCCGGCCAGGATCAGCGTGGGAATGGGGCTGGTGACGGGCTGTCGCTGCGCCGAGGGCACCGGCTGGACATGCCAGAGCTGGCAATTGGCGTAGTTATTCTGAAGCGAAGAGAGAAAGTAATGCCGCGTCTCTGGTTCCACCATCTGCACCGCGGCTGGTATGGCCTGGGGGGTGAGGATCGACTCGCTGCACTGGACCGAGTAGAACATGCCCACGCTGTCCGAGCCAAGGGCGGCATTTGCTGCCTCGCTTACCGCCGCCGCTTGCGAGTAGTCGTGGTTGACAAGCTGGTAGATCACCTTAGGTAGCATGGGAATGAGCGCAGTATCGTAGAGGGCGTTGCGCAACCCGTTAATCACATCGTCGCCCGTGAGGACTCTGCTCACCGGCTTGCCGGTCTGCGGGTCGGTCACCTGGACGGTCGCCGGATGCTGGTTCAGGTCGCTGACCAGGCGCGCGAAAACCGCCTGCAGGTGTGGGTAGTGCTGGTTACAGTACCGGTTGGCGGCACAGCCACGGAAGAGGGTATCAAACGCCCGTTGAGTCGCAGCGGGGAAGCCGGTGTCGATATCGACCTGTGGGGGGGAGGTCGAGTCGAGTACGACGCTGCGGATGTCCGCCGGGTAGAGGCGCATCACGGTGAGGGCCAGCCGGGTGCCGTAGGAGATGCTCCACAGGTTGACCTGGTGGTAGCCGAGGGCGCGCACCAGGTCATGCACATCCTCGGCGTTCTGGATCGTGTTGTAGTCGTTCAGGTTGATGCCCTGCCGCACCAGGCGATCGTGGCACGCCAGCAGGGTCTCGTTGGCCTGACAGCCGAGCGAGGGCTGCGAGTAGCCTACCCCGCGCTGATCCAACAGGATGAGATCGCGGTCCCCAAGCTGGAAGTTGGAGATGTTGGCCGGCGTGAGGACGGGGCCGAGATTCGCCAGCAGCTGGGTTCCAGGCCCGCCTTGCAGATCGATGACCGGGTCGGGAGCGGTGAGAGAGTAAGAAGCCTTGATGATGGCGACAGCCAGCTGAATGGTCGGGCCCTGCGGGCGACTGTGGTCTGCGGGCACTGTCAGATACCCGCAGACCACATCCTTCCCCTCCACCACGCCCGTTGCCAGTTTGAACGGGCAGGATGTGGTATGAAAGGCGCTGGAGGCGGGTGGCGGATTCGGCTGAGGATGTAGGAGGGAGAGCAGCAAGCCGGTCCCACCGGCCAGCACTGCCAGCGCCAGCATGCCCACCAGGCTCACCAGCAGCCAGCGCGGCATCCTCCCGCGTCTCGTCGCTCGCGCAACCGGTGGAGATGCGCCTGGCAGGATCGAAGGTGCTTCAGGAATCGATTGGGTAGCATGACCATCCCGTTCCTCGCTCGGAGCTGGTGGCAGAGGTTGTATGTTGGACACATCATCTTTCACGGCTCTTCTCCTCGTCGGCATGGTACGAACTGGCGACAGCGGCTGTCTCTCCCCTCGAATTCGCCTGGTGAGAGACCACCAGGGGATCGGCCAGGCGTGGGCAACATCCCATGGTGAACACTGTAGTCTACCAACCTCACGCCGCAGTCACAATTGCTGGTGTAGCCGTCACAATCCCATCACACATGAAAGCCTGATAGCCGCTTGAAAAATGTAGAAAAAGATAAGAAAGGTAGGGAGTGTGTGCATTTCAGGAAGGAGGATCTTCTATGGCGATTCAAATTCTCATTTTCAGCGCCAATAAGCAAGCGGGCAGCGCCAAAAAAATCTGTTTCAAAATGCAACAAACTTGCAACAGATCACCGTTAACGAAGCCTCTGGAGCGGGATTACGACCAGGCATTGAAAAGATGCACCAGGTTTGCAGCAGATCGTCCATAGGAAATAAAGGCTATGGTTTTCGTTGTTTTACAGGTAGGAGTGCAGAGGGCAGCAGCCCTTTGCCGGGGTTTCAGGGGTGTCCCCTGATACTTTTATGAAGGGCGGGTGGGTGGGGAGAAAAAGCATTGATGAGTGGATCCCAGTCATAACCTCTTGACGATTGTAGTATAGTATAATAGCTATATCGAACGTTTGTATCAATATCTAGCTAGTAACCCACAAGTGAAGGTTGGAAGATTGCTCCTATGGACTTGTGGTGATAGTGATTCAGTTATATGCCCCAGGACAAAATTCTTATTCGCGGTGCCCGCGAACACAACCTGAAAAATATCGATGTAACTATCCCTCGCGATAAATTGGTGGTAATAACAGGCCTTTCTGGCTCCGGTAAAAGCAGCCTGGCTTTCGACACCATATTTGCCGAAGGACAGCGTCGCTATGTTGAATCCCTGTCAGCCTATGCGCGCCAGTTTCTCGATAAAATGGAGAAGCCGGACGTCGATCATATCGATGGCCTCTCTCCCGCTATATCTATCGATCAAAAAGGCACCACGCACAATCCACGTTCGACCGTAGGAACTGTCACAGAGATTTACGACTACCTGCGCCTGCTCTATGCTCGCATCGGTCATCCACACTGTCCCAAGTGTGGACGCGAGGTGAGCCAGCAGACCGTCCAGCAAATCGTCGATGCAGTTCTCAATTTGCCTGAAGGTTCGCGTATCATGTTGCTCGCGCCACTTGTCCAGGGACGTAAGGGTGAGTACAAGAATATATTTGAAGAGATGCGCCGTTCCGGCTACGTGCGCGTGCGCGTAGATGGCAAGATACACGACCTGAGCGAAGAGTTCGATCTGGACAAGCAGAAAAAACATACAATAGAAGTGGTCGTTGACCGGCTGATCATACGTAAGGGCCAGAAACCATCCGCATCCGTAGAGGCCCGATTTAACGCGCCCGAATCATCTCGAGAACAGGAAGGGCATAATGAATTGCGCCCCTACAAGCAGGTTGCCGAGCGACCTGCACTTTATGATGTGAATGCCGAAATGGATGCACCGCAGAGCGTCGTAGATGGAGCTACGGCCTCACCCCCTTCCCCCTCTCCATCACAGATGGAGAGGGGGCCAGAGGGTGAGGCTATTGATCCATCGCTCCGGCAGCGTGTAACGGATTCGCTGGAGACAACGCTGAAACTTGGTGGCGGTGTTGTGCTGGTTTCGATTGCCGATGGCGAAGAGATCCTCTTCTCTGAGAAGTTCGCCTGTGTCTATGATGGCATCAGTCTGCCGGAAATTGCGCCGCGCACCTTTAGCTTTAATAGCCCGCATGGCGCCTGTCCTACCTGTACTGGCCTTGGAACACTGCAAGTGCTCGATCCTGAACTGGTTGTGACTCATCCTGAACTGAGCCTGGCAGAAGGAGCGATTGCGCCGTGGAGCAAGGTTGTCAACGGCAGCCAGTGGCATGCTTCGATTCTAGAGGCGCTGGCGCGTAAGTACAACTTCAGCCTGCATACTCCCTGGCGCGACCTGGCAGAAGATCAACGCCAGAAGGTGCTCTACGGTACGCCTGAACCAGTGACGATTCGCTATACACCCCAACATGCACATACACGAACGTATACCGTTAACTTCGAAGGGGTTATTCCCAATCTTGATCGGCGTTACAGGCAGACGGACAGCCAGAGTATTCGCGAGGAAATTGAAGCCTACATGTCTGCGCGTGTCTGCCCTGACTGCCATGGAGCGCGACTCAAACCTGAAGCGCTGGGAGTCACAGTCGGCGGGCACAATATCGTGCAGGTTACGCGGCTCTCGATCGTGTTGGCCCAGCGCTTTTTCCAGGAGCTCGAGGCTGAAATCCCGTCGTTATCCGCGCAGGGAAGTATTCGGCCTCTTAACGGCAATGGGAATAGCAATGGTAACCCCGTTGCGCCCGACCCACTAATACCGATTGACCCGCATGGGCCGCTGGTTGAAGTGACGCTTACTGAGCGCGAACGCTTTATTGCTCGCCAGGTGCTCAAAGAGATCAGGGCGCGCCTGCAATTTCTGGTGGACGTTGGCCTGGATTACCTGACTCTGGATAGGGCGGCAGCCACTCTTGCTGGTGGTGAGGCGCAACGCATTCGCCTGGCAACACAAATTGGCTCCGGCCTGATGGGTGTGCTCTACATTCTCGATGAACCAAGCATCGGCTTACACCAGCGCGACAACGCGCGCCTGATCAGGACGCTGCTGCACCTGCGCGACCTTGGTAACACCTTGTTAGTGGTCGAGCACGATGAGGATACCATGCGTGCCGCCGATCACATTATTGATATGGGACCCGGCGCCGGCGAACATGGAGGGCAGATCGTCGCAGAGGGGACATACACAGACATTATGGCCAATACGGATTCGCTCACCGGAGATTACCTGGCCAGGCGCAAGCGTATTCCTCTTCCTGTGCAGCGTCGAAATGGCAATGGACGATGCCTGCGCATTATAGGCGCGCGCGAAAATAACCTGAAAAATATTATGGTCGAGATCCCCCTGGGGAAGTTCGTGGTGATTACCGGTGTCTCCGGTTCCGGTAAAAGTACCCTCATCAGCGATATATTGTACCGGAAGCTGGCTCATGCCATGTACCGTGCTCATGAGAAGCCAGGCGCGCATGATGCAATTGAGGGCATAGAGTTTCTGGATAAGGTCATTGATATCGATCAATCACCCATCGGGCGTACACCACGCTCTAACCCTGCGACATACACTAATGCCTTCACGGGCATCCGCGAACTCTTTGCGCAGGTGCCGGAGTCGCGCATTCGTGGTTATCAGCCCGGCCGATTCTCCTTTAATGTCAAAGGCGGGCGCTGCGAAGCCTGTAAAGGTGAGGGTATTGTCAAAATCGAGATGAACTTCCTGCCCGACGTGTATGTGCCGTGCGAGGTGTGTAAGGGCAAACGCTACAATCGAGAGGCATTAGAGATTCATTACAAGGGAAAGAACATCGCCGACGTACTGGATATGACAGTGGAAGAGGCAATGGGCTTTTTCGCGAACGTCCCCTCGATCTACAATAAGATGAAGACGCTCAACGATGTTGGCCTGGGTTATATGCGCCTGGGCCAGCCCGCCACAACGCTTTCCGGTGGCGAGGCGCAGCGTGTCAAGCTGGCCACTGAACTTGCCCGCCGGGCGACGGGTCGCACAATGTATATCCTGGATGAGCCAACAACTGGTTTGCACTTTGCTGACGTAGAGCGCCTTCTCCAGGTGTTGCAGCGCCTTGTTGATGCAGGTAACTCGATCGTGGTGATCGAGCATAACATGGAAGTAATTAAGTGCGCAGATTGGATTATCGATTTAGGGCCAGAAGGCGGAGAAGCTGGCGGAGAGGTGGTCGC
>Ga0187846_10001490_pt1 | contig 13237 bp, 11 predicted proteins | sample TC_taG_FD_161473 | JGI IMG/M metagenome (GOLD analysis project Ga0187846, IMG submission 161473) | Biofilm microbial communities from the roof of an iron ore cave, State of Minas Gerais, Brazil - TC_06 Biofilm (v2) | ecosystem: Environmental > Terrestrial > Deep subsurface > Cave > Wall biofilm...
GATCACGCGGCCGGAAACGTGCGCTCCCACGGGATAACGATGCTCGGCATCGAGCCAGGGGTCGGGCGTCAGCTGCTTGAAGCCCAGTGACACGCGCTGCTTGTCCTTGTCGTACTTCAGGATCTTCACCTGAATCTGGTCGCCGACGTTGACCAGGTCGCGGGGATGCGTGAGCCGTCCCCAGGACATGTCGGTGATGTGCAGCAAACCGTCGAGGCCGCCCAGATCGACGAACGCTCCGTACTCGGTGAGGTTCTTCACGACACCGGTCAGGATCGAGCCTTCTTCCAGATGTTCGAGCGTCTTGGCCCTCTTCTCGGCATGCTCGCCTTCCAGCAATTCCTTGCGCGACACCACGATGTTGCCGCGCTTCTTGTTGAGCTTGATGACCGCGACTTCAATCGTCTGTCCCTTCATGCCGTCGAGATTGCGCACGGGGCGAAGGTCCACCTGCGATCCCGGCAGAAATGCGCGCGCGCCGTGAATGTCGACCGTCAGACCGCCCTTGGTGCGATCGATGACAACAGCTTTGATCGGCCTCTTTTCGTGGTGAGCCTTATCGATCTCGTCCCATGCCTGAATGCGCTGCGCTTTCTGGTGCGAGAGGTTGATGTAGCCCTCTTCCGTCTCGCCCTTGTCGCGCATCACCTCGATCTCGTCTCCCGGCTTGAACCGCGGCTTGCCGTCGTGGTCCAGGACTTCCGCCAGCGGCAGCATGCCTTCCGACTTGGCGCCGATGTCGACCACCACATGGGTCGGGGTCAGCTTCAGCACCGTGCCCTTGATAACGCGGTCTTCGCTCACGGCTTCTTCCGCTTCTGTGGTGAAGGTCTCCAGCGCGGCCGCGAAATCTTCGGTTGCGGCGGGCTTGTCGTCGGCCCCTGGACCGGCCGGCGGAGCCGCGCTTGCGCCTTCGTGCTCGGCTACAGCGGTCTCGGGTTCGGAAACGATGGTGGAGGAGTCGGGATTGTGGCTGGCGGTGTCGTCGAACAAGGTCATTGCCTCTCTGGTAATCCTCACACTCGGTGCGAGGGGATGCGGGGCCTGCCTGGCGGACTGCTGGACGAGTCGTTTGGTTGTGGTGGGCTCACCCTGGCGGTTGAGCTTGGACAATCCCAGCTGTCGGACGTTAACAAGAACCCGCGTCCAAAGGGAACTCTTCGACTATAGCAACCGCTTTGGAACAGTGTCAAACCCAAATCGCGCGCCTGTTACAGGAGTGTTTCAATGCGCGGTCGCGGCCGGCAGAAAGAGACCCGAGCGAGCAGCACTCAGCAGTCAGCTTTCAGCCCCTCTTGCTGCACCCTGGGCTGAGCGCCCTGACCGGCTGCTGACTGCCGATTGCTTATCTGCTACCCTGCCCCTGCTATGGATTATCTGTGGACCCCGTGGCGCTACGCCTATGTTTCGAGCACGGAAAAGGCCACGGGATGCGTGTTCTGCGAGGCCGCCACAGAGAAAGACGATGCCAAGGCGCGCATCGTGCATCGCGCGGAACATTGCTTCATCATTCTGAATACGTTTCCCTACACGCCGGGGCACGTGATGATCGTTCCCTATGCCCATCTGGATGAACTGCAGAAGCTGCAGGCAGGCGCGGCCAATGAAATGATGTCCCTTTCGCAGCGCATGGAGACCGTGTTGCGCGAGCTCTACCATCCCGACGGCATCAATCTGGGGATGAACATCGGCAAAGCCGCGGGAGCGGGAATCGCCGGCCACATTCACATGCACGTGCTGCCGCGATGGGTGGCCGATGCGAACTTCGTGTCGGTGGTGGGAGAAACGCGGGTGCTGCCGGAGACGCTGGATGTCACGTGGAGGAGGATGCGGGAAAAGCTGGAGGAATGATCTGTGCAGGCGGTCATCCTTCGCTCAGAATCACAAACCTTTTTATCCCGCCAACTCTTCCATCCCCTTCTCGTCGATCACCGCCACGCCCAACTCTTTGGCCTTATCCAGTTTCGAGCCCGCATCGGTTCCCGCCACCACGTAGTCCGTCTTCTTGCTGACCGAGCCCGTGACTTTTCCGCCCGCGTCTTCGATCAGCTTTTTGGCTTCATCACGCGTGTACTTCGCCAGCGTGCCGGTGAGCACGAACGTCTTGCCCGCAAGCTGCGTGCCCCGCCGCCTCTTCTGTCCCCGCATGGTGAGGCCGGCAGCGCGCAGGCGCTCCACCAGTTTGCGGTTCGCCGCGATACTGAAAAACTCCGCGATGCTCTCCGCGATCCGCGGGCCAACCTCGTTCACGGCCTGCAGTTCTTCGACTCCAGCGCTCTCCATAGCCTCCATCGATCCGAACTGTTCCGCGAGAAACTGTGCCGTGCGCTCGCCGACCATGCGGATACCGAGGCCGTAGATCACGCGTTCCAGCGGCAGCTTCTTCGAGTTCTCGACTTCGTCGAGGATGTTTTGCGCCGACTTGTCGGCGAAGCGCTCCAGGCTGAGCAGATCCTTCTTGCTGAGGTCGTAAATGTCGGCAACGTTCTTGACCAGGCCGCGTTCGATCAACTGATTGACCAGCGACTCGCCCATGCCGTCGATGTTCATCACGCCGCGCGAGGCGAAATGCAGGATTGTCCCGAGCAGCTTGGCCGGGCAGTTCGCGTTGACGCAGCGGTAGTCGACCTCGCCCTCGGTGCGGACAACTTTCGTCCCGCAAACCGGGCACTTCTCAGGCATTTCGAAGTCCCGGGTGCCGCGCGGATGATCCTTATCCTCGATTACCTTCGCAACCTTCGGGATCACGTCGCCGCCGCGCTCCACCTGCACCCAGTCCCCGATCTTCACGCCCAGGCGCTCGATTTCGTCCATGTTGTGGAGCGTGGCGTTGCGTACGGTGGTTCCACCGATCGACACCGGCGCCAGCATCGCCACCGGCGTCAGCTTGCCCGTGCGTCCGACCTGCACTCGAATGTCTTCCAGCTTCGTGATGCCCGCTCGCGCCGCATACTTGTAGGCGATCGCCCAGCGCGGGGCTTTTCCGGTAAACCCGAGTTCGTCCTGCAAGGCGATGCGGTCGACCTTGACGACGATACCGTCGATCTCATACGGGAGCGAGTCGCGTTTTCCTTCCCACTGCTGGATGAACGACCAGACCTGGTCGATCGAATGCACCAGCTTGCGATTGGGGTTGACCTTGAAACCCGCGGCCTCGAGCGCGTCCAGAGTATTCGCGTGGCGGTCGAAATACGTGCGGCCGTCTTGGAGCAGCATGTAGGCGAAGTAGTCGAGGCGGCGCTCGGCGGTGATGCTGGCATCGAGCTGCCGCACCGTCCCCGCCGTGAAATTGCGCGGATTGGCAAACGTGGCCAGGCCGTTGCGCTCGCGCTCTTCATTCAGTTTCTTGAAAAAAGCTGTCGGCATCAGCAGTTCGCCGCGGACTTCAAAATCCGGAGCAATGCCGGCCTTCTTCAGCCTCTCCTTCGCGATCGAAAGCGGGACGGAGCGCACCGTGCGCACATTCAGCGTAACGTCCTCGCCGACGGAGCCATCGCCGCGGGTGACGCCGCGAGCCAGCCGGCCATCTTCATAGACTAACGCGAGCGACATGCCGTCGAGCTTGAGTTCGCAGACGTAGTCGACGTCGCTGCGCCCGCTGAGTTCGTGCACCCGCCGCTCCCACCCGCGCAGTTCATCCTCGTTGTAGGTATTGTCGAGCGACAGCATGGGCGAGGAGTGCGGCACCTTGACGAATCCCTCGCGCGGCTTGCCGCCGACGCGCTGGGTGGGGGAGTCGGGCGTGACCAGCTCGGGATGCTCCGCTTCAAGGTCTTTCAGTTGGCGCATCAGCTTGTCGAAGTCGAGGTCGCTGATTGCGGGCCGGTCCAGGACGTAGTAGAGGTATTCGTGGTGGCGGATTTTGTCGCGGAGGGATTCGATCTTCTTTTCGGCTGCTTTCGTCGCGGCGGGCATCGCAGAAGATTATATGTGGGCGCAATCCACGTGGGGACGGCCGCGCGACCGTCCCCACGTTCGCCATGCGCTAAACCAGATCATCCAGCTTCAACGCCGCTCCTGCGCCGCCTTTCCACGATGTTTCAAACTGTTTCTGAACGAACCCCGCGTCGTAGTCGCGCTTCTGCTGCAGCAGGGCCTGGCGCAATCCCCACAGCGAGCGCGGATTGCGCGGGTTGCGGTCGAGGTCGTCGCGGAACGTCTTCTCCGCGCCCGCGCTGTCTCCCGTCATCAGCAGCGCCGCGCCCAGCGATTCGCGCACCGGGAAGAACCAGTCCGGAGGCTCGCCATACTTGAGCGTGTCCTGAATCGCCACGGCGTCGCGCAGCATGGCGATCGCGCCCGCATCGTCCTTCTTTGCCATCGCCAGCTTAGCCCCCAAAACGTCTTTTGCGATTTTCATGATGTCCTTGGCTTTGTTGTTGATCGGCATCTGGAAGACAACGTCGGGCGGCGTGGCCGCTTCTGCGTCGGCAACGATCTTGTACTCCGCCTCGGCGTCGCTGATCTTGCCCGTTCCCGCCAGCGCCAGCCCGCGTCCAAAGTGCCAGAAGATGGTCACAGTTTTCATCGCCGGATCCGGCTGGGGCATCTTCAGAATCTCGTTCCAGTGATGGAATCGGATCTCCACCGCGATGGGAATCGTCATGAAGCCTTCCAGCGGCGGCATCTCTTTCACATGCGGTCCTACATTCGCCGCCAGCAGGTCGGCGTTCTTCTTCGCCTCGGCATAACCGCCGTTCATCGCGCTGCACATCGCGATGAAGTGCAGGTTGTGGCTGTAATACATCATCGGATAGATGCCCTGCGCTCCGCTCGCTTTGATGTAGGCGCGATCGATCTCCGCCGCCGTTTCGTTCGTCTTCACGGCCGCGTCATAATCGCCGGTCCGGATGTACACGTGCGCCGGCATGTGCACGATGTGCCCCGCGTTGGGCGCCAGCGACGCCAATCGGTTCGCCCCGGCCAGCGCGCGCTCGGGACTTTTGGAAGCCTCCACCGCGTGAATGTAGTAGTGAACCGCGCCCAGGTGATTCGGGTCGCGCCGCAGCACCGACTCCAGCGTCGAAACGATCTCCTCGGTCCCCGCTTCGGGTGTGCCGTCGACGTGCCACAATCCCCAGGGATGCAGATTCATCCCCGCCTCGGCAAACAGCGTCGCCGCATCCAGATCGTCCGGGAAATCTTTGACCACCTGCCGCATCGCGTCGCGGTAGTCTTCCGCCGCCTTCCTCAGATCGGAGCCCGGATCAGCCGGAAACCGCTTCGCGATCGCCTGAATGTAGGCCTGCTCGCTGGCCGAAGCGCCGGCTGACAAGTCCACGGCTTTCTGCGCGGCTTCGTGCGCGTGCTTGTAACGCGCCGGATCTGCCGGATCGTTGTAGTTCGGACCCACGGCCTCGGCCACGCCCCAATACGCCATCGCAAGTTGCGCATCGAGCTCTGCCGCATGTTGGAACGACCGCGCCGCCTCATCGTGATTGAACGCATAGATGAGGCGCAATCCCTGATCGAAGAACTGTTGCGCCTCAGGATTACGCGTACTCACAGGGTGATGAAGGTCGCCCAGGCCTGACACTAGCGTGACCGCGTGGCTCTGCGCCTGAGCGTGCGAAGCGTGGTCCTGCGCCCAGAGCGAGGTGCAAAGAGAAATCGCGCACAAAACCGCTCCCATTGCTTTCATCTGCTGAATCCTCCTGGCATCGCTTAAGGAACTTGGCCCCAAACAAACTCATGGAATCTGAGGAAAACGCCCCTTGCAAGTGCCCTCAGCTTATGCCAAATTGAATGCCTTGCCAAGTTGCAGCCGGTGTCGAACGAGTGAGGCGGGCTACTCCAGAGAACGGTGAGGGAACTCAAGGGATGCAAACGTTCCGGGACCACCTTCCCGGTTCACTGCTGAACGCGTTCAACACCAACAATCGCATCAACCAGTATCTGATCGACGCCATCCCGCCTTCGGCCTGGAGAGCCCAGCCTCCCGACGGCAAGGGACGCACCATCGCCGCGATCGTCGCCCACATGCATAACGTGCGCGTGATGTGGCTGAAAGCGGCTGCCAGGGACAGCCACATCCCCGCCCCGCTCGACCGCACCAAAGTGACCCCGGCGCAAGCCCTCCGCGCCCTGGAGCAGAGCCGCCTCGCGCTCAGCGTCTTGATCAGCCGCGCTCTGGGCACCGACGGGCGCATCAAAGGCTTTCGCCCCGACGTGGCCGGCTTCCTCGGTTATCTCATCGCCCACGATGCTCACCACCGCGGCCAGATCGCCATGCTCGCCCGCCAGCTCGGTTACCCCTTGCCCCAGAAAATCATGTTCGGCATGTGGGAGTGGAATTCGCGCTAGCTCCCCAGGCGCCTCGCTTCGCTCCGCACCTTGCCTCACGCCGGCCTCAGGTACAATCCTGCTTCGATCCAGCCATGCGCAAGGCAGCCCTGCTGTTCAATCCTGAGTCCGGGGGAAATCGCGCGCGACGCCAGGCGGAACTGGATTCTGCCCTGGCCCGGTTGCGCCGCGCCGGCATCGAGACCGACCTGATTTTGTCCCAGTCCCGCGAGGATGCTGCGCAAAACGCGCAACAGGCAATCAACCGGGGCTGTGACACCATCTTTGCCTGCGGTGGCGACGGTACCATCCACAACCTCGTTCAGGTGCTCGCCCGATCTCAGACCGCGCTTGCAATCCTGCCGATGGGAACGGCCAACGCGCTGGCTCACGACCTCGGACTTCCCCTGAATCCCGTGGCGGCGGCAGAGGCCGCTCTGCACTCGGCTCCGCGCCGAGTCGCGCTCGGCCGCGTCCAGTTCGTCGATTTCACGGGCCAGCCGGGCACGCGCTACTTTGTCGTCGCCGCTGGCATCGGCGTCGACGCGCATCTTTTCTACAAATTCCACGCCGGAACCAAGCGCCGCATCGGTATGGCCGCCTACTACGCCAAGGCGTGGCAGCTGTGGCTGACGCACCAGATGGCCTGGTTTCACGCCGAATACACTGAAAAAGGCGCTGCGCAGCAGGCCAGCCTGACTGAACTCCTGGCCGTGCGCATTCGCAATTTCGGCGGCGTGCTGCGCGAATTGGCGCCCGGCGCCTCGTTGGAGAGAAACGATCTGCGCCTCGTCCTGTGTCGTACCAGCCGCCGCAGCGTGTATCTGCGCTACGTAGCGCAAACCCTCCTCGGCGTAAAGTGGCAGATTCCCGGCGTCGAGCTTGCCCGCGCCGATCGGGTCTCTTGCCGCTACGAGCCCCCAAACGCGGCCATTGCGCTTCCGCAGCCGAAAGTCTACGTCGAGACTGACGGCGACCTGCTGGGCACGCTTCCCGTCGAGATTTCGATCGTCCCCGACGCGCTCACCATTCTCGTACCTTAAGATTCTGCGACGGCGCGAGGCAGCCGGCGTCTAACTACGCGAGAAAGTCGATGCTGTCGTCGCGACAGCGGTCGATACTGTAGAATCCCGACGTTTGGAACCAATCACTCACTTCTTGACCGGCGCCTGCATGGGTCGCGCCGGCCTTAACCGCAAGACCGGTCTGGCCACCCTCACGTTGACGCTGGCCGCGGAAGCGCCCGATTTGGACGTGCTGGCCGCCTTTCGGGGCCGCGCCCTCTCCTTCGCGCATCACCGCGGCTTCACCCACTCTTTTCTTGGCATCCCCATCATGGCGGTGGTCGTCGTGGGAGTCGTCTACCTCGTCTGGCGCCTGCGCGGGCGAAAGACGAAGGATCCCAACCTGCCCCCGCGCTGGGGCGTGCTTTTTTTCTTTGCCTGCCTCGCCGGGCTCAGTCACATCCTGCTCGATTTCACCAATAACTACGGCGTGCGGCCCTTCTGGCCGTTCTCCGAGAAATGGTATTCGTGGGACATTGTCTTCATCGCCGAGCCGGTGATGTGGGCGTTGCTCGCCCTGGGATTGATTGTGCCCTCCTTTTTCTCGCTGGTCGACACAGAGATTGGCGTGCGCCGCCGAGGGCCTCGCGGACGCGTCGCCGCCGCGGTCGCGCTCTCGGGCATCGTCTTGATGTGGGCGGTGCGCGATTTCGAACATCGTCGAGCGGTGGCTGCGCTGGCGGCGCGAACCTACGCGGGCGCAGACCCCCTGCGGGTTTCCGCTTATCCCACGTTTATTGACCCGTTTCATTGGTACGGAGTTGTCGAAACCGAAAATGCTTTCGTGCTGTTGCCCGTCGACGCCATCGCACCCGAGGTCGACCCTGACGGCCTGATGCAGCTTCGCTACAAGCCGGAGGAAACTCCGGTGACGCTGGCGGCGAAGCACTCCTACATGGGCCGCGTCTACCTGGATTGGGCGCAATATCCGATCACCGAAACCGAGGTCCTCGAACCCGACCAGGGCTACATCGTTCACTTCCAGGATTTGCGCTTCGTCCAATTGCCGGGGATGCTGAGCCGGCGACCTGGCGGGCGCCGGGCGCTGGGCGCCGGCGTGAAGCTCGACAAGAATCTGCGCGTCATCGGAGACGTTTTCGGCTCCGGAGACGATCAAGTGCTCGTGCCGGAGCCGAATTGACGAGTCGGTGATTGGCTGAAGCCTTACTTCCCGGTCGGCGTCAGCAGGAACCCGTGGCTTTGCCCGTTGATATTCCCCTGCCCGGTAATCTGCCCGCGATCGTTGATGCCATAGGCCGCCAGCAGTTGCCAGCCGGAATTCGCCGGAATCAGCGTGTTCAGGTCCTGCATGCCGCCTTTCTCCGTCCAGATGAACGCGATGAATCCGGACCAGCCGACCACCTGAGTCGCATTGTTGATGGCAAACGCCGTGCTCCAGGTCTGCCCCGTTAGCACGCCCAGCGACTTCAGCGTGTGGTTCGTATCGCTTTCCCACAGGGTCGCCAGGTTGCCTGACCCGCCGACAATCTGGCCAAGATTGTTGATTCCGTTGGCGCCGGTGGAATATGCGTGCTCCACTGGGGTCAGACCCTGCATCCCTTTCTTGCCCGTCCAGACAAAGCCGTGCCAATTCCCGTCGGCCGCGTTCGAGAACCCCACCGCCACGCCTTCGAGATTGATCGCCAACGCCTGGCTGTAGTAGCCGCCGGGAAGCGTTCCCAGGTTCTGGATGCCTCCGCCCTTCTTCCAGATCACCGCATTCGGAGAGATGCAGGTGCCGTTGGAAAAGCCGGTCTTGTCCTAAAATGCGTTTAAGAATTAAAAGAGAGCAATTCGCGCAGCGTCCATATATGGTCGGCAATCTGCGCTTCCATCGCTGGGGAAACCCGAATGCTGGCGTGCACCCGACACCAGTTGTAGTACGCGAAGTGCAAAGCGCAAGCGGCCTTCAGGTTGTCCAGTTTCTTGCTGTATCCGAGTGTCAGCCGAGCAAAGCGCTTCAGCGATTGCCGAATGGTCAAATTTTGCCTCTCGACAAAACTAGTCGAGATGTGGCGCGAGTCCGGCCTTCCGTCCCGTATTTTTATTATCGTCTGTGTCAAAGCGGCAGGAGAGTACCGTCCACCAGCGTCTTGTTGGCCGTGATCTCCGAATATTTTTATCATCTGGGCGAAGTCGGCCTGTCCCGCGAACACATCCTCAACCCCCTTGCGGTAGAACACAAAGCCATCAGTAGTCAGTTGGAAGCGATGCTCCTCTGCAATGCGGTTTCGCAGAGAAGCCAAGAATGCGTAAGTGGTTTCTCTCGTGCGCTTGCCGATTGTGTAGGCGGGAATCAGTTTCGAGTCCGCATCCAATGCGACAAAAATCCAAGCGTCTCCGAGTTCCGGCGAATCTTCGGGTTTTACGTTACGCTGCTTCTTGCCGCAGAATCCCCAAATCTCGTCACCCTGAATCCTCTCACACTTGAGATTGCGGAGTTGCGAGTCCATCAGTCTCGCGCAGCGCTCACCCGCCAGAACCAACAGTTTCAGGATCGTGTCGCGGTGCAGTTGCGTGACCCGCTCAGTGCTCCGAATGCTAGTGCCTTCCAGCAGGAGTTGAATTGCCAGCAGCGCCTTATCTTCAGATACCGTCATATCGCCAAACAAACCAGTACGACCTTCGGTATACGTCTTGCTACACGTCGCGCAGCGAAAGCGCTGAAGTCCGTTTCGCTGCTTCCCAAATTTCCTGCAGCCGAGATTGCAAGTCGGGCAATTCATGGGAGCAGGATACAGCAAGCGCTTGCTGTTTGTCAAGCAAAAACTAAAGACCAAGAACAGAGGGCACATGACGAAGTTGCGGCTAAACCTCAGACTGGCGGTGGCATCTGAAAGCCGTCATGTCCACTCACGAACAGGTGGGCTAAGGTTAATGCCCTAGTAGACAAAGGGGTGTTTCCATTAGTATCGGCCCTCTGTCAATTCGACCAATTGCAGACACTCGAAAGCTGCGAGAGGATCGCCGATGGCTGGGCTTGGGTCACGTTCATATACGGCGAACCCGGCAACCGCGAATGGCGGTCCTTAGCTGAATTCATCTTTGGTTTTCTTGGACCGCCGATAATGAGAGAGCTGGGCGATAGGGTAAGAATGAGCATAGCTATAACTGAATCGGGACTTTACCGCGCAGAGATGGCCGTAAAACCTGAAGCCATCTCTGCGACAGCAAAGTTGCTCACGAAACTACGGGCGAAGGCTAATTAGCTTCGTCCGTAGGTCCGCGTGTTCTTGTGACACGTGGCGCACAGCGCGAGCAGATTGCTAGGGGTGTCAGGCCCGCTAGCATTCCTGTGATGTGCGTCCCAGTAAGGAGCGTGAAGCCCTGTCGTGCAACGGCCTTTGTGTCCGCAGATTGTCATCTCGCATTCACAACGTCCGCCAGCACGCTGATAGATTTCAGCGCGTACTGCTTGTGATACGGCCATAGTACTTAATCTCCTTGTTCCCTATGGGAACGGTTGGGGTTGCGTTTATAATGGCGGTGAGGGTAGGATTCGGACCTACGGGCCAGGTGTTTCCGGTCAAGGTGAGACCCGGCCAGGGGATTATAAGTCCCCCGCATTAAACCGCTCTGCCACCTCACCGCAAGGTGAGAAGGTGCCCACCACGGCCTATTCCGCCGAGACCGTCCAAGGACACGTCGGGATAGGCCAGGTTGTGGCCTTCGCTACGATGGGCGTTTAGCGTCGGCTAATCAGGGTATTTTCATCGCGTTCGCCCTCCTTCAAAACCTTGCGAAAGTACGCACTCCGCGCATTGCAGCTTGAAATCTGGGAAGCGTGCGGATGTGGTCAGCCGCGCTTTTCCCCTTTTCCGTGAGTTGCCACCTGCCATCTTCAAGCTGCCGCACTTCAAAGTGCGGGCGCTCTTTCATCGTGCTGGAGAGCACCGCGCTGACATTATTCGCAAAGTTTGCCGCCTGCGTCTGCACCCCTGCCGTGCTCAGAGCGTCGGCGATTTCCGCCGTAGTCTTTGGCTCTGAGTCGGCCAGCAGATCGAGGATTGCCCAGCGCACGCTCATACATGCGTATTTCTTGCTGGACTGGCTGGAAGGAGTTGTCGAACTGGAAGCAGAGGCGTCTGGATTCAGACGCTTTGTGAGAGTGGAGATGCTATTGTGAAGTTCCTTGAGCCGCGCCTGCAAAGCGGCGATTTGCTCCTGCGCTTCGCTGCGTTCATTCTCTAAGTCACGCAGGACGACTTCATAGGAAGCTTTTGTTTCAGACGTAAGCGGCATAGCAATCTCCTCTACAAAATGCTTGCGCCGCTCTAGAGGTGTGCTATACTAGATTCGCGACAAGCGCGGCGTATACTGAGGCCGTAGCTCCCGCAGGGCACGCACCCTAAAGACTTGCGCATAATCAGTCATCTACTCTCCTTCCTCTGGGCTGGGACGCTATCCCGGCCCTCAGGAAGATTCCTTAAGTCAAAGCCATTATATCACATCCGCCAATGCCCACGCAATAGTCCAATCCAACTTACTTCCAACGTAAATTGGCGCCTTTGATGCAACAAGATAGCCTGAGGATTCATCCCAATACATAGTGGATATATCTGAGGTAAACACCTACTAATAGTGTGTCCAGATTGCACACTTCTAGATGTAGTTGATTCCCAAGTTACTGAACTAGCTTGGCTTACGGGGACGACCGCCCTTGAAGTCCTTCCGCATGGCGGCGATTTTGCGGAAGTAGTCCGCCCCGCGCTTCGCGGTGGCCTTGCCGCCCTTCTTCCCCAACGCAGCGGCGGGCGATTGCTCAAGCAGATCGTCGGCTAGTTGCACAGCGGCAGTCAGCAGTTCGTGGGCACGCTGCGATCTGCCTTCGGGGAGATTGGTCGTGGTGAGCAGGTCTTGAGCCTGTGCTATAAGGTTTCGGAGTGAGCGCAGATCGGTGCGCCGTGCCATATCGCCACGTTAACACCGCTTGGGATGCGGTGCAAGCGGTTGCTGTTTTTCAACGCGATTTAGGACAAGACCGAAAAGCCGGCAATCTCGCCCTTGTCGTTGATCGCATAAGCCGTGCTGATCGTGCCGCCTGACAACGTTCCCAGATCGTAGATCTTCCCCTGGCTCCACAGCGTGGCGTGCGTGTTCTGCAGTTGGTCGTAGTCGGAGTAGCCGACCACATCCGCGAACGTATTGATCCCCTCGGCCACGCTGAAGTTCGTCTCCGGCGGAATCGAGCCCAGATCCTTCAAGCCCTGGCTCGCCGTCCACAGCGTGCCGTGCGCGTTGTAATTGGAGAAGCGTGCGTAGCCGGCGATCTGCCCGTTCAGGTTGATGGACTGGCCCTGGCTGACGGCTCCCCCTTTGAAGGTTCCCAGGTCCGTAATGGTGTAGGTCTGAGCAGCCAGCGACAGCGCGCACAATGCCAGCGACGCCAGCGTCGCGAGCCGACGGAATAGCGACATAGTTCTCACCTCAATCAGAAGTTTGGCGGACGCGGAAGGAGCAGACCTGCAGGGTGGACCCGCTCGGAAACTTGGCGGTTCGGATTCCGAAAGCGGACCGAAACCGGCGATTATTCTCTGCGCGATCCAGCATCGCGTCAAGCGAAATGCGAGCACCGGCACGGCATTCCGCGCGTCAGGCTCAGAAAACGAACCGCAGAAACAACAATGGCCGCATGTCTAGTGCAGCGCGGGAGTTTTCCACAGGTTGGGCCGCATCGATGTGACATCCAACCTTGCCTCTGCCCCATTCTTGCGCCACAATCGCCCCAGCGTAGGCAGTGCCGGAACCCCGCCGGCACGCCTCGCTAAGTCCTTGCGATTGAAGATTTTACCCGCAACCTCTACGCGCTCAAGATTTTGCCTTCAAAACCCCGCCTACCGTGATGATTCCAAAGATCCAGGGGGGAGGGGGTGAGGGGGTACACCCCTCAA